>PVBE010788597.1_pt1 | contig 105573 bp, 96 predicted proteins | sample 1631181 | NCBI WGS metagenome assembly PVBE01 (sample SAMN08397723, study PRJNA350692) | Marine metagenome, whole genome shotgun sequencing project. | isolation source: water | place: Pacific Ocean | collected 2012-04
CGGCGACAATACCTCTGAGCAGCCGCTCGCCGGGTAGCGGGAGCCTTCGAGTGCGTTCTCGCATGGGGCACTACCATCGATTCCGGAGCGTGGAACGCGTGACCATTATCACGGGCCGGTCCGGTTGAACGCACCGCTATAGACGACGCCCTGGTGCCCCCCCAGCTCCCGGAGACGATGGCCATCGGGCCACCCCGAGTGAACCGGTAATGGTGGCCCATGGCTGGGCGGAATCTAACGGTCGCCTGGGTCGTCAAAGAAGCCATGTCAGTTGACGGGTGTCCGTGCGTGAGTCAGTTGTGAAGAACTGCCGACATCCTGTTAGAAACGAGCCGGGAAGGGTGGATTTCCCGAAACGAAGCCGCCGGGGCCATTGGTAGTGTAGAATGGCGGTGTTGAGCAGGGCAGGACGAGTATTGAATGTGTGGCTAATTGGTCTAATTCGCAACTGCCGTAGGCAGCAATCTGTACGTATACGTAGCACTATCTAGTTCGCATTTACGTGAATACTTCATAAGCGCTAGGTCATGGGTTCGAATCCCTTCGTTGCCACCAATTGACAAATTGCTGCATGTTTGCAAAGCGGCAGGCAGCTTTTTCCGGGAGAGTTGCCATGGTCTCCGATGCGCTCAAGCGGGTTGTTCATGGGCCTTCTTCCGGCCGCGGCCTTCCCGGCTTCGCCTGAAATTTCGGCCCACCCAGCTCGGCCGGTCTGGACCGAAACCACGTCCGCCACTGGCTTCTCTAACTTCGCCGGAAGGCTAGCAAACCCGCTACCATCGCCATCCGATACGGGAGCCTGAATATCTTCTTTGGCCGATGCGGGACAGCGGAAGAGGGCAATGACAACCGATGGACCGAGTGTACCCACCGCGAGTTTCTAGCGAGACTGATGCATATTAGCGGCCCATCAATGTAAAGTCGGTGGCCGGGTCGCCTGAAAACGGAGGTCCGCTCCTTTGGAGCCACAACGTCGCGGGGGCTCTCCGGTCTCTGCCGTCCTGCGAAATGCCGATTTCCGGCTGATCTGGTGGGTGGGCACACTTCATGAATTTGCCCGCCGCATGGAGCTGCTGGTCCTGAGTTGGCTAATCCTGCAGGTTACCGACTCTTATCTCCAATTGGGCCTCGTCCTGGTCTTCAATAACCTTCCCAGGCCTCTGATTTCCTTATTTTCCGGCCTCCTGGCAGACCGGGTCAACCGCCACCGAATTCTGTTTGCAGCCCAGTTGGTCAAAACCTTGACGGTGGCCCTCATCCTCTACGTGATTGCATTCGACTTTGATCTGCTCAGACCATGGCACGTATTCCTGGCTATTACCGTGCAAGGCGCCGCCAAAACCATAGAGGACCCTTCTCGCCGCACCGCCATCATGGATATAGTCGGCGAAAGGAGACTGGTTAATGCCCTTTCTCTGGACGTGATCAGCAATACCGCCGGCAAGATTGCCGGCCCTCTGTTGGGAGGCGTGTTGCTGGACACGGTGGATTTCTCGGGGGCCTACGTCGTCGTTCTGGCGGTGCACACGCTCAACCTGGGCATGGTAGCGCGGCTTCGGATTCCACTCCAGCAAACCAGCCGCCTGGATGTGTCTGTTTTGCGCAGCTTGGGCGAAGCTATAGGCTATGCGGTCCGGAGCCCGATGCTCGTGGGGTTGCTTTACGTTACCATCTTGATGAATGCCCTGGCATTTCCGGTCCAGCAGTTCATACCGGCTATCGGCCGGGACCATCTGGGGGTGGGGGCAACCCTGGTGGGGCTGTTGGTAGCGGCCGAGGGCTTTGGCCAGCTCGGCGGCGCCGGCCTGATGTCTATTACCCGTAGGGTTCGTTTCCACGGACGGGTTTTCGTGGCCGGGTCGGTGGCCGTCCTGGCGCTGACTTTGATCTTCGTCTGGTCGCCGTGGTATACCCTGGCTTTCGTTATCCGGGCAATCGGAGGGATAGGTCAGTCTGGGTTCAGCACCATGCAAAGCACCATCACCATGCTGGCGGCTCCCCAGAGGATGCGGGGATGTATGATGGGATTGCTCAGTTTCTGCATCGGCGTCGGCACGCCACTGGGCGCGCTGGAAATAGGCGCATTGGCCGCGGTATTCTCCATTCGGGGAGCAATATCCGCCAACGCCATTGCGGGCCTGCTGTTAACTGTGCCGGCACTGGTCTTCACCTCTCTGATCACCCGCCCGTTGATCCAGCCGACACCGGCTCGAACCGAGACATAACCGGGGCAGCCCAACCGGATTTTGGCCGGTCCCTCCGTCATTCTTCTATTGTGCTCAGTAGGTCACGAGTCCAGCCGATACATTCATGTCCTCACCGGTTATCGAACCGGCCCGGCTTGAGGCCAGGAAAACAGCGGCCGCGGCAACGTCGTCGGGCGGGACCAGCCGCTCCAGTGGGGACTCCCTTGCGAACTCCTGCCTCGCCTCATCACGACTGATTCCCCGGCCTTCCGCCTGCTTGCGGATCACCCATTCGATGCGCTCGCCTTCCACGGCTCCCGGAGAAATCACATTCACCCGGACGCCATAGGGGCCGGTCTCCAGGGCCAGTGTCCTCGCTAGGCCGACGAGAGCCATCTTGCTCGCCGAGTACGGAGTCCGTCCCCGCAAAAGACGTTTCCCTGTCATGGAACCGATAATAATCACCGATCCGGACCGCCGCTCGATCATAGAGGGAAGGAACGCCCGGCAGCAAAGATAGGTGCCGGTCACGTTGACCGCAAAGGTCTGCTCCCAATCTTCAGGATCAATCTCCCACAAAGGAGACGACGGACCGGTGACCCCACTATTGTTCACCAGGACATCCACGCGGCCGAAATGCTCCAGCGTCTGCTCTGCAAGGTTCTGTACACTGGCGGGCCGGCTGATGTCCGTGGGCACGACAAGCCCTTCCCGCCCGAGTTCCTCGATTGATCTACGGGTTTCGTGCAGCGCCTGCTCGGCCCGGGAAGCCAGCACCAAATCGGCGCCCTCCTTGGCAAAAGCCAGGGCGATCGCGCGGCCGATCCCTCGTCCGGCTCCCGTTATAACAGCAACTTGGCCGGCAAGCTCCATGGGAGCCTCCTTGGGCAACGCTTTTCACCGAGGGCGGCCCGTTCCGATGATCGGCGGAATAGGGCCCTCACGCATCTTTGATGAGGCGGGTCAATGCTGGCTTCAGCAGTTGGTCAGTGATGCGCCCGAGCGAGCCTGGGACACTTCAACGTCGACCCGAAAACAAGGCCATCTGACTCGCCGGATTATGCGCCTTCCGTGGCTACGGCGCAAGGCGATCTCCTTTCTAGCGAGGTGGACCGGAAATTCGGACGGGTGGCTAAATATGCGTCCCGCTCCTGAGGCCGGATCAACAATAAAGAGGATCGGGACGGGTCACGAGGACGAAGGAAGTAGACCCATCGGTAAGCAATAATACGAATCACTTACTATTATTGCGAAACATACATTGTGAAGCTCATTACAGTGGCCGAGTGACAACGGTATACCTGTGACAAATGGCAAAACATTGACAAACATGCGAAAGTTCCTTAATCTCAATTAGCAATATATATTATTTGTGAAAAGCGGAGTGATCAGGTTCCGTGAGGGCCACGGGAACGGTCGAAAATAACTCCAGGAACACCTCCGCAGGAGTCCCTCAACCGAGGCACTGGCGGGCGGAGCCAGGTCTGCAGTGAGGTTGCAAGGCCGCCACGTTTGACCGTCAGCACCTGCGAATAGTGTCGACGATTTGCCGGCGGCTGTTATAGGAGCCCTGGGCGGCCGTTGCGAAAGGCTACCTCAAGCCTGCCCGGTTGGTGAGGTCCATTTCACTGGTGAAGGCGGCGGCCCGGGCGCGCGCCTACCTCCTCCTCCAAGAAGGCGGTCGGCACTTGCTGGGCGCTCTACCGGACGTAATATCCCAGTGCATCCCGGGTTCGCACTTGTTGACCTTCCCCTTCCCGGTGTGATCTCCTCAAGGCGTATCCCTGCAGATCCCCCTGCGGGGTGTTTCTTGTCGCTGGCGAGGTTCGCCTTCCCTCTACTTGAAGCCACCAATTGCCACGGACTCCTGTCCTAGCTCCTCGATTGTCTTGAACTCGTTTGTCGCCTTACCTGTGACTCACGGCGGAGACGAAATTGACAATGGTTTGGACATCGGTGTTAGACTCAACATTATCCTCCTCGGCTCTTGCAGGGCTGGGGGTAGCTCATGCGGGAATCCTTTGGCAGGCCGTAAAAGGGTTTCAATGCGACGTTCCAAACGGTCCAGTTACAAGCATGGAGTTTTGGGTTCGTCTCTTGGGCCTTTAAAGGTTTACCTGGGCGATCGTGTCCGAGCCATAACCGGGAAGAGAGGGCATATTTGGCAATACTGGTCAGTTTCGATATAGATGGAACGCTAGAAGCAGGAGATCCACCGGGGCCTATTTCAATGGGCATGGTGAGGAAGGCTGAGGCTCACGGGTGCATTATCGGTAGCGCCTCAGACCGTCCGCTTCCAGTACAGCAGGCCATTTGGGACAAATACAGCATCCAGGTGAGTTTTGTATCGCATAAACAGAGTCTCCCAGACATTAAGTCTCGCTTCCCGGCTGAGGAGTACTACCATATAGGCGATACGGAGTTGGATCGCCAGTTTGCCCTGGAAGCAGGGTTCCATTTCGTCTGGATGGATGCCGGCGTTACCGAGCCATGGATTAACGGGAGAACGACGCAGGATTAGAGGCACCTTCAGAAGTCTCTCTCGTCCCCAGAGATTGCTTTTCCTCCAATCCTCGCGAGGACATATCAAGCCGGCCAACACTTTTTGTATCTGAAATAAGCTGCCCTCGATCTTGCTTCGTGACCCTCGCCGGGACGGTCTAAAAAATGACCTGGAGTTGACCCGCATCCTTGACCAGCAACCGTACTTTGCCTATAATTCGCGCCGGATTGGGCCGTCAACGGTGACGCGCCGTGCGCAAGACCCCACAAGGGAGGAGGACCATGTCAACGATCCCAGGCCTGGAGAGACCCGCCCCGGTTCCCAATGAGCTGACCAAGCCCTTTTGGGACGCCTGTAATGAGGGGCGGCTGGTCTTGCAGAACTGCACTGGTTGCGAGAGGCTGCATTATCCGCCCATCGAGAAGTGCAAGAAGTGTGGCTCAGCCGACCATATGGCTTGGAAAGAGGTGCCTGGAAAGGGACACATAGACGTGTTCTTCGTAATCCGCGACTCCCGTATCCGGGGGTTCCGGGGGGCGCAGCCGATCAACTTCGCGGTGATAACCCTGGACGAGGACCCTGGAATCAACTTTTTGTCGAACCTTCCCGGAACTCCGGCGGGCGAAGTCCCCGTTGGGGCCCCGGTGAAGATGATTTTTGAAGAGACGAGTAACGGCCAGATGGTCCATGAGTGGCAGGTGGTCGCCTGACCCACGGATCTGACGGAAACGGCGAACAGACTCAGAGGTAATGAGGGAGCGGAAATGGTTAGTGGTACGAGTTGGAGAAGAGATCGTGAAGGGCCGGGAGTCTGGGAGCACCGGGGCAAGGTCGCCATCGTAGGTTGGGGCCAATCCCACATGGATCGGCGCTGGGACGGCGTGACCATGGACCGGAGCTGCGGCGGCTTGTCCAAGGAGGCCTGCCTGAAGGCGATCGCGGACGCGGGCCTGTCGTTGGGCGACATTGATGGGCTCATTACCAGCGCGGAGACCCGCTCGGAGCAGACCTGGGCGCCTCGGCCCTATTTCGACCCGCCCTACGACACCGAAGATGGCCTGATCAAGGCTTCAGCGGAGTGGATACAGCGGGAGTTGGGACTCAAGAACGTGAAGTATCTCGAATCCGACGCGCCCTACATCGGCCCTATGATGGGCCAGGCTGCCCAGGCCGTCGGTGACGGTTTGTGCGAGACCGCCCTGGTGTGGTACCCGATGGTCAACCTCTCCGGCCGGTACGGGCACAACAGTCCCGTGAACGTCAGACAGGAGGCTGCCGGGCCCAACGCCTATACCCTTCCGTGGGGTTATCAGAGCGGCGCAATGTTCAACAATCTCGTGACCTTCCTGCAGTATTGCAAGAAGTACGGTAAGTCCCATGACGGGCTGGCCCCTCTCTGTTTGAACTTGCGGAGAAACGGATTGATGACCCCCTGGGGGTACTACGCCCTGTACGAGCCGTACCAGCTCACCACCGAGGATTATTTGAACGGGCGCCTGATCGAGGAACCGTTGGTTGTTTATGATTGTGACCGGCCGGTCAATACTTGCGCGGCCTTCATCTTCACCACCGCCGAACGTGCCAAGGACCTGAGGCAGAAGCCGGTCTACGTCCTGAACCACGCGCAGACCACTCAGCGGGGCCGGAGCACTATGGCAACCCTGGAGGAGCACCAAGAGGCGACAGCCAGCCTAGCACGAAGAATGTGGGAGGGCTCCGGGCTCGGCCCCGCGGACGTTGACATCTTCAATCCCTACGACGGCTACCTCACCTTCACTCAGCAGTTCTTGGAGGCCTTCCAGTGGCACGGTGTCAAGCTGGGAGAAGCCCACGATTTCTATGCCGATGACATCAGGGTCGAAGGCCCGCACCCCTTCCTTTCCAGCGGAGGAAACAACGGGACCGGGCGCAACCGGGCCGTCCTCTACGCCGATAGCATTGAGCAGCTTCGGGGAACGGCGGGGGCCCGGCAGGTGACGGTGCGGGCTGACACTGCCCTCGCGGGTTGCAACACGCCCGACAGCAACGGCTTCATCATGCTAAGCAAACACCCTAGCTAGAATCCAACGTAGCGGGCCGATTAGGCGCCCGGAGGCCTGTCGCCATGAAAGGAGACGACAAGCCACCGGGCGTTCTTCGTGCCTCTTTTCTCGTACTTCTGGTCTTGAGTCTCGCAAACGGCGTCGTTCCTGATCCGTCATCCCGCCGAGGGCCAGAAAGATGGGGGTCGTGAGGGAATTTCGCCCAGTTAAGCCAATCAAATAGCATTTGCGAGAGACGCCGTAGGCGCCGCGGGTGAAACCAGGCTGAACGGTGGACCCGCTAAGATCCCTGGCCCTCAAATCCGAGCAGCTCAATGCCCGGCCCCATCCCTTTGGCCTGGGCAAGCACTTTGAAGTCGCCGTACTCATCCGGATCCACCAGAGTCATCATGGCCATACGGCTCAATTCCATTCGGGCGTCGGACAGGCCTTGCGTCTGGAGCGCGTCGAGGAACAAGGCGAAGCCAAGGTTCGCCAGGAATTGGCGCTGGAGGGCGTAACCCACGGTGGCCAGACCGCACCGCCGGCCGAGCTGCATGAGAGACGTGAAGTCCACCTGGGTGGTGATGTCCTGCCGGCCGATGTGCTGATATGGGTCGTTGCCGACGACGTGCCGGTTGAAGCAGACCAGCGTACCGTTGGAGTTCTGAGGCGAATAGAGATCGGCGGCCAGTTGGCCGTAGTCGATGGTGAGAACAAACCCGCGATCCAGGGTCGTGTTGATCTGACTGATCCAGTCCTCCATGGCCAGATTGACTTCGCCCCGATACCCTTCAGGCAGTGACAGGTCCAGGCTGTCCAGCCTCTCTTCGATACGAGGGGAGGACGGCTCGTCCAGGATTTCTGTGAGCTTCCCTCGAGCCAAAGTGACGAAAATTTCCTTAACTTTTCCACCCTGGATGGCGAACCGGTGGACGGGGAAGTTGTCGAGCAACTCGTTACAAAGGATACAGCCAACAACATTTCGGAACGCCTCCAGTCCTTGGGATTTGACCCTTTGGGCCCCCGAAATCGTGTCTTGCCCGCCGGGGCCCGGCATACTTCCAGTCCCGCTGTCCCAACCCGAGGTGTGGTCCGTGGATTGGACCCAAAACGGCTCGTAGTCCGCGGCGACGTAGCAAAGCGTCTGGGCCAGGCCGGGGGCCATGCGCCGGCAAGCGTCGACGATGGACCGAGCCAGGGCGCCGTCGCCGGAGCCAACTTCAATCACGTGGAAGACGGAAGGGTCTCCGAGGAGGTGCCACATCTCCTCGAGTTGCCGGGCGATCAGGGCGCCGAATACTGGGTGACTCGTGGGCGAGGTCCCGAAGTGCGCGTTGATCCCGTTGCCCCGGGAAGAGTAAAACCCTCCACTGGGCGAGTACAGGCAGGCCCGCATGAACTGGGCGAACGTAATGCGCCCGTCCGTCCGCCCGCTCTTGCCAATGAGATCTCTGATCTCCCGGTCAACCGCTGAGTGCAATCTTGTCTCCCCAGATCTGGCAAGGCTCCATGGCCCGCGAGGTGAGCTTGTCGATGGTGGACGACAGATGGCACGACCGGATGGACGGTCCCCGCGCCGTTGAAGACCAGCCGGAGGGTCAGACAAACAAGGTCAGGGCGTGACCACGAAATCGGTGGTGAATGAAATGTTACCCACCGTCGTAGACACCTGTACCGGCCCGGGGGAGAACGCAGGTACCACCGCACCCAGCGAAAACGCACCGTCTGCATCCGTCTCCAGGCGATGGCTGCCCAGAAGCGGAACATCCCTGATATTGATCGATGTCACCAGAGTAAACGCAGGAAATCCACTGCCTCTGATGGTCACGGGGCCGAACATGGGGCCTTCGGCCGGCGTCAGATCGATGACGACCAGTGGGACAGTTAGCATCGAGTTAGCGCTGACGCCGGCTACTTCAGCGACAACCTCAGCGGCCCCGGAAGATATTTCCGGGACTGTTACCTCCACCTCAAACTCTCCCCACACGGTAGTCGTGAGACCAAGGTTGGCCCTCTGACTCTCGGCGCCTGCCAGAATGTCCACGCCACCCATGTCCAGCGACGCCAGTTCTGACGAAGCGGGGAAGCCCCACCCGTTGACGATCACAGTGGTGTTCGGAGGGCCAGCCGACGGTTCCAACCCAAGCTTTGCTGGGAGAATCTTGAATGAAGCCTCCGCCACGCCGTCCTCCGCCGTGGCGGAGACTGTATAGTCACGGCTGGATAGGCTTGGAGCAATCAGTTCGATCACGAATGCCCCGGTGCTGTCGACGGCAGTGTAAGGATAAGCTGAAACGTCAGCCCCAAAGAAGAGTATCGGTCTCACCGTGGCGAGCGGTGGATAGCCCTGGCCTATCATATCGAAAGGCGTACCGGGAAATCCTTGCAGTGGCTCCAGCGAAAGGCTTGGAGGAGGAACGAAATGGTCAACCGACACCGTGCGGCCCGTGGCATCATCGATGGCTTCCACCACGTGGGGGGAGTTAAACGCCGCAGAAAGCGGTACGGTGAAAATGGCGGCGAGGACGCCGTTGACGTCGGTCTTGCTGGCCGTGACAATGCTGCCGGCGTATTTGATTGTCGCGATTCCGGTGGAGGTGAAGCCTCGGCCCGTGATCGCCACCTTGCTGGCCCTTCCGCTGGTCTCCAGCGACAGGGTGACGGAGAGTTCGGAGGTGGGGGTTGGCGCGGGCGTAGCGGTAGGAACCGGCGTGGGAGGCGGTAGAGGGGTGGCCGTGGGAGCCGGAGCCAGGGTTGACGTGGGAGGTGGTGGTGGAGTCGGGCTTGGGGGAAGGGTGGTCGAGGCCGGAATCGGAGTCGGAATCGAAGTCGGCTTCGGGGTTGAGGTCGCGGCAATTGTCGGAGCCGGAAGTGGAGTCGCGGTGGGACGGCTGACGATAGCAGTTTGCAGGCGCGCTTCGACTGTCGCATCGATATTTGGCGTCGATCTTGGAGTCGCGGTAGGCTCGGCCGGCGCGAATGTGGCCTGAATTACAGGGGTGGAGGTCGCGCCTCCGCTCGAACATGCGGCCATGATCAGGAGAGTAGCCAAGCTCGCAAGTAGAGCAGGGTATTTCATTGGTCAATTGCCTCCGCCAAACCAGGCTCGCAACTCCCACCCCATCCCCCAGTGCGGGGCGCATCGAGACCAATTGAAGGCACCGGGCGCGCCCGCATGATTGGTAGAAATAGCTAAGCGACTACCGTGTTCCTGAGGCTCCAATTATACTACTCTGACCACGATAAAAAGCCCCCAGTCATTCCCAATGGTGATCATTATTGGCCCGGTTCTGACCGCCCACTGCTCTTCATACCACTTCCAATCGGCCCTCTTGCGGCTGAACCAAACCTTCTCACCCCGGCAACTTCGCATGATCGGGGCCTGATGCGCCTGGCACTTTGGGCCGGAGTCACTGCCGGTCGCGGGCTCTGGTGGCGATCGGTCTCGAATGGGAAACCCAGTTGGCAGCGGCCAAAACTTGGGCAGCGGCTTTTCGCGGTCCCACTCTCAGTACCCGTACGCTCACGTACCCATCACTCCATCGCGATCAAGCCTCTAGCTTACAGATTCGAATCATATTCATGCCACCCTTTGTCCCCCGCGTGCATCTAACCTTTGCAGGCCTTGGCGCAAGAGCTAAATTCCCCGGAGGGAAGCCGACGACGCCAAGGCCCAGCCGGATTCAACGCAGGCACCTTAAACCCTTCATTCAAAACCGGGACGACCGGACGATACAAACCCGAAGCGAGATTTGAACCTGTAAGGAGGAGTAGACCATGAAAATCGTTGCCGTTCTTTACCCAGGCGGTTCCGCGGCGAAGGAAAACCATGAACTGCTCGGCTGCGCGGAAAACGCGCTTGGACTTCGCGAGATGGTGGAGGCTCGCGGACACGAGCTTGTCGCGCTAACTGACCCGGAATCTGAGTTGGAGCAGCATCTACATGATGTGGATATCCTGATCGCCACTCCATTCTGGCCTGCCTACATCACCAGCGAAAGGATTGAACGAGCGCCAAACATCCGGCTCCTTCTAACGGCGGGAGTCGGGTCCGACCACTTCGACCTGGCGGCGGCCGCGGAGCGGAACATCACCGTTGCCGAGGTTACCGGCAGCAACGTCGTCAGTGTAGCCGAGCACGTCGTGATGCAGATGTTGATCCTGGTTCGCGACTACGTCCCCGCCTATCACGAAGTGATCGAAGGTGGCTGGGACATCGGCAAGATCGCCGGGAAATCCCACGACCTAGAAGACAAGATTGTCGGCATGGGACGGATTGGGCAGCGAGTGGCCGCCCGGCTGAAACCCTTCGATGTTCACACCTACTACTTCGATTCTCGACGATTGAGCACCGCCGAGGAGCAAGTTCTTGGCGCCCGCTACTCCCAGTTTGATACCCTCGTCCGTTCGTGCGACGTGGTAAGTATCAATATCCCGCTCACCCCGGCGACTCAAGGGCTGTTCGACCGTGACCGGCTTTATGGCATGAAGAAGGGAGCCCACTTGGTCAACACGGCTCGGGGCCGGATTGTCGACACGGATGCACTCGTAGAAGTGATGGAGAAAGACCATTTGGCCGGATATGCGGGTGACGTATGGTATCCCCAGCCGGCGCCGGCCGACCATCCGTGGCGGAAGATGCGAAATCACGCTATGACGCCCCATGTTTCCGGAACCTCATTGGAGGCGCAAAAGCGCTATGCGGATGGAATCTACGACTGCCTGAAAAACTTCTTCGATGGGCAACCGATCGACCGGGACTGCCTCATCGTGGATGGCGGCAAGGTTACAAGCCCCAGCTACAGCTACATCTATGCGGCCTAGAACTCAGTTGACTTGATTCCTACAGGAGGTCAAGTCGCGGGGTGGAGCTACGAGGAATCTCATTGTTACGCTCAGGTTCCTCGCTCCGTTCGCAATGCCAACTCCTAGCAATGAGTTCGGCTGGGTAGTCGTACGCCGGGGGTAAAAAAACCGAGGACTTCGGCTCAGCGCTCCGTTGTTTGGGCGGCGTGGGATTCCGCTTCGCCGGGCTGGAAGACGCAGTAAGGCTCGGCCGCCAGGGGATCGCCGGTCGTGGCGTAGGCCCGCGCCCGGCACCCGCCGCAGATCACGTTGAAAGGGCAGCGGCCACACTTGCCTTGCAGCGCGGAAGGGTCTCTCAGGGAACGGAAGAGTGGGGAGTCGCGGTATCGGCTCACCACCGAATCGCGCCGCACGTTGCCGGCCGAGATGGGCAGAAAGCCGCTGGGGCATACCTCGCCCCGGTGAGAGATGAACAGGATACCTTTACCGTCGTTGCTGGGCACGCCCCGGTACAACTCGCGCACCTGGTCCGGAGATAGTCCGTCCAAGCCTCGACCCTCGCTCGCCAGGCGCTTTAGCACCTGTACTCGCCTAAAGTGCTGCCCCAGGGTCGTCTTGAGCGAGAACGGCACCTGTTCCGCGAGACCGCAGAGCCAGCCGAAGACACGTTCGTGTTCTTCCGGTGAGATGGTGTCCTCGGCGGCGGCACGCCCCGTGGGTACGAGAAAGAACAGGTCCCATAGCATCGCTCCCGACGACGCCACCAACTCCGCGATGGCCGGAAGGTCTTCCACGGTCTGACGGGTCACGGTGGTGTTGACCTGGAAGGCCATTCCCGCGGCCCGCGCGTTCGACATCGCCTTCCGGGTCAGATTAAAAGAGCCCTCCACGCCTCGAAAGCTGTCGTGGGCGGCGGCGGCCGAGCCGTCCAGGCTCAACGAGATGCGGGACACGCCCAGGTCCTTCAGCCGTTGGAACCGCTGGCGAGTGGCCAAAGCGGTCGCGGCGGGGGCGACGGACATGGTGAGTCCCAGGCCGATACCGTGTTCCACCAGGTCAAAAAGGTCCCTTCTCATGAACGGGTCGCCACCCGAAAGGACCACGATCGGCGCATGGTCGAATGAGGTCAGATCCTCCAGTACCCGGATACACTCCGATGCGGACAGTTCCAGTGGGCTGCGCTTGGGTTGCGCCAGGGCCCGGCAATGGCGGCACGCCAAGGCGCAGGCCAGGGTCATTTCCCAAAAAACGACTACCGGGTCCCGGTCGATGTTCACCCGCCGGGGATCCAACATGGTCCGCTCCAAACCGTGGGGCAGCGTCAAGAATTAGCCTCTCGTACAGCTCGTATAGCCAGATCAAGTTCGCGGGGAAGCTTGGCTCCAATAACCGTTTCCCTTGCCGCGCCTGAGAATATTCGAGGGCGCCGGCGCAGGGTGATCGCCTACGGTCAACACAATTATTATATCCAGACACAGCAAACGGAAGTCAACCCCGCTCCCGGCAGCGGAACTGTGGTACGATCTTGCCGTGACCTCGGGATGATCTTCCTTGAGTCGGAGGGCAATGTGACTGCTGCAAGAATAACCGCTCCGGACGAAACTCTGGTGGCCCAACTGCGGGAGAAGGCAATCTCGTTGGGGGCGAGCTACTTCGGCGTCGCCGACCTGACCCCGGCAAAGACGTTCGTAACCGACCAGGGAGGCGACTTCCTCTCCGAATACCCCGTGGCGATCTCCCTGGGAGTAGCGCTGGTTGACGGCGTGGTGGACCAGCTATACCAACACCATAACAATATCGTCGCTCGCACCTACCAGCACCACATTTACTCCGCGGTAGGCGGGCACCTGGACCGGATGGCCGAAGGGTTGGCTTTCACTCTTGAGGGGAGTGGCTACCGGGCTATTCCGGTACCTTCAAGCGGATATTACGATGACGTGCGGAGAAGAGGCCTCATTTCCCACAAATTGGTCGCCAATTTTGCGGGGCACGGATGGATCGGTAAGAACTGCCTGCTCATCACGAAAGCCCATGGGCCGCGGGTCCGGTGGGTCACCATACTCACTGATGCCCCGCTTAAATACGCCGGTGGCGCGCCGGCCATCGTGGACCGCTGCAAGAATTGCAACCTATGCGTCGACCTCTGCCCGGTGCAAGCGTTCACCGGCATCAAGTTCAACCCCGAAGACCCGGTGGAGGTCCGCTTCGACACGCGGAAGTGCCAGCAGTATCTGCGGAGGCGGGAGAAGACCCATGGCGCGAGCGTGTGCGGCATCTGCGTCCACGTCTGCCCCCACGGCTGGAGCATGAAGCGGAAAAAGAACGCCCGGCAGACTACCGCCAAGTTATTGCACGAGAGGCTTGACGGAATGGTAAACGCCACACCGGACGGCACCTAGCGCCTGGTTTCGGAAATAACCTTTAGGGTCATCTAGGGTCATCCGTTTGTCTTGAGCTGAGCTTGTCGAACGGCTTAGGAATGGTGGTTCGACAAGCCCACCACATTCGGTGCGGGCAACGCCAATTACCGAAAAGAAGCCCTGGTGCTCAGTAAGCTTGGTTCTTGCAAGGTGTCATTCTTGTATATTGACCCCTGGAGACGAGGCAAGACCGTTGTCATTCTAGACTGAAGCGAAGAATCTCGGCGTTACGCTGAGATTCTTCGTCGCACCGCTCCTCTGAATGACGAGTCTCAGCCAGAATGATAGTTATTATCATTAAGTTGGCTGAGCACTTGTCGCCTGCGGGTCCTGCTTCCGGGGCCATCGCCTCTGCTGCGGGCGGCCGCCGGGTTCATCTTCGGTTTCCCGGGTTCCCAGCGCCGATCCGGGAAGGCGCTCTACCGGCGATAAGAGGCTCCCCCGATAGCGGCCCGTGGTAGAATGCTGGCGCGATTCAGCTTTAGAGGGAGGCCATGAGGGGCTATGCCGAAGATTATTTGCTGGATGATGCAGATCTTTACCCCAGAGACCCTCAACGGATTCTACGGGTACCCCAAGCTCAATCCAGTGGGGTTGAGCTACCAGAAAATATTCAAAGTCGATTTCAAGCCGCGCCCCCTGGAGGACACAGTCCGGGAGCTGCGCGAAGCCAACATGCTGGTCGCGGTCCCGGCCCTGGACAACGACGTTCTTTACGGGACGTCCACCCCCGCCTCCTGGGTCCGCGACCTGGTAGCGGAGTACCCAGACGTGTTCATCGGGTTTTCAGGGGCTGACCCGAACAAAGGGTATGACGCGGTCAAGGACTTGGAACGGGACGTTAAGGAGTACGATTTCCGGGCCCTGTACCTTCAACCCATGGAATCCGGCGTGCCCATCGATGACCGGAGGCACTATCCCCTTTACACCAGGGCCTGCGACCTGGACATTCCCGTCTTCGTTGCCTGTTCCGTCCACTATAACAACCGCGTCCCTTTGGACGTGCAGAGCCCCTACCGGGTGGACCAGGTGGCCGTCGATTTTCCCGACTTAAAGATCGTCCTGCGTCACGCCCTTTTCCCTTGGATCTGGGAGATCGCTGCCGTGATGATGCGTCACCCCAACATGTATATGGAGATCTCCAGCTTCCGGCACAAGTACATTCACCCGGAGTGGATCCGGTACATCGACTCCATGTTCCCAGATCGCACGGTATACGGGCTTGGCCACCCCTTCAGCACTCCGAAGCAAAATATCGAGGAGTTCGGCGAGGTTCCCCTGAAACCTGAGACCAAGAACAAGATTCTCTACGAAACGTCACCCAAGCTCTTGAGGTTTGAGAGCTAGCGCTCAGGGCATCAAGAAGGCCCGGGTGATGGCGGTCTCCTCCCCCTTGCCGGCCCACTCCGCTTGCTCGAAGGCCTGGTGTATCTGCTCCAGCGGGAACATGTGGGACATCACTTTTGTGAGCGGATACTTGTCTTTGGTGCGGTTGAGGAAGTCCAGCGCCACGGGAAGGATGTAGGGATCGTAGTGGGCCGTGGGTATGATTCTGGTGGAGCCCCACAATATCTTGGATATATCCAGGGTAACGTTACTGCCGGTCGAGATGTTGCCGGTCTCCACGAAGGTGCCGCCCGGTCTCAGCATATCCAGGCCTTCCGGAACCAGGTGAGGGAATCCCACCACCTCCAGAACCACGTCGGCGCCTCGCCCATTCGTCAACTCTTTGACCCGCTGGACACGTGATTCCGGAGTAGTGTGTTCGTTGATATCCACCGTGCTATCCGCGCCGCATTGCACGGCCAACTCCAGACGGTTGGAGATGCCGTCTATGGCGATGACGTGGGAGGCGCCCATGTCTTTGGCGGCCGCGGCGCCCGCCATAGATACCCAAGCCGCCCGCACCCTGAATAACCACGGTGTCGCCCATGCGAACGCCGGCCTGGTTGAGTCCATATATCACTTGGGGCACCGCACAGTTGGCCGACGTTACCGCTTCATCAGAAAGGTTATCGGGGACCTTGAACACGAAGTGTCCCGGGTGGAGGTAGAAGTACTCGGCAAAGCCTCCACTGCAATACGGGTACTCCTCGATGGAAGCCCGAAAACGGAAACGGTCCGGGCAGTGGTTCAACTCGCCCCTCAGGCACACATAGCAGCGCCGGCAAGGGAAGAAATAGGTGTAGGCAACCCTATCCCCTTCTCGCAAAGGCCGGCCTAGCGAGTCCGTGGTGATGTCCCGTCCCAACGTGTGCACCACGCCGGTCATCTCGTGGCCGATGATCGCCGGCCCGGGACATCCCTTGAATTCGGGCTTCATCTGCCCACGCCAGTAATGGAGGTCGGAGCCACAGATGCCCGCGGCGGTAACCCGGATGAGAATTCCGCCCGGCTCAACGGCCGGCGTCGGCAGTTCGACCATCTCGAAATGGTGTGGTCCAACGAAGGCCGCCGCTCTTCCCATCGGCATGTGGGGCACCTCCTGTTGTTTGATTCGTCCCCAGATACCGTGGCCCTCCGACCGGAACGTATCGGTGAAGGCGCGCCGTGGGCGATCTGAAAGGGAATTCATTCTTGCCAAGTGCGGGCCAAGGTGACCGGCAGGATCTACAGTCACCGATACTTTCGGCCCCACTCGCATCCCCAATTGTACCCGAGAGCGTACTTAAATTCCCGTGCGCTCCAGCAGCGCGAAGGGCAGTACATTGCTTGATTCCCGAATTGGAATACTGACCAAGCATGCTTTGGCGAACATCCCATGGGCAACCCCTGTAACGGGGTGATCCCCGTCAGTTTCCCTTATTAAGGGGGTTTTGGGTCACACGCAAAATATAAGTTGTTTGAAACCTGTTTCCGCTGTTGACCTCTTGGCGAAGATGGAATCCTCCAGGAGGCGCCTCGGAGATGCGTTTCCCGCAAGACCGGTAGCCCAAGTTCATCGGCCCAAACCGGCTCCGGGCCGGCAACGCCAACCCAGCCCCACCGGCCGAACTGGCTTTCGCTTGATTGTGCTTGGGTTGTGCGACGCTGTGCTGGTGAGATAGCATCCGATGACGGGCGGCGAGCGGGTCAAATTCCGGCCGGTCCATCACCGCTATCTAAACGGCGCGGAGGCTTCTCAGCATGGACGACACCATCAGCGTAAACCTGACGGTCAACGGAAAAGCGGTCACCTCTAACGTGCCCACGAGGGCCAGCCTGCTCCGGTTCCTCGGGCAGAAGAAGGTGACCTCCACCGTGACCAACAGGCTTAGCCTAATGCGGTTCCTGCGGGAGGACCTGCGTCTGACGGGCACCAAGAACGGTTGCGGGACGAACCATTGCGGCAGCTGTATGGTCCTAGTCAACGGGAAGCCGGAGAAGTCATGCCTGTTGCAGGTGCGTACCCTGGAGAACGCCGATATCGTGACCATCGAGGGGTTATCCGAAACGGGGGCCCTACACCCAATACAGGCGGCGTTTCTGGCCGCTGGGGGCATACAGTGCGGATTCTGCATTCCGGGGATGATCATGGCCACGAAGGCCCTGCTGGACTCCAACCCCGACCCCGGCGATGCTGAAATCCGGCGGGCCTTGAGTGATGTCGTCTGCCGGTGCGCTGCCTACGGACAGATCATCGACGGAGTGAAACTGAGCGCCCGCTGGCTGAAGAACCCCGAGGAGATGGCGGTGCTGGCCAGTGGCGGTCTCAACCACTCCGTGATGGATATCGACGGCGTAGCGAAAGCCCAGGGGACCCAGGTCTACGGAGACGACGTCTTGTTGGAGGACATGTTTTATCTCAAGGCGGTCTGGAGCGCCCACCCCCACGCCATCATAAAAGGCATAGACACCGGGGCGGCAGAAGAGGTCCCAGGCGTCCTCCGGGTCCTGACGGCGTCCGATGTTCCGGGACACAACGGATTCGGCTCGATCAAGCCGGACCAACCCGTACTGTGTCTGGATAGGGTCCGGTTTATCGGCGACGCGGTAGCCGTGGTGGTGGCCGAGAGTGAGGATATCGCGGAGAAGGCTCGGGACTTGATTCGGGTGGATTATGAGCCATTGCCGGGTCTCTTTTCCCCCGCGGACAGCCTGCGAGAAGATGCTCCCCTGCTTTTTCCTGACGGGAACGTCTGCACCCATCTGGTCCACGCCGTGGGCGACGTCGAGCGGGGACTGGCCGAAGCGGACCTGGTGGTGGAAGGCCATTTCGAAACGCCTTTCATCGAGCACGCCTATACGGAGCCGGAGGCTGGGGTGGCCTATTGGGAGGGCGACGTGCTGACCCTGCGGGTCCCAGCCCAGAGCCCCTTCGAACTGCGGACCCAAATGGCCAGCGCCATGGCGCTCCCGGAGGAGAAGGTGCGCATCATCATCGCACCCATAGGGGGCGCATTCGGCGGCAAGCTCGACTCAACTGTTGAGCCCCTGCTGGCGCTCGCGGCTTACTGCACCGGGAGGGCCGTCAAGATGACCCTGACCCGAGGGGAGTCGCTGATACGGAGCACCAAGCGGCATGCCTACTCGATGGAATACCGGGTTGGGCTGACCAGCGAAGGCAAAATCCTGACCGTGGACGCCAAGCTGCTTTCCGACGCCGGCGCCTACACGGACCTGAGTCCCCGGACAATCGACCAAGCCTGCATCTTTGCTTGCGGCCCCTACGAAGTGCCTCACCTGCGGGTGGAGGGTTGGGCCGTCTACACCAACAATGTCAAGGGCGGGGCCTTCCGGGGATTTGGCATCAACCAGGCCGCCTTTTCCCTCGAGTCCTTGCTGGACGAGGCGGCACGGAAGCTGGGCATTGACCCCTTCGATCTGCGCCACAAGAACGGATTGAAGGCAGGGAGTGAGACGGCCACCGGCCAGATCTTGAGGGAGAGCGTGGCGTTGCAGGAAACCGTGGCCGCCGCCCGGGCCGCGCTGGAAGAGGAGCTGCCCGGGATCAGGAAGATGGTCACTCCCGGCTGCAAGTTGGGCATCGGCGTGGCCAGCGCCTTCAAGAACGTGGGAGCGGGCAAGGGCAAGGTGGATGACGCGGGGGCTACCTTCACCCTTCTCCCCGGAGGAAAGGTGGAGCTGAGGGTCTCGGCCGTGGATTACGGACAAGGGATCCGTACCACGATGGCCCAGATCACCCGGGAGGTCGTACCCCTGGGCGACCACAGCCTGGAAGTGATCTCCGGTGACACGGCGTTGACCCACCGACACGCCGGAGCGGTGGCGGAGCGGCAGACGCTGATCAATGGCCGGGCCGTCCAGGAGGCGGCGAAGCTGTTCAGGGACGCGTTGCTGGCCGCAGCCTCCTCCATCCTGGAGCTACCGGCCGAAGAACTGGCGCTCACCGCCGACGCAGTTTCCGGCCCGGCATCGGGCGACGGGCTCACCCTGGCTGAGGTGGAGCAGGAGATGAGCCGCCGAGAGGAGCGGGTGCAAAGCAGCTACGTATTCGTCGGGCCCAGGACCTTCGCCCTGGCCGACGTGGCGGGACGCAAGAGCGTCCCCCGTGAAGAGTACCGCAACTTTCCCGCCTATGCCTACACCACCCAGGCGTGCGCGCTGGAGGTAGACCCCAAAACCGGGAAGGTCAAGGTGCTCCGGGTTTTTGCGGCCCATGACGTGGGCCGGGCCATCAACCCTCAGAAGATCGAGGGCCAGATCGAGGGGAGCTGCCTCATGGCCCAGGGATACGCCCTGAGCGAAGACTTCCCGGTGGAGCGGGGCTGGCCCAAGGCCCGGACCTACCACGACCTCAAGGTGCCCACGATCCTGGAGGCGCCGGTGGTCCGGACGTTGATCGTGGAAAAGCCCGACCCCATCGGGCCGTTCGGCGCCAAGGGGATATCGGAGGTGGCCACCGTGCCGCTGACGCCCGCGATCACTAATGGAATCTATGACGCGGTGGGAGTCCGTATCTACGACCTGCCGGCCACCCCGGCCAGGGTCCTGACCGGCATACGGAGGCTGTAGGTGAAAATACGCTCCTCCCACGGGCGAAAGCCCGTCCGCCTCAGGCCGAACTCATATCGGATCGGGTTTGGCGAGATCGGTTATGTCAAGCAGCGCCGGGGCCGAATCGGTGGCGGAGTTGAGCGGGGGGCCGGGATTTAGCTGGCCGGGCAGGAATCCCATTCATCAAACCCGGCGTATATTGCAATGAATGGTCACGAGTCAGTCGGAGTCCCCGTGAGATTTAAGCCCGGCGGCAAGCGAGTGGCGCCTCTTCTGGCCATCTGGCTGTTGGTAGCGGCTTGCGGTGGCTCGGCCACAGCCCAGCCGGCCACTCCCACCGCAACGGCACCCACTCCTACTCTCGCCGTGACCGTGGCTCTGCAACCGGCTTCAATCCCAATAACGCCCAGCGCAGCGACGGCGACGCCGGCCGCAACCACGAGCCCCACGGTGGCCATCACGCCCACGGTGGCGCCCACACCACTTCCTACCGTTGCACCCAGCCCGGTGGCGACCTCCAGCCCAACCTCCGCGCCAAGCCCCACGCCTTTGAGCGCACCTACGGTAGCACTTACCATCGCGCCCACGATGGCGCCAACGCCCCTTCCCTCGGCCACACCTGAACCGGCCAGCACGCCTGCCCTCGTGGTGGCCACCCAGGAACCGACACCGGCGCCGCCGACGCCGACCGCACCTCCCACACCTACCCCGGCGCCCGTGGACCTGGCCTCCAACATCGTGAATTTCAAACTGGAGGACTTGACGCTGCCGGTTGGGACCACGGTCACCTGGACCAACCAGGACGCCGTTTTTCACACCACCACGTCCGGTATCGCCCCTGGTCCCAGCGGTGTCTGGGACAGTCCGATGCTGCCGGGGAATTCCTCGTTCAGCTTCAAATTCACCGAAGAGGGCACTTTCGCCTATTACTGCCGGATTCACCCATCCTCCATGCAGGCGACGATTAGTGTTGGGCCCTCCGGAACCCCAATCTCCGCGGCGCCTCAAGGGGCCGTTGTCGAGGAAAGCATGGACGGCGGCGACGATGACAGCGGCGGCGACGACTACTAGTGCTAGATGTCGGCAAACTGAGTCACATTAGCCAAGCTTGGAAGCTATCCTAACGGATACGAACCGCTGTAACGCGGATTTATGACACCAGTACTAGCGTTTAAGCGCCGGCGATATCAGGCGGAACCGCATTAGGCCCTCGAACCATCTCAAGGTGAAACCGGTGGGCGGGGGGTGTGAGACCGGGCACATAGGTTACACAGGATCCGGGGATATAGACTACACTAATTCGAAACAGAGCCGTGTATCCGCCGGAAAACTAGGAGTTGTATGAAACGGCCCGACCAGATCAAAACCGTCCTGGATCAGGGTGCCGGCAGCCGGGTCCCGCCGGGGCAATACCTGAGCAAAAAGTTCCCGGTTTTGACCTATGGACCCGTTCCTCAGGTCGCCATCACCGATTGGAAGCTCCGGGTGTTCGGCCTGGCCGGCGAGGAAGTCGAACTGGACTGGGATCAGTTCTCCCAACTCCAATGGCGGGTGATCAACGCCGATTTCCATTGTGTCACCCAATGGAGCCACCTGGACAACAGCTGGGAAGGGGTACCTTTTGCCGACGTGGTGTCCCTGGCCCGCCCGCTGCCCGGCGCCCGGTTCGTGGTGGTCCACTGCCACGGCGGCTACAGCACGAATATTCCCCTGGAACTGGCCATGAGAGAGGGGTTTTTCGCCCACAAGCAAGACGGCCAGCCTTTGGGCTAAAGCCATGGCTGGCCGCTACGCTTGATCGTTCCGAGCCGCTACGCCTGGAAAAGCGCCAAATAGGTCAGCGGCGTCGAACTGCTGGCCGAAGATGCTCCCGGATTCTGGGAGCAACGAGGTTACTCAAACAACGCCGACCCCTGGAAAGAGGAGCGTTTCCAGCATTGATTGGACCGGTGAGGCCGAGCCTTAACCCGCGCGGCGCGGGGTTCGGACTAGGCTACCTCTTGCTTCTTCCCAACCTGAGTTGCGGGCTCCTGCATCGCCATCAGTTTCTCAACCGGCAGGTCTCGCAAGTACCCGCATTGAAAACAACTGAGGTATTTGCCATACATATCTTCAGCGCGGTAAAGGTCTCCCCGGCATCGTGGACAAACTTTAAACTCGATCATCTCCTCCTCCCTTTCCCCTCATAGATTCCCCACCCGATTTATCTCCTTCGCAACAAGGACGTTGACACAACTCGTATCAGACCGTATCATATAAACATGGCAAGGTCAACGCGGGCAGCTACGGGTTTGACGCAATATAGAGGGATACCGGATGCACCAGAGGTATAGGCCAAGGGTGGTCGACAAGATGAAGATTTCACCTCAACCGCTACCGATGCGGCCTGAGCAGGCGTCTCTAGCCAGGCCGGAATCCAGCCAGCCCCCCCGGCCAGCGCCCGGCGCCACCGATGCCGAAGACACGGTGTTGCGGATGGAAGGCGTCTACATCATCAGCGTAGCCGCTCGCATCTTGGACGTGCATCCTCAGACGCTCCGCAAATACGAGCGGATGGGGTTGATCAACCCGGGCCGGACCATCGGCATGCTGCGGCTGTATTCGCGGGAGGACATCCGCAGGGTGAGACTGATCCGCCACCTGGGGAACATGGGCCTCAATCTCGCCGGGGTAGAGTTCGCTCTGGCGCTGATAGAGAACCTGCTCCATTTGGAGCAACGCCTTCTGGCTTTTTCGGAAGGCAACCCTCTTAGTTCGGTTATAGAGCAAGAAATAACCAGCGTTTTTCGCAGCCTGAACCTGCCGGTGGATGACTGAACCCCTGCTGCGACGTTGAACTCTAACCCAAGGATGACCAATGACGAATGAACCCAACGACTCCCAGGAGAACGGAGCTGAGCCCTCACCTGAAAAAGGCGAGGATGAATGGAGCCACCTTTCAGTGGACGACCAGTTCGCAGCCCTCCGTGAATACCTGGGGGAAGCCCGGCAAGAGGCAAGCCAGAACTTGGACACAGCCCAACGGGCTCAGGCGGAGCTTGCGAACTTTCGCCGGAGGACCGAGGAAGAGCGGGTATCCCAGGCAAGGTACTCCAACGGCCGGCTCCTCACCAGGCTGCTCCCGATCGTTGAAGAGTTGGACCTGGCGGTAACCCACGCCGGCAAGGGGGGGCCTAACGCTTCCTGGCTGGAGGGCGTCATGCTGATCCAGCGAAAGCTACGTAACATGCTGGCGTCCGAAGGGGTCACGGCGGTGGACTCCCTGGGAGCCCTGTTCAATCCACTGGAGCACGAAGCCTTGGGTACGGTGGAGACCACCGAATACCCCGATGGTTACGTCGCCCAGGCCATCCGTCCCGGATACAGGCTGCACGACCGGGTGATTCAACCGGCCCAGGTCATGGTGGCCCGCGAACCTCAAACCAACGATCAAGCAGAACAAACCACAGACCCAAAGGAGACCGAGAATGGCTAAAGTCCTGGGCATCGATCTGGGAACAACGAACTCCGTGGCGGCGGTTATCGAGGCCGGAGAACCAGTGGTGGTGGAAAACGCCGAGGGTTCCCGGCTAACCCCGTCGGTGGTCGCGGTAAACGCCCGATCGGGGGAGAGGTACGTGGGCCAGGTCGCCAAGCGCCAGGCCGTCACCAATCCGGAGAACACCCTATTCTCCGTCAAGCGGTTGATGGGCCGGAGGTTCGATGACGCCGAGGTCCAGGGCGCCACTCAAAAACTGCCCTACAAGATAGTGAAAGGCGCCGATGGAGATGCCCAGGTGGAGATGGCCGGCCAGGCTTATGGCCCGCCCCAGATCTCCTCATTCGTCCTTCAGAAAATCAAGCAGGACGCGGAAGCCAAGCTGGGAGAGAAGATCACCCAGGCGGTCATTACCGTTCCGGCCTACTTCAACGATTCCCAGCGGCAAGCCACCAAGGACGCCGGCACCATTGCCGGGATGGACGTGCTCCGCATCATCAACGAGCCAACGGCCTGCTCCCTGGCTTACGGCCTGGACAAGAGCAAGACCGATGCCACCATAGCGGTCTTCGACCTGGGTGGAGGCACTTTCGACATCACCATCCTCCAGATGGGAGAGGGTGTATTCGAGGTCAAGTCCACCAACGGGGACACGTTCCTGGGCGGCGACGACTTCGACCAGGCGATCCTGGAGTGGCTGATCCAGGAATTCAGGCAGGAGACCGGTATCGACCTGAGCAAGGACCGGATGGCTCTGCAACGGCTGCGGGATGCCGCCGAGCGGGCCAAGGTGGAGCTGTCCAGTGTTCTGGAAACGGAGATCAATCTCCCGTTCATCACCGCCGATGCCAGCGGCCCCCAGCACCTGGTGAAACCTTTGAGCCGGGCCAAGTTGGATCAGATGGTCAGCGGCCTGGTCGACCGGACCCAAGGACCGTGCCTCCAGGCTTTGGCCGATGCCGGGATGGCCGCCGGGGACATCGAAGAAGTAATCCTGGTGGGCGGAATGACCCGCATGCCGGCGGTGCAGCAAAAAGTCAAAGAGATGTTTGGCCGCGAGCCCAACCGGAACGTCAACCCCGACGAGGCGGTGGCCCTGGGGGCCGCCATTCAGGCCGGGGTTCTGGCGGGAGAGGTTGGCGATATCGTGCTCCTGGACGTCACGCCGCTAACCCTGGGCTTGGAGACCCTGGGAGGAGTTCTGACGACCCTGATTCCTCGCAACACCACGATCCCAACCAAGAAGAATGAGGTGTTTACCACCGCCGCCGATGGCCAGACCAGCGTCGACATCCATGTGCTTCAGGGCGAGCGGCCCATGGCCACCGATAACAAGTCCATCGGCCGTTTCATGCTCGACGGCGTTCTACCGTCACCCCGGGGAACGCCCCAAATTGAGGTTACCTTCGATATCGACGCCAACGGCATACTCAGCGTGTCCGCCCACGACAAGGGCACCGGCAAAGAACAGAAGATCGTGATCCAATCCGGCTCGGGCCTGGCCAAGGAGGAGATCGAGCGGATGGTCAACGAGTCCATGGCCCACGCGGAACAGGACCAGGTGAGGCGGGCTGAGGTGGAGACGCGCAACCAGGCCGACTCCCTGGTCTATGGCGCCGAAAAGATGATCGAAGAAAACAAAGAGAAGGTGCCCCAGGAACTGAAGGAAGAGGTCGAGGGCAAGATCGCCATCCTAAAGACCGCCGTGGCCGAAAACAACATCGCGGAGATGCAGGCGGCGATAAAAGAACTCAACGACTCACTGCAGAAGGTGGGCCAGGCTGTTTACAGCGAGGCCAGCGAACCGGCCGAGACCACCGAAGAGACCCCGCCGGGTGATGATGAGCCGGGTGCTGACACCGTGGAGGGTGAGTTTCGCGAGGTCTGAACACGGGGACTGTTCCAGTTTCGGTCCTCGCGGTTCGTCTGCTATAATGGGCCAACGTAGCCAGCATCTTCGTTGAAAGTGAACTTTCGATACACCGGGGGCTAAGCTGTTGGAGAGGAAATGAGCTTACCGCAAGAACAGGCAGACCAAGGGCTGGTGGGGAAGAAGGACGAATCGATGGTTGAAGGAATCGACCAGTTGCTGACCCCTCTCCAGTATCACTACCTCAGTCTGCTCCAGCGATTGATAGCCGTGAAGAACAGCTATCAGATAGATGCAAACTTTGAGGCTTCTCTGATGGCGGCCATCAACAAAGCGATCTACTCCACGCTGCGTGATTGCATCGAATCCAACATCGGCGATGCAGCCAAAGAGTTGCTGCGCCGGGAGCACCAGGTAAACTAGCGTAGCCCGGCCCCCGCGGCCGTTCCCATACGCCGTGCCCCTCTGGGTCAATACGGCGGCTGGTTTCAAATTTGCGCCCGCTCGTGGCTCCGGCAGCCTCGCATGAGCGGGCGCAGTTGCGTTCCCGATTGGCATCCGCGACGATCTAGCCCGTCAGACCGTGGTGCGGGAAGACTTCTTCCTTGACGGCGGCGACGCTTTCCTCGGCGAACCGGCGGGCATCCAGGCGGACCTGTTTCGGGATGTCCGGGGCCGCCCCGTCGCGGAGTTGACTGATCCCGTGCTCCCGGGCGAAGGCCTCGGGTACCCGGTCGGGCCACTCCACATCCAGCATTACCCCATAGGCCAGGGTCCAGGATCGAGCCACGGCGCCCAGGTCGTAGCCGCCACCCCCAAGCGCCAGCCACGGCACTCCCAAGCGGGAAAGCTCTTTCACCGCGTCCAGGTACCCCCGGGTCGTCACCTGAAGGTGAGTCAGAGGGTCGAGGTGGTAGCTGTCGATGCCCAATTGGGTGACTAGCACGTCCGGCGCGAAGGCTCGCAACAGCGGAGGGACCACTTCCAGGAAGCTTTCGGCAAAGATCTCGTCATCGGTGTAAGGATACAGAGGTAGGTTGACCGAATAGCCCTTACCGGAGCCCGCACCCGATTCCAGGACAAACCCGGTGCCCGGAAAGAGGAATTGCCCGGACTCATGAATTGAGATCGTCAGCACCTGGGCGTCGTCGAAAAAAGCATGCTGCACCCCGTCCCCGTGATGGGCGTCGATGTCAACGTAGGCCACCCGCAACCCGCGTTCCCGTAGGTACTTGATGGCCAGGGCCGGGTCGTTGAAGACGCAGAATCCTGAGGCATGGCCCAATGCGGCGTGATGCAGGCCTCCGGAGATGTTGAAGGCCACGTCCACTTCCCGGCTGGCCACCATTTCCGCCGCCAAGAGGGAGGCCCCAGTGCTCAAGGCCGCAGCATCATACATCCCCGGATAGATCGGGTTGTCCCCGCCGTGGTGAAAATTGAACCGGCTCGGGTCGCAGTCGGCGAGGCCCAGGCTCAGACCCCGCACTGCCGAGACGTACTCGGAGCTGTGCAGCCGCCGCAACTCCTCCTCCGTGGCCGGACGGGGCGGGACCAGCCGGGAGCTGCCTCCATCGAAGGCGCCATAAGCTCGAAGCAGCTCGTAGGTGTACCAAAGGCGCTCCGGCTTCATGGGGTGGTCCTGGCGCAACTCGTGACGCGACAAGGCATCCTCGTAGACGAAAGCGGCGCGACGCATCAGCGGGCCTCCCGGTACAACTGGTCCAGCTCCGATATCATGTTTGACCAATGAGTACCCCGCCAGAAGAGGCGGCGGCAGCCGGGGCACTCCATGAACTTACAGTGGTTTCGGAAGACATAGGAGGGTACCCGGCCGGCCGCATCCTGCTTGTTCAGCGGGTGCAGCGGTTCGTTGCAGAGGACGCAGCGAGAGAATCGCGCGCCCGGGTTCAGTTTCAAGTCCCGGACCAACTGGCATAGCTGGCTCCGCAGGTCGTCCGCCTCCACCTGTACCACCAGCATCTGACCGTTCCGGACGGCGCGCCGCAGGCCGAAGCCGGCATCCCGGGTTACCAGGATCCGGTCTTCCCGAAGGGCGATGCGCACCAGGTCATTGTCGTCGCCCGTCCGGGGGAACAGGGTGTCGTAGCCCATCACCCGGAGCCACTTGGCCAGCTTTCCGACGTTCATGTCAACCACGAAACGAGGACCTGCCGTCATGAAACAAGCACCTCACCGGGTTGCACCGTTGCGGTCGAGCCGTGGTAGCCACAAGCGAGGCCACACTTGTGTAACGGTTGGAATCCTTGAAGTCTATTGAAATTCACTCCCACGGTCAAGGTTCGCCGGCGTTCGCCCGGTGGGATCAATTCGTTGCCCCATCCCCGGCGCTGGTGGCGGGGTGAAGTGCCCGCCCGCCGGACGTGGCGGCTTCGGATAGGGCAAAAATCCTCGAAACTCGCCTGTTCAACACGTAGGCGCTCGCTGGGGCGTTCGAGTATATTTCGAAGTAAGCACAAAATCGTGATCGGACCCGGGTATGGAAACTGTATGGAATTGGTGACCATGGGTGAAGCCGCCCACTGCTTGGGTATCTCGGTAGACACCGTGAGAGGCTGCCTCCGCAGAGGCGAGCTACTGGGCCACTATCAGCCAACGCCCGAAGGGATCATCTGGTGGGTCGAGATACCCGAGCAGTTCGGCCCCTGCATGACCTCGGGGGCGGGCGCCGGCGGCCCCCGATCCACCTTGGCCGACGCCGCCGCGGGTCCGGCTTTTACACTGACGAGCACCCCCTCCGGTGTCAGCCTACCCGCCGGTGGGGTCCGTGCCCTTCGGGAGTTGATGGACGCGCTCAGGCATGAAACCGACGCCAAAGACCGGTCGCTAGCGTCCGAGGACCGCAAGATCGACCGTTTGCGCCTACTCTTGCAGCAGGCCATAGACGCTCCTTCACCGCCCGGCCGGAACAGGGCCTCGAACTCGCAGACACCAACGGTAGACTCGATACTGGACGAGTAGCCGGCAACGGACAACCTCGAGATGAGCCCAACCAGGCCACCGGCGATACAGAAGCTGCATGACCGGTAGGGGCGGCGCCGGGCATCACGGGGATTACCGGAGCCAGACAGCACCTGACTAGACACCAAGGCGGGCCACGGACTCGCCAGGAAACAGGAGATCGACGATGTTAAACGGATTCGACCCATCCCTCGAAGAGAGACTGAAAATGGCCGAGCAGGCGGAGCAGGAGGTGACGAGGCTCCAGCCACTGGCCGCTGAAGCCCCTTCGCTTCGGGCCGAACGAGCACGTTCCCAGCGGCAGGCCCAGCGGGCCCGCACCAGAGGAACCGCCATGGAGCAGGCCGGTCAGGCGACGGCGGCGGCATCCAGGGACCAGACCAAGGTACCCCTTCTTCTAGGGACCGCGGCCCGGGCCGTAAGCGAACTCTTCAGCGCCCTGCGAGACATCGACTCTCACCGCCAGGCGGCAATGAAGGCGCTGGCGGTCGCGGATCGGGTGGACTACGAGATCGAGGTTGAAGAGGGAGAGGAGCACGAACTCTCGTTGGACCGCGACCCCAGGGGTTTGGCCTATGCTCTGGCAGGCCGCCATGGCGACAGTCGCGTCAAGCTCTTGCTCGAAGAACTGGCCCCCGGCTTCAGCCCTCTGTCGGGATGCAACTTGGACGACCCCCTGTACCGCGAAGTGGCCGACTTCGCTATGACCCGGGCCGTGAATACACCGGCACTCGCGACAGCACCTGCACCTGCACCTGCACCTGCGCCGGCACCGTCACAAGCACAGGCCCCGGCGCCTACCCCCGTCCCGGAGGCGGAAACCGCCAACCAAGAGTAGCGCCAACTTTCACGCTATCGTCCAACAGCAGTGAATCACTCCCTGGCGTCGCCTTCCGTTGGGCGGCGCCAGGTTTCCTTTTCCGCCCCATTGTTACTTCCCGCGGCCAAGATGCGGCCCACTCCCGCAACCCGGTTAGAAACCCCTGCCGCCAACGGCACACCTCATCCCCAAACGCCGGTTGACTGTCATCTAACCCGAGTATAGACTCAACTCGCCCAGCGTAAACGGCGTACACCGGCACTTTCCGCCACCAGGAAGCGCCCCGTCACGTGATTTCACAAGCTGGTCCCGAGACCGTCGGCTATGCCCGGATTGCCTTCACCAAAGGGCTTGTCCTGGCAACGGGATTCCATCCTTCGGGGATCACTTCGATAGGCGTTGGGCCGGCTCCGGGCTTTGCGATGTTCGTTGGGCAACATCCGGGAGTGGAATTGGTCGAGCCGGACCCGGCCACGAATCCTGTGGTCAGTCTCGTAAATAGCTTTACACCAGCGAAATCATCCGGCATACCCACCACCGGCGTCTTTCCGGCGAAGGCCGGAATCCAGAGAAGCCTTTGCTGGATCCCGGCCTTCGCCGGGATGACGCACAGGGTATCAAACCGTTTGTGAGACCCTAGACCAGCCCCACCCGCGGTGCGAAAAGAGTGACCATGAAACTTGGTATCTACAGCTCCATAGCCAGTCCTCCTAGAGGTGAAAACCTCGCCCGCTGCGTGGATGAGGTTGTTGCGGAGGCCCAGCTCGCCGAGGAATCCGGTTTCGACGCCTGCTTCTTCGGGGAACATCACCAGGATAAAGACGGCTTCCTCCCATCACCCTTGATCGTGGCGGCCGCCGTGGCTTCCCAGACCAGGCGGCTTCGAGTGGGCACGTCGGTCGTCCTGCTGCCCCTCCATCATCCAGTGCGGGTGGCTGAGGATGTGATCACTCTGGACATCGTATCCAAGGGCCGGGTTAATCTGGGCGTCGGCCTCGGCTATCAATCGGCCGACTTCCAGGCCTTCGGCGTTCCGATTGAGCAGCGGGTTGGCCGCTTTGAAGAGGGAATTGAGATCATTCGCAAGTGCTGGAGCAACGAGCCATTCTCATTCCACGGCAAGTATTACGACTTCGACGGGCTCCGGGTGCAACCCGCACCTTTTCAGGATCCGGCGCCTCCCTTATGGATCGGGGCCGGCACCCGTCCGGGAGCACGCCGGGCGGGCCGGCTTGCCGACGCCTACGTGACCACGCCCAGCACGGACCTGAAGAGCACCGTGGAGGTAGTCGAAGTCTACCGGGCCGCGGCGGTCGCCGCCGGCCGCGAACCCCGGGTAGTGCTGATGCGGGACGCCTGGGTTGCCTCCTCTCGGGCCGAAGCCGAGCGGGTCTACGGGCCTGAGGTCATGACCGCATATAAATACTACTGGCGCAACGGGCTTCCCGAATTCACCCGAATAAAGTCGGAAGCAGAGTTGACCCTGGAGAAGGTGGCCCGTGACCGCCTGATCCTCGGCAATCCGGAGGAATGCGTCAAAGAGTTTCACCGATGGAGCGAGGCCACCGGCGCCGACTATTGCCTCCTTCGACTCCGCCACGCCCACTCGGGGGGGCCGCCCCACGAGGCGATAATGAAAGCCATCCGTCTTTTTGGCCGGGAAGTCATTCCCCACCTGGGGTAGTGCCTCGGGGTGCAGCCCTGGAACCGGCGCTGCCCGCCTGGCCGCCAACACTCTTCCAACACTCCGAAAGAGGTGCGCCGCCATGAAATTAGAAGAGTGTTCCCAAGAATACCAAACCGTGCGGATGGAGCGGCGTGACGGGATCCTCCAGATTACGCTCCACACCGGCGGCGGCACATTGCAGTGGAGCATGGTGCCGCATCATGAGATGCCCGAGGCCTTCCACGACATCGCCAGCGACCCGGAAAACCGGGTGGTCATCATGACCGGAGCTGGTGACGCTTTCTCCGGCCCCGTCGCGACCCTGGAGGACACCCCGAGGAGGCTGCCGGGGGACTGGCACGAAATCTACCGGGACGGCCAGCACTTGTTGATGAACCTTCTGGACATCGACGTCCCGATGATCAGCGCCATCAACGGCCCGGCCCTGCGCCACTCCGAACTGCCCTTGCTTTGCGATATCGTCCTCGCATCGGAGGACGTTACCTTCCAAGACTCCGCGCATTTCATCAACGGACTGGTACCCGGAGACGGGATGCACGTGGTGTACCCGCTGCTGATGGGCCTAAACCGGGGCCGGTACTTCCTTCTGACCGGTCAGACCATCGGCGCTTCCCAAGCCCTGGAGCTTGGGCTGGTCAGTGAAGTGCTGCCCCGGCAAGAGCTACTGCCCCGGGCCTGGGCCCTGGCGGAGCAGCTGGCTCAGCAGACTGATCTGGTGCGGCGTTACACCCGGGTGATGATGACCCAGAACATCAAACGCCAGATGCAGGACATTTTGGGATACGGGCTGGCGCTGGAGGGAATGGCTTCCGCGGACAGTTTGTTGGGAATGGGATGATGCCGGCAGGCCGCCGGCCATCGACCCAGCCCTGCCGCCCCAGCCTTCCCGGCGCGTGCGTGGAGGATGGCCCCGGCGGGTGGTTTCAGCTACGCCGGGGTTGATAAAACAGCGCTTTTCTGGCAGTATGTTTTTATGAGGATTGGGGCCTTCGACATTCACGAACCGGTCCCTGAGTTGCGCGAGCCTCACGTTTTCGCCATGGTGCGCCCGTGGGTAGACGTGGGGAGTGTCGGCACATTGACACTGAACCGGTTGGAGCGTTTTCTGGGTTCCAAGGAACTCGGCAAACTTGCGCGGCCGGGCGTTTTCTTCGATTTCACCCGCTACCGTCCCACCATCCACATGACGGAAGGACGGCGGGAAGTCAAGATTCCCAACAGCATCATCCGCTATGCTCAAACGGAAAACGGGCCTGATTACCTGTTCTTCCATTTGCTGGAACCCCATTCCAATGGCGAAGACTATACCGACTCGCTTCTGGAACTCGTAAGGCATTTCCAGGTCAAGCGGTACTGCCGGCTGGGAGCCATGTACGACGCGGTGCCGCACACCCGGCCCCTGCTGGTTACCGGCTCGCTGGGGTCCGTCCAGCAAAACAGGCAGGTGCCTCACTTCAAGGCACGCGGCAGCACTTACCGGGGGCCGACGACGATCATGAACCTGCTCTCGGAAGGGATCGAGCGGTCCGAAATCGAATCCATCAACTTCATGGTGCACCTTCCCCAGTACGTCCAACTCGAGGAAGACTACGCCGGCACCTCGCGGATGATCGAGGTCCTGTCCTCGGTATACGAGACCATACCGCAGGACCTGGCCCCGATGCGGCGCGGGCAGCGCCAGTACCGGGAGTTGAGCGCCACCGTGGAGCGAAATTCGGAACTCAAAGAGCTGATCCAGCAGATGGAAGCGTATTACGACGCTCAGATGGACTCCGAGGAGTCGGGCTCCGAACAGCCGGAACCCACAGCGAAGCTTTCTCCTGAAATCGAAAGGTTCCTCAGCGAACTGGGAGACGGATTCGAGTCCGGCGACGAGCAGTAGCCTCGCTTCCTTTGGGCTGCCCGCCGGTCCTGGGCAGCGGTTCACCCTCGGGCTCGCCACCTACCTAGCATTGCGCCCCGCGGCCTGTTCTCCAGAGCTTACTTTTTCGAGGTTTTTCGGAGATGGCGGCGCGGGAGATCGCCTCGGATCACCCCGCGCGTAGCTACCTTGACCAAGTTGGCGCCGGTGCGTCCTGCAAAGAGATACCGGCGAGCAATCCAGCGGGAGTAGGATATGGACCTGAAGAAGTTCGTACAGCGGTGCCTGGACCAGAACTACGAGTCCATGATCCGATCGGTGGACGGCCTCACTCAGGAAGAACTCGAGTGGCGCCCGAGTCCCCAGTCAATGTCCATCGGGTTTCTGGTTTGGCATTACGCCCGGGTGTTGGACCGTTGGGTCCACACCAGGGCTCTGGAGGCCCTCCAATTGTGGGGGCAAGGCTGGGCCAGCCGATTCGACCGGCTTCCCGCGGACCCCAACGACACGGGCTTCGCTTTCACGGACGAACAAATGGAGGGGTTCGAGACACCTCCGGCGTCGCTTCTCATCGCCTATGCCGAGATAGCCCGGAACAAAGCAATGGAGTTACTGGATGGTCTGGATGACTATTCACTGGAAAATGTGACGGTTCCCAACCCCAGGGGCGGCCGGATCACCCTGGAGACCATGTTCCAGCAGCTTATCTGGGAGTTCAACCAGCACGGCGGGCAGATAGCCTACCTCCGGGGCCTGCAGCGGGGGAACGAGAACCCAGCATACTCCGGAGGCATGCTGGAAGCGGCGGCGGAAGATGCAGAATAGACCGTTGCTCATGATGGTGCAGGTGACTTGCACCCCAGAGCACCTGGAGGCCTTCAACCTGTGGTACAACAGCCACCTTCCCAACCTGCTGCGCATCCCCGGCTACCTATGGGCTCAGCGGTACCTGGGGTTGGATGAAGAAAACCGGTTCACCGCGCTCTACGGGGTGCGCCGCCAGGAAGACCTGGCGGCGCTGGTTGGGTGGGATGGCCCGCGCCAGGATCCCATCGCCGCGAAAGAGTTCGCCGTCTGGCAAGACCTCCAGGGAGTGTCGCGCCGGATCAGCAACGTGTACGAGCAGATCAGCGGGACCCCCCTCCGGGGACCTCTCCTTCTCTCCGACCGGCCGTTGAGCATCGTTACCGCCGACGTGGACCCGGCCCGTGAAGCCGAGTGGGACCGCTGGTACACCGAGTCCCACGTGCCCAACTTGCTAAAGGTGCAGGGGTACGTCATGGCGGGCCGGTTCCGGGCCCTGGACCATCCGGCCCTATCCCGGTTCAACACCGGGCCCAAATACCTGGCCCTGTACGAGTGTGAAAGCGAGGAGGCCCTTCCCTCCCTCCGGCGCGGTGACCAGCAGCATCCGGAAGCTCGGGCGGAGCTTGAACGGTGGCGGACCACGGGATTGCCCCACGTCAGCAACTTCGGTTGGGGGTTTCACCGGCTGATCTCCAAGCACTTCAAGTGGATGGATGGCTGACCCTCGCTCCACACCGGGTCCGCCGGTCCGGAAGAGGTGTTTCGCGGTTGCGCGGCACGGCCTGAATGCCGGCGCCGGGGCCAGAAGGCGGCTGGTTCTCCTTGCCGCTCCCTACCTGGTATGCTAGACTCCGTGACGTTACGGGAATCCGCCGCCTATCTGGCGGCATTTGGACATCTACCATGGTTTTAGACAACGAATCGCACCAAGCACCCAAGGGTGTTATTTTTTCCGGCATGCGTCCCACCGGGATGCTCCACTTGGGCAACTACCTGGGAGCGCTGCAAAACTGGGTGCGGCTACAGCAGGAGTACAACTGCATCTACTGCGCCGTCGACATCCACGCGCTGACCACCATAGAAGATCCCGGTGAGACCGCCGCGATACAGCCCAACATCGAGGAGATGGTGCTGGATTGGCTGGCCGCGGGGATCGACCCGGAACACCACATCGTCTTCGTCCAGTCCCACATCCCGGAGGTTATGACCCTTCACACTCTCCTCAGCATGGTGACCCCTCTGGGCTGGCTGATGCGGGTTCCCACCTTCAAGGACAAGGTCAGGCAGATGCGGGAGACGGAGGAGAGCGTGAACTACGGCCTGGTGGGCTACCCGGTGCTCCAGACCGCGGATATCATCCTCTACCGAGCCGATACCGTACCCGTCGGCCGGGACCAGGTCCCCCACGTGGAGCTGGCCCGGGAGATCGTCCGGCGCTTCAACAACATGTTCGGCGAGACCTTCCCCGAGCCCCAATCCAAGCTCACCGAAGTCCCGCTCATCGTCGGATTGGACGGCCAGCAGAAGATGAGCAAGTCCCTGGACAATCACCTGGACCTGGCCGCATCCCCCGAGGAAACGGCGAAGCGTTTGATGACCGCCTTCACCGACCCGCAGCGGACGCGCCGGGATATCCCGGGCCGCCCCGAGATTTGCAACATCTACTCGCTGCACCAGATCTTCAGTCCAGCCGAAGAAGTGCCCGCTGTTTACGCTGAATGCACCACCGCTAAGCGGGGCTGTGTGGATTGCAAACGCCACCTGGCCGCCAGCATCAACAGCTACCTGGAGCCGTTCCGAGAGCGGCGGCGCGAGTACCAGGCGCGCCCCGGCTTCGTCCGCGAGGTGCTGCGGCATGGGGCGGAAAAGGCCAGGGTCATCGCCCGTCAGACCATCGAAGAAGTCTACCGGAAGATGGGGCTGGCCTAGCTGCCAGCATTCAGCGCTCAGCCGTCAGCTAACGACTGTGAAGTTGCCGCTGATTGCTGCAGGAATTGCCTAGCATGACCCAACTGTCTCAAGGCCAACTCCCGAATTCCCGCTCCGGCAAGTCCGCGATGGACGTGGCCGTGGACGCGGCGCGTATATCGGGCCGCATCCTTCAAGAACGCTTCCGGACATCCATGCAGGTCAGCTTCAAGGGCCCGACGGACATAGTCACCGACGTGGACCTGGCGGCGGAGCGGGCGGTGCTGGAGCTGCTCCGGAAAGAGTATCCCAGCTTCGGTATCCTCGCCGAGGAATCACCGCCCGTCGAGTCTGACTCCCCCTACACCTGGGTGGTCGACCCCCTGGACGGCACCCGCAACTATGCCAACGGCATTCCCCACTTCTGCACGGTAGTGGCCCTGGCCCGTGGCGACGAGCCGGTGCTGGGGGTAACCTACGACCCGGTCCGCGAGGAGATGTTCACCGCGCAGGAGGGGCAGGGCGCCTTCGTCAACGGCGTGCGTCTGTCGGTCTCCGAAGGCCGGGACCTTGGCATGGCCCTGCTTTGCTGCGACCTGGGCTACGTCGACGAGAAAGCCGGAGTGGCCCTCGACATGATCCGCTCCCTATGGCCGGGATTGCTTGGCCTGCGTTTGCTGGGTTCGGCCGCCCTGGGGGTGGCCTACGCCGCCGCCGGCCGGGTTGACCTGTACTTCCACCACTCCCTGTCGCCCTGGGACATCGCCGCCGGCCTGGTGCTGGTGCGAGAGGCAGGAGGCGTGGTGATGGACAAACAGGGCCGTTCCGCCAGCCTGCGGACGCCCAGCGTCATCGCCTCCAGTTCTTTCCTGGTAGACCGCTTCCTTCAGGCGACGGATGGACATCCCTGGCGGGACTTGTAGGCTGCGCTCTGGATCACCTGATGCCGAGGGGAAGCTGACGTTCAGGGACATTTGCCTGGGAGCATTGGACTCGAGTTCACGCGGCATTAGGCTGCCTTATTCAACGACGTTCTTCACCCGGCCGCCATCTCGGCTCTCACTAGTGGCACTTCTCCCTAGCCGGAACCCCCCTATCCCACCGCCACTACTCCCGCCCGCAGCAACTCCTCCACCTCTTCCCCAGAAAGTCCGGCCTCTTCGAGGATTTCGACGCTGTGCTCCCCAAGGGCCGGGGCCCGGCGGCGGATGCGCCCCGGCGACGCCGACAGCTTCACCGGGATGCCGATGTTGTGTAGCGTGCCCAGCTCCGGGTCTTCTAAGTCGACCTGCATCTCCCGGGCTTTCACCTGGGGGTCCTGGTACACCTGCTCCATGTTGTAGATCGGCCCCGCCACCACCCCGGCCTTCTCCAGCAGGTCCAGCCAATGGCCGGTGGTCTCTTGGCACAATGTTTCCGATAAAAGGTCAGCAAGCTCCGCCTCCCTCGCCTTCCGGTCGCCGGTAGCCTTGAACCGGGGGTCGGCAATCAGCTCCTCGCGCCCGATGGCCCGGCAAAACCGCTCCCAAATGGGCTGAGTCGCCGCACCGATGTTGATATAGCCGTCCCTGGTGCCAAAGGCCTGGTACGGCGCCGTCAACCGGTGGGCCGACCCCAGCGGGCCGGGTATCTCGCCGTCGGCAAAGTAGACGGCAGACTCCAAAATCGTGTAGCTGATGCCGGCCTCCATCAGGGAGGTGTCCACGAACTGGCCCAGGCCGGTCCGAAGCGCGTGAATGTAGGCGCATAGGACACCGTTGGCGGCCAGCAACCCGGCTGAGGCGTCGGCGATGGGCACGCCTACCTTCGCCGGTGGGTTTTTCGGGTGCCCGGTGAAGCTCATCAAGCCGCTCATCCCTTGCGCCACCAGGTCGAAGCCGCCCCGGTCCCGGTAGGGGCCATTACTGCCGAAGCCGGAGATGGAGCAGTAGACCAGGCTGGGCTTCAGCTTGGCCAGCTCCGGGTAACCCAAACCCAGCCGCTTCATCACCCCCGGGCGGAAGTTCTCGACCAGCACGTCGGCCCGAGCCACCAGCCGGTTGAATACCGCCCGGCCCCTTTCGTTCCGCAGGTCCAGGGCCAGGCTTCGCTTGTTGCGGTTCATCGCGAGAAACGCCGCCGACCAGCCTTTGATGAAGGGTGGGCCCATGCGCCGGAAGTCGTCGCCACCGTCGAGTTTCTCAATCTTGATAATGTCGGCCCCCATGTCCCCCAAGAGCATGGTGCACATGGGCCCAGCCAGGATCTGGGATAGATCGAGCACCACTACTCCCGAGAGAGACATGGCGCCGGAATTTGATGTCATGCTTCTCACCGCCATCCAGTTGAGGTTCGCCGCCGGGTCCGGTGTTCCGAGCCCGGTAGCCACGGGCATCCGCGTGCATCCGATTGAAACCAGACGCATCTGAAGTATGAAGTATACTCAAACCCGCGCCGGAACAAAACGCCCTCAGGGAGAGAAGATGAGCACCCACCCACCCGGCGGAGCACCGAATAGTAACGGGACGAGCAACGGCGTTCCGGGAGGTCAGCGGACCAACGGCGCCGGTCTCCGCGTCAAGCAGGACGCCGATTACATATTCCACGAGCTGACCAGGAGCATCTGCCCGGAGTGCCAGGCGGTTATCGATGCCCAGATAATCATCCGGGACGGCAAGGTCTTCATGCGCAAGCGGTGTCCCAGCCACGGGTGGTTCGAGGGCATCATCAGCTCCGACAGCCAGATGTATGTCGACTCGGTCAAGTTCAACAAGCCGGGGACCTTGCCCCTGGAGTTCAGCACCGAGGTTAAGGATGGTTGCCCCCTGGACTGCGGCCTGTGCCCGGAACACAAGCAACACATCTGCCTGGCCCTCATCGAGGTCAACACCGCCTGCAACCTCAACTGTCCGGTCTGCTTCGCCAACGCCGGCGCCGGCTACAGCCTCACCCTGGAGCAGGTGGAAGGCATGCTCGACCGGTTCGTCGAGATCGAGGGCGACCCGGAGGTCATCCAGTTCAGCGGGGGAGAGCCCACGATTCACCCCCAACTCCTGGAGATGATCCAGGCGGCCAAAGACCGGGGCATCCGCCAGGTGATGGTCAACACCAACGGGATACGCATCGCCAAGGATGACCGGTTCCTGGAAGAGTTGGCCAAGCTGGAACCGGTGGTCTACTTCCAATTCGACGGGCTCCGGCCGGAAACCTACAGGACCATCCGGGGCGAGGACCTGTTGGACCTGAAGCTGCTGGCCCTGGACCGCCTGCATCAGGCTGGCCTGAACACGGTGCTGGTCGCGGCCATCGAGTATGGGGTCAACGTGGACGAGGTGGGCGCGATCGTGGAGTTCGGCCTGCGGCACCCGGCGGTCCGCGGGGTGGTCCTCCAACCGGTGACCCACGTAGGGCGGCACATGCCTTTCGATCCAATGCAGCGGGTGACGATTCCCGACGTGATCCATGGTATCGTCGACCAGACCAAGGGCCGGTTCGTCCTAGAAGACTTCGTGCCGGTCCCCTGTTGCTTCCCGACCTGCCAGGTGAACTCTTACGTCCTGGTCGACGGGGAGAAGATCATGCCCCTCCCCAGGCTCCTCAACATTGACGAATATTTGGATTATATTACCAACCGGTCCTTGCCCAAGCTCCCCAAATTCGACGAAGTGCGAAAAGCCCTGGAGGGCCTCTGGTCGGCATCAGCGGTGGCCGGCACGGAAATGACCGCCAGCCAGTTTCAGTGTGCCTGCGGCCCCGGTATGGACCTGGGCTACGATCTCGCCCACTTGAACCAGCACATCTTCCAGATCGCCATCAAGGACTTCATGGACCCGTACACCTTCAATGTGAAGCAAGCCATGAAGTGCTGCGTCGGTATCCTGGTCCCCGATGGGCGCGTTATCCCCTTCTGCACCTACAACTCGGTCGGCTACCGGGAGCGCATCCGCGAACAACTGGTTCGGGAGCAGACCAAGATCCGGCCCCTGGCGGGAAATACTCGGCCGTCCAAGGAGCGATAGACTGGTGATAATCGACTGCTACCCGCTCGTAGGTAGGCGCCAGATGAGGGCCGGATGACGCCAGGAAGAAGCCCGGAGGTGCTGGAGCAAGCCCAGGCCAAAGCCTGTTGCGCCGACCTCTACCAGTCGGAACTGGCGCGCATTATCCTGGGCGAAACATTGCATCCCGGAGGTTTGGCCCTGACCAACCGGCTGGCTCGGCTGATGGGCGTTCAGCCGGGAGATTGGGTGGTGGACCTGGCCAGTGGCCGCGGCGCGAGCGCCATGGCGGTCTCCCGGGTCTTCCGCTGCAAAGTCGTGGGGGTGGAGTTCGGGCGCGCCGCGGTAGCCGAAGCTCAGGCCAAGGCTGAGGCGCAGCCGTCGATGCTCCAGGAACCGGCCCTCGAGACCACGGCGGCATCGAAGGCGAAGGGAAGCTACTTCATCCAGGGAGATGCAGAGCGGCCGCCGCTGCGCCTCGGGTTTTTCGACGCCCTGTTCAGCGAGTGTTCCATGAGCCTGTTCCTGGATAAGCCCAAGGCGATAGCGGATGCCGTGAGGCTGTTGAGCCCCGGCGGTAAATTCGGCCTGAGCGACGTGACCGTGGCGCCGGGCAGCCTGCCTAAGGAGTTGGACGGCGCCGTGGGCCGGATACTCTGCCTGTCGGACGCCCTGGATGTGGAAGGCTACGCGCAACTGTTGGAGGGCGCCGGACTGCGGGATATCCAGAAGGTCGACGCTTCCACCGAGATCATCAAGCTATTGGACTCCCTGGAGACCAAGCTCGGCGCGTTCCTGGCCTGGCAGGGCATCACCGGCCAGCCCGTCCCGGACTCCGGCCTGGTGCGGCAAGCTCCCGAGTTGATCGCCACGCTGGGCCGCCTGGTGGCCGACGGCCGGCTGGGATACTGGCTCTTCGTGGCCGAGAAACCGGTCTCCGGCCCAATGTAGGCCGGTTCACCCCCGCTCCAGCACCCGGAAAGACCTCGCGGTGAGACCTTGCCCCCGGATGCCGGGCCCCGGTCATTGCAATCGGTATAGCGACGCCGACTCTTCCCCCGGCAGCTAACCCAAGACTGGGTGCTGGGGTTTCAGCGCGGCCTTCAGTCCGGACGGTCGGGGCGGGCCGGGCCCGTCCCGGCAAATCACCGGAGCAAGACGCCGGGCTTTTCTTCCAAGTAGGCCCTCCGGAAGTCCGTGGAGAGAAGAGCCATGGCGTCCGTGTCCCAGTCGAAGGACAGGACCACCGAACGGTCACAGGTCCCGCTCAATAGGCGCCGGCCGTGCTGGGCCACGATGCTCTCGGCCTGCCGGAAGTCCAGGCTCTCGTCCTCGATCCCGGACCGGTTGCAGACCATGATCGGCAGCCCGGTGTCGATGGTGCGCTGCTCCCACTCGCCGTCAGGCGCGCAGGGGCCGGGCCCCCAGGAGACGGGTGACACCAAGACCTGAGCGCCCTTCTCTTTTAACTCCTGGGCAACGTCGTTCAGGTAGCTATCGGCGCAGACCAAAATCCCGACCTTTAGCCGGTCGACACCCACCGGGTTTATCTCCCTGCCGGGGCTGGACCAGGCCTCGGTTCCCCGGAGGGGCTTGATCTTGCGGTGCTTGCCCACGATCTTGCCATGGGGGTCGATCACAAAAACGGTGTTGTAGAGCCGGTCTGATTCCGGGTCCCGCTCCGGGTGGGAGAGAAAGACGGTCAGGCCCAGCTCTCCGACCAACCGGCAGAAGCCTCGCATCCAATCGTCGGGCTGGGAGAGAATCCAATCGGTGCCGATCTGCTTCACGAACAGGTAGCCGGAGACCCACAGCTCCGGGGTAATCGCCCAGCCGGCTCCCTCTTTGGCAGCCACCTTTACGGCCGACTCCAGCAGTCGGCGGTTGCGCTGGATGTCGCCAGTAACCGGCGCCAGGTGCAAAAAGGAAACCCGCAGCATACTCATTCTCCCAATTATACCTTCCGTCGGCGCCTAGGTTCCATCCGGCGCGCGGCCCCGGTGGCGATTCACCGTCGATGGCGCGCGACACCCGTCCGGAGACGCAATCACCTCGTTCGTCAATGAACGCGCCCCTTGACGCCTTCCGGCGGCCCCTTCAGAATATAAGTGCAAAGGGCGCCATCCGCCGTCAAAAGCGGGGCGGCCCGGCGCGATGCCCCGTGGTGTAGTGGTAGCACGTCAGCCTTTGGAGCTGAAATCCCTGGTTCGAACCCAGGCGGGGCAGCCAATAGTAACGTCAAACAGGCGCCAAGAGGCGGCTAGTAATTGGGCCTGTCCTCACCACATTTCCCCATATTCCGCCCATGGGCGTGGGAGCCTCGGCTGTCGAAAAGAATATCACGGCCAGGCCTCTGAACCGGCCGGCGCGTATTTCACTTAACCGGCGAGGCCCTTCGGGCGGGCCAACCCGATGCTCACCAGAGACAATGCCGGCAGCACCAGCATCGCCACCATCCCCGCCGTGTAGGTGCCGGTCATATCGTGAAACAGTGCCAGCAGCAGAGGTCCGGCGGCGGAGCCACAAATCCCTATTGTCGTGGCCGTCCCCTGAATTCGGCCAAGCCGGTGACGGCCGTAGTAATGCGCCCAAATGACCCCCGAGACGATGGAGTGGAAACCGCCGGCGATACCCAGGACAACGATGTAGAGCACCGCGAGGAAGATGGAGTCGATGGCCACCGCCAATCCGAGCGACACGAGAAACAAGACCATAACGAACGCGTAAAGGGCTTTCGGCCCGGTTCGGTCAACAACAGCACCGGCGATCATTGAGGTTACCGCGGAGGCGGCCGCGTAAATGACGAAGACTCCCGCCGCCAGGTTTGCACTCAGCCCATTCTCGACGAATATGGATGTCTGGTGGAACATCAACGCCGTCGATACCAGGCTCGGCGTTGCCAGAGGTATTGCCAAGAGCCAGAAAGCCGGCGTGCTCAAGACCCGCCTTTCCCGGCCAGGGCCGAGCCTGGATTGCCGGGCTTCCACCGATGGCGGATGGGGCTTGCCATCGGGAAACAGCCCGATCTCTTCGGGCCTGTTGCGAACGAACAGCACCGCTGGGGCCACAACGAGAACCATCGACATCATCCCGAGGAAGGCGTAGGCCTCGCGCCAGCCAATATTGTCGATCAGCAATCTGGCCAGCGGGGGTAGGATCGCGGTCGAAAGCACCATCCCGAGTCCCATGATCGCGATCGCCATACCGCGACGGGATATGAACCATTGGTTCACCAACAGAGTGGCGTTGATTGGCAACGACCCCTGGCCGAGAGCGCGAAGGCTGATGAAGGCCACGTAGAATAGCGTCAGGTTGGTCATGGTCGCCATCCCGAAGCAGGCCGCCGGGAAGGCCAGCCCAACTACGACCAACATTCTTCGCGGCCCAAACCGGTCGGCCATGCGACTGACGACGCTGACCATCAGGGCGCTTACGGCGGTGCTCACCAGGTATAGAGCGGATATGCCCGACCTGGACAACCCGGTGTCGGAGATTATCGAATCCAGGAAAACGGAGAAGACGTACGACTGGCCGGGGCCGCTGCCAAATGCCGCGAGGGCCGCCGCGCCAACAATGATCCACCCGTAGAAAATTCGGCGACCGGCCCGAGGGTCATCCTTCGGTGACGTAGTGATATTGAGTCCTTTCTTCTAATGGGCCGATCTTTCGGCGCACCCAGGACGCCTGGAAAAGTGAAGAGAGAGGCGGCCCCAATTACTTATACAGGAATGGGAGCATGTTAGGCGAGGGTGAGGTTCCGCCGGTTGGAGTGTAAATGCGAACGGGCGGGTTCCTTCTCTAGGTCCGCCGGACCTCGCATCATCCGGGTCTGCCGCTTTGAAACGGGCCCGAGCGACGGGCAACAAACTCTCCTACCGAGGTCTCCTTAATCACTGCGTCAACCAATTCGGGTCCGGTTAAACTTCCCCCACGGGCAGGGGTGCCGGCCGGGGCGGGCTGCCCCACCGGGCTACGTATCCTTACCTAACGCAACTTCTAGCGTAGCTTCATCGCTGATGCGTGGTTCCATGGCTCTATCCAGCCTTCGGGAATCTCCATTCCGAAGCCCGGAGCGTTCGAGGGAATTATGTAACCGTCTTTGGGCAGAGCCATACCCGGTATTCCGGTCACCTCTTCCAGCGGGATACCGGGGTCGGAGCCCAACCAGAATTCCGCCAGCGGCGACTCCGGCATCGTGAAGGCGAAATGCTGGCCGAAGGGTAACCCGGCTCCCAGGTGCGGAATGGTGACGATCCCCGCCGCCTCGGCGATGGTATGAATCTTGACCGCCTCCGACAACCCGCCACACCACCGGATGTCGGGCTGCACCACGTCAACGGCTTGGTTCTCTACCAGTTGCCGGAACGCGTGGCCGCCTTGATGATGTTCGCCCGTCGCCAGCGGAATCCAGGTAATTGCCTGTTTCAACTGGATGTGCCCCTCCAGGTTGGCGGGAATCAACGGCTCCTCCAACCATCGCAGTCCGTAGGGCCTGAGCCGTTCCGCGAGCCGCATGGTGAACTCCACGTTGAAAGACATCACCGGGTTGAACATGAGTTCCCGGTTCGGCCCAACCTCATCGCGGGCCTTCGCTATCTTCTCTTCGAGGATGTTCAGGCCCTCTATGCCCATCTCGTAGTGCACCGGGTTGCTGATCTTGAACGCGGTGAACCCCAACTCCAACGACCAATCCAGGTCGTCGCAGGTGCAATACGGCCGGATCTTCTCCCGCACGGGTCCGCCCAAGAGGCTGTACACCGGCTGTCCCAGCAGCTTGCCCTTCAGGTCCCAGAGCGCGAGATCGATGCCGGACTGAGCCACCGTCCCCACACCTCCCGAGCCGAAACGCTGAGTCGAGCGCCACATCACGTCATTCAGGTATTCCAGGGCCATGCAGTCCCGGCCCTCGAGGAGCGGCGCGTAGTGGTAGTCGACCATCGAGGCCACGGGTTCCCCAAAGCTACACAATCCCAGGCCCCAGGTACCGTCCTCGGCGGTCGCCTGCACCCAGACCTCTCGCTGGGCGTCTCGGCCCGGCATCCAGCCGTGGGCAGTTGAAAACTCCGGGTACTTGTTGAGCGGGAGCGCCCTCGGTGCTTTGGCGTTCCAGCCGGGCCGCCGGGCTTTCGTTTTGGGCTGGATCCGCGGGATGTTGACGTTGACCGCCCGGATATTCTTGATCTTCATCGTCGTTCTCCTTTGGGGGCCTTCTAGCCCCGAACGCGCCCCATTGCCCCCCATGCTCCACGACATCCGTTTGCCTATAGCTGGGTGGCGTCATCATAAACCCTCGCCGAGGGCAAGCCAAGGGGGAACCGAGGCGTTTGGCAGCCCCGTCATCGGGTTATTGATTGAAGACCTTGAATGATGCACTATTCAACCGACCCGGGTGGCCATCTTCGGGCGCTAATCAACAACCCGGACCTGATCGTCGGCGATGAACTGACCGGTAGCCTGGACACGATCTCGGCGGGCCTGGTTTTCGAGTTTTTCGAGACGTTGGTGCAGCAGGGCAAAACCACTGTCATGGCCACCCATGACCGTGAACTTGCCGGCCGGATTCCACGGGTGGAAGAGGTGCGCGACGGGCGTGTCGTCGGCGCCGGGGAGGTTGATTCCCGGCTGGTGACCGAACTCTAGAACGCTCCCGGCTACCAGTGGCCATTGCCAATCACGCGCCGGGCACCGGGGGCTGGCCGCCTAATGTCAGGAGGCAGGACAGATGGAGATTACGCAACGAGTCGAAGGCGATGTCATCGTGTTCTTGCCGGAGGCGCGGGTCGACACCCAAGCCGCAGCCGACCTGGACCAGGCCTTGCAGGCGGCGGTGTCGGCGGGCCAGCACAAGCTGGTCGTCGACATGTCCGGGGTGGAGTACATCAGCAGTGCGGGCCTGCGTGCCCTCGCCGCACGCTCATCCGCACCTACGCCGTGGAATACGAAACGCAGCCCGAACTTGCCCTCGGCGCCGCCAATCACCGGATCCTGGCAGACACGAGCGCCGGCCTGTTCGTTACAGTGTTCTACGGGGTCCTCGACCCATCGTCGGGAGAGTTGACCTACTCCAATGCCGGGCACAACCCTCCGTATCTGTTGAGTGCCCAAGATGGGACCACGGTGCGGGAATTGGATAGCACCGGCGTGCCGCTGGGCATCGTCGACGGCATGGCCTGGGAGCAGCGGGTTGTTCAGCTGGACCCCGGCGACGTGCTGCTGCTATACACTGACGGCATCACCGAGGCGCAGAACGCCGACGAGGAGTTCTTCGACGAAGAGCGGCTGCGGGAGATTGTTCGCGCCGGCCTGGGACGCCCGGCTCAGGAAATCCAGGATGACTTGATCGCTCAGGTCGACGCTTTCGTGGACCACGCCTCCCAGTCGGACGACATCACGGTGATGGTCGTGGTCCGGGACCCCACCGAATCTGGGCCGCCGTAGGGATGTTCAGAACACGTACCTGAGCCCAATTCTAGTCAAGAACACAGATAGGACGATGGCCCCTCCAGCGTTTGACAGCATCGGGGGTAGGTGATAACGTTTTCCCCGGCGCACCATAGCTTCGCGGGCAATGAATCTCATATGGGAAATCCCGGCCGAGGCTCCTGAGCCCGGCCCAGCATCCCGCGGCACCGTGCCTCTTTCCGGAAGCCAGCGGCCGCCGGTGGCTCCGCTGCCCCACCTGGGAAGTTTCGGACGGCAATACTGGTAGCGACACCGGGCTGTAGCCGGGCAACCGGCTGGAGGCGCGTCGCCGCCGGCGAAGGCCACCTTTCAACCGCGGGGTACCACGTTTCGCAAATTTACATCGGGAGGCGTCATGGCAGAAATAGACGGCGGACATCTCTTCGCCAAAGCCCTGAAACATGAAGGGATCGAGTACGTATTCACTCTGAACGGCGGGCACATCTATGACCTGTACGAAGGTTGCGTCGATGAAGGCATCCAGGTCATCGACGTTCGCCACGAGCAGGTGGCAGCCCACGCCGCGGAAGGCTGGGCCAAGGTTACCGGCAAGCCCGGCGTATGCATCGTCACCGCGGGCCCCGGCGTCACCGACGCCGTCACGGGAATCGCCAATGCCTTCCAAGCTCCCAGCCCCATGATTGTCATCGGAGGCAACGCGGACATCAAGGAGCACCTGAAGGGCGGCCTCCAGGACTTCGACAGCGTCACTTTCTTGAAGCCGATAACCAAGTTTGCCGAGCAGGTGAAGAGGACCGAGCGGATACCGGAGTACCTCGCTGAAGCCTTTCGCATGGCCACCACGGGTATCCCAGGCCCTTCCTACCTAGAGATTCCAAGAGACATCGTAATTGGCAAGGTTGAGGAGTCGGGCGTCAGGTATCCTCAGAGGTACCGGACCGAGGCGATGGCTTACGGCGACCCCGATTACGTCGCGAAGGTGGTGGACATCCTCAAGACGACGGAGCGGCCCATGGTGCTGGCCGGCTCCGACATCTGGTGGTCCGAAGCCTCGGAGGAACTGCGCGAGTTCGTTGAGATGATTGGCTCGCCCGTGTTCCTGAATGCGATGGGTCGCGGCAGCATCCCCTCCGACCACCCCAATCTGGGCGGCCTGGGACGCCGCTACGGCCTGGTCAAGTCGGACACGGTTATCCTCATCGGCACTCCCATCGACTTCAGGTTGGGGTACGGGTCCGATAACATGTTCCCTCAGAACCCCAAGCTGATCGAGATCATGATGGACCCCGGCAAGATAGGAATGAACCGGGACGTGGATGTCGGCCTGGTAGGCGACTCTAAGGCCATTTTGGGCCAGATAATGGACGAACTCAAGAAATCCGGCTACAAGTCGCCGGGTAATGCCTGGGTCGAAGAAGTCATGACCGAAGACCACGCGCTGAAGGCGGCCGACGAGCCGTTGCTGAACAGCGACCAGAGCCCCATCCACCCCATGCGGGTGATGAAGGAACTGGGGGACGTTCTGGAGCCCGACGCCACGGTCATCGGAGACGGCGGGGACTTCGTAACCTTCGCCGCCCGGGCGCTGGGGATCAACCAGGCCGGCCACTGGCTGGACCCGGGCGCCTTCGGCTGCTTGGGGGCCGGTAGCGGCTTCGCCATGGCGGCCCAACTGGCCCGGCCCGGCAAGCAGGTCGTCATCATCTACGGCGACGGGGCCTTTGGGCTAACCGGGTTCGACATCGAGACGTTCGTCCGGTTCAACCTGCCCGTCGTCTCGATCCTGGGCAACAACGGGGCCTGGAACCAGGTGACTCAGGGAGTCCTCCGCCGCGGCGGGCGCGCCATCGGCACCTATCTGTCCCAGGACACCGACTACGCCAAGGTCATGGAGGGCCTGGGAGGTTTCGCCGAGAGGGTCACGGACCCGGCCGAAATCGGTCCCGCCATCAAACGCGCCTTCGCCTCCGGCAAGGCCGCGCTGATTGACGTGGTGATCGACCCCGAGGTTTCCTACGGGAACATGGCCGGCCGGTCGAGGCAGCAGCGCACCTACTGACGAGGGCTTCGAAGAAGTCCGTTTGGTTCTAAACAAAGCAGCGGGCCCAGCCTGGCGGGTATGTCAGGCTGGGCCTCCTGTTTTACCCCGATACGCTGGTGCCCAGTAGACCTGCTTCCCCTCTGATCGAGCCATTGATCGAGAACGGCAGGCGTTCACCGGTGTCAACCTGCGATGGGTCGAAGAGCCAGCACGCCTGCAACCAGTGGCCTTTCCGCGGCCGAGGACAGCGCGGAATATTCGAGAAGACCATGTGAACACCGATCACACGGCGGGTTCCTCCGGATGCTGGAAATGGCGGGGCCTCAGGTCATATGAACTTGGCGCACCGGTCGATGATGGAGAGCACGGCCTCGCGCTCTCGCGACGGCAGAGAAAAAATCACCCGGTCCACGCCGGCCGCTTCCATCCCTTGGATCACGTCCGGGTCCGGCCGGGTACCGAAGGTGCTTATTGAGATGGACGCCGGGTCGCGGCCCGCCTCCTCGGCCTGCCGCTTGAGCTTGGAAATCTTCTCGGCCAGACTGGGGCCTTGCGAACCCCTGCCTCCGAGGGGCATCCAGCCGTCGCCGAACTCCACGACCCGGTCGAAGGTGGTGGCGCCGTCACCTCCCATGATGATGGGAGGATGAGGTTGCTGCACCGGCTTGGGGTAGGACCAGATCTTGTCGAAGTTGACGAACTCCCCATGAAACTCCGGCTCGTCCTTGGTCCATATCTCTTTCATGGCCAGAATCCGTTCCCGCAGCAGCCGCCAGCGGCTCCTGAATCTTGTGCCATGGTGGCCCATCTCCTCGGCGTTCCAGCCGCCGCCGATACCGAAGATGAAGCGCCCTCCCGAGAGCCGGTCAAGGCTGGCGACTTCCTTGGCGGTAACGATTGGGTCCCGCTGGATTATCAAGCAGATGCCCGTTCCCAGCTTCAAGCTGGTGGTGGCGGCAGCCGCGGCGGTCAGCGCCACAAAGGGATCGTAGGTGTGCCAGTACATCTCCGGCAGATCGCCGCCACCGGGAAAGGGCGTTTGCCGGGCCGCCGGGATGTGAGTGTGCTCCGGCACCCACATGGACTCGAACCCTCTCTCTTCCAGAAGGCGCGCCAGGTCATCGGGCCGGATGGAGTAATCAGTTGAGAACATGTATGCGCCAAACTTCATGAGTTCCTCCTTAGTGCGGGTCAGCGTTTGGCAAAACTCGCGAGGGAAAATGACGGGTAATTATAGCGCTGCGATGGGGCTCTCGGCCGGTGAGGGAAGCGGACAGAGTCCAGCGCCATCTAGTCACAAGTATAGACCGGTCTGCGGGCGAAGGGAGAGCTGGAACGGGAGCATGACTTCCGCCACGGGTTATCCCAGCCCGCCAATCCTTCGTCCGCCATGTCGTGGGGTTTGATGCAATGCGTACTCGATGGTTCCTGAAGCTCCGCCCCACCCGTCCCCCGGCCGGCCGAACGCCGGGTTCCGTTGACCAACCCTCCCGGCGGCGGTTATATTATTCTGCATCCGGGAATGGGCAGGAAGCTGCCAAGTTTAGGTGCGAGGCCGTCCCATATGTACGCGTTGATCCTGGCCGGCGGCAAGGGAGAAAGGCTCCGGCCGTTGACCGATACCCTTCCCAAGCCGATGGTGCCCCTCCGCGGCAAGCCTATCCTGGCCCACCAGGTGGAGTGGCTCAAGGAGGCCGGCGTGACCGACGTGGTTTTCCTGGCGGGCTACCGCTGGGAGTCCATCTGGGACCACTTCGGCGATGGGCAGCGGTTCGGAATCCGCGCCCACTACAGCGTCGAAGAGACCCCGTTGGGCCGCGGCGGGGCCATCCGCAAGGGGTTACCGCTGGTGCCCGAGGCGGAAAGCACGGTGGCGGTGCTCAACGGTGACATCATCACCGAGGAGCGCCTCGAGGCTCTGTTGGACCGGCACCTGGAGAAGAAGGCGGCCAATCCATCTCACCTCGCGACCATCATGGTGGTCCCCATGGTCAGCCCCTACGGCTTGGTGGACCTGGGCGGCCAGGACGGCGTGGTAGGGTTCCGGGAGAAGGTGGAGATGCCCTACTGGATCAACGCCGGCATCTACATTTTGGACCGTGAAATCGCCAGCGAGTTACCCGAAACGGGAGATCACGAGACCGGAACCTTCCCCAGACTGGCCAGCGCCGGCCAGATCGCGGCGCTTAAGACCCAATTCTTTTGGCGAAGCGTAGATTCCTTCAAAGACCTTCGAGACGCCGAAGAGTACCTGGCCGTCCGGGATGCCGGGGCGACCTCATGACAACCGGACAGCGGCAGCCCGAAGGAACCTCCACAGGGGTTGATGTGAATAGATGACCGAGACAGTCGCGGAAATTGCCGGCAGGATTCGAGCCAACGTCGAGAAGGTGTTGGTGGGCAAAGGGGAGGTCATCGACCTGTGCCTGGCGGCCATCCTCAGCAACGGCCACATTCTCATCGAAGATGTTCCCGGCATCGGCAAGACGACCCTGGCCCGTTCCCTGGCCGACTCGATAAACTGTAGTTTCAAACGGATCCAATTCACCCCGGATTTGATGCCTTCGGATATAACCGGTATCCACTACTTTAACCAGAAGACCGGCGAGTTCGAGTTCCGGCCTGGCCCGGTCGTCGCCCAGGTTGTGCTGGCCGACGAGATCAACCGGGCCACTCCCCGGACCCAGTCGGCCCTCCTGGAAGCCATGGCGGAGCGCCAGTTGACCGTCGACACCGCCACCATTCCGCTCCCAGCCCCGTTTCTGGTCATCGCCACCCAGAACCCCATCGAGCTGGAGGGCACCTTTCCGCTGCCGGAAGCCCAACTCGACCGGTTCCTGCTCCGGTTACAGCTGGGCTACCCGGAGGAGTCAGAAGAAGAGGAGATGCTGTCGCGCTTCCAATCGGCGGACCCGCTGGCCGGCCTCCAACCGGTGGCGCTCGCCGACCAGATCCTCAGCTTCCAGTCCGAGGTTAGGGAGGTGCACTTCGATCCGGTACTGCGAAACTATCTGGTCCAGTTGGTCCAAGCGACGCGGCAGCATCCGGACGTGGAGCTGGGGGCCAGCCCCCGGGCCAGCTTGGGCCTTTACCGGTGCAGCCAGGCGCTGGCGGCGATCCAGGGGCGAGCCTATGTATCCCCCGACGACGTGAAGCGCCTGGCCCCCCACGCGCTGTCCCACCGCATGATTCTCAAGTCCCAGGCCCGCCTGCGGGAACGCACCCGGGAGAGCGTCATCCACGAGCTTCTTGAACGGCTTGCGGTGCCCGTCTGAGGACATCTGCACGACGGAGACGACGAGGGCCGTCACCCGAAAACCAGCGCTGGAAACCAGCCCGGCAATTCCTGAGGGAACTTCCAGCTACCGAGACATGCACTCTTTCTCAGGAGGCACATTGGCAATCTCTTCCAACGACCGAATCGCCATCAGTCCACCTTTTCCGGAATGGACAACGGTGGACCTCTATCACCTTCGAACGAAGCCATGGATGAGTCTGGCGGCCGGTGCGGCGGCTGGCGCCGGTGGGGGTTCGGCGGCCGGCGGGAGTGCGGCCCCAAATCGTTCCAGCGTTGATTCTCCGTGGCGGCCGGATGACAGCCCAAATTCGGCGGAATAATTAGGCCGGCGGTTTCCCGATGCAAAACGATCTATGGCTGTTGATCAGCGCCCTTCTGATATTCTTCGGCCTGGTTGCCAGCCAGGGCCTGTTGCTGGTGGTCGGTTCCCTGGTCATCATCATCTGGCTGGCGACCCGGGTATGGGGGCGCTATGCGTTCCGGAGGGTGAGTCACACCCGTTCCCTATCCCGGCGCCGGGCCTTCATCGGCGACACCCTGGAGTACTCCGTCACCCTCTCCAACGACAAATTGCTACCGCTCATTTGGGTGGATATCCAGGACAACTTTCCCGAGGGTCTCGAACTGCCGGGAGCCAATCTTCGCGCCAGCAACATGGAGGGGACCCGGCAGCACGGCATCACCACTTCGCTGCTCCCTTTTCAACGGGTCACCTGGACCTACTCCCTGCAATGCACGGCCCGGGGGTATCACCGCATCGGCCCGGTGCGCCTGCGCAGCGGTGACATTTTTGGGTTCAACGCCGCGGAGACCAAGCTCACCGAAATGGAGCACCTGCTGGTATACCCGCGCCTCGTGGACCTGGGACAACTGCCGCTCCCCGCTCAGCACCCGCTGGGCGCCGGCCCCGGGCGGCGCCCGCTGCACCGGGACACCACGCGATTCATGGGTCAACGCGAGTACCAACCCACCGACCCGATGAAGCACATCGACTGGAAGGCCACCGCCCGAACATCACGGCTGCAAACCAAGGTGTTCGAGCCCATAGTTTCCCTCAACGTCATGGTGGCGTTGAACGCCACGACCAGCGAACACCCTTGGGAGGGCACCAACCGGCGCCTGTTCGAGCGGGCGGTAACTGTCGCCGCTTCGGCGGCGGAGAATACCTCCCGCCAAGGCTTCAGTTTCGGGGTGATCAGTAACGCCGTCGCCACCTATTCAGGTAAATGGCTCAGCGTCCCCGTGGGGGCGTCGGCGTCCCAGCTCCCCATGGTGCTGGAGGCGCTGGCGATAGCCGGTCCGTACGCGGTGACATCTCTGACCCGGGTGCTCCGCTCCGAACGGAACTCGATGCCGCCGGGCGCCACGATGGTCCTGGTAACCGCCATTATCACCAGCGCCGTGGCTCGAGATGTGGCGGCGATGAAGGAGCGAGGTTACCACGTGCTGGTGCTCTACGCCGGCGACGGTGGGCCCGAGTTGAATTTACCGGATACCCCTGTCTACCTGGCGGGACCGGTCCTCGATCCGTTGGAGGAAAATGAGCGGCTTCTGGCGGACTAGCGCTGTCACCGGAGTAGGTATCTTTCTGGAGGCCTGCGCCTTCTATTTGGTCATAGCCATCGTCAGCGCCCTCCTCGGGGAGACGGACGCCGCCCTGTCCTTCTGGCTTGTCTTTACCGCCCTGCTGTCGGCTTTCCTGCTGTCCGGCTACGTGCAGTCCCTTCCCTTCTCGCGCGGCCTGCGTGGGGCGGCCGGCCTGACCGCCAGCGTACTGTCCCTGCTGGTTCTATCTCAGTTGAACTCCGGTCTGGGGCCCACGTCGTGGGGCAACGTCGTGGGTGGAGACGTAGACACTGCCGTTGCCCTGTTCATGGGCCTTGTCTTCCTGGTGCTGCTGTGGTGGCGGGGGGTCACCATGGCCCAAGATGAAGTAAACCTGGACACGGTGCGCGCCTCCTTCCAGTGGGGTTTGATCGTGCTGTTGATCGCGGTAATGCTGGGCAGCCTGTACTCGACCATCGTGGTAAGCGGTTACCTGGCGGTGGGGTTTATCGGCGTGGGCCTCGCCGGCCTGTCCATGGCCCGCTTTACCTGGGAGGCCAAGGATTCACAGGGGATGCCGGCGGCATGGTGGATCCCTATCGGAGCCAGCGTCGGGGGGGTGATCGTCCTGGCCCTGCTGATCAGCGCGGCGGGGATCGGTGGTCTGGACGACATCACCAGGACAGCTCTGAAGACGGCCGGCAACGTGGGCTTCCTATTGCTCAGTCCAGTCATATTGGGCGTCGGGTACCTGGCTGGGCTCCTGGTGGGCTTGGCCAACCTGGTCTCCGGATGGTTCGGCGGCGGCGACCTGACCGAACTGGAAAGCATAGAGGCGGAGATGCGGGAATTCCACGCCCAAATGCGTGAGGAAGCTGGTGATAAAGGGCCGCCCGCCCTGCTGGTGATATTCCTAAAAGGGGCCTCTTTCGCGGCCGCCGCCACCTTCACGGGCTGGCTGGTGTACCGCATCTTCCGGTTCCAGAGGTTGCGGAGCCAGGGGGGAGACGGCTTGGAGACGCGTGAATCCACGTTCAGCTGGAGCAGGGCCAACCGGGACCTTTCGGCGTTGCTGGCCGAATGGTGGAGCAGCCTGCCGGTGGTGGGCGCCAAGCGGTCGAAGGGCATTGCCGACCCCAGCAACCCCCGGGAGTTCTACCATGGACTGCTGGCGCTGACCGCCAAGATGGGCAACCCCCGGCTGGAGTGGCAAACCCCGAAAGAGCACCAACACACCCTGGTGGGATTGCTTCCCAGAGAGCCGGTGGGCCGGATTGTGGATGCGTTTCAGATTTCCCACTACGGCCAGGTGGCGGCGAACGACCGCGAACTTGTCCGCCTGGGGCAGGACTGGTCGGCGCTCAACGAGTTTCTGGAGGAGCGGGAGCGAGAGGGGTAGGGATAGGCCCGTGGTTCTGGCCGGCGTTATTTCACCAGTGCTCTTGAAGGCCGCTGAAGTCCTCTCCGGCTCCGGCAGGGATGGCGAGATCCAAGGCAGCCGCCTTACCGAAAGTGGGGGATCACGTGACGGGCGATACGTTCCACCAGGGTGGTTATCGCCGGAATGTCGCCCGAGTTGTGGGCCAGGATCACGTGCTCCACGCCGGCGGCCTGGTAGGCCTCGATCGCGCCGATTATCGCGCCGGGATCGCCCCCCGAAACCCGGGCGCGGTCCACGGCCCGCTCGCTGGAAGGCCCGTCGTGGACCTCCACCTCAAACCGGACGGACATGGTTATCGAGCCCGGGTCCCGCCCGGCCGCCGCCGCCAGATCCAGGACCTCACGCCGGCCCAAGCTGAATGCCTCCGGGGTGATTCCGCTGGGGTGCCAGCCATCGCCCGCGCTTGCCGCCCGGCGGAGGGCCCCCGGGCTGGAGCCCCCGATCCACAGGGGTATGTGGGGTTTTTGAACGGGTTTCGGGGAGAAGTACAGGTCGGAGAAGTTCCAGCGGCGGCTGTGATAGCTGGGGCGGGGGCTGGTCCACAGCTCCTTCATTATAGCGATGCTTTCGTCGGTGAGCGAGCCCCTCTGGCGCAGCGGGATGCCCAAGGCTTCAAACTCCTCGACCATGGCGCCTACGCCGACACCCAAGGTTACCCTGCCGCCGGAGATCTGGTCCAAAGTGGCCGCGTACTTGGCCAACTCGATCGGATTATGGTAGGGCAGCACCAGGACCGATGTGCCCAGGAGTACCTTCTTGGTGGTTGCCGCCAGGTAGGAGAGGGTGCAGAGTGGATGGTAGTAGGGTTTGTCCGCCAGGCGGCGCCCGATATACCCGTTATTGAACAGGTGATCCATCACCCACAGGGAATCGAATCCCAACCCCTCGACCATGGGGCCCAGGGCCAGCACCTGATGAGGATCTTCGACCCCCCAGTTGTTCGGAACGCTCACACCGAATTTCATGGCGGCCTCCGGAGGTTAGCTATCAGGCGTCAGCCGTCGTCCATGAGGTATCGGCGGTTGACCTGATTGCTGACTGCTCTACCCGGTTTTGATGGCCTGGACCAGCCGGGCGGTCTCGATGGCCGACACGGCAGCGGTGCTGCCTGTATTGCCCGATTTCCCTCCGGCCCGGTTCAGCGCCTGCTCCATGTTTTCGGTGGTCAGCACCCCGAAGATGGTCGGGACCCCGGTTTCCAGCCCCACGGCCCCAGTGCCACCGGAGGCCTGCCCAGCCACCATGTCATAGTGACCGGTCTCGCCGCGGATGACCGCTCCCAGGCAGATGACCGCGTCGTACCGCCCCGTCTGGGCGAACGTCTTGGCTACCATCGCCAGCTCGAAGGACCCTGGCACCCAAGCAACACTGATGTCTCCGTCGCGAACGCCATGCCGGGCCAAGGTTTCTATCGTCCCGGTCAGCAACAGGCGAGTCACCACCTCGTTGAATCTGGCCGCAACCACTGCCACCCGAAGTCCTTCACCGTTCAAGTTTCCTTTCAATTCATTGGGCAAGCTAGCTACTCCTGATCCAAAGGTTGACGTGGCCCTTCGAGTCTTGGCGCCAGGACCGTTTCCCCTCTGATCTGTCCCGGTTTCCAATTAGAGGTTGCGCCGTCATGAAGCGGGCTCCTGAGGAATTCGACATCTTGCCCGGTCCACGATAACCGGCGACGAACCCGGCCCCAGCCGGACTAACAGTTTACACGGGAACTCCCCGGTTATCCACTATCGTCAAGCTTGCCGCGCAGGGTGAACAGCCGCTGTAGCAGGGTGAAACCGGAGGCCACGGCGATGAACAGCAAGACCCACACTATCTGGCCGACGAGCAGGCCAACTCCCAGAAGCACCACCCGCTCGGCGCGGGTCATCAGGCCGGAACGGATGAAAACCCCCAGTCCTTCGCCTCGGGCCCGCAGGTAGCTGACCGCCTGAGAGAATATCAATGCCAGCAGAAGGACGACGATGAAGAACAACCGGCGATCGTCGCTGAAATCGGCGTCAAGGGCGTAGACTGCCAGTCCCACGAAGAGGGCCGCCTCACTCAGCCGGTCAAGCACCGAGTCCAGGAGGGCCCCGAAAGGACTGGCCTTTCCGGTTAATCGGGCCAGAGCGCCGTCCAGAGCGTCCAGCAATCCGCCCGACAAGAACACGATGCCTCCGGCGAAGAGCCAGCCAAAGCCAACCAGGCCGGCGGCCGCCACAGCCAAGCCAAACCCTAGAAGGCTGACCGCATTGGGGGTAAGCCGTAACGCACGAAAGAACCGGGCGCCCGGCAACTCGAAGTAGCGAGCGACCGCCGCCCTAAATTGCTCTCTTCCGGGCACGGCCATTGGCTGCTTTCAGACAGTAATCGTAGTAGTCCTCAACTTGAGAGGCCACCACGTCCCACCGGTATTTTTGCACCATCCGATGGCCCCTGGCTCCCATGCGCTGCGCCAACTCCGGGTTTGCCACCAGCAAGGCGAGGGCACTGGCCAAGTCTTCGGAATCTTTGGGCGCGAACAGGAGGCCTTGTTGTCCGTGGGTCACGATGTCGCGGTAGCCTTCGATATCGGAGGCCACCACCGGTTTGCCTGCCGCCATGGCTTCAAGCAAGACGATGCCGAAGCTTTCCGCGCCGGTGGCCGGAGAGCAGTAAATGTGGGCGGTGGCGTAGTAGCGGGCCAGGTCTTCAGAGGACACCCGGCCGGCGAACACCACGTCCTGCAGCCCGCGGGCGCCGATGATTCGGTAGGAGTCCCGGTCCGGGTTGCCCGGCCCAACCACCAGGAGGCGGATGTTGGGGAGATCCCATTTCAACCGGCTGTAGGCTTCCAGGAGATACTTGAGTCCCTTCCGCTTCTCCAGCCGGCCCACGAACAGGATATTCGTCTTCCCGTCCTGGTATTCCGGCCAGGGAGTTGAGTTGCGGGTAAAGTGGTCCACGTCGATGCCGTTGGGTATTATCCGGTAGTCGGCGGGGAAGGAGTTGTTCACGTAGCGGCAGGCTGCCGGTGATACCGCGATACCCCCATCGAGACGTTGGTACCACCGCTTGATGATCGGGTGGGTCAGCCGGTAGAGGTGTTGATGGCTGTACGATGCGTGGAAAGTGCCCACGTTCACGGCGTTGGAAAACTCCAGCACGCAAAGGGGAAGGATCGGGGCCATGGGCTCGTGCAGGTGGATAATGTCGAAGTCTTCCTGTTGGAGCAGGGCCCGCACCTTTGGATACAACCACCAGGAGAGGGAGACCCGGGCGATGGAGCCGCCGCTGGGCAGCGGGACCGACCGGCCCAAGGGGACGAACTGGTCGGCATCGAGTCGCTGCCGGCTGGGCGAATGGGGCGCCAGCACCTGTACCTCGTGCCCGGACCGGCCAAGCTCACGAGCCAGCTGGGCCACATGAGCAGCCACGCCCCCGGGCCAAGTGAAGTCGTAAGGCGACACCATTGCGATCTTCAAGCAGTCTCTCCGAGCCCGAGCGCCGGAAACAGTTTCCTTTGGCCGGGCTAGCCCTCACCGGCAATAAAGGCCTCTACCATATCCCTGGCAACGTCATCGGTATATTGTGTCGGTGGGGACTTCATGAAATACGCGCTGGGGCCCGCCACCGCCCCTCCCAGGCCCCGGTCCAACGCCAGCTTGGCGCACCGAATAGCATCCACCACCACCCCCGCGGAGTTCGGGCTGTCCCACACCTCTAGTTTAGCTTCTAAGCTGATCGGGGCGCCGCCAAACACCTTGCCCTCCAGGCGAACGTAACACCACTTGCGATCCTTGAGCCAGGGTACGTGGTCGCTGGGACCGATATGAATGTTGTCCGGGTCGATTTCGTCGTCCATCTGGGAGGTGACCGCTCCGGTCTTGGAGATCTTCTTGGAGATCAGCCGTTCCCGTTCCAGCATATTCAGGAAATCGGTGTTACCGCCGAAGTTCAACTGGTAGGTGTTCTCGATCTCCGCCCCACGGTCTTCGAACAGGCGCGTGAGGACCCGGTGAAGGATGGTCGCGCCCACCTGGGACTTGATGTCATCACCGATGATCGGCAACCCTCGCTCCTGAAAGCGGCCCTGCCAGTAATCTTCTCTGGCGATGAAGACCGGGACGCAGTTGACCATGCCGCATCTGGCGTTGAGTATCTGCTCCACGTACCACTTGGTAGCGTCCTCGCTGCCAACTGGCAGGTAGTTGATCACCACGTCAACTTCCCGGTCTTCGAGAATGCTTACGATGTTGGCCGTGGGATGCGAAGACTTCTTCACCAGGTGCTTCACGTACTTGCCGATGCTATCATGAGTCATGCCCCGTTCGACGGTTACCCCCATGTGGGGGACCTCCGCGAACTTCAGGGTGTTGTTGGGGCCGGCGAATATGGCCTCCGACAGATCCTTACCCACTTTGGTCTCGTCGACATCGAAAGCGGCCACCACCTCGATGTCCTCAATCCGGTAGTCGCCGATTCTCGGGTGCATCACCCCGGAAACTTCGCCTTCCTCCGGTAATTCGACGTACTTGTGAATGCCTTGGACCAATGAGGACGCGCAATTACCGACTCCGATAATTGCGACTTTTATTTTCCTCACAGAAATTGCTCCTTTTCGGGTGTTCCGCCAGCCACTGGCTCGCGAGGGCCAGACGGCTGAATTGTAGCAAGTTTCGAAATATGTCACAAGGGGCGGCGCTTCGAATTGCAGTCAATGCACCGACGGAGACGGCACATTAATGGCAGCTTCGATTCGGTGGGGCCTCTCCCCCGGAGGCTGGTTTGACCCTGAGCCGTCCTCCGGTCCGGCCCTAGAGATGTCGAGAATCGGAGGGATGTCTTAGATCACCGGCCCGCCTGCGCCAAAGAACCGGATGATCGCCGTCCGGTCGTCGTGGCGAAACCGCCCGCCCAACTGGGCCGGCACCCGGCCCTCCCGGAGGAGGGCTGCGATCGTCTGTTCAATGTTCCCGGCGGCTTCCAGAGGAGACGTTGCCCGCCGGACCAGGTCCCCCAGTTCCTCGCGCTGGATATTGTCGCTCAGCCCGTCGGTCGCCAGTACCAAGCGGGCGCCGGGCTCCACCTGAGCCTCCACCCTGGCTAGGCTCGCCAGGTGCGGGCCGGACCCAATGGGCTTGGCGGCGCTAGCCCGGAGAAGACCGCCAACGCGCCCGCTGAGCTGCTGAATAGAGCCGGGATTAAAGAGAAAGACCGGGCTGTCGCCGGCGCTGATGACGTCTAGCCGGCCATTCCGGTACAGAGCGGCGGAGATGGTGGTCAACAGATAACGCCCTCCCCCCACCTGGAAGAACTCCTCGTTGACGCGTTCCAGCACCTCCAAGATGTCATCCGGGGAGTTGACGGATACCCCGGCCAATGCATCCCTTACCGAGCGGCTGGCCTCCTCCCCGCCGCAGCCGGTAACCCCGTCCATGACCACGTCCAGGAAGGCCCTTCCGCCCAGGTCCCGGGTCAAGAAGCTGTCATCTCCATGGATCGAGTTGTCCTGGAGGGTTGCCACCTCACTGGCTAGCATATACCTCGTCCCTCGGGAGTCCAGGGGATCTCGGGCCGCCCCCTAAATTCAGCAGGTTGCCGGGTCCGGCGCCCCGGAGTCTGGTCGCGGGTTTCCTAAGTAACGGTGAAGGCCGAAAGCTCGGTTTCCGGTTGAAATAAGTAGCGCCGCCAATACTCGCCCCGGAGCCAGCCCAGGGCCTCGGCCCAAACTTGGCGAGCTTGCTCCAGGTTCGGGAGCCCGCGGTACCGCTCCTCGAGGATCTCCAAGTAGGTGGTCAGGTCGCGGCGGAAGCCGGCGAAATCCGCGTAAGACCGGCCGCGGACCTTCTCGATCATCGGGAGGGCCGCGTCACGGAGCGGACCGGGCGTGGCGCCGAAATCACGAGACATCTGGTCCAACTCCTCCTCAAAGCGTACCACGGGACGAAGCCCATGGGGCTCCCGGTATCCCTTGGCTTCAGCGGGAGGAGGCTGCGAAGTAGTGTAAAACTTTAGCATTTCCAGGTAGAAATCATGGATGTCCGCGGCTAGACTCCCAGGCACGTTCCCGTGGGATGCGGGCTCTTCGCCAATCTCGATCAGGGCGCCGCAATCCACGACGGTGATGCGCCTTGATTCCGGCTGGTAAAAGATGTTCTGGGGGCGGAGGTCCAGCAGGATGTATCCGGCCTGGTAGAACCCCTCTTCCACGTCCAGCAGCTGCCGTTGAATCGGGAAGGAAGGTTGGCGGTCCAGCGCGGCCAGAGGGAACAGGGCAAAGAGGTTTTGCCCTACCCCAACAGGCACCCCGGTGATGCGGGCCATGGGGTCACCAACCAGGGGAATGCCCAGGGCTCGTTCCTCCACGGTTACCCGGTATTCCTGCCCCAGGGATTCGCCAAAATACTCGTCGTGGAGGGTGCGCTCAGTGTAACCGAGAACCGGGACCACCAGGGGAATCGAATGGCCCACTTCACGGTGGGCCCGTAGAGAGCGTTCGGTGCGCTTTTCGATGCCGGCGTGAAGCTGGCGTCGGACCATTTGAGGCTGGGGCCGTTTCAGCACCACCTGCCGCCCGGTTTTCCGGTCGACGGCCGCCCGCACCTCGTAGTCGGCCCCGGAGCCCAAAGCTCCGCCCAGTTCGTAGCGGTTCAGGTCCACCTGCTCCATAAGCAACAGTCACGCTCACCGTGGCCTTGGGCCGTCCAGGCGTTCGAACGGATCCAGGACTTCGCCAAAACCATCGGGTCTAATCCACGGGTTGAACCTGCGGGTCAAACCTACGGGCCAGGCACGCCGCCAGTATAACACCCGGCGCGGCTCAGCCGGGAAGCCAGAGCATGGGAGTGGGCAATCTACGGCTGGCCGGAACCGCGCCGGAACGCCAGAGATGCCCAGTCCTCTTGAGACCACTGCCGGATGAGAGTGCAGCCCAGCGGTTCCAGGACCCTCAGCACTTCATGCCGTTGGGTCTTCAACAAGCCTGAGGCGATCAGGATTCCCTCGGGCCGCAAGGTAGACAGGATGGATGGCCCGCGGTCGCAGACGGCCCGGGCCGAGATGTTGGCCACCGCCAGGTCGAACTGCTCCGGGCCGGCCAACGGATGGGGCACGGTGCCCTGGGCCAAGCCCACCTTTTTCGCGGTGCGGGTGCGGCGGAAATTCTGCCGGGCGGCCCGTATCGCCTCCGGGTCTATGTCCATGGCGACGACGCGGTTCGCCCCCAGTTTGACGGCGGTTATCGCCAGTATTCCGGAGCCGGTTCCCACGTCCAAGACCGACATTCCGGGCTGCACGAAGTGATCCATCGCCTCCAAACAAGTGTACGTCGTCGGGTGGTACCCAGTTCCGAAGGCCATACCCGGGTTGATCTCGATGACGATGTCGCCGGCTTGAGGTGCGTGCTCGATCCAGGTCGGCTTTATCACCAGGCGCCTGCCCACTCTCAGCAAATCGAAGTGGGATTTCCAGGACTCTTGCCAGTCTTCCTTGTCGTCCAGTTCTCGGATTCTCAGTTCTCCCAGGGGTTCCAAGATTGAGACCAGTTTGACGCCAACCTCGATGCGGGCCAGGCGCTGCTTGGAGGTGGCCGGCACGAAGGTACGCAGCAAGATGCGGTCGGGTCCGTCCGCCTCCATACTCAGGCCGCGGCCATACCGGCTAAACAGGTACGAAATGGGCTCCACGTACTCATGGGGTACGCCGATGCTAAGCTCCCGCCAAGCCACTTCTCCTCCTAGTCAAGAGCGCAATTAACCGGCTAACGCAAAAAGCCCGGGAGCCAAAACTACCCGGGCGTTGAAAACCGCAGGCCGCGGACCAAGTTGAAGCCACGCGGCTTGGGCTCGCCCACTCCGCCACGTCTCGCCGCCCGAAGATGCGACGAGGCCCCGGCGGTGCTTAGCCCAAAGCCTCTTTGATCCGGTTTATCAGCCCCTTGTCTTTGTCCCCGTCCATTTCCAATTCCACGTCTAATGCCTCGTCTGGCTCCCCATCGGAGTCCATCGAGCTAGCCAACGCCTCGAGGAGCTTGCGCTGGCGTGAAGTGAGGGTTCGGGGGACCTGTATGTCAACCAACACCTTCAGGTCGCCGCGCCGGGAGCTGTTGATATGGGGAACGCCCTTCCCGCGAAGCCTGAATTCGGCTCCGGGCTGGGTTCCGTGGGGTATCCTGATAGCCTGTCCGCCGCCGTCTTTCTCAAGGACCGGTATCAGTTTCTCCACTCCCAAAGCGGCTTCGCTCACATTTATGATCAGGCGGTACACCAGGTCATTACCATCCCGGTGGAAGAACTCGTGTTCCCGCACGTCCACGTGAACATACAGGTTTCCAGCCGTCCCGCCTTCGTCCCCGACATCCCCCTCGCCGCTCAAGCGCACCTGCATTCCGAGCTCAACGCCGGCAGGTATTCTAACGGCTATCTTGCGCTTACGCCGTTCCAGGCCGCCGCCCTGGCAGTCGTTGCACATGGTTTGAACAACCTGGCCCCGGCCCTGGCAGGTGGGGCACACGCTGACCTGGGTGAACTGGCCAAAGATGCTTCGCTGGGCCCGGCGCACCTGGCCGGCGCCCCGGCAGGTCTGGCAATTGTTGAGAGGGGTGCCCGGCTCGTTCCCGGCGCCCGAGCAGCGCTGGCACCGTTCCAGGCGGTTGACCTCAACTTGGTGTTCGGCGCCGAAGACCGCCTCCTCGAAGGAGAGGACTACGCGGTGCTGCAGGTCGCCGCCCCGCTGGGCCTCGCGGCTCCGGCGACCTGAGATATCCCCGAAAAAGGAATCGAAAATATCCCCGAATCCGCCGAATACGTCGAACCCTTCGAACGGGCGGTCGAAGCCACCGTTCGAGCCCGCTCCGGCGTGGCCGAAGCGGTCGTATTGAGCCCGTTTGTTCCCGTTGGACAGGACCTGGTAGGCCTCGTTGATCTCTTTGAACTTGTCTTCGGCGTCGGGACTCTTGTTACGGTCCGGGTGAAACTCCATCGCCTTTTTGCGAAAGGCCTTACGGATATCCTCCTCGGAACCGCTTTTAGGTACTCCCAGGACTTCGTAATAGTCCAGGTTGGCCATGTAATATCACCTGCGGCGGTTGGTGAAGCGAAGTGCGCCGCACCAGTCGATAGTATCCCTCCCATTATAGTGCAGCGGAATGGGAGGCTCAAGAGAAGAACAGTCACTATCTCCCCGTGATCTCGACGAAATGAGAAATCCGGGGCGGTTGAAACGGTGCCGGTCCAGCCCCACGCGGGCCGATAGATGACTCCAGCAGGGCATAAAGCGATCAGCTGTGAAGGTACTGAATACCCGATGTAACGGGGTCTGGAAGCCAGCTCTCCTTGACAGGGTTAACGCTTATCGCTACGATATTAGCACAAATTTGAGGACTCCTGACTAGGCCAACTAGCGGGAAGGAACGGGTGATACCGTGAGAATTATCATCGTTTTCCTGTCCGCACTGGCGGCCGCAGGGAAAGAGGTAGTAACCCGGCTATTCGGTAGAGCCAAAGCAGACGGTACCCAGGCGCTGGAGGCCAATGAAACGGCCAAAGGCATTGTTTCCCAGGGCGAGGAGGAAAAGCGAAAGCTCCTTCTGGCGGCCCAGGAAGAGGTGCTCAATCTACGCACGGACGCTGATCGAGAAATCAAGGAAAATCGGCAGGAACTCAGCCGGCTAGAACGAAGGTACCTCCAAAGGGAAGAGCAGCTAGAGCGTAAGGTCGAGGCTCAGGAAGAACAACAGCGTGACATCGCCGCTAGGGAATCCGCGGCGCGAGAGGCCCTCACCGAGGTTGAGGACCTGAAATCCCGGCAACGTCAAGCGCTGGAGGAGATAGCCAACCTCACCATAGACGAAGCACGCCAGCAAGTGGTGAAGAGGGGAGAAGAGGAGGCCCAACACGACCTGGCGCGCCGGCACTACGAACTCGAGAAGGAGTTCCGCACAAGAGCCGACGAGAACGCTCGCAAGATCATTACCACGGCCATAAACCGTCTGGCTACTGATGTCGTTTCCGAAATAACTACCACTGTTGTTTCCCTGCCCAACGATGAGATGAAAGGCCGTCTCATCGGTCGCGAGGGGCGGAACATAAGAACTCTGGAATCACTAACGGGCGTGGACGTCATCATTGACGACACTCCGGAGGTGGTTACCGTATCCTGCTTCGATCCGGTTCGGCGGGAGGTCGCGCGCCTCTCGCTGCAGAAGCTGATTGCCGACGGACGGATACAGCCTGCCCGAATCGAAGACATGGTCCACAAGGCTCAAGCTGAGATCGAGCAGACTATCTGGAAAGCCGGCGAGCAGGCCACTTTCGAGGTGGGCGTGAGCGGGCTGGACCCAGAGCTGATCAAGCTGCTAGGCCAACTCAAGTACCGGTACAGCTACGGCGAAAATGTTCTCAAACACTCCATCGAGGTGTCGCTGCTTTCCGGTATGCTGGCGGCCGAAGCGGGAGCAAACGTCATGGTGGCCAAGATCGGTGGCTTGCTCCATGACATCGGCAAAGCCGTGACCCATGAGGTCTCCGGCCCCCATGCTGAGATCGGGGCGGAGATAGCCCGGAAGTACGGCGTCAACCACAGCTCCTACCGTGGCATCCTGGAACACCACAGCGACGAGCATGAGACCATCGAGTCGTTTATGGTGGCCTCCGCCGACGCCATCAGCGCCGCCCGGCCCGGGGCCCGGAAAGAGTCCTTGGAGCTGTACGTGAAGCGCCTCCGCGACCTGGAGGGCGTGGCCACCAGCTTCGGCGGGGTCGAGCGGGCCTTCGCCATCCAGGCGGGCCGCGAGGTCAGAGTCATGGTGAAACCCGATGACCTGACAGACATCGAGGCTGCCTCATTGGCCCGGAACATCGCGAAGAAGGTTGAGGACGACCTGGTTTTCCCCGGGCAAATCAAGGTCACCGTTATCCGGGAGACCCGGAACGTGGAATACGCCAGGTAACGCCTCCGCTGATCTTCCGGCTTGCCACCATTACCGGCCGGACGGGGCACCCGGTGACCAAACATACCAAACGGTATCGGATACAGTCCTCGATAGGGGATCCAGGGCGCCGCTGTAGCCGGGACTGGGTCCCCTTCGACTGTCGCGGCGGCTGAAACGGGGGAGCGATCACTCTTGCGCATATTGATGATCGGTGACGTGATTGGCAAGCCGGGGCGGCGGGCCCTCCAGAAGCTGGTGCCCCTGGTCCGGCAGGAATGCGGCATCGACATGGTCATCGCCAACGCCGAGAACACGGCCGGCGGGTTCGGGCTTACCCTGGACACGGCCTACGAATTGCTCGAGAGCGGCGTGGATGTCTTAACCTCCGGCAATCACATCTGGGACCAGCGGGAGATCATTCCCCACATGGACGGGGAGATCCCACTTGTGCGCCCGGCCAACTACCCCAATGCGCCCGGCCGGGGCAGCCTGGTCTGGGGCGATGTGATGGTGGTCAACTTGATCGGCCGCGTCTTCTTGCCGCCTTTGGACTGCCCTTTCCGCACCGCGGACCAGCTCCTGAATGAATCCGAGGCCGCAGGTGGCCCCCGGGTGATTATCGTGGACTTCCACGCCGAGGCCACGTCCGAAAAGCAAGCCCTGGGTTGGTATCTGGACGGCCGGGTGAGCGCGGTCGTGGGCACCCACACCCACGTCGGCACCGTGGATACCAAGATTCTGCCCCAAGGTACGGCCTATGTCACCGATGTGGGGATGACCGGGCCGGCGGACTCGGTTATCGGTAGCGATCCCAGCGCGGTCTTGGAGAGGTTCCTCTCGGGATTGCCCCAGCGGCTCACGGTAGCCCGGGGACCGGTGTTGATGAACTCGGTGCTGCTGGACATTGACGTGGAAACGGGGAAGGCCCAGTCTATCGAGCGCTTGGACCGGATGGTGAGCTAGAATGGGCGCCCTCGTCGACCTCCATTTACACACCACCGCTTCCGACGGCCGGCTTTCCCCCACCGAGCTGATCCGGCTGGTGGCGAGCCAGGGGCTACAGCAGATATCCATATCCGACCACGATACCACCGAGGGGCTGGCCGAAGCCTACCGGGCCGCGGAGGAGTTCCCCAACCTGCGGATAATCCCAGGCATCGAGCTGAGCACCGACATTCCCGGCGATGAGATTCACATGCTGGGGTACTTCATCCACTATGAGGATGAGGAGTTCCAGGAGATGCTGCGAAAGTTCCGCGCGGGCCGTTTGGAGCGTGGCCAGATGATGGTGGAAAAGCTAGCCAGCCTGGGGGTTCACGTGGAATGGGAGCGGGTCCTGGAGATCGCCGGCGACGGAGCCGTGGGCCGCCCGCACATCGCCTTGGCCATGGTGGAGAACGGTTATTGCAACGAGCCCCGGGACGCGTTCACCGAGTATTTGGGCCGTGGCGGGTTGGCCTATGCTGAGCGGGAGAAGGTGACACCGGAAGAGGCGGTCCAAACCCTGACCAGGGTCGGCGGCGTACCGGTGCTGGCCCACCCGGCCTACTTGAAGAACATGGAAGCCTCGATCGCCAAGTTGAAGACCGCCGGCCTCCTGGGGTTGGAGGTCCACTACGCCCAGTTCGACGCGGATACGCGCCGAAAACTGGAGCGGTTGGCGGCGCAATATGACCTGATCCCCTGCGGAGGCAGCGACTACCACGGGCTGGGCAACTCCGGCGAACCCCTGCCGGGCACCCTGGGACCGCCTCTGTCGACGGTGGAACGCCTGGAAGAGGCGGCCAGTAAACTGGCGCGAACCTTCCGAAGCTAGCGCTTCCCAGGAACCTGGCTGCACTTCGGCTGTTTTCTATGGAAATAGCAGGGCTGTACATCTTTTCCTATCTGGTGGGGTCCATTCCCAGTGCCTATCTAATGGGCAAGCTGGTGAAGGGGGTGGACATCCGGGGCTACGGCAGCGGCAACGTGGGGGCTGCCAACCTCTTTCGTCACGTCGGGAGATGGTGGGTGGTCCCGTTGTCGGTATCTGAGGTCTTTCTCAAGGGAGCTGCCCCGGTTTGGATCGGGCGGTATTTGCTGGATTGGGAAACCTCCTCGGCCCTTCTGGTGGTCGTTCCGCTGTTGGCTATTGCTGGAAACAACTGGTCGGTATTCCTGAAGTTTCAGGGAGGCCGAGGCATCGCGGTCACGGTTGGCACGCTTCTGGCCCTCTCCCCCTTGTTGATGGCGACGGCTATCGCGATTGCCCTCTTGGGCTGGGCCGTGACTCGAAGCTCGGGAGTTTGGGTGCTGATTTCCCTGGCATTGCTGCCGCTCTGGGCATTCCTCTCCGGGGCGCCGGGCATGTTAAGCTGGTATTGTGCCGGCTTACTGCTGCTAATATCTTTGAAGCGGCTGCTATCCAACTGGACTCCACTGCCGGAAGGTCTTCCGAAAAGGAAGGTGATTTTCAACCGCCTGTTTCGGGACCGGGACGTGGACGATCGCGCCGATTGGGTGCACCGACAACCCCAAGGCGCCAAATAGAGCGATTCAGGCCTGAGTCGAGGGTTATGGACCATTCAGCGCAAACCGAGCAGGAACAGGAGGCGGTCTACCACTGCCATTGGCACCCGGCCGTGGAGACGGGGTTGTTTTGCAGCCGGTGTGCGAAGTTTGTTTGCACCCAATGCATGGTGCAGGCGCCGGTGGGAATCCGCTGCCGGGAGTGCGGCAAAGCGGTCCGGATGCCCACCTACGACGTGCGGCCCACCTACTACGCCCGGGCCGCGGGCGTCGCGGTAGCGGTGGCAATCGCCGGTGGCCTCCTGTGGGCCCTGTTCACCAGCATCTTCGGGGCAATCCCTTTCTTCCCCTCCCTGGCTGCCATTGGGGTTGGCTACGGGGCCGGGGAACTCATCAGCAAGGCGGTCAACCGCAAGCGCGGCACCGGACTGGCTTGGATCACCGGAGGCTCCGTCGCGGGCGCCTTCCTGATTAGCTGGATCATCAGCCCTTTCAGTTTCAGCATCTTTGGGCTGCTATTCCTCGGTTTCGGCGTCTACGCCGCCGTCCAACGGGTCCGTTAGCTCCCGCCAGATTCGGTTGACCGCGTCCTCGATGACCGGCCCTTCGAAGCCGCGCCGATGTAGGTACGACCCGACCCGGCGCAAGAAAACGGGAAACTCGCTCCCCTTCAGCTTACCGGCTACGGCCCGTGCCGCGCGGTAGGCGTTCTCGCCGGCATCAAATCCCTCAAGGGCCTCTCGGACCACCTCGGCATCTACTCCTAGACCAAGCAACTCCTGGCGCAAAACACCCGCGGCCCGAGGCCGGAGTCGCTCACGGTGCTCACGCCACTCCCGAGCGAACGCAATGTCGTCGAGATAGCGTGTTTTCTTGAGATAGGAGATTAACCGGTCGAGGATGTCCGAGGAGTAGTTCTTTCCGAGCCGCCGCCGGACCTCAGCCTCGCTCCGGGCCCTGTAGGCAAGCAACCGTAGGGCGTCTCGCTTGGCCCGGGCCAGAGCACCGTCCGAGTCGCGGTCGACGCAAGACTCCCCTGAAGGCATCATCTACTCATCTTTGGCCAGGGTGGTTTGCAGTTGCAAGGTTCGTAGCTGGTCTTCCGGCGGGACGTATCGAATCTTCGCCTTGGGGTTTTCCAGTGGGTCCGAGCCGGTCCATCAAAGACCGACGGGTGCCGGCCGAGGTAGACCCGTCCCGGGCATTCCAATTTCGAAGCGGCCGTGGGACGGGGGCCGGGTGACCTTAGGCAATCCCGGCGAAGGGGGGCGGCCACCCGGTGCGGCGGCGATGGCCCCCCTTCGCCATGAGGTGGTCCATTTACTTCGGCGGCTCCGGTTCGGAGGAGGCCGGCACCGTATCGCCGGATTGATGATGGTTGTCTGAGTCTGTTTCGCCGGTTGCCGGCTCGTCCGGATTCGAGGCGTGGCCCCGTACCCGGGCTTCGATAGAGTCAGCGATCTCGGGATGTTGAATCATGAATTCCTTGGAGTTCTCCCGTCCCTGGCCCAACCGGGTATCACCGTAGGAGTAAAAGGCCCCCGCCTTCTTGATAATTCCTTGAGCTGCCGCCAGGTCCAGGATGTCGCCCACCTTGCTGATACCTTGGTTGAACATTATGTCAAATTCAGCCACGCGGAAGGGAGCGGCTACCTTGTTTTTGACGACTCGAGCGCGTACCCGGTTGCCGATTGCCTCGGGACCCTGCTTTAGCGATTCCACCCGTCGCAGGTCGATCCGAACGGAGCTGTAGAACTTCAGGGCCCGCCCGCCCGGGGTAACCTCAGGGCTACCGTAGGCGATACCAATCTTCTCGCGGAGTTGGTTGATGAATATCACCGCGGTCCGGGACCGGTGAATGGTGGAGGTCAGCTTCCGAAGGGCCTGGGACATCAGCCTCGCCTGCAAACCGACGTGGGCGTCGCCCATGTCTCCTTCAATCTCCGCCTGAGGAACCAGGGCGGCCACGCTGTCGACCACGATCGCGTCCACCGCGCCGCTGCGGACCAGTTGCTCGGTAATGTCCAGGGCCTGCTCGGCACTATCGGGCTGAGCAATGAGGAGGTTGTCCAGATTCAGGCCGCAGTTGGCGGCGTAAGTGGGGTCCATGGCGTGCTCCACGTCCACATAGGCCGCGATGCCGCCCGCTTTTTGAGTCTCGGCCATGATGTGGATGGCCAAGGTGGACTTGCCGGCGGATTCAGACCCGAAGATTTCGGTGACCCGTCCCTTGGGGATGCCGCCGATGCCCAGCGCCATGTCCAGCGCCAAAGAGCCTGTAGCGATCGCCTCGGTCATCAGCTGGTCGCTCACCTCGCCCAAGCGCATTACCGCGCCCTTTCCGTGATCCTTTTCGATTCGCCCCAGCGCAATTTCCAGAGCTGCGAGTTTGTCTTTATCCATTCCCGTCATCCTCACGTTATTGGTCTATGGTGGCCTGCGCAGCATCCTACCATAGGCTTACGGAGCCCACAACAAGCGGATGTCAGTGACGAGGGTTCGGCCCCGTGGCCGGGACCAGGGAAGATGGGGTGTGCCAGGGGTGCGGGCCTAACAGGCCCATAGCTAGAATTCTCAATATCCCCCTTTGAAACCGATGGTGACGTCGCCGTTGTGGACGATCACAGGGGTGACCCGTTCGCCTCCGGTCAGCCGTTCTAGGCCGGGGATCTCATCCGGTTGCAGGGACAGATCAATCTCGACGAATTCCACCTGGCGCTTGCGATAGTCCGCCTTGGCTGCCGCCGAAAAGGCGCACGAGGGGTGAGTGTACATTACAATTGCCGGCTCGCTGGTTTGCGTCACATTGGACTCCCACGTTAAGAAATAAACACACCAACTTTATTGTAAGGGCGGCGGCTGAATTCATCAACGGGGACGCGCCGTTCCCCTGAGCCACGCCCGGTGTTATCCTTAAAGCCAAGATGGAACTAACCGACACGCTGCTATCCTCTCTGTCCGAACTGCTTGACGAAAATGAGATCGGGGTCACCCGCCTCACTCCCCGGCCTCGGGGGGCGAGACTGACCGATCAGGCGCAGCAGGAAATACAGCGGGTGCTGGCCGCTCTGGAGGCTGCTCCTCCGGCCGAAGCCAGCCTGGTGTACGCCAACGGCTGTTTCGCCGCCCGGCGGTTTGCCGACGCGGCCGCCGTGTACCAACAAATTCTGGAACGCCGGCCGGCCCATCCGGACGCCGGTTTCAACCTGGGGCTGGCCTACCTCCGGCTGAAGAAGTTGGGCGAGGCGCTTGGCGAGTTTACCAGAGTCACCGAACGCCAGCCGTCCCTGGCTGAGGCCTACTACCAGCGGGGCAATACCTATGACGACTTGGGCGAGCATGAGCTGGCGTCCGCCGACTATGGCCGGGCCGTCGGGTTGAAGCCGGACTATCTCCAGGCCATCTATAACCGGGGCCTGGTCCTGGCCCGGCTGGGACGCCACGACAGGGCCATCGAGGACTTCGATAGGGTCATCGAGCTGCGGCCGGACTTGTCCAACGCTTTCCTCAACCGGGGGGCTTCCCTGGACGAGCTGGGGCAGCACGAACAGGCGATTGCCGATTACTCCGCCGCGGTGGAATTCAATCCATCGAATAGCAACGCGTTCTTCAACCGGGCGAGAACCCACTACTACCAGGGTCATCTGGAGGAAGCGGTATCGGATTACACGGATGTGGTCAGGCTCTCGCCCGAGGACGCCGAGGCTTTCAACAACCGGGGACTGGCCTTCGATGAGCTGGGAGACTACCCGCTGGCCATTGCGGACTACCAGCGGGCGCTGGCCTTGCGTTCCGATTTCGCCGAAGCCCGCAGCAACCTGGGGGCGGCGCTGGAGGCCTCGGGAAACGTGGATGGAGCGTTGGCCGAGTACATTGCAGCCTTGGACTTGGCTCCGGATTTCGCCGCCGCCCACTACAACGCCGCCCGGTTGTACTCTCAGACCGGCGATCTCGACCGGTGCGCCCGGCACCTGGAAGAAGCGGTGAGCTTGGCGCCTCAGCTCCGGGAAGAGGCAGCCGACGACGCCAACCTGGGCTGGGTCATGAAGCTCCGGCGGCTCCAGTGGAGCTGGCAGCGCACTGGGGAGGGGAACGGCTAACGGCCCTCTTGGGTGGCCGGTCCCATTTCGGGATCGGGGTCGGAGTCTGGGTCCGTTTCCAGATTCAGGTCGAGGGCCAGGTCGAGTTCACGTTCGAGTTCGAGGGTCAGATCGACCGGTTCCTGGTCCGGAATACGTATCCGGCCCCGGCGACCCATGATGCTGTGAAACAGCACCAGCATCGCCAAGGCCACCAGCCCCATCACCAGGTCGCGATCTACCTGGTAGTACTGGCTCACTCCCAGCATCGCCAAGAAGCAGGCAGATACGCCCCACGCCGAACGCAGGGGCGAGCGGTGCAGGAGCAACAATACACCGATGCCGATCAAGAAGCCCAGGGCCCCCATTCCAGGTTCCAGGGTAAGGGTGACGCCGATCAGCGGCGCCATCCCGTCGCCACCTCGAAAGCCGGAGAAGACCGACTTCCAATGGCCCAGGATCACCGCTCCTCCAGCGAGCAGGGCCACGGACCACGATACGTCCAGCAGCCCGGCGAATCCCACCGCCGCCGCCCCCTTCAGCACGTCCCCCGTGAAGACCAGGCTGCCGCGGCGCCGGCCGATGTTCCAAAACACGTTGGCGCTGCCCGCCGTTCTGCTGCCGGTATTGAAGATGTCGATTCCCCGGTACCGGGCCGCGATGTAGGCGAAGGGGATTGAACCGAGCAAATACCCGGCCAATATGGCGCCGAGGAGTTTTTGGAGTTCTATGTATTCGCCGAACACAACCCCCCCATCACTCTGTGGGAGATCGCCACCAACCTACCCGTGCCGGATTTGGCCGCGATACCTGGTTTCACTGGTGCGAGGGCCTGAGGTATAAGAATATTGCGGATGTCGATAAGACCCACGCTTATAATATAGCAGGTAACCGGGCAATAAGACAGGGCATTGAAGGAATCAAGGTGCTCCGATAAGTCGCGATAGAGGCGCTCAATCTCCCCGGCTGTCCGCGGCGAGGGTGCACCGGATTAGGGAAGGGGTCCTACTCCCGTCGAAGCTTCAGGAACCGTTCCAGTATCAGCGCGGCGGCCGCTTCATCCACGGAGCCCTTCTCTCGAGAGGGTTGACGTCCCGCCTCCCGCAGCAGACCCTCGGCCTCCACGGAGGTGAAGCGCTCGTCCACCGTGTAGACCGGGAGACCGGTGTTTTTCCGGAGGGAGCGGGCGAATCCCCGGGCCCGCCGGGCGCCCGGACCCATTTCGCCGCTCAAGCTGAAGGGGATGCCGACGACGAATCCCTCGACTTCCCGGTCTCGGGCAATCGCCAGGACGCGCTCTACGTCGGGCTTCAAATTGGAGCGCACCAAGTGGCCCACGGGAAAAGCCAGGGTCTCTGCGGCGTCGCTGACCGCCAGACCGATCCGGCGCTCTCCCAGGTCAAGTGCCAGTAGTTTCAGCGTCCCTACTCCCGTAAATAGGCTCGAATGAAACCCTCAAGACAGGCCCTTCCGGACCAGCCCCGGCACCGCTTGCAAAGCCTCTTCCAGCTTCTCGACCTCCTTGCCGCCTGCTTGGGCCATCTCGGGCCGGCCACCGCCGCCGCCGCCCATGACCTTGGCGGTATCGCGGGCCAGGTTGCCGGCGTGCAGGCCCCTGCCCACCAGGTCCGGGGTGACCATGGTAATCAGCAAGGGACTGTCGTTGATCACCGCCGACAGGACCACGACCACGCTGGAAAGCTTGGCCTTCAAGAAATCTCCCATCTCCCGCATGGCTTCGGGGCTGGTGGCCGAGGTGCGGCCCGCCACCACTTTGACCCCTTCCACGTCCTCGAACCGCTTCAGCATCGCCTCCGCTTCGGCCCGGAGCGCGGTCCGCTCCAGTGAAGCCAACCGGCGCCGCAGCTCTTCGGTGTCCCGGATGAATGTGTCCAACCGGGCCTCCAGATCGACCACCGGGGTTTGCAGCTTGTGGGATAGGCTCTCCAGCTTGGCGGCATAGTCGACGAACAATCGCTCGGCGGCCTGACCCGTCACCGCTTCGATACGGCGCATCCCGCCGCCGATGCTGGACTCGCCCAGGACGAACAGGGTGCCCACCTGGCCGGTCGCCGTCACGTGGGTACCGCCGCAGACCTCCAGGCTGAAAGGCCCGCCCTGACCGCTTTCACCACCCTCAGGTTGATCTCCGCCGGCCATGGACACCACCCGCACCACGTCCCCGTACCGGTCCCCGAAGAAGGCCAGCGCTCCCTCACGCACCGCTTCGGCGTAGGTTGTTTCATGGGCAGACACCCGGAGGTTGTCGCGGATCCTCGCGTTCGCCAGGTTCTGGACCGACCCGACCTCCTCGGCCGAAAGGGGGCTGACGTGGCTGAAGTCGAACCGCAGCCGGTCCGGCGACACCAGCGACCCGGCCTGACGCACGTGGGGTCCGAGGATCGACCGCAACGAGGCGTGGAGCAGGTGGGTGCCGCTGTGGTTCCGGGCCGAATCCAGGCGGCGGGAGGGTTCCACTTGGGCGGATACCCTTTCACCCAGGGAGATATCGCCTTCCTCGACCACGCCCCGGTGCACGATCAGCCCGGCCACCGGGCTTTGGGTATCCTCCACCCGGACCCGCCCGTTGGGGCCGCTGATGGTCCCCCGGTCACCGACCTGCCCGCCTCCCTCAGCGTAGAAGGGGGTCTCCTCCAAGACAAGCTCCACCTGCCGGCCCTTGACGGCCTGACCAGCAGATTCCGCTCGCCCTGAGCCTGTCGAAGGGTCCAACAATAGAATGGCGACCACCACAGTCTCCTGGTGCAGCCCGTCATAGCCGACGAACCCGGTCCGATCCACGCCCAGGTTTTCGTAGGCGGTCACCACCTCCATGCTGCCGGTGAAGGCGTGGGCGGCCCTGGCCCGCTCCCTTTGGGCGTCCATCTCTGTTCGGAAGCCCTCCAGGTCCACTTCCAGGCTATGCTCCCGGGCGATCTCGGCGGACAGTTCCGGAGGGAAACCGTAGGTGTCATACAACACGAACGTCTCTTGTCCGGAGATTTGAGCCGGCCAGGCCGCCACCGCATCAGCCTGCTTCTCGGTTACGGCCCCAGCCAATGCATCGAAAGCCAGGTCCTGCCCAATTGCCTCGTTTGAGTCTTCGACTAGCCCCGTCCCGCCGATTAGAAGTTTCAACACATCCGACGGGTCATCAGCACCCCCTCGGACACTCGTGATGACTCCGGCCAGGTGGGGCTCCGCCGCGCGACGCCTGGCGATCATTCCTCGCAAGATGGAATTCCCGTCGTCGTAGGTGCGGGCGAACCGCTCCTCCTCCAGGCGGATGACCCGGAGGATGAAGTCGTGGTTTTCCAGCAACTCCCGGTAGACGTGCCGGAATAGGGGCAGCACCGATTCGGTCACGTGGGTCAGGAACGCTTCTTCGAGGCCGAGCCGCCGGCCGTAGCGGATGGCCCGCCGGATGACTCGCCTAAGCACGTAACCCCGGCCCTCATTACCCGGCACCACGCCGTCGCCGATTAGAAAGGAGGCGGCCCTGGCATGCTCCGCCACCACCCGCAGGGCGTAGTCGGTGCCGGTGTCCACTCCGTAGGACTTGCCGCTGATCTCGCAGATCTTCTGGATGACCGGCCAGAACAGGTCCGTCTCGTAGATGCTGGACTTGCCCTGAAGCACGGTGGCGGCCCGCTCCAGCCCCATGCCGGTGTCCACGCTGGGGGCCGGCAGCGGGGTGCGCGCGCCCGTAGTGTCCTGGTAGAACTGCATGAACACCAGGTTCCACAGCTCGACGAAACGCTCGCAATCGCAGTTGGGATGGCAGCCGGGCACAGGTTTGGGATCGGCGCCGGCCACTTCCTCTCTGAACATGGCGGTCAGCACGTCCGGCTCCACCATGGGGCCGCAGCCCTTCTCCGCGCCGCCGTCGTAGTGAAGCTCGGAGCAGGGTCCAGTCGCGCCCTCGTTCCCCGCAGGGCCCCACCAGTTGTCCTTGTCCCCGTAGCGGTAGATGCGCTCCACGGGGACGCCCACCTGGTCCCGCCAGATTTGAAAGGCCTCATCGTCGTCCAGATGGATGGTGACGAACAGCCGACCGGGATCCAGCTCAAAGACTTGGGTAACCAGCTCCCAGGCGTGGGCGACGGCCCCCTCCTTGAAGTAGTCGCCGATGCTGAAGTTGCCCAGCATCTCGAAGAAGGTCAGGTGCTTGTGGTCGCCCACCTCGTCGATGTCGGTGGTGCGGAAGCTCTTCTGGCTGCTGGTCAGCCGGCGGGAGGGCGGCGTCTGCTCCCCGGTAAAGAAGGGCTTGAACGGGACCATACCCGCGCTGGTGAACAAGAGGGTCGGATCGCCCGCCGGAATCAGCGACGCGCTGGGCATGTGCAAATGCCCCTTGCTCTCGAAGAATTTGATGAAGGAGTCCCTGACCTGATCGCCGTTCATTGCCCTGCCTTCGGCCTGCCGGCCCCAAACCGCCTAGGTCCCAACGATGTCCCGGAGTTCCCAAACCAGGAAGGAAGGGGCAAGATCTCGGGCCAGAGACGGATCACGTTGAACTGTCTGGAATTGTATGCCAAGGCAGAATGAGCGTCAATTCAGCTTCTTGCATATTTATTGGAGGCTTGATTGATGGAACAGCAAATCGGACAGGAGATTGATATACTCCCCGCAGACGGACAGGGGGAGGGCGAAATGGCAGTCGTTGTTAATTGTGCCGTATGTGAAAAAGGAGCTGGAACTGACCACTTGGGCAGGCCACATTACAGCAACAAAGCAATCCTTTCATTGAGGCCCAGGGACGACCTAAGCAGAGGTATGAGGTTGAAGGGTGTCCTTACATGCCTTAAGGACGACCACCGCTGGCCCATTTCAATGCACAACGATGAAGTACGTGATGTACAGGAAGCCATGCCCGTTACTGAATCCAGAAAGCTCATATCTCAGTTGTGTGAGAGCAGACCAGATATTGCTCAAGAGATTGAAGAGGCTGAGGAATGTTACTTTCAGGGGGCCTATAAGGCCGGAGTTGTAATGTGTAGGCGGGCCATCCAGTTGGCATTGGAGTTCCACACCGGCGAAACCCACAAAACCCTTGGTCCGCTCTTGGGCCATGGCAGGGCCATGACGCCTCCAGCCCTAACGCTGCAAACAGACCAATTCGCTGAACGAGTGCATAGGCTTGGTGACGAAGCGGCCCACAGGGTAGTCACCTATGACGCGGAAGACGTGAAGGTGGCAATCCACGATACCGTTGTAGTGGTTAACGAATTGCTAGAGAAGCCGCCTGCATCGCAATCAGAAACAAGTAGCAATGGGCCGTAACCTTCCGCAGCCGCCGAACAGTGATGTGGTTCAAAGAGCGTTGGCCCTTGAGTCTAGCAAACGCACGCTCAACAGATTGCCGTTGCTTGTAGAGAGCCGCCCACTCCGGCGACCACTGCGACTCCGCACGAGCCAACCGCTTGTGCAACTTGTTGGCTTAGATAATGGGTTCCGCTGAGTACAGCCTGCGAAACAGGTCAATGAGAAGCTTGATAGAGCGTCATGCTAATTCAAGCCAGGGTTCCACGGTCGCGATCCCTCCAGTAAGTTAGACCCTGCCTTTGCTTGCAGCCCATGCAAACGGTTGTAGAATAGACCCGTTCACCAGCAGAACCAGCAGGCAGCACGGGAAATGCAGCAGAAGAGGAGCCACCGATGACTGAATACGAGACGATGACCTACGAGCGCAAGGGCAAGATCGGCTACATTATGTTCAACCGCCCCCGGTCCCTCAACTCGGTAAACAGCCAGGTTGAAATCGACCTTACCGACACGTTTCTGGAGTTCGACTCCGACGAGGAAGCCTGGGTGTGCATTCTCTATGGAACGGGCCGCTGCTTCTGCGCCGGGGCCGACATCAAGTCGCAATTCGTTTCCATGACGCCGCTTCAAGCGGCGGCCGCCTCGCGGGGCCGGAGCGCAGAGCGATACCTGGGCCGCTCCATCAACTGGAAGCCGGTCATCGCCGCCGTTCACGGCTACGCTCTGGGAGCGGGTATCTCCATCGCCATCGAATGCGACCTGATCGTCGCCTCGGAAGAGGCCATGTTCGGCATCACCGAAACCAAGCGAGGCGTTTACGGAGGCGGCGTCTGGGCCAAGATGAACGCCTTCATGCCGTCCAAGGTCCTCACCGAGATGGCCATCACGGGGGAGCCGGTGGGCGCTCCGGAGATGTACCGGTTGGGGTTCATCAACCGGCTGGTCCCCACGGGCAAGCACCTTGAGGCAGCCGAGGAGCTGGCCGAGAAGGTGCTGAAAACGCCGCCCCTGGCCTGCCGCGCCGGCGTCCGCCTGTCCCGCCGCCAGTGGGTGCAGCCCGTCGCCGACGCCGACATGTACGGCCAGCCTTTGCGCCTGCACCTCAGCGAGGACTTCAAGGAGTCCAGTAAATCCTTCGTGGAGAAACGGGTGCCAATCTATCACGCCCGTTAAGCCTTCCCTCTAGATTTCACCCTTCCGGCCCTGGACCGCGTCGCGCCGCCGCCGGACCGCGGGACCCGCCCGTACCGGCAGCGCAGCGATTCGGTAAGGCCGGTTAGGCGGCGGTGTTTGGGGAGGATTCCCGGCGCGCCCATAGCAAATCCATGCCACGGCCGACTCCCAGTCGGGGCCGCATACATCCCATGGACTGGAATCGGCACTGCCTTAGAACTGTCATTCCGAGGAGCGAAGCGACGAGGAATCTGGTGTGGGGTTCCTTCAATAGGGCTTAGACCCACCACCCCAGACCCCTCGCTTCACTCGGGGTAACATACTCCAGAGCACTTTTGAGGCAAGGCCGGTCCCAAACCGTCCAGGTCCCGCCGCCCTTCCTGCCCATCGCAAGCCAGGGAGCAGGTGGCAGATTCACTGGCCAAATACGGATTACGCTGAATTGACTGGAATTGGGTGCCGGTTGACGCGCCCAGGGTGGAGATTTATGGTACCCGGTACTCTGAATGATCCCTTGCTCACGGAAATCAGTTTGGTCTGGTAAATCCCCTTCAAGCCAAGGCAGAAGTACCTGGAACAGACAGCATGCGGGAGGAACATGATGGTTTACGTCCTCAGGCGTCACCTACCGTGGATTACCACATTACTCGTCGGGTTGGCATTGGTTGCCGCCGGCTTGTTTTTTGTCATCGAAGGCCTCAACACCAGGGACGAAGTAAAGCAGCAGTTGGTCGACGAGCAAATCACTACCACCGACGACTCGGCCATTCCCGGAGTCCCAGTGAACAGCGCCGCCACCGCGAAGGCGCAGGCCGATGCCATCAAATCCCACACACTGGGCAGGTGGGGGCCCTATTCCCAGTTGGACCGGGATGACCCTAGGCGGGCATCCACTATCGACGGAGTCGCTCTGAGGACGGCCTTGAATCTCGCCGTGGTTGGGTTCGGAGTGACCGATCTCGTGATCGGAGCGGGATTAATCATCTTGATGGCCGGAGTGGCGAGCGTGGCGCTCGGGACCCCAACCGTTTACTACATGGCGGGTTTGGTGGTGCCGCGTCCATCGGGTGAGTGACGCGCTGGGAACCACCACAACCGGCCTCCCATCAATCCCTTCCTTCCTGCTCGTCCGCCTTGACCCTTACCTGTCAGCCTCGTACAATTATGTTGACAGGGTTGAGTTTTCGGGAGGTGCTGATGGACTCTGGCATTATCGGCAAGATCGAAAAGGCCAAGAGATACGCAGAAGAGAAAGAACGGGTAAACATCACCAGCTTCAAAGCCTCGTTCCAGGGTAATCATGATACCTACGATGTCGACTTCGACTCCGGCGCTTGGCAGTGCGGGTGTCATTTCTTCTCCACGCGAGGGGTTTGCAGCCACACCATGGCGCTTCAGAGAATCTTAGAGGGTATGTTCGTCCGCGAACCTCACCCCACCGAAGCTCTTTAGCTCAGACCGGGCGACTTCAGAGGGAGGCAAGACGGCCCGCCCGCCCACCTGCCTGCCCCTTGAATAGGCTCCGAAACTCGATCGAGGGCTTGATTGATTGGTGAAATCCCCTTTCTTCCCCCTTTGTAAAGGGGGATACAGGGGGATTTCGGCTGCTGCCATCGATGCAACCGTCAGTAACTCCACCCCCCTCTTATGTCAACTCTTCGTGCCGTACGGACGCCGCACCGGATCAACCCCCACTCAACCCGGTTCCCACGAACGTTGACAGTAATGGTAGTCCCTATTAAACTCGCATCTGTTCGATGTGATTTCTCGCTCAATACGAATTCATACGGTGTCGCACTACGGCTCGAAAGAGTCTACCAGCTGTCAAAGACGCTGCGGTGCCCCTCCGGTAACGACATGGATACACTGATAGGGTGCTCAAAGACTGGTGAATGGTCCGGGAGATCTGCTTCGCCACGGTCGGCAGGTCTGGCGGCGCCGGGGAACCGCTGGACGGAATGAGTTCCAACGAGGCGTCGCCGTCGGAATTCCTGGTCATCGGGCTAAACCATCGCACCGCTCCTCTGGGAGTTCGGGAGAAACTTTCGCTGACCAAAGCCCAGTTGCCCGGCGCGCTGAAGATCATGAAACGCTATGGGGTGCCGGGAGTGATCCTCTGCACCTGCAACCGCTCTGAGTTCTACGCCATGGAGCCGGAGGGCGCGTCGAGTTCACACCGCCACCTGGGGGGAGGGGAGCAGCGAATCAAGCAGTTCCTGGCGGACCGGTTCGACATCTCCCTGGTGGACATCGAGCGCTACCTCTACATCGACCGCGGCCAGGAGTGTATCCACCACCTTTTCCGGGTGGCCTCCAGCCTGGATTCAATGATTTTGGGCGAAGATCAGATCATCGGCCAGGTCAGGGCCGCCCTAGACACCGCCAGCCGGTTGGACACCATTCCAGGCCCCCTTTCGCACCTCTTCCAGCGGGCGTTGGGTGTAGGACGCAAGGTACGTCGCGAGACCGAAATCGGCCGCAACGCCTCGTCGGTCAGCCGGGCCTGCGTGGAACTGGCCAGATGCGTTTTGGGGGAACTCCACAAACTTCGAGTGACGGTCGTGGGCGCCGGGGACGCGGGGAAACTGGCCGCTTTAGCGCTGAGCCGGTCCGGGGTGCGGGAGATAACGGTGATCAACCGCACCTATGAGCGGGCCGAGGAGCTGGCTACCAGTTTATCGGGCCGGGCAATACCCTTCCAAGACCTGGCAAAAGCCCTGCGTCGCGCGGACATAGTTATATGCTGTACCGGCTCTCCGGGGTACATCTTGGAGGCCGGTGTGGTGCGCGAAGTCATGGCGCTGCGCCCGGAACGGCCCCTCTTCCTTCTCGACATCGCCGTCCCCCGGGATATTGACCCCGCCGCTGGCCGGATCGATAATGTTCACCTACACGACGTCGATAGCCTGGAGACCGTTTCCGAAGCCAACCGTCAGGAGAAAGAGCGAGAAGCCCGGCGGGCCGAAGATGTTGTTGGCGAAGAGGCGGTACATTTTCAGGAGTGGTGGCGCACCCTGGCGGTATTGCCGACGATGCTCGCGCTGCGCGGCCGGGCGGAGGAGATACGGGAAGGGGAACTGGGGAAAACCCTTAGAAAGCTGGACGGCAACCTGACCCCCGACCAGCTCGCCTCCGTGGAGGCCATGACCCACGCCATCGTGAACAAGCTGCTCCATAGCCCGACGGTCTACCTGAAAGGCCGGCGTGAACCGGCCGACCTCCGAGTGGCGAAAGAGATATTCCGGCTGGCCGACGAAAACCAGTAGGGCCCCCTCGAAGCCCGCAAGCCGAATACCCGCGGGAGCTATGTCTCTAGTAGAAAAATACGCCCTTCTGCCCGATGAGATCGACCGGGAGAGCCTCAGGAGAGTCGAGGCCAGCCTGCCCGATTCCCTATCCCTGTCTCCCGACGAACGGTACCTGGTGTGCCGCATAGTGCGGGCCGAAGGGGACCCAGAGATCGCCCGAGCGGTCCGGTTCAGCCCCGGCGCCGTGGAACGGGGAGTGGCCGCCCTACAAACCGGAGCCCAGGTCATCACCGATGTCCGGATGGTGGAAGTTGGGATCTCCAAGGCGTTGCTTTCTAGCCGGCGGGTGTCCACTCGATGCGCAATAGCTACCCCCGAGGTGGCGGCCAGGGCCCAGAAGGATGGGACCACCCGGTCCGTGGCCGCAATGCGTGAACTTGCCCCGTACATGGATGGCGCGGTCGTGGCGGTGGGCAATGCCCCCACCGCTTTACTGGCCGTGTTGGACCTGGTCAACGAGGGGCTGGTTGCGCCCGCGTTGGTCATCGGCATGCCCGTGGGCTTCGTGGCGTGTGCCGAGTCCAAAGAGGAGTTGCTACGCAGCTCCGTTCCTCACATCTGCATCGAGGAATATCGTGGCGGCAGTTCAGCGGCCGCGGCCACGGTGAACACGCTGCTGTCCCTGACGAAGGAGGCGGACACACCGTGACCAGCGAGGTTAGGCGGGCCCCAGCCATTGCCGGACCTGGCCCCGGCTCCAGCCCTTCCACCTGGGGCGTGGTGTTACTGGGCCACGGCAGCCAGCGAGGCACGGACCGGAGCGAATGCTCTTGCTCTTGGAAGCACTCGGAGGTGCCGGAATGGTGCCAGCAATGCCCCAGCACCCCCCAGGGGCTTAACGAGGCAGCGACCCGCCTCCAGGCACTTTTGGGGCTCCAAAGCAGCCAGGTCGTATTATCGTGTCTCGAGTTCATCCAGCCGTTTCCGGAGCAGGCCATCGGCCTGCTGAAAGACCGGGGATTTCGCCGGGTGGCGGTGATGCCCTTTCTGCTGGGCCACGGCAAGCATGCGACGCTGGAACTGGACGAGATGCTGACGGAGCTGCGAGTCCAATCCCCCCAGGTGCAGATCTACCTGGCCGAAGGGCTCGGCGCGGACCCCCAACTGGCCGACCTGGTGGTGCAGCGGGTGCTCGGAATGAGGGGTCTTCTGCCATCTCCCAATGGCGGAGACCGCACCGCCGGGATCCTGCTGGTAAAGGCCGGCACCCAGACCCAATATGATGATTGCCTGTGGTTGGAGGAGTTGGGCCGGCTCGTCGAGAAGCGTTTGGGGCCGGGCTACGCGGTGGCGGCGGCCCAGTCCCACTACGGCGACCCGACGATGGAGTCGGCCGCCCGATACCTGGTCGAAGAGCGCCACGCATCCGCCGTTCTGTGTGTCCCCTACCTGTTTTTTCCGGGTCTGATCCTGAAACGAAACGTGTTGGGCGGTATGGACCAGTTGCGCCAAAAGTACCCGGATGTGCCCATGGCGGTCGCCCCTCCCCTTGGCGTGGACGACCGGGTGATAACCGTGGCGGCGGAACGAGTCCGGGAACTCTGGGAACGGGCGGAGACCAACGGGCCCTGAGACGTGCGGCCAGAGGACAAGACGCGCTGATGAATGATGGCCAGGCCGCGAACGGAAGGCAAGAAAGCGAATACAGCCTCCCGACGGTTAGGGGACGAGGGCTTCGCACCGGCTACACAACCGGTGCCTGCGCCGCAGCGGCAGCCAAGGCGGCCACCTTGGTGCTGCTCACCGGCAACCCCGTCGGCGAGGTCTCGATTCATCTCCCCATCGGCCGGGACGTCACGATGCGCGTGCATCGGTGTGAGTGGGCCGGCAACGGCAAAGCCGTCCTCTGCTCGACCATCAAGGACGGCGGCGACGACCCCGACGCGACCCACGGCGCGGAGATTTGCGCCACCGTTTCCTTAGACCCTGAGGCTACAGGGGAGGTCCGAATCGTGGGAGGCCTCGGCGTGGGAACGGTGACCCGGCCCGGCACCGGCATCGCTATCGGCGAGCCCGCGGTCACGCGCGTGCCCCGGCGGATGATCATTGAGTCGGTGCGGGAGGCCGCCGGCAGCCAGGGACTGGGAGCGGAGGCCGGCTTCATCGTGCAGGTTTCAGTCCCCGGCGGAGAGGAAGTCGCCAAGAAAACGACCAACGCCCGCCTGGGAATAATGGGCGGCATTTCCATCCTGGGCAGTACTGGCGTGGTCCAGCCTTACTCGACGGCGGCGTGGCGGGCCAGCGTCCATATGGCCATCGACGTGGCGTCGGCCAACGGGCTGCCTCACCTGGTACTGTCCACCGGCACCCAGAGCGAGGCCTTCACCAAACAGTGCCTGGACTTGCCTGAAATGGCCTACATCGAAGCCGGCATCTTCAGCGGCCCGGCACTCAAGCGCTGCGTCACCCGGAAGGTCGCCCGGGCCACCCACGCGGGCATGGTGGGAAAGCTTTCGAAAATGGCCATGGGCTATTTCGTTACTCACGTCGCCGGCAACAAGGTGGATTGCACGTTCCTGGCGTCGCTGGCCGCCGAGTGCGGCGCCTCCCCACAAGTCCAAGAGGAGATGCGCCTGGCCTCCAGCGCCCGCCACTTTCAGGAGATTGCCCAGGCCCACGGCCTGCTGGCGGTGTTCCCCCTCATGTGCCGGCTGGTCTGCGACGAAAGCCTGAAGCTCCTGGGCGCGGACTCCGCCGCGCTGATCGTCGATGCTCTGTGCTTCGACTTCGACGGGTCGTTGCTGGGGTGGGCCTCCACTTCTCCCGGCGGCATCCCGCTGGTGGCTTCATCGGGCGCGGCCCCCGATGGTTAACGAACAACCCGGCGCCGCCTCCCCGGAGCGGGAAGTGAGTCCCGAGATTGGATTTGACCGGGCCCTTGGCCTGCCCGATGAGGCGTTCGAGCAACGCCGCCCGAAACGAGGCCAGATCACCAAACGAGAGGTCCGGGCCTTCGCCCTGTATTCGTTGGGCCTGCGCCCCGGCAGCGTGGTGTGGGATATCGGCGCGGGGACCGGGTCGGTAGCCGTGGAGGCGGCCCTCATCGCTTACCAGGGAACGGTGTTCGCCGTGGAGCGGAACGAAGACAGCCTCCCTTTGCTGCGCCGGAACGTGGCCCGATGGAGTTCCGGCAACGTTCAAGTGGTCCCAGGCGAGGCGCCGGGGGTCCTGGAAGGACTGGCAGCCCCCGACTCGGTGTTTGTCGGAGGGAGCGGTGGCCGTCTAGCGACGATCCTGAGCACGGTGGCGAGCCGGCTCCTGCCTCAAGGCCGGATCGTGGTCAACCTGGCGGTACTGGAGCGGACTCAAGAGGCTTACCACCACCTAAAGGGGCTTGGGTTCACCGCAGAATTGACGATGGTGAGTTCGGCTCGGGGAAAGGAGATGACCGACGGGACAGTGCGCCTGGACGCACAGAATCCGGTGTTCGTCGTCAGCGCCCGGCGCGATGAGTGACCCGATGGCCAACGACCCGTCTTCAGTGAGCTGCGGCCGCCTGTATGGAATCGGCGTGGGGCCTGGCGATCCGGAGCTGCTAACGCTCAAAGCTCTGCGAGTCCTCCAGCGCACTCCGGTCATCTGCGTGCCCCACGCCGAGACGCGGCCGGACAGTTACGCCCTCGGCATCGTGAAGGAGTTCCTGAATGAGGGAAAACAGGAGGTCCTCCGCTTTGCCTTCCCCACCGACGACGCTGCAGCGGCGGCAACGGTGTGGCGCCAAGCCGCGGATACCCTCGCGAAGCGGCTTCAGCAAGGGCAGGACGTGGCCTTCATCACCGAAGGGGACCCGATGCTATACAGCACCTTCTCCTACGTGCTGGACGGCATCCGCTCCGCTTACCCCGGCATCCCAGTGGAGATCATCCCCGGCGTCTCTTCGGTGATGGCCGCGGCGGCCAGCGCCACGATACCCCTGGTGACTGAAGGGCAGCGGCTGGCCATCCTGCCGGCGGTCTATGGGATCGACGACCTCTCCGAGACCATCGCCAACTACGACACCATCGTTCTGATGAAGGTAAACCGCACCTTGCTGGGCGGGCTGTCCGATCCGGAGACCCTGGGGTTGGCCGGCAAGGGCCTGTACGTGCGGCGGGCCTCCACGCCCCAAGAACAAGTCGTGCGTGACCTCCGGCAGCTTGTAGAGGACGACCTGGACTACTTCTCGGTATTGATCGTCAAAAGGTAGGTCACATGGCCAGTGAAAAGGGAAAAGTCTATATTGTCGGCGGAGGACCGGGCGACCCGGAATTGCTGACCCTCAAGGCGAAGCGGATAATCGAGTCCGCCGACGTCGTCATCTACGCCAACTCGCTGGTACACCCGTCCGTGGTGGACTTCGCCCGACCCGGGGCGGAGGTGCACGGCAGCCAGTCACTCAGCCTGGACGAAATCATGGAATTGGTGATCACGGCGGTGGGCCAGGGTAAGACGGTGGCCCGCATTCAGAGCGGTGACCCAGCCATCTACGGCGCCATACTGGAGCAGATGCGGGTCCTGGAAAGGGAGGGCATCGACTACGAGATAATACCCGGCGTCAGCTCGGCGTTTGCCGCCGCCGCCTGCCTCAAGGTTGAGTTGACCGCCCCCGAGGTCTCCCAGACGGTGATCATGACCAGGGCCGAGGGGCGCATCCCAATGCCCTCGGGGGAGCAGCTACGGGAGTTGGCGGCCCACGGCAGCACTCTGGTGATATTCCTGAGCATACCCAGAATGGCCAGGATTGCCAGGGAATTGCGGGCCTCCGGTTACCCAAAGGAAACCCCGGTAGCGGTGGTATACCGGGTTGGCTGGCCCGACGAAAAAGTGATCCGGGGCACCCTCGCCGACATCGCCACGAAGGTGAGGGCAGCCAAAATTACCCGGCAGGCGTTGATTCTGGTAGGCAAGGTGTTGGACCCGGCGTTGCGTCAGCCGGACCCTTCGGGGGATACCCAAGCCTCATCGCATCTCTACTCGAAGAGCTACACCCACCTGTACCGGCAGGCGGAGGCCGATTCGAAATCGTCTAACGCCACCACCCGTAGCCAGGGTGCGCGGTGAGGCCGCGGCCATGACCCGCACTGCCATCGTGGCGGTCTCCCGCCAGGGCTCGGTGCTGGCGCGCTCCTTGGCCGCGTCCCTGCCCGGTGACACGACCATATACCTCCCACGCCGCTTCTATCAGGACGATACCCTGGATGACAGCGAGTCCATGCCCTTCGACCCACCGGCTCGGACCCTGGTCCACCAGGTTTTTGAGGAGTACCAACGCCTGGTGTTGTTTATGACCGTTGGAGCAGCGGTGCGGCTCCTGGCACCCTGCCTCAAGGACAAGCGCCAAGACCCGGCCGTGGTTTGCGTGGACGACGCCGGCCGTTTCGCGGTGAGCCTGCTGTCCGGACACCTGGGCGGGGCCGACCTTCTGGCGGAAGAGGTGGCCCGAGCCCTGGGCGCCACGCCGGTGGTCACCTCGGCCTCCCACGTTGCCGGAACGCTGGCGGTGGACCTCTTGGGCCAGGAATTCGGCTGGACGCTGGAGGCGAAGCCGGTGGCGGTGACCCGGGCCAGCGCTGCTGTGGTGAATGGGGACCCCGTGGGGGTCTTCCAAGAGGCAGGAGAGCCTAATTGGAGGCCTCAAGACCGGCCGTTGCCCGGCAACATCACCGAGTACCCCACCCTGGAATGCCTGGTCCAGTCCAGTTGCGCTGCCGCGTTGGTCATCACCGACCGCCAGGACCCCGTTCCCGGTCAGCCGGGAAGCTACCAGTCCGCGTTTGGGGATCGGCCCGCGGTGGTCTTCCGGCCGCGCACCTTGGCCGCGGGTATGGGATGCCGGCGCGGTGTCCCGGCTCAGGAGTTGGAAGACCTGCTCACCGACACCTTCCGCCGCCACAATCTGGCGCTGGGAAGCCTCCGGTGTGTCGCCACGGCGGAGCTGAAGCAGGACGAGCCGGGGCTGCGCTCCCTGGCCGGCGAACACGGTGTACCGATGCTTTGTTACAGCGCCGAGGAGCTGAACAGCGTGTTCGGCCCGCGGCCGTTGCCGGCCGGGGGGTTGGGGGGGATCCCCCCCAACCCCCCTTTACCAAAGGGGGGCGAAGCTTCTGCCGGCGGTAAGGCATCAAGTAGGCCGACCCCTTCGCCGGTGGCGCACCGGCTGCTGGGTTTGTGGGGAGTATCGGAGCCCGCGGCGCTTCTAGCCGTGGGGAGCCAGGAGCTGCTGGTAACCCGGGTCAAGACATCTCGGGCCACTATAGCCGTCGCTAGGGTGGTTTTTCCGGGCGGTGGGGGATAGGCTAGCCACAGAGGCACAGAGGTACGGAGATTTAAGGGTCAAATGAAATTAGCGAAGAGGTCACCGGGCACAATCCGCTCCACTATGCTAACGCACGGCATCAGTAGATTTATCCTCTAATCTCTGTGCCTCCGTGTCTCTGTGGCAATCAAGGACGGGTCGATGGTAAAAAGTAGCGGGAACGGCAAGCTCTACCTGGTGGGACTCGGGCCGGGCGCCCGTCAACAGCTGACACCGGCCGCCCTGACCGCCTTGGCGGAATGTGACGTGGTGGTCGGCTACCGGCCCTACGTGGATCAGGTGAGGGACCTGCTCGACGGCAAACAGTTGGTCGCGATGGAGTTGACCCAGGAGATGGAGAGAGCGGCCGTAGCCGTGGACCTGGCGTCGTCGGGACGCCGGGTAGCAGTGGTCTCTTCGGGCGACATCGGTGTCTTCGGGATGGCTGGCCCCGTCTTCAAGGTACTGGTGGACCGGGGCTGGGACGGGGAAACCCCGCCGGTGGAGGTAGTACCGGGGGTATCGGCGATGCAAGCCGCGGCCGCGCTGCTGGGGTCACCGCTGATGCAGGACTTTTGCGCTATCAGCCTCAGCGATTTGATGACCCCTTGGGACACGATCCGCCTCCGGCTGGAATCGGCGGCCCGAGGCGATTTCGTGGTCGCCCTCTACAACCCCCGTAGCCGAAAGCGCGACTGGCAGTTGCTGGAAGCCCGCCGTATCCTGCTGGAGCACCGCTCCGGGCAGACGCCCGTCGGGGTCGTGCGGGAGGCCTACCGACCGGAGCAGCGGATAACGCTCACGGACCTGCAACACCTTGAAGAGCATTGCCAAGCAATCGACATGGTCACTACCGTGGTGATCGGCAATTCCACCAGCTACTCCCATCAGGGTTTCATGGTCACCCCCCGGGGCTACGAGCGGAAAGAGTCACCGATAGGAAGGTCAACTGAAACGCCGCCATCGAGTGGATAGGATGCGGGCCGGTTGCCTCTCCGGCTTTCGCCCTGCCAAATTGGGGCACGCACCGTTGCTCCAATCTACCGGCCGTCGCGGCGCCGCCCCACTGCCTGCCCACCCCTCTCTGCTCAACTCGGGCGAATCGGCGCCACGAGCAATTGCACTCCAACCCGCACGAAACTGAGGGATGGCGCGCTGTTCTGAGTTCCTCTTCAAGGCTACCCTTTAGCCAGACCCGCAACTCGAGAATCTTGCCGGTAAATGACGCACGGCTTCGTGACGCTGTCTGGTGGCTGGGTTCTATGTCAATCTATAGAACCCAGTTCTGGAACAGGTCCGGCCGCATTCTCTCGCGATCGACCCGCTGCCCGAAGCAGGGGGCGTCAACGTCGTGTGAGTCCGGTCAGGCGCCGAGGAGGATGACCGGGGCGGGTGTGGGGCGCGACGGCTCTCCTCCGGTGGGCCGCTGGAGATGGGTGGGCGAGCAAATGGACGTTGAAGATGCTCCGAGGGGTTTTTTATGTCAAGCTCGATGACCGGCGCCCATCGCTCCGGTGTTGAGGTGGTTTACGATATACTCTCGACTTGCGACAACGGTGGCCTCAACAAGACCACGGTCATGGACAGCTGCGATCTGAGCGACGCCCAGCTTCACCAGTACCTTTCCATCCTCTGCGAGGGAAGCCTTATCGTGGAAACTGGTGAGGGCCTCTTCCGGATCACGCCTGCGGGGCAAAAACCCTGGGGCGGATGTCCGGCGAGGTAAAGACGCTTCGCGGCCTGAGAAGCGATTTGTCCCTCAGCCAAGCCTAGCGGCCGGCGGTTCCCTACGTCATTGACCGCGCCGCCATGGTCCTCCCGGTGAAACCCGGGTGTTCGTCAGTTTTCCGCGGCGCGGGTTGTCGCCGCGCTGTGCTGTTGGTCGGCATGGTAGGAGCTGCGAACCAGCGGGCCCGAGGCCACGTGCTTGAAGCCCATGGCTTCTCCGGCTCCCTGTAGCTCGGCGAACTCGTCCGGGGCGTAGAACCGGGCCACCGGAATATGCTTGGCGGACGGGCGCAGGTATTGGCCGATGGTCAGCAGGTCGCAGCCCACGGCCCGCAAATCTTCCATGGTCTCCAGCACCTCTTTCGTGGTCTCTCCCAGGCCCACGATGATCCCCGATTTGGTGACCGTCGCCGGATCGATCTCCTTGGCTCTGGCCAGCAGCTCCACAGAGAGCCGGTAGTCACCCTTGGGTCTCACCTTGGGGAAGATGCGCCGGGCCGACTCTATGTTGTGGTTCAGCACCTCGGGGCGGGTTTCGACAACCTTCTTGAGTGCCGTGTATGAACCCTCGAAGTCGGGAATCAGGACTTCGATCTTGCAGCCGGGGGCCAGTTGGCGGACCTTCTTGATGCAGGCGGCGAAGATAAACGCGCCGCCGTCGGGCAGGTCGTCCCGGTTGACCGAGGTAATGACGCAGAAACGGAGTCCCATCGTTCTAACCGTTTCCGCCAGGCGGGTGGGTTCCAGGAGGTCTATCCCCGTGGGACGGCCCGTGGTGACGGCACAGTAGTGGCAGCGGCGGGTGCAGATATCGCCCAGGATCATGAAGGTCGCGGTGCCCCACTCCCAGCACTCACCGATGTTGGGGCAGCGGGCCGACTCGCAGACCGTGTGCAACTGGTGGCCTCGCAGCACCTGTTGCAGCTCCAGGTAGCGAGGGCTGCCCGGAGCCCGTACTTTCAGCCACTCCGGCAACCTGGGCTTGCTGGCAGCTCTCCCGCCTCGCTCCGCCATCACTTCACCATTGACGCCAAGACCTTGGGCAAGCACGTCCCTTCAGGAGCCGTTTCGCCCGGGAAGAGGCACGCCCCTCCCGGCCAGAGGGCGCCGGTTTCAAGAGAGTTGGACGCTTCGAGGGACCACGCGACACTTCTCGGCGGAGATGATGGCGGCGATGTCCGCCACGGCCTGATCCAGGCAGTCGTCGCAGTTGGTCACCCGGTAGTCGAACTCGTTGACCCGGGCAAGCTCCTCGCGGGCGACACCCAGGCGTAACTCCAACTCATGGGGGCTTTCGGTCATGCGCTGGGTCAACCGCCGTTCCAGCTCTTCGAAGGTACCGGGCACCATGAAGATAAACACCGCTTCGGGCGCCAGCCGCCGGACCGTCTCCGCTCCCTGCACGTCCACCTTGAGAATCACGTCGTTCCCAGCCTCGAACCCCTCGCCGACCTGGCTGCGGGGCACCCCGTACCAGCGTCCGTAAACCTCGGCGCACTCCAGGAACTCACACCGCTCTTTCATGCCGAGGAAGGTGTCCTGGTCGAGGAAAATGTAGTCCACTCCGTCCCGCTCCCCCGGACGCTGCGGACGCGTGGTCGCGGTCACCACGAAGTGCCAGGGCCGGTCTAGCTTCCGCAGTCCGGTCAGGGCGGCGTCCTTGCCGACCCCGGACGGCCCGGACAGAACCACCAGAAGCGGTGTCCCGGTTTTGATGTCCGGCATATCCCGCACCTAGACCGTCGCCCCCTCATCTGCGTCATCCTCGCCGCAGAGTTGGGCCAGGTGCTTCCAGAAGCCCGGGTAGGACACCGTGGCGTCGTCCGCCCCGGCGACGGCGGTCTCTCCGCCGGCCAGGACCCCGGCCACCGCCAAGGCCATGGCCAGCCGGTGGTCCCGGTGGCTCTGGCACGCCGCTCCGGAGAGGCGCCCGTTACCCTGGATCACCATACCGTCCGGCCGGGCTTCGATCCGTGCGCCCAGCCGGCGCAACTCGCTGACGGTGGTCTCGATACGGTCGGACTCCTTGACCCGAAGTTCAGCGGCGTCGCGAATTACCGTGGCACCCTCGGCAAAACAGGCAGCCACCGCCAGCACCGGCAGTTCGTCCAGTATCCGAGGGATAATATCTCCTCCGAGTTCGATTCCTTTCAAGGGGCCTGATTGCACCGCTATATCCGCCACCGGCTCTCCACCGGCCGTGCGTTCCTCCACCAGCCGGAGGTTCGTCCCCGCGCCCATCGCCCGCAGCGCCTCGAGTATCCCGGTGCGGCTGGGATTGAGGCCCACTCCTCGCACCAGGATGCGGGCATTGGGGTGGCACAAACCGGCAACCAGCCAGAAGGCGGCTGAGCTGATATCCCCCGGCACGGCGATATCCACCGCGTTGAGCTGGGCCGGATGCAGCACCAGCGTCAACCCATCGGCTTCGACGGCTGCCCCCATGGCCGTGACCATGCGCTCGGTATGGTCGCGGGAAAGCGCCGGCTGATGCAGGATGGTGTCGCCATTGGCTGACAGCCCGGCCAGCATGATGCTGGATTTAACCTGGGCACTGGCCACGGGCATGGTGTACTCGATGCCTCGCAGGGACCCGCCGCGGATAGTCAGGGGGGCCAGGGTGTTGTCGCTTCGACCGAGTATCTGGGCTCCCATCTGTTGCAACGGTTGCACCACCCGGCCCATGGGACGGGCACGGAGGGAGGCGTCGCCGGTCAGCACCGATAGGAAGGGCTGGCCCGCCAAGAGGCCGGAGAGAAGCCGCATGGAGGTGCCGCTATTGCCGGCGTCCAAGATGTCCGCCGGTTCTCCCAATCCCTGGCCGGCGCCGCGTACCACCACGGCGCCCGGCTGTTGGCCCGGTTCAATAACGGCGCCCAATGCCTTGAGGCAGGTCATGGTGGAGATGACGTCGTCGCCATCGGAAAGGCCGGTGACCAGGGCATCACCCTGGGCCATTGCGTTCAAGATAAGGGCCCGGTGGGAGATGGACTTGTCCCCGGGCACGGCGAGGGTCCCACCCAAAAAGGCGGGACGTTGGACCGTCCTCTGCAATGCCCCGTACCTCCCCGTGCCCGTTGATCGAGCACCAATGGGTTTCCACCTCTCCGGAGCGCGAACGCGGGTCAGCGACCCGGGGCCCGGCGCCGAACGTTGAAGGGCGGCCCCGCCGCTACTTTTTTTTGCGACCGAAACCGTCCGTCTCTTTGAATAGCTTCTTTTGGGCTTCCATCCCCCGCCGCCCCAACCGACCCACGAACATATCGCCCATGGTTTCGGCGAAGGACGGAATATCCGAGTGGGAGCCTGCCCGCCGGACCTGAGGATTCAACGCTCCGGACTGCCACATGGAACGGGCGACGAATGCCTTCTCGAAAACCTGGTGGACCTCATCATTATTGGGACCGCCCTCGCTGTCCAGCAGTTGCCGGACCGCGTGGAGTTCGCGGATGAAAGCGTCGATCCAGGCCACGATTGGTTCGGGGTTGCTGACACATATATCCCGGTGCATGGCCGGGTCCCCCGATGCCAGGCGAGAGACGTCGGTGTAACCCGAGGCCGCCAACTGGGCGATGTCTTCCCAATTCGCGCTCTTGGAGGTGCAGCCGACCAGGGCCACGGACAGCAGAAAGGGGAGGTGGCTAGCGGCCGCCACGAAACTGTCATGCTCGTCCACGCCGATGAAGAAGGGGCGGGCGCCGACGGCCTCGGCAAGGGTCGTTATCTCGGAAACCGCGGCCTGACGGGCCCGAGGACTGGGGACTATGCAGTAGGCCCGATCGCGAAACAGCGCCGCATCGGCAGCTTCCGGGCCAGAGGCTTCCTTCCCAGCCATCGGGTGCCCGCCGACGAAATCCACGCCCTTGGGCAGGAATTCGTCGGCCCACTCCAGCACCATCTTCTTGGAGCTGCCAACGTCGGTCACCACGCAGCCATCCTCCAAGTTCGGGCCCAGCGTCTCCAGCAGGTCCCGCATCCCCATAACTGGTATGGCCATGATGACTATGTCCGCGTCACGGACCGCCGAACTCAACCGGTTCTCGACCTTATTAAAAGCGCCCCGTTTATGGGCGCCTCCTCTGGCGGCATGGTCATAGTCGGTGCCCACTACCTCTAGGTTCTTCAGGTGGGACTGCCGCAGCGCGAGGGCGAGTGATGTTCCGATCAGACCGGTGCCGACGATAGCTACCTTGGCCATGGGTACCTCCGTGAAGGGCGTATAGCGAGGCCCAAAAGAAACGCCGGCAGGGCCTAGGCACGAAGCGCCCGCACCTACGACGTAGAAGCTTTTGTACGACTTATCTTACACCATTCTAGGAAAGGCTGGAACGGCTCACGCGGACTCGAACAGCGGACCGCCGGCGGGGAACGGCGCCCCGGGACTCAGCCGGCGTGGGCCGGGCGGAACGGGGTAGTCCCCCGGAGCCCTCCGGGGTTCAGCCCTGCAAAGCCTGGTAGAACTCGGGGCGAACGATCCGGTCGTATTCCTGACGCGCCTTTACCAGTCCAGCATCCAGCAAGATATCCTGCTGCGCTTCGAACTCAGGCCGGTCCAGCCGCGGGTCGGCGGGCCAGGTTTCCTGGTCCTTCAACCTGGCCACCGATAGCACGACCACTTCCTTGTCGATGTCAGGGAAGAATGAGGCAACAGCGTCGCCAACCGCCGCGGCATCGTTCCCGGCTATCCAGCCCAGCGCCCGGGCGAAGCCACGGACGAACGCGGCCGCCACCTCCGGCTTGGCATCCAGAAAACTGTTGGTAGCGCAGAACGAGGAGTAGGCCACGTGGCCGATGACCGGACCCAATGCCACGGCCATCTGGGCCTGCCCTGAGGTCAACAGTTGCTCGGCCGCCGGCTGTGGCAGGTGGATGAAATCCCCCTCCCCTCCAACAAACGCGGCCGTCGCCTGGTCCAGCGACAGTCCCGGCACCAGCTTCAAACGGGCCGGATCCACACCGAGCCGGCGTAGCGCGAACTGGCAGGAGGCCCAGGGCATGTCCGTGAAAGAGATCGGTATCAACGACGCGCCCCGGAGGGACTCCAGGTCGAACTCTTCCTGGGGCCGGCGGCCCAGCAAGAAAAACCCGTCCCGGGCGTTGATCTTAGCGATGTGGGCCGGCACCGTCTCCGCTCCCCAGCCGAAGGCGATGATGCCTCGCATGATGCCACTCTGGGCGATGTCGGCCCCGTCGTGGATCAAGGCGTCAAGGGCATGGGAGAACTTGGGAGGGCAGGTGGTGAAAGTCACGTCCAAGCCCTCTTGTTCCAGGAATCCCCCGGCTACGGCCACGTAGATCGGTGTGTAGAAAAGGCTGTGCCAGGTCTCCATCAAGCGCAGTGTTTGGCGGGGCTTGCTGGCGGTCACGTTGCCTCCTTGCTAGCGTTGATTCTAAGGTTCATCCCTCCGCGGCAAGCGGGCCAATAGCCGCCGAGGCGCCGGTATGGTACATATGTGTGAACAACGTGTCAATATTTCGCCACAGGCGTGCCGGCCGTTTGACCTTTGCGACGGAGTGTGACAAAATATTTGGAGTGTTTTTGTGCTCCCCACGACGCCGGGAAACCGGTTCCTATTTTAGTTCCCCCCTAACGGCGTTTCCCCCAGAGTTGGACCAATTGGTAAGGGGTAGGGTTGATGGCCCCCGAATGTTCTTCGGGCTGGAGTGGTAGGGTGATGAGCGTACCGGTTTGGGGCAAAGAGGATCTACAGAGGTTGGCCAGGCGGGAGATGGGGGACTATCATCTGATCGTCGTCTCCAACCGCCAACCCTACATCCACAACCTGATCGATGGAGATCTGCGATACGTGGTCCCCTCGGGGGGGCTGATAACGGCGCTGGACCCGCTGATGCAGGAGTGCGGAGGGTCGTGGGTCGCCCACGGGGGCGGCAATGGCGACTGGTACGCGGTAGATGACAAGAACCGGGTCATGGTCCCTCCGGATGATCCACGGTACACCATGCGCCTGGTCTGGTTGACCGAAGAAGAGGAACGGGGCTACTACTACGGATTTTCCAACGAGGCTCTTTGGCCCCTGTGCCACAACGCCTATATCGAGCCCGCCTTCGACGCCAATGATTGGGAGACCTACAAGGCCGTCAATCAGGTGTTCGCCGATCAGGTGCTGGAAGAAATCGACGGCCGGCCGGCGGCGGTTTTCACCCAGGACTATCACCTGGCGCTGCTACCCCGCCTCATCCGGAATGCCGACCCCAATATCGTAACCGGCCAATTCTGGCATATCCCCTGGCCCAGTCCCGAGATCTTTCGGATCTGCCCCTGGCAAACCGAGCTGCTGGACGGGCTGCTGGGAAACGACCTCTTGGGGTTCCACATCGGGGATCACTGTAACAACTTTCTGAACACCGCGGCCCGGTTCACGAATGCGATGGTGGACGGAGAGTACAACCTGGTCAGATACCGAAACGAGCCCACGGTCGTCCGGCCGTTCCCGATCAGCGTCGATTTCGAGCAGATCAACCGGGATGCCCAGAACGACGACGTGACCGAGGAGATGGAGCGTCTTACCGATGAACTGAACCTGGGCGGCAAGGTGGTTGGCCTCGGCATCGATAGAATAGACTACACCAAAGGCATCCCCCACCGTTTCCGGGCGGTGGGACGCTTTCTCGAAAAACACCCTGAATACGTGGGCAAGGTGGTCTTCATCCAAGCCGGGGTGATGAGCCGGGTCAATATCGACGCTTATCAGGAGCTTTCCGAGCAGATCGATCAACTGCTGGAGAAGATAAACGGCCGGTTCGCCCGCCTCGGCTGGAAGCCCATTATCTACATGCCCGACGATCTGCCCGACGTCACCTTGATGGCGCTGCGCCGGCTGGCCAATTTCTGCGTCGTGAGTTCACTGCACGACGGAATGAACCTGGTGGCCAAGGAGTATGTGGCCAGCCGCTTCGACGAAGACGGCGTCCTCATCCTGAGTCCGTTCACCGGCGCGGCCCAGGAATTGACCGAAGCGATCATCGTCAACCCATACGCCACCGAACATTTCGCCGACGTCATTTATCGCGCCGTGGAGATGCCCTACGAGGAGCGCCGCTCGCGGATGGTCAGCATGCGCTCCACCGTGCGGGAAAACAACATCTACAAGTGGGCGGCCCGTTTGCTCGTGGACCTCGCGCACGCGGCCCGGCGCTCCCGGCGGCCCCTGTTCACCTACTGATCCCCCGGCCGATCATCCGGCGGCGGAAACGGCCCCCGGGACTGCGCTGATGCCCCACCTTCTAAACGTATGGCCAAGCGCCAGCCGGCGTCTGCGGGATGCCCAAGGGGTGCTGCTGCTGTTCGATTACGATGGGACTTTAACGCCCATCGTCGACCACCCAAGCCTGGCCTTTCTACCTGCAGCGACCCGGGAACTGCTCTTCAATCTGAGCCGCCGGGATAAATTCGTCGTCGGCGTCATCAGCGGGCGAAGCTTGAAAGACGTCGCCGCCATGGTGGACATCGACGGGTTAATCTACGCCGGCAACCACGGTCTGGAGATCAGCGGGCCCGGCTTGGATTTTGTCCACCCCGAAGCCGCCCGGCTGGAGGGGACCCTCACCGAGGTCTACTCGCGCCTTCACTGCAGCTTGGCCCATTTGCCAGGGGTGTTGGTGGAGCACAAAGGGCTAACACTGAGCGTTCACTACCGCCTGGCCCCCGAAGCGGCCGCCGCCGAGGTTGGGACAGCAGTGGCCGCCGCAGCCGGGGCTCCGGTGGCCTCGGGCCGGGTGAACGTCACCCACGGCAAGAAGGTTGTGGAGGTGCGCCCCGCCGTGGCTTGGCACAAGGGAAAGGCCATCTCCAAGCTCCAGGCAGCCTACCCTCAGGCTTCCCTGCCGGTCTTTTTCGGCGACGACCTCACCGACGAGGACGGATTCGCCGTGGTCCAAGACGCAAATGGGATAGCGGTGTTCGTCGGCCCGGCTCGGACCCCGACCTGTGCCCTGTACCGGGTAGATTCCCCTCAAGAGGTGGCCGATACCCTCTGGTTGGTGGAGCAGCTGTAGGGTATCCCCTCTGTTTCTCTTGAACAACCACCCGGCTGAGCAACCGGCCGGCCAGCCGCGGTGTACCCCGGCTGGTTGGGCTTATTTCAGCCGCCGGCTGAACCCGGTCAGCATCAGGATGTTGAACAGAGAGGATACGACGGGACCGTTCGTTCCCCGAGAAGAAACTTTACTGGGCGAGCCAGAGAAAGGGTCACCGTCGCTTAGCGAGAAGCGGATGTCCCGGCGTTTCCGCTAGGAACCTCTCGACTCCAGCGAACCAACCCCCAGGTTCTCCACCTGAAGCAGCTTGTCCAAGCGGCGCTGAAACCTGGGCTCGGCGATGAAGTTGGCCGATAGAAAAGCCCTGAGGACTTCCTTGGCGAGTTCCACTCCGATGATACGGCCGCCCAGGCAGACGACATTCATATCGTCATGCTCGACGCCCTGGCGAGAGCTGAAACTGTCGTGGCAAAGACAGGCCCGTACGCCGGGCACCTTGTTGGCGGTGATACAGGCCCCGACGCCGCTTCCACAAACGATGATCCCCCGGTCCGCGTTCTCGCCCCGGACAGCGCGGGCCACGGCGGCGGCGAAATCCGGGTAGTCGTCGTTGGGCTCGAACCGGTAAGCGCCCAGGTCGGTGATTTGATGGCCGGAGTCCTCTAGCCAGGGAATGAGCAGTTCTTTCATCTCAAACCCGGCATGGTCCGCAGCAACGGCTATTCGCATATATTTCGATCCCCGGCCGGCCCATTGGAAAACCACTGCACCAGGCGGCCCAGCCTCCCGCAACCGGCCCCGGCGTTCGCAATTCTGCTCACCCTGACCGGCCGGCACCTCTCAGCATACTTTGTAGGGTCCAGGGAAGCAAGCGACCCAGCCCACGGTTCACAACCCGGTCCAGGTATGCTAGAATTTCGGCACCCGGCTTGCCGGACGAGGTCGTGTGCCTCGTTACTGGCAGGCCATATCCTTTTGGGAGGGACAGCTTGGTTGAGCCGGCAACCGGCAATTTCAGATGATCAAGACCATATCTTTTGACTTCTATAATACCCTGGCGCAGTTCTGGCCTCCGCTGGACGAAATTCAGCAGGCCGCCTGCCGGGAGTTGGGCTTGGATGTGTCCAAGACCGCCATTAACAAGGGTTACGCGGTGGCCGATGTCTACTTCAACCAGGAAAACGCCAACCACCCCTTGGCCTTGCGCAACGACGGCGACCGCAGCAGCTTTTTTGCTCAATACGAGCAGATCATCCTGAAGAACGCCGGCGTACCGGTGTCGATAGACCTGGCTCAGCAGGTCTGGGAAATGGCCATGTCCGTCCCAAAGGACTTCATCCCCTTCGAAGACGTCATACCGGCATTGACGGCACTGCGCTCCGCGGGCTACCGCTTGGGAGTGCTCACCAACCTGCGGCGGGATATGAATCAGCTTTGCCAGCGATTGGGTTTCGCTCCCTTCCTGGACTTCTGCTTCAACTCCTCCGGCGCCGGCGCCGAAAAACCGGACGCCCCAATTTTCATGGCGGCCTTGAAACACGCGGAAACCTCCCCCGAAGAGACGATGCACGTGGGCGACCAGTACCGGTCGGACGTACTGGGAGCCCGCGCCGTCGGTATTCACCCGGTGCTGATCGACCGGGGAGGCTGGAACACCGACATCAGCGATTGCCCCAGAATAGCGAGCTTGTCGGAGCTGCTGGGGCTCCTGGCTGAAGCCCCCTATGTGACCAGCGGTGATGACCGCAGGCCCTGATAACACTGGGCCGGCGGCCTCGGGCCGCCAAACCACTGCCGCACCACAGCTCCATTCCGCCGCCGGTTAGGCGTGCGCTTGGTTCTTTCGTTAAGGTTCCCGCCCGAAAGTTCCTGATTGGCGTTCGCCTCGTGACCCTCCCCGGCGCCCGTTCTATAGTCCACAGTGTTGCCATCGGTTACCGTCTAGTGGGTTACCACTCTATTTCCAATCGCTGGCGTGCCCAATAATAGGGATCAGCCCCGTTTGGGATCCTGTGGCCGGCGCCCACCCGGTTTGCGGGTCCAGAAGGGGACTAAGCAAAAACCGCCGGCTCGCCTGTCAAAGCGAACGTCAGCGCACCAGGCAGCCAGCAGCATGTGGTGTTGCCATGTCGGACGATTCACTCGGCCTTGAGGCCGGGAAAAGATCCAAGACCTTGAATACCGATGCGCGGCCTCGAGATTCCGGCGGACAATTGGCCGGCCGGGGGGTGAAACTCGTCGCCCAGGGTTCTCGAGAGAGCGTCATCGCTTTCGACGCAAACGGCGATTGCGTCTGGATCAACCCCGCCGCCCGCCGTTTCTTAGGCCTGGCGGATGGCGTTCCGGAGAACGGACGCCTGAACCTGAAACCCAGCTCTCTGGCCTCGGTGAACACCGAGCCGGCGGGGCCCCTTTCCGTTGGCGTCGCCCTCCGCCCCGAAATCCCTCACGGTGATAGCGAAGTCAGATTCCCCGCCAACACCGGTCAGAACCCCCGTCCCGAGAGTGGCGCCCGTAACGGCGGCGTCGATATTTCCAAACAGCCAGGGGACGAGACGTCAAAAGGCTCTCCTACGCCCGTGGACACCGGGCAGGAAATCCTCCTGAATCACAGCATCGAGACGGCCAAACGGATGGTTCGGCGCGTGAGTCACGATTTCAACAACCTTGTCGCCGTGGTGAAGGGGTACTCCGAAGTTTTCCAAGGCCGGCCGCAGTTGGACGACGACAGCAAGCAAATGGTGGCCATGATCGCACGCGCGGCGTCCGAAATCGGCGAACTGTCCGACCGCATGGCAGGCTTTGCCGACACCCCGCACTTTGAAGAGTGCCCGTCGAACCTGAACCTCGTCATCGAGCAAATGCTGGACTCGTATGGCGACCTTATACCAAACAACATCGAGGTTGAGGTCGAGTTTGGCGACCCGTTACCCAACGTGGCTGGGGGCGAAAAGCGCCTGCGCCAGGCCTGTTGGAACATCTGGAACAACGCAATAGAGGCCATGCCCCAGGGCGGCAGGATTATCTGCCAGTCCAGCACCCATTGGATTCGGCGCCAGGTTCAAGGGCAGTCAGACGGCATCGAACCGTCTCGCTTCGTGCGGCTCCGGGTGACCGATACCGGTGAAGGCATGGACGCCGAAATCCGGGCGGCCATGTTCGCCCCCTTCTTCACCACCAAGTCGGGGAAGTGCCGTGGGAATGGCGCAACAGCGGTATATGAAACCGTGCGGGAATGTGGCGGATTCATCGAGGTTTGTTCCAAACCTGGCTCCGGCACCTGCGTCGACCTATACTTCTCCGCTTTGGAGGACACCACATTGCCAGCTGCCACCCAAGGACGACCAACTTCCCCGTGAGGCCTCTCCCAGGCTGCTGGTTGTCGACGACGATAGCATGGTGCGGATGGCGACCCAGCGCATGCTGGCGCACTTGGGATACGAATCTATTGCCGCGTCCGGCGGGGAGGAGGCCTTGACCATCTACAAGCAGTCGGCAGCCAACATCGGCGCCGTTCTCCTCGATGTGACCATGCCGGGATTGAGCGGCCTGGAAACCCTTCGCCTGCTGCGGGAAATTGACAGCCGGGTCAGGGTTGTCGTCTACACCGGCGACCCACTGGCCCCGGGACTCCAGGAGTTGGAGCCCCAGGCCGTGTCCACCGCGCTCTCCAACCCGTTCCGGATCGAGCAACTGGCCCAGGCCATGGAGCAGGCGCTGGCGGCATAAGCACTGGGCATCCACGGCATCCGCTCTGGTCACGAATAACGCGCCTGGATTCCGGCCTTCGCCGGAATGACGCTGCCGGGGCGTAACGGCGCCCAGGACGAACGGGAACCAACGACCGCTTTCCGGACGCCACCCCCCCTGGTTCTCCTCGCACGCGTGGTTGACGCGGGCCAGAGGACGCTGCTAGACTCCGTTGCAACCTGAGCGAGGCCGCTCTCACTCCAGGAAGAGAGGACCATGAGTCAAGATATAGCTTTGCCGGCCCAACCGACCGGAACCCCCCCAGGCCAGATACAGGTTGCCTTTTGGTACGACTACGTTTGACCCTGGTGCTACGTCGGCCTGGAGAGGGTCGACAGGCTGGCAGAGGAATACGACATCTCCGTCTATGGTCTAGCCTACCTGCTCCACCCAGAGACACCCAAAGAGGGGAAGCCGCGGCCACGCAGGCCGGGTGAGACGGACGACGAGCTTGCCGAGCCGTTGCGAAGCGGCGTCAGGGATGCGGGATTGATAATGCGCCCTCCGCCGAAATCCCCCAACACCATGTACGCCCTAGAAGCGACCGAGTACGCCCAGCAGCAGGGTAAATTCATGGAGTTCCACAAGGCAGCTTACAAGGCTCTCTGGGAGGACGGCAAGGACCTGGGCGACCTTGCGGTGATCGAGTCAATCGCGCGGAACGTGGATCTAGACTATACGGATATGATGGTCAAGCTGGAGGACCGGTCCATGTCGTCGACGGTGATAAGCCAGTACCAGCAGGCTTTGAAGCTCGGCGTCAGTGGAATCCCCACGTTCCTCGTCGGCAACTTGCTGTTTACCGGGGCCCACCCCTACAGCATTTTCAAATCGGCGATGGAGAAAGTCCTGGAAACAGGATAGGGCCGGAAACCGTCGAACCCCACCAAACGGCGGCCGCGGTTCATTTCGACGCTTGCCTCGGACCCGCCTCCACTGGTTCCACGCCAGACCGCTGCTAGCCGTCCTCCGCGGGGGCCGGAGCGGGCTCGGTGGAAGCGCCGTGAGTCAGACCGTAGTTCACCGCGTACAGGCGGGCGTAGACGCCGCCGTGCTCGAGTAGCTGCTGGTGGCGGCCCACCTCGACCACCCGCCCGTGGTCCAGCACCACTATCTTGTCGGCGTTGCGGATCGTCGAAAGGCGATGGGCAATGACTATCGAGGTGCGGCCTCGCAGGATAGTCTTGAGCGCATCCTGGATGATTAGCTCGGTCTGGGTGTCGATGTTGGCGGTGGCCTCGTCGAGGATTATCACGCGGGGGTCTCCCACGATCGCCCGGGCGAAGCTAACCAGCTGGCGCTGTCCCACGCTCAAGTTCACCCCTCGTTCCGCCAAGACGCTCTCGTAGCCGTCCTCCAGCGCCATGATGAACGTGTGAGCCCCCACTGCCTTGGCGGCGGCCACCACCTCATCGTCGCCGATATCCTCGTGGTTGTACCGGATATTCTCCTTCACGGTCCCGGAGAACAGGTAGGGCTCTTGAAGCACCATGCTCATCTGCCCCACCAGGGACCGGCGGGTTACCTCGCGAATATCGTGGCCATCCACGGTAATACGGCCCTGCGTTACGTCGGCGAAGCGGTGTATCAGCGTCACCATCGTGGTCTTTCCAGCTCCGGTAGAGCCGACGAGAGCCACGTTTTCGCCAGGATTGATCTCCAGGTCCACGTCATTCAGAACATCGATGCCGGCTATGTAGTGGAAGCCCACCCCTTCAAATTTCAAATGCCCCCGGACCAGCGGTATTTCGATGGCTCCCGGCGCATCGATGACGTCGGCCTTGAGATCCAGCACCTCGAATATCCGCACTCCGGCGGCCATCGCCCGTTGCAGCTGGCTGTACTGCATGGTAAGGTGGCGAATCGGCTCGAAGAAACGTTGAATCCAAAGGGCGAAGGCCACCAGGACTCCCCATTCCACCTGGCCGTCCAGCGCCATGATTCCACCCACCGCGACCACACCAAAGCCCATGGCAACGCCGATCAGCAGCTCCACCAGCGGCAGGAGGGCCCCGGAAAACCGGCTCGCCTGGAGGTTCGCGTCCAGATGCTCCCGGTTCAGCGCCTCGAAGTTCCTCAGATTCAGTTCCTGCCGGTTCAGGCTCTCCACCACTCGGACGCCGGTGATGTTCTGGTTGTATTCGCCGTTCACCATGGCCACGGCCCTTCGGATGCGCATGAAGGAGTGCCGGGCGAACCGCTGCCAGTACGCCAGGACGAAGAAGAGCACCGGAACGATACTGAGGCTCACCAAGGCCAGGCGCCAATCGATGACCAGCATGATCACCACGATGCCCAGCAGACTGAGTAGATCCGACAGGCTCTGAACGATCAGCTCGAAGGTCTCCTGTAGCTGGAGAACGTCGCTCTGGCTCCGGGACATGATCCGCCCCACCGGAGTCCGGTGAAAAAAGGATGGGGAGAGGGACTGGAGATGATCGAACATGGCGGTGCGCAGCGAGTATAGGATCCCCTGTCCCACCTTGGGGATGAAGACGAATTGGACGTAGTTGGCAGCGAAGTGGATCAGCGTGACGGCGATGAAGCCGGCGCCAACCACGTGCAGCCGCCACAACTCCCCTTCGTTGATGGCCCAGTTGATGCCCAACATCATCAACAGGGGAATGCTCACGTTACCCAAGGTGTAGAAGAGGACGGCGGCGACGCTGATCAGGGCGTTTTTCTTATACGGCCCCACGTAGGTGGCCAGCCGGACTACCACCCTATGGTCATAGGCCTTCCCCACCAGGCTCTCGTCGCTGAGATTGTCCTCAGTTGGGGCTTGCGGCCCGGCGGCATGCATACCGCGCACCCCTCCCAACATGCCGCCGGACATGCTGCCGGGCCCGCTATCTCGCATCTAGCTGTCTCCCCCGTCGTCCGCGGTGATGGCCGCATCCAGCATAATTTCTTCCTGGGGGCGAAGTTGAAGGTCGAATATCTCCCGGTAGATACCCCGCCGCGCCATCAACTCCTGGTGGGTCCCCCGCTCCGCTACCTCTCCATCCCTCAGAACCACGATGAGGTCGGCTTCCCGCACGGTGCTCAGCCGGTGGGCGATGACAAAGGTGGTGCGGCCCTTCATCACCCCGACCATGGCCTGGTGAATCAGCCGCTCGGTCTCCACGTCCACGCTGGATGTGGAGTCGTCAAGCACCAAGATGGGTGGGTCGACAAGAATGGTTCGGGCTATGGCCAGCCGCTGCCTTTGCCCGCCGGAAAGGGTCGTCCCCCGTTCTCCGACAAACGAATCGTAGCCGTCGGGAAGGTTGATTATATGGTCGTGAAGCTGGGCGATCTTTGCGGCGTTGACTATCTCCTCGTGGGGAGCGTCGACGGCGCCGTAAGCAATATTCTCTTTGATGGTGGCGCTGAACAGGAAGATGTCCTGCTGCACGATCCCCACGTTGCTCCGAAGGGAAGCGAGGGTGAAATCACGGATATCCCGGCCGTCGATGGTGATACGCCCGTAGGTTGCGTCGTAGAACCGGGGCAGCAGGCTGACTATGGTGCTCTTCCCGCAGCCCGGAGCCCCCAGGATGGCGATCACCTGGCCGGGGGAGGCGGCCAGGTTCACGTCTTTCAAGGCGGGGAGCCGGGAGTCGTAAGAAAAGGAGACGCCGTCGAAGTCCACGCGTCCCTGCGCCCGGCCCATGTCCTCGGCGCCGGGCCTCTCAACCACCGGCGAGCTGGCATCCAGCACCTCGAAGAGCCGCCCGCCGGAGGATATGGCCCGAGCGAAGCTGTTGATGATAAACGCGCTCATGCGGATGGGAAAAGTGAGTTGGCTCAGGTAAAGGATGAACTTGGTCAGCCCCCCAGGCGTCAGGTCTCCCTTGATAACTTGCCAACCGCCAAACCACAAGATCATACCCAGAGCCAGGGTAAAGTACAGGGTCATCCAAGCGCTGTTGGTCCCCTGCAGCCGCTCGGAACTGTAGTATTCCCCCCGTAGCTCAGAGGCCTTCTTAGCGTATTTCTTCTTCTCGTGCTCTTCGGAGGCGAAGGCCTTTACCACGTGGATGCCCACCAGGTTTTCCTGTAGGACCGTCACGGTCTGCCCCATGACCTCTTGCACGTGAAGCCACATGGCCCGCAGCCGGGTGACCACCAGGGTAGACCGGAGCACCAGGAAGGGGACGAAGGCCAGGCTGAGCAGGGCTAGCTGCCAGTTCAGGTAAGCCAAAATGATTGTGACGATTACTATTCGAACCACGACTTCCAGGGAGCGGACCAGGCCCATGTTGACGAAACGCCGGACCGCTTCGACGTCGGCGGTGACCTTGGACATGAGGTTGCCAGTGTGCTCTTTATCGTGGTAGCCGAAGCTGAGGTGCTGAAGTTTGTCGTAGATGCGATTGCGAATATCGTAGGATACCTTCTGCGACAGGGAGTCAGTGCTGTAGGTGCGGGCGAAGTCGAAAACACCCCGCGCAATGCTCGCGCCCAGTATGCCGAGGGCCATCACGACCAGGGTGCCCCGTTCCACATCCCCACCGACAATGCCATCGTCACCGAACTTGACCAGCTTGTCGATGGCCTCGCCGAAAAGGTGAGGCAGGAGCAGGGAAAAACCTACGGC
>PVBE011731305.1_pt1 | contig 105197 bp, 87 predicted proteins | sample 1631181 | NCBI WGS metagenome assembly PVBE01 (sample SAMN08397723, study PRJNA350692) | Marine metagenome, whole genome shotgun sequencing project. | isolation source: water | place: Pacific Ocean | collected 2012-04
TCCTGCGTGCGGAAGACCTGCACAGGCTCCTGGACGCGCTGCTGGCCGAATGAGGGGTGGGGGAGACTCTTGCTCGCGGGTCTCGGAGCCCTGGGCGACCCTGACAGGAACCGAGCATCCCGTCGTGCGCTTACGGGGGGGCCACGCGTCGCGTCTCGAGCGGGGCGCTCTCGGGCGCGCGGACGCCTGAGGGACGATGGGGTCGCGGTGTTCGACTTTCAGGTTCGCCAGCGGAGAGCGAATGCCCTGCCCTGAACCGGAGCCCGGGCGCCGCCGGCTCAGGCGCTCGCGCCGGAGCGCTCGTGCTCGAAATGCATGGCGACCGCCGCGGGCAGGGCGAGCTTCTCCTCCTCGAAGACGCGCGCGCCGAGGCTCTCGACCGTGTCGTCGGAGAGGACCGGGACGCAGCGCTGGTGCAGGATCTTTCCCGCGTCGTACTCGTCGTTCACGTAGTGCACCGTGCAGCCGGTGAACTGCGCGCCACTCTCGAGGACGGCGCGGTGGACGCGGTCTCCGTAGTAGCCCTTGCCTCCGAAGGCGGGCAGCAGGGCCGGGTGGATGTTCAGCACGCGGCCCTGCCAGTCCTCAGGCAGGTCCAGGAGGCGCAGGAACCCGGCCAGGACCACGAGCTGGGCATCGCAGGCCCGCACGCGTTCGAAGGCGGCGCGGCTGAAGGCCGCGGGATCGAGCTCTCGGTCGGGATCGAGGACCACGCACTCGATCCCCAGCTTGTGGGCACGTTCGACGGCGTAGGCGTCGCGGCGGTCGCAGAGGACGAGGGCCAGGTTGCAGGCCAGGGTGCCCTCGGCGATGTGGACCGCCAGGTTCTCAAGGGAGCGACCGCCGCCGGAGACGAACACCGCAAGGCGCGGCAGGCCGCTCACGTGCGGTCCTCGCGTAGCTCCTGGGCGAAGGGACCCAGCTCGGGGCGCAAGGCGAGCAGCAAGTCCTCGAGGGCCGGTGCCAGGCGGTCGGCCGCGGCCAGCTGGGCTTCAAGCGCGGCCTCTCCGTCGGGGTCGATGACCGCCACCACGAACAGGCAGGCGAGGCCCGCGTGGGCGGCGGCGATGGCCGGGGCGGCCAGGCCCTGGACTGCCACCTGCGCTCCGGCGGAGGCCTGGTAGCGCCGTTCGGCGGGGGTTCCGATGGAAGGGCCCGCTGTGCAGGCCGCGATCGCCTCGACGCATGGCAGACCCAGGCGCCTGGCGTGCCCCAGGGCAGCCTCGCGCAGTTCGGGATCGTGGACTCGGCTCTGATCCGGGAAGAGTGGGCCCAGGCGCGACTCCCCGAGGCCCAACAGGGGCGTCGTGCCCGACAGGTTGATGTGATCGCTGAGCAGCGCCAGAGTCTCCCCGGGCGAGGACTCGTGCCTCTCCAGGATGGAGTAGCCGCCGGAAGTGTGCACGCACAGGGCGGCGCCCGAACAGGCCGCCAGCCAGCAGGGGAACCCGCGCGTCCAGGGCGCCTCGTCTGCCGTGGGGGCGTTGCCGGTCTCGGGCGAGCCGGCGGCGTCCTCCAGGAACCAGGCGACCAGGTCCGCCGACTCGGCCACATGCAGGGTCTGGTGGCGCCAGGCGCTCGGCACGCCTGCGATGCCCTCGAGCGGCAACTTGAAGGAGACCTCGTAGCCGGCCGCCAGCAAACCGACGCCCGTGCCCATCAGGAACAGGGCGTCCGGGTCGGCCGCCCCGCGACCGCGGAGCTCCTTGGAGGCCGCGAAGATCGCATCGTCGATGCTGTCAGTACCCATGTCGCTGGCCGAGATTGCCGTTCCAGGCGGGCCGTGTCCAAGCACGGACCAGAGTTCTTGGGATCCGAGTCCGTCCCAGGTTGTCCCGTGGATACGGGCTAGCGCCCGTCCGCCGGAGGCGGGTCGCTGGGCGGGGGAGGATCTGCCGGCGGGGCATCGGGCTCTTGATTCGCCTCGTCATCCTCTTCCTGCGTGTCGGGCGCGTCCTCTGGCTGCGGGGCCTGGGGCGCGGTTTCTTCGGCCCCCCGACCGTCGGACAGCAGGCGCACGAGCAAGGTCTCGCCGTGGTCGCGGAGCAGGCGCTGCGAGCTCGCGAAGGCCCCGCTCCAGGTCTTCTCGCTGGCCTGGGCGAGCACCGTCGCTAGCAGGTCGCAGGCGGCCAGCTCGCCCTCGCAGCGCTGCGGACTGCCCGCCTCTCTGGCCCAGGCTGCCGCCAGCTCAAGGGTCTCCCTCAGGTCGGCGGCTTCCTTCTTCGTGAAGATCGCCCTGGTCTCGAGATTGAACATTTCCGCCGCCTGGTGCGCGGCGTCGACCACTGCGCAGAGCTTTACCACGGCCGCGACGGCGGTTGCTTGTTCGCGGGAGTAGGCGCGCGAGACGCGCTCGGAGAACAGGAAGTCCAGCTCCCGGGTCCGAGCGCCGAAGTCCGACCAGGGGATCGACTCGGTCGAGCCGCCCATGTCCACTCTCAGGCCGTCCGCGCCGGCGCCGATCACCTCGCGCTTCACGCTGCGCCGCGAGCGCGGGTCGGCGACGGTCTTGCGCCGCCAGCGCGGGTATTCGTCGGCGATGAAGCTCAGGGCGCTACGAGCCAGCTCGACCTCGGCGGCCAGGGACTCGATCCAGCGGCGGTTGGAGTCCAGGGTGAGGACAGGGAGCAGCGCCTCCAGGCGCGCGCGCGCGGCGATGAAGTCCATCCGGCCGAGCTCGGCCTCCAGGCCCTCCCGACCCCCCAGGCCGCGAATCAGGCGCAGGTTGTCCTGGCGCCTGTGCGTGGAGGCGAAGCGGCTCTCGTCGGCGCCCATGACGTCGAGCCGTTCGCGTACCTGACTGCGGATCTCGAGCAGGCGCTGGGCACCTGCGGGGGAGCGACCCTCGGGGAAGGTCGGCAGGTCGGTGCGTGCCTTGACGTCGATCAGTACCTCTCGCAGGCGCGAGAATTCACCCTCTCTCTGCAGGGTTTCGCTCTTCGCGAGGTCCTCGGCGATGTGCTTGAGGGCGAGCTGGATGACTTGCGTCTCCAGCTTCTCGCGCTCGGTAGCAAAGCGCGGCTCGTTCTCGAATTGCGCCTGGGACTGGACCGCGTACATACGCCGCAGGGAGTCCCCAGGCTTCATGGGGCGGACCTCGAGGGCGGCTGCCGTGCGCAGGAGGGCCAGGACAGAGTCCACCCGCCCTGCCTGTTCACGCTCCAGCTGATCACTGGCGTGCACCTCAGCCTGGAGTTGGCGCGCCTGTTCGAGCCCTTGCCCGGCGGCGTCGGTGCCGTCGAACTCGGCGGCCAGGGCCCGCAGGCGGGCGATGCGCTCGGCGGGGGGGAGGTCGTTCTGTGCCAGGAGGGTGAAGGCCAGCTCGGCCTGGGTTTCGAACAGTCGCTCCTGGGTGTCGTCATCGACGGGCGGCACCCCGGGCTCTGGTCCAGGCACGGGGAGCAGATCGGGAACATCGCCGCCGGCCAGGGTCGGATCGGGCAGGACGGGCTGGCCCCCCGCGTCCGGGCCGGCGTTGCCCTTGCCGAACTGCGTGGCCCACCATGCGCCGCCCCCGAGGAGCACGGCGACGGTCACAAGGGGCATCCAGGCTACGCGCGTGCGCCGCGCGGGAGCGGCCTGAGCGCCGCCCCGGGCGGCCTGCTCGCTGGCGCCCGCTCGCATCTGGTCGATGTCCGCCAGCAGTGCGGAAGCGGTCGGGTAGCGTTGGTCGGGATCGCGCTGCATGGCGCGCGAGATGATGGTGAGCACCTCCGCGGGCAGATCGTCCACCAGCTCCTGGAGCGGTTGCGGATCATCGAACAGCTTGGCGCGCAGGATCGCTCGCGAGCTGCTGCCTTCGAAGGGGGTATGTCCCGACAGGAGGCGGTAGGCCGTCGCGCCCAGGGAGTAGAGGTCCGAGCGGCAGTCCGCCAGACCGCCGCGCACCTGCTCGGGTGAGATGAAGTGCGGTGTCCCGAAGATCCGCCGGTCCCCTTGCTCCTCGGCGTCGGTGTGGGTGGCGAGGCCCAGGTCGGCAATCTTCGTCACGCCGGCGTGGTTCTGCATCAGGTTGGCCGGCTTGATGTCGCGGTGCACAATCCCGCGCAATTCGGCGTACATCAGCCCGCTGGCCGCGTCGTGCAGGATCTCGAGCACCGTCCGCCAGTGGACCGGACCCTCCTTGATCACGCGCTCCTCGAGGGAGCCGCGGTCCATGTACTCCATCGAGAGGAAGTGCAGCCCGGAGTTTTCGCCGACGTCGTGTACGGTCACGACGTTCTGGTGATGGAGGGCGGCCGCGGCGCGAGCTTCGGCCTGGAAGCGCCGCACGAAGTCGGGCTCGGAGGCCAGGCGCGAGGGCAGCACCTTGATGGCGACCTGACGGTCGAGGCTCTCCTGCAAGGCCAGGTAGACGTCGCCCATCGAGCCGCGACCGAGGCGTTTCTCGAAGCGGTAGCCGGGGATGGTTGGCAGGCGTCGACGGGGCGCGGGGCTCGGGCTCGCGGCGCCCGTCTCCTCAACGATCGGCGGCGGCGCGGGAGCGGCGTGCTCCTCCACCAGGGGCTCGGAAGGGGCACCTTGGCGCGGCGGGACGATCTCCAGACGGCGCGATCCCAGGGTGATCACGTCGCCCGCCGCCAGGCGCGCCTGTGTGACGCGCGCGCCGTTGACGATCGTTCCGTACTCGGAACCGAGGTCCTTGAGGGCCCAGCCGCCGTTCCTGGCGCGGCCCAGGGCGCAGTGCAATTCGGCCACTCCCTGGCCGCTGAGCACCAGGTCGGCCTTCTCTGTGGAACTGCCGATCACGAGCTGTCCGGAGCGCGGCAGCTCGGAGGGGGGGCCCTGTTCGCCGACGACGTACAGCAGCAGTCGCTCCTCGGAGGCGCGGCTCATCGGGTCATCTCCTCCAGACCTTCGAAGAGGGCGCTGCCGACGCGCACCATGTGGCTGCCCGCCGCCACGGCCGGCTCAAGGTCGCCGCTCATGCCCATCGAGAGCCGCACCCGACCCTCGTGGAAGTGGACCGCGGAGCCGGGGTCGGCCTCGAGTTCCGCGGCCAGGGCGGCGAGGGCATCGAAGCTCGCGCGGGCACCCTCGACGCCCGGCGCCGGGAGCGGAGCGATGTTCATCAGGCCCAGCAGGCGTACGTGTCCGAAGGAGCCGGCGCGGCGAGCGGCCTCGAGCACCTCGTCGGCCCGGAAACCGTGTCGCCCCTCGGCCCGCGAGGTGCGCAGTTCGAGATAGATCGCGGGGCGGCGATCCAGGTCGGAGGCCACGCGCTCGATGGTCTCTAGCAGGCGCAGAGAGTCCACCGAGTGGATCACCTCCGCCAGGGCCACGACCCGCCGCGCCTTGTTGCGCTGCAGGTGGCCGAGGAAATGCCAGCGCGCGTGGGCTCCAGCGCTCGCGAGGTGCTCGGCCTTCTCGCTCAGGCCATCGAGCCGATTCTCTCCCAGCTCATGCTGGCCGAGGCGGCAGAGGGCCAGAGCGGTGGCCGGCGTGACCGATTTGGTGACGCACAGCAGCTCGACTGCGGAGGGGTCGCGACCCGCCGCATGTGCGGCGGCTCCAATGCGGCGCCGCACGCGGTCGAGGTTGTCTTGCAGGCTGGCGGGGGCCACGGGCAGAGTGTAGGCGAGCGATTCCATGCGAACGCGGAGAGCCGCGTAGGCTACCTGCCCACGGGCCGGAAGTCACCGCGAGGCCCTACGAGGCCCGCTCATTCTCCGAAGAGGGCGGCGCTCCCCTGGGAGAGGGCCGTGACCTCGGCCGCATCGTGCAGCTCCAGGCGCAAGCGGCGCGTCGTGTTCGGGAGCACCCGGCCGCTCTCGCCGGGACGCACGCCGGCCACCCACAGCAACTCCTCGCCGGCGAACACGAGGGGGACCCGTGAGCGTTCCTCGCGCGGGATCCCGGCGTCGGCCAGGAAACGCCCCAGGGGGCGATGGCCCGGGGCGCCCAGGCCGTGGAAGCGGTCGCCCGAGCGCGAGAAGCGCACCACCAGGGGGTCGCGAGTCGGGCCGGGAGCGAGCTCGACGGTCACAGCCGAGCGGGGCACGCCCGCGCTCGGAGGCAGGTCGACCCACTGCGCCGAGATAGAGCGCCCGTCCGCCAGGGTGACGGCGCCCGGCACGCGCAGCTCTAGTTCGGGAGGGCCGAGGCCGTGAGGGTTTCCGAAGGGCATCACGGCCTGGCGCGGGCGGTCCGCCGGGGTGGTCCAGAGCGGTTCGAGGGCCGTCGAGGGAGGGGAGAGGTGCAGGAGGTCGGAGCGCAACTGCAGGCTCCAGCCCCCGGGCAGATGGTGTCGCGCGCAGCGACCGAGCGCGAGGTCGGAGAGGACGCGCTCGAGCACCTCGCGCGTGGGCGCGCGGGTGGTGCCCTCGGTCAACAGCCGCCACAGGGCTCGGCGCCGTAGGGGCAGGACCAGGTGCATCACTTCGGCCCGCGGGAGGGTCCCACCGATGTGTGCGTCGCGCCGGCTGCGGCGCGCCGCGGCGTGCACCGGCGGGCGCCAGACGATGTGGGCCGTGCGCACGGCGAGCTCGCTCTCGAGGGTCTCGATCTCCCGTCCGAAGGCCAGCAGGTTGCGCCGCGCCTCGGGACCGCAGGCGGCGGAGAGAACATCCAGCAGCTCGTGCCGCACGCGGTTGCGGGTGAAGCGGGCGTCCGTGTTAGAGCTATCCTCGCGCCAGTCGATGCCGCGGCTCGTCAGCAGCTCGCGTACCTCCTCGCGCCGCATGTCGATCAGGGGGCGTACGACCGTCACCCCCGCCACGGTCGCTCGGGGCCGGAGCCCGGCCAGGCCGGCCATGTCCGTGCCGCGCAGCCAGCGCATCAGGAGCGTCTCGAGGGCGTCGTCGGCGTGGTGTCCGGTGGCAACGCAGGCGACCTGCAGGCGCCGGGCCTCGGCGGCCAGGGCGCGGTAGCGCGCATGGCGTGCGCGCGCTTCCAGGTTGCCTCCGTCGGGATCGATGGGGGCGCGCCGTCGCACGAAGGGAATTTCCAGGCGAGTGCAGAGTCGCGCGCAGAACTCGGAGTCGCCTCGGCTCTCGGTGCCGCGTAGCTCGTGCTCGACATGGATTGCCCAGACTGGCGGTCGAGGCCTGGCCCAGGCCGCGAGGTGCAGCAGCAGGACGCTGTCGGCGCCGCCCGAGAGGGCGATCAGGACCGGGTCCCGCGGGCCGATATCGACGCGCGCCACGAGCCGCGCCCAGCGTGCTCGGCGATCGCCACTGGTGGGGTCTCGGTGGTCGTCGGGCACGCTAGCTGGGTGGCCGGTGATCAGCCGGCGGATCGATTGGGCAGGGGCTCGGGTACCGCGATGCGGCCGTCGACACCGATTGATCCAATCGGCCGGGCGGGGTAGTCTCACCGCCCGAATCGTCGGAAACCTGCCTCTCGGGGTACGAACGCCGGGCCTCCGCGGCGGCGGCATTCCGACTTCCTGAGCCGTCGCCTTCCAGCGGGCCCTTCGCGTTCGAGCCCTGCGGGTCCTGAACCCCGCTTCTGGGACGCCTGCGGACCCGACCTAGTGCCCACTTCCGCCAACCCTCCCTCTTCCTCCTCACCAGTCACCAGTCATGCGTATCGCCATCAACGGATTCGGCCGCATCGGCCGCAACGTGTTTCGCGTCCTGCAGGGTGTCGAAGGCGCCGAAGTCGTCTCGATCAACGACCTGACCGACCCCGCGACCCTGGCCCACCTGCTGAAGTACGACACGGTCCACGGCCGCTATCCGGGCACGGTCGAGACCGGCGACGGGTCGCTGTGTGTCGATGGGCGGACCATCAAGGTCAGCGCCGAGCGCGATCCCGCGGCCCTCGCGCACGGGGCCGACGGCGTCGACTTCGTGGTCGAGGCGACGGGCATCTTTCGCTCCCGGGCGGACTGCCAGAAGCACCTCGACGCCGGGGCCGGCAAGGTGGTCCTGACTGTCCCCCCCAAGGACGAGATCGACGCGATGATCGTCATGGGGGTCAACGACGACACCCTCCAGGCTTCCGATCGAATCCTTTCGAACGCCTCCTGCACGACCAACTGCCTGGCGCCCCTGGCCATGGTGCTCGATGACGCCTTCGGTCTCGAACACGGCCTGATGACCACGGTCCACGCCTACACCAACGACCAGGCCATCCTGGACGTCCCCCACAAGGACCTGCGCCGGGCGCGGGCGGCGGCGGCCAACATCATCCCCACGACCACGGGCGCCGCGCGCGCCGTGGGCAAGGTCCTGCCGCGCCTAGCCGGCAAGCTGGACGGCTTCGCCATGCGGGTGCCGGTGTCCGACGGTTCGGTGGTGGACCTGGTGGCCAACCTCGGGGCCGACGTCACGGTCGAGGCGCTCAACGAGGCCTTCCGGGGCGCCGCCGACGGTGCGTTGAAGGGGATCCTGGAGTACTGCGAGGACCCGATCGTGTCCTGCGACATCGTGGGCAACCCACGGAGTTCGATCTTCGACGCCCTCTCGACGATGGTCATGGAGGGCCGGATGATCAAGGTCGTCAGCTGGTACGACAACGAGTGGGGCTACTCCAACCGCGTCGTCGACCTGATGGTGAAGAGCCACTCGCTCGCCTGAGACTCTCGGAAAAGGCGCTCGGCCCATGACCCTCGACGTTCGCGGAATGGAGACCCTGGACCTGGCCGGCAAGCGGGTCCTGATTCGCGTCGACTTCAACGTGCCCCTGGACGGGGGCACGATCACCGACGACACGCGCATCCGCGCCGCCCTGCCCACGCTGCTCGAGGTCCTCGCGGCCGGGGGCGTCCCGGTCCTGCTCAGCCATCTCGGCCGGCCCGGCGGACAGGTGCGCGAGGAGCTGCGCCTGGACCCGGTGGCTGAGCGCCTCGAGCAGCTGCTCGAGGGGCCGCTCGTCAAGCTGGACGAGTGCGTGGGCGAGTCCGTCGCGGCGGCCGTCGCCGCGGCTGCGCCGGGGACCTGCTTGCTGCTCGAGAACGTGCGCTTCGAGGCCGGAGAGACGCGCGGCGATCCGGAGCTGGCGGCCGCCATGGCCTCGCTCGGTGATGTGTTCATCAACGACGCCTTCGGCAGCTCCCACCGCGCCCACTGTTCGGTGGCGGGTATTGCCGCCCACCTTCCCTCGGCGGCGGGGCGCCTCGTGTGCGCCGAGCTGGACGCCTTCCGGCGCCTCCTCGACGACCCCGAAGAACCCTTCGTGGCGATCCTGGGGGGCGCCAAGGTCTCCGACAAGTTGCCCGTCATCGAGCAGTTGATCGAGCGCGTGTCCACCATCGTTATCGGTGGCGGGATGGCCTACACCTTCCTCGTGGCGCGCGGGGAGTCGGTGGGAGATTCGCTGGTCGAGGAAGAGCAGCTCGAGCTCGTGCGCCAGACCGCGGCGAAGGCTGAACGCGAGGGCGTGGAACTCGTCCTGCCCAGCGACCACGTGATCGCCGAGGCTTTCGGTGACGAGGGCAGCGCGCGCGTGGTCGCGGGTGAGATCCCCGAGGGCTGGATGGCCCTCGACATCGGGCCGCGTTCGTGCGAGCGCGCGGTGGAGGTCGTCGCCGGCGCCCGCACCCTGGTCTGGAACGGCCCCATGGGGGTCTTCGAGCTGGAGGCCTTCCGCAGCGGGACCGAGGCCGTCGGCCGTGCGGTCGCGGCCTGCGAGGGCTACACCGTTGTCGGCGGTGGCGATTCCGTGGCGGCCATCGGCCTCCTGGGCCTCTCGGAGAGCATCGACCACATCTCCACCGGCGGGGGCGCTTCCCTCGAGCTGCTCGAGGGCCGTGACCTACCGGGGATCGCGGTCCTGGCGGACTGAGCGTTGGTTCGCGGTGCCCGTTTTCGCGCCCGGACGTGAAGGGGGCTCGCGCCCGGGACTACAATGGGGCTCGCTTCGAACCGACGCCGGCCGCACCGTACGACACCATGGATGAACGCCCGTTTCTGATCGCGCCCTCCCTGCTGGCCTGCGATTTCGCTGACCTGCGAGGCGAGATGGCCAGGGTCGAGGCGGCCGGAGCGGACTGGCTGCACGTGGACGTGATGGACGGCCACTTCGTCCCTAATTTGTCGATCGGCCCGCCGGTGGTGGAGAGCATCCACGCCGCAGCCAGTTTGCCGCTCGACGTGCACCTGATGATCTCCTCCCCGGCGAGTTTCGCCGGCGCGTTCGCGCGCGCGGGAGCGGCGGTGTTGACCTTCCATATCGAGACGACCGATTCCGTCACTCAGGCGCGTGAGGTCGTGGGCGCCTTCCGCGACGAGGGCATCGAGAAGGTCGGCGTGGCCCTCAATCCCGACCAGAGCATCGAGAGCGTGGCGGACCTGCTCGAGGAGGTCGATCTGGTGCTCGTCATGAGCGTCTTCCCGGGTTTCGGTGGCCAGGCGTTCCTGCCCGCGGTGCTGGAGAAGGTGCGCTGGCTGCGGGAGCGCGGCTGGGAGGGCCACGTCGAGATGGACGGCGGCCTCAACGGCGAGACGATCCCATCATGCGCGGCCGCCGGCGCCGACGTCCTGGTCGCCGGATCGGCGATCTTTGGAGCAGACGATATCCCGGCCACGATCGAGGCTTTTCGAAGCGCGGCCGAAGAGGCTCGGGCGGAGGAGAGCCGTGTCCGCTGAACCCCTCGGGGCCGATGCGAAAGGGGTCCAGTTCGACCCCGTGACGTCCGAAGAGACGGGGGGCTCCCGTGGGCATTACCCGAAGGCGAGTCCGGAGGAGATCGTGAGCGCGGAGGAAAATAACCCCGAACAACCCCACGAGCCGGCCGCGAAGGACGGTGGCGCGGGGACGGCGGGCGCCGCCGCCTGCGCTGGAAGAAGAAGGAGCTCCCCGGAGGCCTGTGGCTCAAGTGCGAAGCCTGCGCCTCGACCATCTACCGCAAGGAGCTCGAGGGCAAGGGCATGGTCTGCCCCTCCTGCGGCTTCCACTTCACCTTGCCGGGCGCCGAGCGCATCCGGATGGTGCTCGACGAGAACACCTGGGAGGAGTTCTTCGCCGACCTCACCTCCCTCGATCGCCTGGGATTCACCGACAAGATCTCCTACGCGGAGAAGCTGAAGCGGACGGTCGAGCGTACGGGCCAGAATGAGGCGCTCCTGTGCGGCACCGGGGAGATCGAGAACCGCCCGGTGGTCCTGGTGGTGCTCGATTTCAAGTTCATGGGCGGCTCGATGGGCGAGGTGGTCGGCGAGAAGATCGCCCTGGCCTGCGAGCTTGCGCAGAAGCACCATCGGCCCCTGGTGATCTTCACCAGCTCCGGCGGCGCGCGCATGCACGAGGGCATGCTGTCGCTGATGCAGATGGCGAAGACCTGCGCCGCCCTGCGCTCCCTGAGCGAGGCCGGCGGCTTCTCGGTCTGCGTCCTGACCAACCCGACCACCGGCGGCGTGACCGCCTCCTTCGCGGCGGTCTGCGACCTGACCCTGGCCGAGCCGGGTGCACTGATCGGTTTTGCCGGTCCGCGGGTGATCGCCACGACCCTCAAGCAGGAGCTGCCGCCCGGTTTTCAGCGCGCAGAGTTCCTGCTCGAGAAGGGGCACCTCGACGCGATCGTCGAGCGCCACGAGCTGCGCGACACCCTCGCGCGCCTGATCGACTACGGCCGCGACGCCTGGAGCGCCGAGTAGGCTGGTTGCGCCGACGGGCTCCTCAGGGAGTGCGGCGTAGGCGCATCAGCCAGCTGTCGAACTGGTCGGGGGCGGGAGAGCCCAGGCCGCGATCGACCGCCGTCGCAAGTCGATTGGTCCACAACAGGGGCCAGGTCAAGAGTCCCTTTAGCTGCTGTTCGTTGAGGTGCATTGCCTCGGGGATCGGGCGCGTGAGCTGGTAGGCCGCGGAGGCCTCGTGGGCGAAGCCCCGCTCGGCGAGCTCGGTGTGTACCTCCTCGCGCGTGAGGGCGTTCAGCTCCCGTACCGGCAGCAGGGGCCGTCGCGCCCGCCGGCGCCGGAAGCCGCGCGAGTCGCGGTGGATGTCGCCGATGACCAGCACGCCGCCGGGGGCCACGGTGGAGGCCAGTCCGTCGAGCCAGGGTCCGCGCTCGGGGGCGAAGCTGATCACGCCGGAGGAGAGCACCAGGTCGAAGGGCGCCTCGCCGGCGGCGGGGAAGGGCGGCTGTTCTCCGAAGCCCGTCGCACCACGCGCGTCGCCGATCCCCGCCGCCGCGGCGTTGGACTCGGCGATTGCGACCATCTGCGGGCTGGGGTCGAAGAAGCGCAGCTCGCGCGCCGCGTGCCTGCGCGCGGCCTCGATCCCGACCCAGCCCGCGCCGCAGCCGAAGTCGAGGATGCGTGCGCCGTCGGGTGCGTCGCCGTAGCGACCGACCAGTCGCCGCATCCAGCGAAAGTGCGGGTAGCCTGGTGCGCCCGGCGTGCCGTTCCAGCCCCCGGCGGCCTGATCGAACTTCTCGACCGTGAAGGCCGGGGACATGACGTGAGTTCGGCGCTGGGCGACGAGCAGGGTGCCGGGCGGGGCGTCCCCGTCCGGACCTTCCACCGGCCGCTCCCCCTGCAGGGTGCGACGGCGCGTGCGGTTGGGCCCGACGGCGTAGACGGCGACCATGTGGAATTGCGGCCAGAGGCCGTCGCGCACCTGCGCCTGTTGCCGGTCCGTCCATCGTCCGGGGAGGAAGAGCAGGAGCAGGCCGTCGGGGGACAGGGCCTCGCCGCCGAGGGTCGCCTGGGCAGCCAGGGAGCCGCCGCCGCGGGGATCGGGGCCCTCGAGCGTCGCCAACAGGGCGGGACGGTCGCCGGCGGCGCCCGCAGTGGCGGGGCGCGCCACAATGGCTGGGTCCAGGCCCAGGTCCGTCAGGACATGGGCCAGTTGCGCGGGCTCAGGTTCGGCCCGGAGGGAGCTCGGAAGCGGGGCTTGCAAGGGACTGGCGGGGGGCGGCCCGGGCCGCGCGGATCTCCTTATACCAGGATCGCGGCCGGACTCAGCGGGCCCGTCTGCCGCGCCGCGGGCTGTTCCGTCGCCGGCGCCGGATCTCGCGCGCGTCGGGTCGCTGCTCCTCGTCCGGTGGGGGCACAGGGGTGGGCGGCCGGACGGCCCGTTCGCGGCGCATGCAGAAGGAGATCCCGTAGGAGGGCAGGTGGGAGGCGCAGAAAACCGAGTGCATGGCCGTGCGCCGCAGGCCATGGTTGGGGAGTATCAGGGCGTCGCCCGCTTCGAGCAGCAGGGCGTGGCCGGCGTCCGCCAGGAACGAGGTGAACTCCGGGCCGCGGTCCACCAGCGGGCCCAGGAGCCCGCAACCCGGCAGGGCCAGCTCGGTCGAGAGCCGCTGCTCGTCGGCGACCAGGGCCAACAGGCGCGGCAGGTCGGTGGGGTCGGGGAAGAGCTCGGCGGAGAGCCAGGAGAGCTCTCCGTCCCCCAGGCTCTCGGCGAACTCGCGCACGCGCAGGGCGAGATCGGCGAGAGACAGGGCCAGCCAGGCCGTGCGCCCCTCCACCTGCAAAAAACAGACGCCCGTCTGCCCGTTGTCGTGGGCGAAGGCGTCGTGGTGGAAGCGCGCGCCGCCCTCGGGGGCGTTCCAGTAGGCGATGGCCTGGGTCAGGAAGACCGGCTCGCCACCGAAGGCTTCGAGGGCGCCCGCGATCGCCGCGTTCTCGGTCGCGGCACTGGCCGCGGGCAGGAGGGCGTCGGCGAGCTCGGCGACGAGCCGGTGGCGCAGCTCGTCGGCGCTCGCGTCATCGTCCACCTCGCGGCCGAAGGACAGGCGCAGACGCATGGACGCGTCCTCGGGATGGTCGGAGAGGTGCCCGCTCTTGATCCACAGGTCGCGCACGCTGCGTCGGCCGACTCCGCGCCAGGCCAGGGAAACCCTCTCCACATCGCGCACGTCCTGTGGCGGGCGCGGGCGGTGTCCGGAAATCGTGAAGCCCTCGGGCAGGTCCGCCTCGCGCTCGCGCAGCCAGCGCGCCAGGCCGCCGGGCCGTTCGATGCGCTCGCGCAGGTCGAAGGCGGCGTTGATCGCCGCACGCTCTTGCTCGAGCTCCGTCTGGGCCACCCGCGGCAGGACGATCGGGCGCGCGTCGCGAAAGCGCCGCGCCAGGCCGGCCAGACCCTGGGGTGCGACCTCGCGCGGGCGCTCCAGCTCGGCCCACTGGCCGTGCCAGACGCCGCGCCGCGCCAGTTCCACGCGCTCGCGCGCCCCGGAGGCGATGCGGCGCAGGAAACCGGCGTCGTCGGCCTCGTCGAAGGAGAGCACGGCGCGAGCGCCGGGGATCGCATCCCGATCTTCGGCCTCCAGGATCTGATCGAAGAGCGGCACCACCGGGACCATCCTACTACGATGCCCCGTCCATGAGCGCGGAGCGGACGGTCACCTGGCGTTTGTTGAACCTCGAGCTGGCTCTCGAGGAGCCGGAGGCCGTGCTGCGCGAGCGCGCCTGTCGCGAGCTGGGCCTCGAGCCTGACCAGTTGCGCGGATTTCGCTTCGCGCGCAAGGCACTCGATGTGCGCGATCGACGGCGGGGGCGTGCTCCGCGCTTCATCGTGCACACCGACCTGGTGCTTGCCGTCGGCTGCGAGCCGCCGCGCCTGACTCGCGCCCTGCGTTCGGGGCGCCTGGTCGCCGCTCCGGCCGCGGGCAGTCTGACGGTCGAGTCCGTCCACGATTCCCTGACCGACGGTCGGCGAAGGGCGGTCGTGGTCGGCTCCGGCCCGGCGGGGATGTTCGCCGCCCTGCCCCTGGCCCTGGCCGGGGTGCAGGTCACCCTGCTCGAGCGCGGGTCGCGCCTGGAGCGCCGCTCGCGCGAGCTCGTGCGCTTCCACCGGACGCGCCTGCCCGATCCCGAGTCGAACCTGCTATTCGGCGAGGGGGGAGCGGGGACCTACTCCGACGGCAAGCTCGCGACGCGCGTGGACGACGAGCTCGAGGTGCCGATCCTCGAGGAGCTGGTGGCGGCCGGTGCGCCGGCCGAGATCCTCTACGACAGTCGGGCGCACATCGGGACCGATCGCCTGCACAGCCTGCTGCCTCGTCTGCGCGCTCGCCTCGAGGCTTGCGGCGTGGAGTTCATCTGGAACGCCCGCCTGGAGAGGCTGGTCCTGGAAGACGCGAGCTGCGGTCGGCGCGTACGGGCGGTGGAGACGAGCGTCGGCGAGCTGGCTTGCGACCTGGTGGTGCTGGCGACGGGCCACAGCGCGCGCGACACCTGGGCGACCCTCGTCGAGCAGGGTCTGCCGATCGAGGCCAAGCCCTTTCAGCTCGGCGTCAGGGTGGAGCACCCTCAGGCGTTGATCGACGAGGCGCGCTTTGGTGTGGACCCGGCCCTGCGCTGCCTGGGCGCCGCTGCCTACAACCTCGTCTGCAAGGCCGGCGACGGGCTGCCGTCGGCGCACAGCTTCTGCATGTGCCCGGGAGGGCGGATCGTGGCCAGCGTGAACGAGCCCGGGCTCCTGTGCACCAACGGCATGAGCAACTCGACCCACTCCTCCGCCTGGGCAAACTCGGCGATCGTCACGACCTTCGGGCCGCGCGAGTTCGGGCCGGGAGCCCTGGCCGGCGTGGAGTTTCAGCGACGCCTCGAGGAGCGCTTCTTCGAGGCCGGCGGGAGCGATTACAGCGCTCCCGCCCAGCGCGTGCCCGATTTTCTGGCCGGGCGGGCGAGCGACGGCGAGCTGCGCTCGAGCTATCTCCTGGGCTTGCGCCCGGGGCGAATCGACGAGCTCTTGGGGGAGGCCAGCCGGCAGATCCTGGCGCGCGCCCTGCGGCGCTTTGACCGCCATCTGCCGGGGTTCGCGGGCCCAAAAGGTCTGCTGGTGGGTGTCGAGTCCCGCAGCTCGGGCCCGGTGCGCGTGCGGCGTGAGCGCGAGACGGCGCGCGTCGAGGGATTCAGTAATCTGAGCTGGGTGGGGGAAGGCGCCGGATTTGCAGGTGGCATCATGAGCGCGGCCCTGGACGGGGTGCGCGGGGCCCAGGGCCTGCTGCGCGCGGGGATCAGAGCCTGATTCGCGGCCGATTTGGGCTCGATGCGGGGGCGGACCCGCGACTACAGTAGTACAGCACCCCACGCACGGGAGAGGATGACATGAGCACCGACCCAGGCAGAGAGTCACGCCGCAAGGTGACCACCAAGAGCTTGCTCGAGATGAAGCAGGCGGGCGACCGTATCTCCGCCCTGACCGCCTACGACTTCCTGATGGCCGGCCTGATCGATCGGGCGGGCGTGGACGTGATCCTGGTGGGGGATTCGGTGGCGATGGTCGTCCAGGGCGGCGACACGACCGTCACCGTGACGATGGAGCACATGCTCTACCACGCGAAGCTCGTCAGCCTCGGCGTCGAGCGCGCCCTGGTGGTAGGCGATCTCCCGTTCATGTCCTTCCAGGTCAACGCCGACGAGGCTCTGCGCAATGCGGGCCGCATGGTGAAGGAATCGCACGTCGAGGCGGTCAAGCTCGAGGGGGGCGAGGTCATCTGTCCGACCGTTCGCCGGCTAGTGGAGGTGGGCATTCCTGTCATGGGTCACCTGGGCCTGACGCCGCAGTCGATCCACAAGTTCGGCAGCTATCAGGTACGCGCCACCACCGACGTGGAGGCCGATGAGATTCGGCGCGACGCCGTCGCCCTGCAGGACGCGGGCGCCTTCGCTCTCGTGCTCGAGAAGATCCCCGCCAGCCTCGCGCAGGAGATCTCGCGCGATCTCTCGATGCCGGTGATCGGCATCGGCGCGGGAGCCGGTTGTGACGGCCAGATCCTCGTCAGCCACGACATGCTCGGCCTCTACACGCGCTTCAAGCCTCGCTTCGTCCGCCGCTATGCTCAGCTGGGCCAAGACATGCAGGAGGCCTTCGAGCACTATGCGCGCGACGTTCGCGCGGGCGAGTTCCCTGGGGAGGGCGAGAGCTACTGATCGGGGTCGCCGAGGGCCTTGCGGAACAGGTCGCCGAGGTTGGTTCCCTTGGGCGTGCTCTGCCCTGAATCGAGGACCTCGCGCACGGCCGAGGTGTCCGCGGCATCCTCCGATCCGATCACGGCGCCGTGGGGGTCGAGGCGCGAGAGGGAGATGCGCCGTGCGGCCGGATCGATCGAGATCACCCGTACGCTGACGGTCTCGCCCTCCTTCACCACATCGCGCACGTGGCGTACGCGGTCGCGGCCCACCTGCGAGACGTGCAGCAGGCCCTCGATGCCGGGCTCCAGTTCGACGAAGGCGCCAAAATCCATCAGGCGCACGACGTTGCCTTCCACGACGCTCTCTTCCGCAATGCGGTGGACGATGTCGTCCCACGGGTCCGGCTCGAGCTGCTTCATGCCCAGGCCGATGCGTCGTCCGCCATCCTTGATCTCGAGCACCATCGCCTCCACCTTCTGTCCGGTGGCGAGCACGTCCGCCGGGTTCTCCACGCGCTTGCGGGAGATGTTGGAGACGTGCACCAGGCCCTCGACCCCGGGGGAGATCTCGACGAAGGCGCCAAAGCCCTCGACGCGCGTCACGACCCCCTTGACGAGGGAGCCCGAGACGAGACTGGCCGTGATCTCCGTCCGCTTGCGGTCGCGCTCGTCGGCCAGGACGGCGCGGCGCGACAGCACCACTCGGTTGCGCGTCTGGTCGATCTCGAGGACCTTGCAGGTCATGTCGTCGTCCAGGAACTTCGAGAGGTCCTCCTCACGCTGGAGCGATGCGTGCGAGGCGGGCATGAAGGCGGAGTTCGGTCCGATCTTGAGCTCGAGCCCGCCCGTGTTGTGTCCCGTGACGCGCGCCTTGACCACGTCCCCGACCTTCATGTCCCTCCAGGTCGCGAGGATCAGAGCCTGGGTGCGGCTGAGCAGCAGGAGGTCGCCGTCACGGCCGCGCACGGCGAGCTCGACCTCCTGGCCGACAGGGGGCGGCTCGTCGAACTCCGAGACGTCCACGACCCCTTGTTCGCGCGGGCCGAGCTCGACGACCACGTCCTGGCCGGAGATGCCGACCACCGTCCCGCAGCGGAGCTGTGGGTCTGCCCCGGCCTTCACCGGCGCCGACGCCGATGCTCTCGCTGCTGCCGGCCGGTCGTACTCGACCTTGTCGAGACCCTGCAGGTCGATCCCGTCGAGGGCGTCGGTGATCTCGTCGTCGAGGTTGGCGGGATTCTCTTCGGTCATGGGCGGGTCGCCGCGTTCAGGCACGCGGGCAGGGGGTCGGCGGGGGCTGGTGGAACCAGCCTCCCAGCAGGGACGGTATAGGGTCGATTCTACGCGCAGGAGGCCCCAGACGGGTGTCCCTACCCTTCGCGGTGGACGAGCGACGTGCTGGCCTGGTCGGTCGGCCAGAGGACTATCTCCCCGACGTTGACGTGCGCGGGCCGGGTGACGGCGTATAGCACCGCGTCGGCCACATCCTCGGCGGTCAGGGGTGTCATGCCCTGGTATACGGCCGCGGCGCGGGCCTCGTCGCCCCGGAAGCGGACCTTGCTGAAATCGGTCTCGACCATCGCCGGGTCGACCGTGATCAGGCGCAGGTGCTTCCCGCACAGCTCGATACGCAGGGTCTCGTAGAGGGCCTTGACGGCGAACTTCGTCGCGCAGTAGATCGCGCCGCCGGCGTATACCTGGCGACCCGCCACGCTGCCGAGGGTCACCACGTCGCCGTGGCCGCGATCGATCATGCCCGGCAGCACGGCCCGCAGGGTGTGCAGGACGCCCTTCACGTTCGTGTCGATTACCTCGCTCCACTCCGCCGGGGCCCCCTCGTGAAGAGGCTCGACGCCGTAGGCCAGTCCGGCGTTGGCGAGCACGATGTCGAGGGGCAGGTCCGCCAGGGCGCTCGCGACGGCCTCGGCGTCGCAGACGTCGAGGACGAGGGTGCGCGCGCCGGGGCAGTCGGCGGCCACGCGCTCGAGTTCTTCCTTGCGGCGGGCGGCGAGGACCACCGTCGCGCCTGCGGCGGCGAGGGCGCGCGCCGTGGCGGCGCCGATCCCGGCCGAGGCGCCGGTCACCAGGGCCAGTCGGTCTTGGAGGTCGTTCATGGATCCCACTGGAATACGCTACCGTGTCCCGATGGTCCAGACCCACATCACCTACGAGGGCAGCCTGCGCTGCCGAGCCGTCCACGCTCCCTCCGACAGCGCGCTCGTGACGGACGCGCCGACGGACAACCACGGCAAGGGCGAGTCCTTCTCGCCTACCGATCTCGTGGGCGTCTCCCTCGGTTCGTGTGTGCTGACGATCCTGGGCATGGTCGCCGAGCGGCAGGGATGGGAGCTCGCCGGTGCGACGGTCACGGTCGAGAAGATCATGCAGACCGAGCCTGACCGGAAGATCGCGCGCCTCGAGCTCGATATCCGCATCCCCGGCACCTTCGATGGGGGCCAGCGGGAGCTCCTGGAGCAAGCTGCCGGCACCTGCCCGGTGTCGGCCACCCTGGAGGGCGCGCTCGAGATCCGCACCCGCTGGGAGTGGGACGAGTAGGCGCGCGCTCCCTTCAGGGAGCTTCGCGCCCGAGGCTCCGGGCGGCGTCGATTCCGGCGCGCCAGCCCTCTGCGGCGGCGCGTCCGAAGGCGATCCCGTGCAGGGCGTTGCCGGCCAGGAACAGGCCGCCGGAAGGGGAGCGTGTGGTGGCCAGGGAGGTCTCGATGCGCTCCACCCGATCGAGGTGACCGAGCTCGTACTGGGGGATGGCGGCCGGCCAGCGGATCACCTCCCGAAAGCGAGGCGGCTCCCGCAGGCCGAACAGGCGCTGCATGTCGGCGTGCGCCAGGTCGGCGAGGTCGTCGGGTGCGAGGGCCGTCGCGCACGGGTCCGTGGCCCCGCCGAGCAGGACGCGCACCAGCAAAGCGTCGCTCGGGCTGCGCCCGGCGAACAGGTGCGAGTCCAGGACGTAGCCGAGGGAGCGCAGGCCCTCGCCGCGCGGGATCAGGGCGCCGAAGCCGCGCGGGATGCGCTGCAGGGCTTCCGCCGCGTAGCCGAGGCCCACGACGGCCACGCCGGGACAGGAGAGGCCGGCCAGCTCGCGAGCTGCCGCGGGCGCCGACTTGCTGAGCAGGGCCGCGCTGGAGCGCGGGTCGCCGGCGAGCACCACGGCGTGGGCCGGCAGGGGCGCGTTGTCGCCGGCCACGGACACCAGCCAGGGGGAGTGAGCTCCGCCGCTGACGAGGGCGGAGACCTGAGCGAGGGTGCGCACGGTGAAGGGCGCGCGCTGGGCCAGGGCGCGGGGGAGGCTCTGCATGCCGCCCGCGAAGGAACACAGGGGCGCCGCCGAGCCCGCGGGCCCGCCCTTTGAGCCTCGCGCCCGGCGCAGGGCCTTCATGGCGCGCAGCAGGGAGCCGTGTTCGCGTTCCAGCTCCCGCATACGCGGAAAGGCGGCGGGCAGGGAGATCGCCGCTGCGTCCCCGGCGAAGACGCCGCCGACCATGGGGGCGACGAGGCGCTCGGCGGCCTGGCGTCCCAGGCGGCGCGTGGCGAAGGCCAGCACGCTCTCGTCTCCGTCGTCGGTCCTGCGCGGGATCCAGCGCTCGGCGGCCAGGCGCAGGAGCCCGGCGAGCGAGAGCACGCCGCTCTGGGCGAAGGCCAGGGGCCGGGCCTCGAGAGCGCGCACGCGCCCGCCGCGCACGACGAAGCGCCGGGTGGCGGCGTCCCGGGCAGGGATCTTCTCCAGACCGGCGCGTTCGGCGAGACGGTCGAGGACGGGCTCGGCGTCGAGGAAGCCCGTGGGGCCCGCCTCAAGCGTCCATTCCCCCCGCACCTGCGTGCGGGCCTTGCCGCCGACCGTGCCCTCGCGTTCGAGGAGCAGCACTCTCGCCTCGACGCCACGCTGTTCGATCTCCTCGTGGGCTGCCCAGGCAGCGGCGAGGCCGCTGATCCCACCCCCGATCACCACCACGCGCTTCATGCTCGTCTCGCCTGCGCGACTCCTCACACGGTGCGGCTGAATGTCGGCCGGTTATCGCCTTCGTGCTTCTCGCGCCAGTAGCGGTCGAAGCACATGGCCAGGTTGCGGACAAACAGCTCGCCGGTAGGCGTCGCCTTGACGCTCTCGCCGTCAAAGGTCGCCAGGCCCTCGTCCACGAGTGGCTCCAGGCGCCGCAGGTCCTCGGCGAAGGTCTCGGCGAAGTTGATCCCGAATCGGAGCTCGAGCGCCCGCACGTCGACCCCGAAGTTGCACATCAGCTCGTGGATCAGCGCGCGTCGCAGCTCGTCATCCTCGCTGCGCACGACCCCGCGCGCGACCGGCAGCTGGTCGCGTTCGATCGCAGCGCCGTAGTCCGAGAGCTTCTTCTCGTTCTGGACGTAGGCGCCCTGAACGTCCCCGATGGCCGAGATGCCGAGGCCGATCACGTCATCGGCGGGGATGACCGCGTAGCCCTGGAAGTTGCGGCGCAGGCGCCCTTCGCGACGGGCACGCGCCAGCTCGTCGTCGGGGTGGGCGAAGTGGTCCATCCCGATGGGCTCATAGCCGGCATCGAGGAAGCGCTCGCGGGCCAGGGCGAAGAGACGGAGCTTCTGCTCGCGATCAGGGAAGTCGCTCTCATCGAGCTTCTTCATGTGACCGCGAATCCAGGGCACGAAGGCGAAGGAATACACGGCCACGCGGTCGGGGCACAGTTCGATGGTGCGCTCAACGGTGTTCTCGAAAGAGCGCGACTCCTGGAACGGGAGGCCGTAGATCAGGTCGATGTTGATGCCCTTGAAGCCCCGTGCGCGGGAGGCGTCGAGCAGCGTGCGAGTGAGCTCCACCGATTGCACACGCGCGATCGCCTCCTGAACATTGGGTTCGAAGTCCTGCACGCCGAGGGAGATGCGGTTGAAGCCGTGCTCGGCGAGCACGGCGATGTGCTCGAGGCTCGTCACGCGCGGGTCGACCTCGACGGCGAGCTCGGCGTCGGAGGTGGGGGTGAAGGAGCGCCGCAGGTGGAGGAGAAGGCGTTCGAGCTCCTGCGGCGAATGGTAGGTCGGCGTGCCTCCGCCGAGGTGCAGCTGGGAGAAGCGGCGGCGGTGCGGGAGATGCTCTGCCACCAGGTCGATCTCTCGCTCGAGCAGCTGCAGATAGGGGGCGGCCTTGTGTTTGTGGGGCGTGATGATCACGTGACAGCCGCAGAACAGGCAGCGCGACTCGCAGAATGGCAGGTGGAGGTAGAGCGAGAGCGGGGCGTCGCCCGCTGCGTCCGCCCGAGCCAGATGTCGGGCGTAGGTCTCGCGACCGACGCCCTCGTCGAACTCCACGGCCGTGGGGTAGCTCGTGTAGCGCGGCCCGGGCCGGTCGTGGCGGGCCAGCAGATCGGCGGTCAGGGTTCGGTCGATCGGTCGTTCGCTCACCGGGGGTCCTGCTCGCCGTGGACCACCTCGATCAGGGCCTCGATGCTCTCGAGCGGCGTCTCGGGATGGATCCCATGCCCGAGGTTCATCACGTGGCCGTGGGCCGGCAGCGCGGCCATGAGCGCCGAGGCCGCGCGCCTCGTCGCCTCCGGGCCGGCCAGCAGGCACGCGGGATCCAGGTTGCCCTGGAGGACCTTACCTGGACCCAGCTCGGCGCGCAGGGCCGCCAGGTCCGTTCGCCAGCAGAGCGCCAGACCCTCCGACGGCAGGAGCGCGCCGGTGCGAGCGAGGTGCGGCGCGCCGTTCAGGAAGGCGACCCGCGGCACGCCTGCGCGGCCGAGCTCGGTCAGGAGTGCCTCCATGTGCGGGCGCACGTGGGTCTCCCAGTCCGAGGCCTCGAGCAGCCCCGCCCAGGAGTCGAAGACCTGCAGGACGTCCGCGCCGGCGCGCCACTGCTCGAGCAGGAAGCTGGCCGAGAGCTGCGCGAGAGAGGCGAGCAGCTCGCCGAAGGTGAGGGGGTCCTCGCGCAGTAAGGCTCGCAAGCGCGGGAAGTCCTTGCCGCCGCGCCCGTCGACGAGGTAAGCGGCGATCGAGAGCGGGGCGCCTGCGAAGCCGATCAGGGCCGCGCGCCCGTCCAGTGCCGCTTTCACCTGTCTTAGGGTCGCGGGGACCTCGGGGGCGATCTCGGCGGCGTCGGGGATGCGCAAGGCCCTCACGGCCGCCGCGTCCCGCAGAGGTCGCTCCACGATGGGACCGGGATCGAAGCGCACATCGATCCCCATGGCGGCGACGGGACTCATCAAGTCGGCGAAGACGATGGCCGCATCGAAGGGGAAGCGCTCCAGGGGCTGCAGGGTCACCTGGGCGGCGAGGTCCGGTGACGCGCACAGTTCCTCGAAGGAGACCTCGCGCCGCAGGGCGCGGTACTCGGGTAGGCAGCGCCCGGCCTGGCGCATGATCCACAACGGTCGCCGCTCGGTCCGCTCGCCCCGCAGGACGCGCAGTAGGAGATCGTTCGAATCGCTCATGCGTCGCTCCCTGGTGCGCGAGTGAAGCGATAGCCCACCCCGCGTTCGGTGTGGAAGTGAAAAGGCCGCTCTGGATCGCGCTCAAAGCGCTTGCGCAGGCGCACGATGAAGTTGTCGATGGTGCGCGTGGAGGGGAAGACGTCATAACCCCAGACCGTCTCCAGGATCGCCTCGCGCGAGACCACCTCGCCGTCGCGCTCGGCCAGGCAGCGCAGGATCATGGCTTCCTTGTGGGTCAGGTGCTGTTCCGTGCCGTCCCAGGAGCGTCCGCGGTAGGTGGAGAAGTCGAGCTGGTTGTCGCCGAAGGCGATCGTCTCCGCGCGCCCGTCGCCGCGCATCCATGCGCCGCGGCGGACTATGGCCGAGACACGCGCAAGGAGTTCGCGCAGGGCGAAGGGCTTGGGTAGGTAGTCGTCGCCACCGGCTTCGAGGCCCTCGATGCGATCGTCCACGCCGCTCAGGGCGGTCAGAAAGAGGATCGGCACCTCGTCGCCGCGCTCGCGCAGAGCGCGGCAGACCGCGAGGCCGTCCATGCCGGGCATCATCACGTCCAGGAGGATCAGGTCCCAGGTCTCGGCCGTGGCGCGCTCCAGGGCCTGCGGTCCGTCGTGGGCGACGGCTACCTGGTACCCCTCGGCCTCGAGGTTCTCGGCGATGCCGAGGGCCAGGTTGCGCTCATCGTCCACGACCAGGATGCGCGTGTCCGTACGCCTCGCCTCGCTCATGCTCGTCCCTGCCCTTCGGCCGCCGCGGGCCACCAGAAGCGGAACACAGCTCCCTCGCCCTGCCCGTCGCTCTGGGCCTCGATCCTCCCGCCCGCGCTCTCAACGAAGTGCTTGACGATGAACAGCCCCAGGCCGGAGCCCTTCTTCTCACGCCGCAGTTCGTCGCCGGTGCGGTAGAACTTGTCGAACAGGCGGCGCGCCTCGCGCGGGTCGAACCCCACGCCGTCGTCGCTCACCTCGCCCCACACCTCTCGCCCTTCGGCGGCGGCGCGGATGCGCACCGAGCCCCCGCCGGCAGCGGCCGCGGCGTCGATGGCATTGTGGATCAGGTTCGACAGGACGGTGTGGAGTGCCGTCCTGTCGGCGTTCAGCCAGAGTCCCTCGGGCACCTCGTCCACGAGTTCCACGCCGCGCGCCGCGGCGCGCGGGCCGCTCTCCTCGAGGGAGGAGCGCAGGGCTGCGGCGAGGCAGACGCGCTCGGGTGAGAAGACCAGGTGGCCTTCCTCGATCTCTCCCGCGTCGAGGATGTTGGTGACGGTGGCCTCCAGCCTTCCCACGTCCTCGACCATGCGCGCCGAGAGGGTCGCGAGGACCTCGCCCTCGGGGCGGCGCAGCGCCAGGGTCTCCGCGGCGAGCCGCAGGCTGGCCAGGGGGCTCTTGAACTCGTGCGAGACGGAGGCGAGGAAGTTGTTCTGACGCCGGGACAGCTCCGCCCGCTGGCGCAGGGAAGCGCCGATGACTCCCATGCCGCACAGCAGCACCAGCAGGAAGAAGGAGCCCTCCCAGCCGTAGCGATTGATGCGGCGATGCCGGGCGTGATCCAGTTCGGCGGCGTGCGCGGGGTCGAGGACGGTGCCCTCGACTCCGCGCTGCAGGCGTGGAAAGAGCTCGTGCACCTTCGCCCACGCGACGCCGTTGTCCAGCAGTGCGTCGGCGGCGCGCGCTTGTTCGGCGTAGCGCTCTAGGGTGTCGGCGTTCACGGCTTGCGTGTAGGTGGACTGGTCGATGACCCAGTAGGCGGCCTGGGCGAAGCACAGGACGAGCAGGCCGCCGATGGCGATCTGCACTCCACGTGATGCGCCCCGCGAGCCCCTCATCGCGCTTCCCCGCTCTCGCCCAGGACCTGCTTAAGGGCGTCCTCCAGGCGTTCGACGTGTTCATACTCGTGGGCCAGGGAGAGGAAGCCGACCTCGAAGGCCGAGGGAGCCAGGGCCACGCCGCGGGACAGCAGGCCGTGGAAGAGCTCCCGATAGCGCGTGGCGGCCACGGGCTCGATGGCGTCGGCGCGGCGCGGGGCTTCACCCTCCTGGAGCGAGAGCCAGAAGATCGAGCCGACGCGCACGAGCCGTGCGGGCAACCTCCCAGCCTCCAGAATCGGGGTCAGGCGCTCCTCGAGGAAGCGCCCCAGGTCCTCGAGGCGCGTCCAGCCGTCCTCGCGTTCGAGCACGTCGAGGGTCGCCAGGCCGGCCGCCATGGCCAGGGGGTTTCCCGAGAGGGTCCCCGCCTGATACACGTCGCCTTCCGGTGCCAGGTGGTCCATCAGCTCGGCCCGGCCGGCGAAGGCCCCGACCGGCAGGCCGCCGCCGATCACCTTGCCGAAGGTCGCCAGGTCGGGCTCGAGGCCCAGGAGCTGGGCGGCGCCGCCGCGCGCGAGGCGGAAACCGCTGATGACCTCGTCGAGGATCAGTAGCGCTCCCTGCTCGCGCGTCTGGCGCGCGACATCGGCCAGGAACTCGCGCCGCTGGATGAGCAGCCCGCAGTTGGCGGGAACCGGCTCGATGATGACGGCGGCGATGCGCTCGGAGTGGGCGGAGAACAGGTCGGCGAGGCCTCGCTCGTCGTCGAGGTCGCAGACCAGGGTCTGGCTGGCGAAGGCCTCGGGGACGCCGGCCGAAGAGGGGCGGGCGAAGGTCGCCAATCCCGAGCCCGCCTGCACCAGGAGGTGGTCCGCGTGGCCGTGGTAGCAACCGGCGAACTTGACCACGAGGTCGCGGCCGGTGACGCCGCGCGCCAGGCGAATGGCGCTCATGGTGGCCTCCGTCCCCGACGAGACGAAGCGCACCTTCTCGATCCCCGCGTAGGCGTTGATCACGCGCTCGGCGAGAGCCGCTTCGCCCGGGCAGGGCGCACCGAAGGTCGTCCCCCGTTCGCAGGCGTCGTGCAGGGCGCTCAGCACTTCCGGGTGGGCGTGGCCGAGGATCAGCGGCCCCCAGGAGCCGACGAAGTCGAGCAGGCGTTCGCCGTCGACATCGACAAGCTCCGCGCCCGCGCCGGCGGCGATCACCCGCGGAGTTCCGCCCACGGCCCCGAAGGAGCGCACCGGTGAGCTCACACCGCCGGGGAGGGACTCGAGGGCGCGCGCGAAAGCTCGCTCGTTGGCGGTCACAGCCAGGCTCCCGCCAGGGCCTCGCGGGCGTGGTAGGTGAGGATCACATCGGCCCCGGCGCGCGCCATGGCGAGCAGGTTCTCGCGTACCACCGCCGGTTCGTCCAGCCAGCCGCGCTCGGCGGCGGCCTTCACGGCGGAGTACTCCCCCGAGACGTTGTAGGCCGCCACGGGCAGGCGCGTGACCTCACGCACGCGGCGGATGATGTCCAGGTAGGCGAGGGCCGGCTTGACCATCAACATGTCGGCGCCCTCGGCCTCGTCCAGCAAGGCCTCGCGTTCGGCCTCGCGGGCGTTGCGCACGTCCATCTGGTAGGTCTTTCGGTCGCCCTCGCCCGGCGCGCAGTCGGCCGCGTCGCGGAAGGGCCCGTAGTAGGCCGAGGCGTACTTGACCGAGTAGGAAAGGAGGCCTGTCTGCTCGAGGCCGCGGGCGTCGAGGGCCGCCCGGATGGCGGCCACGCGACCGTCCATCATGTCCGAGGGCGCGACCATGTCTGCTCCCGCCTCGGCGTGTATGACAGCCATTTCGGCCAGGAGTGGCAGGGTGGCGTCGTTGGCCACGTCGCCCCCGTCCAGCACGCCGCAGTGACCGTGGTCGGTGGTGGCGCACAGGCAGACATCGGTGATCACCAGCAGGTCCGCGCCGAACTCGCGCTTGAGGGCAGCCACGGCCTGCGGTACGGCGCTCTCAGTGTCTCGCGCGAGACTGCCCGTGGGGTCCTTGCGTCCGTCGCCGGCGAGGCCGAAGAGCAGTACGCTGCGCAGGCCGAGTTCGAGGTCCGAGGCCACCGTCCGCAAGAGCGCCTCGCGGCCGGTGCGGGAGATCCCGGGCATCGAGGGGATGGGCTCCACGGTGCGCTCGTCGGGGAGCACGAAGTGGGGCATGACCAGGCGCGAGGCGTCCAGGCGGGTCTCGCTCACGAGGTCGCGCAGGACGGATCCGCGCCGCAGGCGGCGGGGTCGGCTGAGAAGGGGATCGGGGTCGGGCTGGCTCATGAGCGGCAGTCGGGAGGCTGGTGGGCGGCGTCCAGGGAACGCCAGGCGTGAATCATGGCGGGCAGGTCACGACCGGCGGCCTCCGCCGCCACGGTCAGGCCCGCGGCCTGGGCCGCCGCGCTGGTCGCGGGGCCGAGGGTGACGACCGCGACTGTTGCGGGCAGGTCGGTCTGGGCCATGAGGCCCTCCACGGCCGAGGGACTGGCCAGGAAGACCGCGTCCGCCTCTACCTGCGCGCGCGTCCCCGATGGCACCGCCGGATAGGTACGGTAGACGGGAACGAGCACGCACTCCACCCCTCGGGTGGTCAAGCCGTCGCGAAGGTCCGGAAGGCCATCCTGGGCTCCCGCCAGCAGGATCCGCTCACTCGCGCACTCGGCGAGGGCGACGGCCAGGGAGTGCCCGGTCTGTTCGGGGGCGACAAGGTCGCAGTGGCCGAGGAGCGCACGCGCCGCGTCGGCGCTGGCCGCACCGACGGCGGCGACCGAGACGCCGTCGGGCAGGCCCCCTGGCGCGAGCGCCGCGACGGCCCTCGCGCCGCGCCGCGAGGTGAGGGCCAGCCAGTCGCAGCGAGCGAGCTCAAGCGCGAGGAGGGCGGCGCTCTCGGGGATCGGCTCGCAGCGGATGCAGGGGAGCTCAACGGGCTGTAAGTCCGCCGCGCGCAGGTCCTCGGCCCAGCGTGCGTTGTCCTCGACGCTGCGCGTGATCAGGATGCGCTTCATGCCGATCGTTCCTCGCATGCCAGCAGGGCCTCGTGCACGCGCGCAGCCAGGCCCTCGGGACCGTCTCCGGCCACCTGGGCCCGCCGCAGGCGATCGTCCAGATCGAGCACCGCGCGCAGCACCAGGCGCCCGGTCCGCTCCTCGCTGCAGTGCGCGCCGAAGGGCGCGTCGCAGCCTGCCTGCACCAGGCGCAGTAGCTCGCGCTCGACCTCGACGACGCGCCGCGTGGGCGCGTCGTCGAGGTCGGCGACCGCCGCGTGTGCCGCGTTCCCGCTCTGCACTTGCAAGGCGAGGGCACCCTGGGACGGAGCCGGCACGAAGCGTTCGGGATCGAGGCGCCGCTCGACGAGATCGTCGCGTCGGAGTGTTTCGCACTCCCCGCGCTCGGCCGCCGCGTCGAGGCGGTCGAGGCCAGCGGCGGCCATGACGATGGCGTCGAGGTCTCCCTCCTGCAATCGTCGCACGCGCGTGGGGACGTTGCCGCGCAGGGGGGCGATGCGCAGGTCGGGGCGCTCCTCGCTCAGCAGGACGCGGCGGCGGGCTGCGGAGCTGCCCACCCGTGCTCCGTCGATCAGGGGCAGGCCGGGGGCGTCGGCGGCGTGGGCCTCGGGACGGATCAGCAGGCGGTCCGCCGCGTCGGCGCGCGGGGGGACGGCGGCGATGGTCAATCCCCTGGGAGAGTCCCCGGGGAGGTCCTTGTAGGAGTGCACGGCGAGATCCACGCGCCCTTCAGCGAGCGCACGCTCGATCTCGCTCACGAACACACCCGGAGGGCCGATGCTGGCGAAGGGACTGACCTGGTCGGCGTCGCCGTGGGTCTCGATCGGTACGAGCTCGATCCGATGCCCGCGCGCTTCGAGCTCCTTCTGGACCCAGCGCGCTTGCACCAGAGCCAGGGCCGATGCGCGCGTTCCGATGCGCAGCTTCACGGCGGATCTTCTTCGTCAGGCGGCAGGGCCGCGAGCACGCGTTCGGTGTCCAGGGCCGCCCCGAGCTTGCGTGCGAGGTCGCGCTCGGCGCCGGAGAGGAAGGCGCTCAGGGCTTCGGGCCCGGCCTGCAGGGCGACCTCTCGCAGGCCGCGGCTGGAGAGGTGGGCGAACCGCCGAGCGAGAGCCTCGGCCCAGCGCCGCACGGCGCTCGCGCCTTCGGGGTCGAGGTCGCCCAGTCCCCGGCGCAGCAGGTCTTCGACCCCGGCCAGAGCGGTCTCGCGGTAGTGATCATGCAGGATCGTGACGACGGACTCGACCGAACGCAGACCCAGGCGGCGGTGCACGCGATCGAGGGCATCGTCCACCAGGGCCCGCGCGTCCGCCGAGTCGCGCCGCCGCTGTCGCTGGTTACCGGCCGCGGCGGCGTTGATCTCCTCCATGCCCACGCGCTCGAACCCGAGGGCGCGGGCTGCTTCGGGGGCGATGTCGGGAGGCAGGGCCAGGTCCACCAGGAGCGGGAGGCGCCCGCGGCTGGCGCGGGCCAGGGCGATGAGGTCGGCCTGGTCGAGGATGGGGAGCGGGGCCCCGGTGGCGGAGACCACGACCGCCAGCGCATCGGGATCCGTTCGGAACTCCGCGAGTGGGCGCGGTCGGGCGTCGATGCCGAGCTCGCGCGCCGCGCGCGTCGCGCGCTCGACCGTGCGGTTCACCCACACGAGCGGCCGCCCGCACTTCGCCAGGCTCTCGGCGCAGCGGCGCGTCATGGGGGACACGCCGATCAGGGCCACCGGTCCGCGCGTGGCATCGATCCGCTCCAGGGCCAGCTCCGCCAGGGAGGTGCGGCCGAGGCCCAGACCGCTTTGGCGGCGCACGCGGCGGGCGACCTTGAGAGCCTCTTCCCACAGGAAGGACACCCGCCGCCCGGCGAGTCCCAGGCGGCGCGCTTCCTCCAGAGCCGCTCGCACCTGCCCGGCGATCTCGGTCTCTCCCAGGCGCGCCGAGTCCAGGCCGGCCGCCACCAGGAAGAGGTGCTCGACGGCTCCCTCGCCGGCCCAGGCGCGCAGGGTGCGCTCGGCCTCGCCGGGCTGGGGCTCCCGTCCGGCGAGGGCGAGGAAAGCCCGGCGTCGCATGGTCGCTGCGGGGGTCGGCTCTTCGGCCACGAAGCACAGTTCCACCCGGTTGCAGGTGGCCAGGTAGCACAGCTCCTTTGCACCCATGGCGTGCGCCATGGCGGGCAGGCGTTCAGAGCGCCGCTCGCTCGGCAGGGTGAAGCGCGAGATGGCCTCTTCCCCTCCGTGGCGCCAGTCGAGGCCGACGATTCCGATGCGATTCATGGGTCGATGGTGGGACTCCCGAGGACCTTCTAGCGCCTCTGGGCCCGCCGTTGTCACAGGAGTGTCAGCGCCGCGAAGTTATCGTCCCGGCTCGGCTCGGCTCAGGCCGACAAGGCCGCCAGGGCGTGCGCCAGGGCCGGGTGCCCGGCGGGTGCTCTCGCGAGGACGAAGGACTCGCCCCCGGCGGCGAGGAAAGTCTCGCGCCCCCGTCGGCTCAATTCCTCCAGGGTTTCGAGACCGTCGGTCAGGAAACCGGGGGCGCTTACGGCGACGCGCTTCACGCCGCGCGCCGCGAGGTCGGCCAGGGTCGCCGCGGTGGCCGGTCCCAACCAGGGGGTACGTCCGAAACGCGACTGGAAGCAGACGGTCGTGTGTTCCTCCTTCCAGGCCACGGCGGCCGTGAGGGCCTCGGCCGTGCGCCGGCAGTCGGCCTGGTAGCGGCCGCCCTCGCGGCGGTCGACGGCCGCGGGGATCGCGTGGAAGGAGAAGACCAGGTGTTCCGGCTCGGCATCCCCCGCCTCTTGCACGGCCGTGCGCAGGCGGTCGGCGAGGGCCACCACGTAGCCCGGGTCGGCGGGGTCGAGGTGCGCGACCGAGAGGCGTTCCTCAAGTCCGAGGCGTCTGGCGATGGCGTGGGCGGTCGCTTCCACCGTTCCCGCGCTGGAGGCCGTGCGCTGGGGGAAGAGCGGGGCGACCACCAGTCGCTCTGCGCGCGCCGCCGCCGCGGCCATGGCGGCCTCCAGGCTCTGAGCCCCATAGCGGTAGGCGAGGCTGGCCGATCCTTGATCGCCCAGGTCCGCTCGCACCGCATCCAGCAAGCGCTCGCTCTCCACTGCCAGGGGTGAGCCCGCGTCGGTCCAGATTGTGCGATAGAGCGCGGCCACGCGCGCCGGCCGGCGGCGCAGGACGATCCCGTGCAAGATGGGCAACCACAGCCAGCGCGGCCGCTCGACCACCATCGGGTCGCTCAGGAACTCGGCCAGGAACGCCCGTACGGCGCTCTCCGTTGGGGCCGAGGGTGTGCCGAGGTTGGTGAGGATCAGCTCCCTCGTCGGCGCGGCGTCGACCATGGCGCGCCGTTATACCAACCCCTTGCGCCGCCCGTCTGCTGCCTCAGGGACAGAAGGTCACGCTGAGGGCGTCGGAGAGGTTGAATCCCGAGCCCTGGGGGCCGGTGGGGTCCCGGTACCAGAACTGGAAGAACCACGTCTCGCCCGCATCGATCTGGCCGCCCGGAGCGGGGGGCGCGCTGAAGTCCAGCGGCCGCGATGCGTGGCCGCCGGGCTCGATGACCTGCGGCGGATTCAGTCGCCAGACCGTCCCGCCGACGCAGCGAACGCCGTCGCCGAAGGGGATCTGGGCCTGCTGCGGACCGTAGTAGAAGAGGCCGAACTGGCCGGGGATGGCACCGTCCGCGCGCAGTTCGAAGTCGCTGGCGGAGATTATGGTCGTGCCGCCGTGGGAGATCCACGCGCCGGGGCCGGCGGAGTTGGGAGCGCTCGTGCAGTAGGCCCAGGCCGTGCTCCCCGCGGGCACGATCTTGAACACCTCGCCGCCCGCCTTGTCGAGCAGGTATAGCTCGCCGTCGGCGTCCTCTCCGAAGGAGACCAGCAGGTCGATGCTGGTGGAACCGCAGGGGGCCAGTTCCGCCGTGCGCTCGGTGAGCTCGCTCATGCCCGCTCCGTCGTGGCGGAAGGACCAGACGCGCCCGCTGCAAAAGTCGCCGAAGAAGACCTTGCCCTGTTCAGCGGGCAGCGCGGCGCCGCGATACACGACGCCGCCGATCACGCAGCAGTTGCCCAGGGTGTGGGGGTAGTCGTGGACAGGATCGATCCACGACGGATCGTCGCAGGCGCAGCCTGCCGCGTTCGTGCAGTCCGTCCCCTCCATACACTTCCAGCCGTAGTTCTCTCCGCCGGCGCTGGCGGCGGGCTGGAAGTTGATCTCCTCGCGGTCCGCCTGCCCCACGTCGCCGATCCACAGGTCCCCGGTGACGCGGTCGAAGCTGAAGCGCCAGGGCTGGCGCAAGCCGTAGGCCCAGATCGCCTCTTCGGCTCCCGGCACGCCGACGAAGGGGTTGTCGGGCGGAACGTGGGGGGGCGGCAGGTCCACGTCGAGGCGCAGGAGCTTGCCGAAGGTGGTCGTGAGGTCCTGGGCGTGGCCGTTGGGGTCGTTGTCGGGGCCGCCGTCACCTATCCCGACATAGAGCATGCCATCGGGGCCGAACTGCACGCAGCTCCAGTTGTGGACCAGGTGTGGCTGCGGCTGGGGCCCGAGGATCAGGACGGCGCTGCTGGGGTCAGCGATGTTGGGGTTGCTCGAGAGCCCGTACTGCACCAGATGAGAGTTCTGCCCTACGTCCTGATAGACGACGTAGAAGCGACCGTTGGAGGCGTGGTCGGGGTGGAAGGCCATGCCCAGCAAGCCCTCGGTGTTGTGTGCGACGATGCCGGAGAGGTCGAGGAAGGGCTGGCCCTGGATGCGGCCGTCCTCGATCAGGTAGATGACGCCGTTCTCGGTCGTGACGAACAGACGCCGGGAGTCGCCGGGCGGGGCGCAGAGGAAGGTCGGCGTGTCGAACCCCGAGGCGATGCGGACCGAGGCGATGCCCTGGGCGTGAGCCGCGGGGGCGGCGAACAGGAGCAGGCAAGCGAGGAGGAGCTTCATCGGTGGTCTGTTGGTCGGGGCCGGATCCTGACTCGCGGCGGAGGGGGCCTGCCAATCCGAGGCTATCACGATGCGCCAGGTTTGACCGATTTCAGCAGGCGGGTGACCCGCCATTTGGTGCTGGCGAGGTCCAGAATGAGGTCCCGCACGGGGGCATGGAGCGATCGTTGGGTCGCCCGCAGGGGCGAGGATCGGTCCTGACGGGGCTGATTGGCCCTCCCTGAAGCCGGAGGTCCCCGAGAGACACCTTGTCCAGTAGCCTGATTCGTGATCCCAGCAATCCCATCGTCCTGGAGCGTCGAACGCTCTGGGCGCTTCAAGGAGAACCCATCATGTTTCGTCTTCACTCCACGTCCATCGCTCTTGTAACCCTGACGTGTCTGGCCGCGACCGCCGGCGCACAGTCCTACAGCGAGGACTTCGAGTCCTTGACCCTTGGGTTTCTCGATGGTCAGGACCGCTGGCACGGCTGGGACGCCAACAACACGCTGTTCAGCACCGTCGTCAGCACGCAGAACAACACGCCGGGAGGCACTCAGTCGGCCGAGATCTCCGTTGGCGCCGACACGATCTGCGATTTCGACGCGATCAACAGCTTGCCCGAGCTGGCCTTCGACTCAGGGCAGTGGACGCTGTCGTGTCAGATGTTCGTGGAGGGGGGCTTCCAGGGCCAGCAGTACTACATGGTGATGAACGACTACAACGATTTCGGGCCCTACGAGTGGAACGTGATGCTGCAGTTCGATTCGGCCAGCTCGAACGTGATCTGCAGTTGCGGCAGCAACGGTCCGCCGGTGACCATGCCGATCCAGTTCGACGACTGGGCCGAGATCCGCTGTGAGTTCGATCTCGACGCGGACAACGTCGACCTCTACTACGACAACCAGTTCGTCGGCTCCTATCCCCCCTCGTTAGGGGTCTTCGGGAGCGACAGCTACGCCAGCGCTCGAATCGACGCCATCGATCTCTATCCCGATGCTGCCGGTTTTCCCAACACGACGCCCGTCTACTACGACGACTTCTCCCTGGAGCAGGTCGGAGGCACCCTGGGCACTTCGTTCTGCTCGGGTGACGGCACCGGCACCGCCTGTCCCTGCGGCAACAACGGTGGCGTCGGTGAGGGCTGCGGAAACAGCTCGGGCAGCGGAGGCACGCTCTCCGCTACCGGCGACTCCAGCGCCGGTGGCAGCCAAACCTACGAGGCAGGCAACCTGATTCCCGGGCAGCCGGCCTTGCTGTTCAGTGGCAACAACGCCATCAATGGCGGCCTGGGCATTCCCTTCGGCGACGGCCTGCGCTGCGCCGGCCAGGGTGTGCTGCGCCACGGCGTGCGGAGCCCCAACGCTGGCGGCGACGCCAGCTGGGCCTCGCCTCTGCCCAATGAGGCGTGGGGGCCGGGGGACACGAAGCATTTCCAGGGCTGGTACCGCGACCCGAGCGGAAGCCCCTGCGGGAACGGCTTCAACCTGACCACCGGGCACACGATCAGCTTCAACTGAGCGTGGTCCAGCGCTGAGCGAGGGCATGTGGGCTCGGGGCACTCAGTGTCCGAGGGCCTCGAGGCGCGCGCGCCAGGTGCGCGCCTCTTCCTTTCTGCCGAGGCGCTCCAGGAGGGCCTGGACGTTCTCCACGGCGGGGCGGTGTCGCGGGTCGAGGCTCGCGGCCCGCCGGTAATGGAGCAGCGCGGCCGCGTCCTCGCCCCGCTTCTCGAGGCACACCCCGAGGCTGTTGACGGTCGCGGCGCGCTCGGCGCCGGCCTCCAGGAGGGCCCGGAAGTGTGGCTCGGCCTCTCCGGGCCGATCGAGGGCCAGCAGGTACGTGCCCAGGTAGCGCCGCGCCCAGAGGTTGTGGGGGTTGCCGTCCAGAATCAGGCGCAGAGCGTCGGCTCCTTCCTCCAGCTCGCCGGCATCTCCGAGGGCCGCTGCTTGACCCATTGCGTAGGCCTCGGCCATGCGCGCGTGGGGACTCGGCCGGTCGCATTCGTCGAGAGGGTCGGGGAGCGGGCCCGCTTCCGAGCCCGAGGCCGCGTAGCCAAGGCGTTCCAGTTCGGCCATCAGAGCCTCGGTGTCGGTGTCGATGCCCTCGATCGCCAGGGTCGGCAGCCTGCTCAGCTCGGCCAGGCGTCGGCGGTAGCTCTCTGTCCGCGCTCCGTCCGCGGTGAGCAGGTCGGTCGTCTCGCCAGGGTCGGCGATCGGGTCGAACAGCTCGGGGGCGGCGCTGTGGACGTACTTGCCCTGGGCGTCGGCCCACCCGGCGAGCGGGCTCCAGCCGTGGTTCAGGAGGCCGGAGTAAGATTCGAAGTACACGCCCGGGCGGTCCTCGGGTCCGGGTCCCATCAGGTCGACGCCGTCCACATCGCCACTAGAACCCAGGTCCAGCGCGGCGATCAGCGTCGGGAAGACGTCCACCACACTGACCACCGCCTTCGAGCGCTCGCCGGCTCGGCGGCCGTCGGGGGCGCGCACGAGCAGCGGTACGCGCAGGGTCGGCTCGTAGCAGGTGAGCGAGTGGGTCAGCTCGCCGTGCTGTCCGAGGGCCTCGCCGTGATCGCCGACCACCACGATCCAGGTGCGGTCGAGTTCGCCGCTGCGCGCGAGCTCGTCGAGCAGGCGTCCGAGGGCGTGGTCCATGGCCGCCACCTCTCCCAGGTAGGGGTCGCCGCCGACACGCTCGGCGAACCCGGGGGGTGGTGAGTAGGGGCGGTGGGCGTCGAACAGGTGTACCCAGGCCAGGAAAGGCTGAGCGCGCTCGCGCCGCCTGTACCAGCCGAGGAAGGCGTCGACGACGGCGTCCGCCGCGCGCTCGGCGTAGGCGCTGGATGTGCCTCCCACCCCGCGCACCGGCGCGTCGTAGTGGTCGAAGCCCTGGTCCAGACCGAAGGCCGGGTCGAGCACGACGGCTGCCAGGAAGGCGGCGGTCTCGATGCCTCTCTCGCGCGCGCGCTCGGCCAGGGTCACGGCGGCTGGAGGTAGGGCGCGCGCGTTGTTGATCCGAAGGGTGTGGCGCGGCGGGTAGAGGCCGGTCAGCATCGACGCGTGGGCCGGCAGGGTGATGGGCGCGGTCGTGCGTGCGCGCTCGAAGAGCAGCCCCTCGTTTGCGAGCGCGTCGAGGCGAGGAGTCGTGGGGGCTGGGTTGCCGTAGCAGCTCAGGGCGTCTGCGCGGGTCGTGTCGAGGGTCACCAGCAGGGCGCAGGGCGGCGGCTGGGTCGCCGGGCAGGCGGCGAGCGCGGTCATGACGAGTGCGCCGGCGGCGGAGCTGTAACGCACGTGCCGCGCTCGCGGCCGGGCTCGCGCGCGCACACCGCAGGAGGTCGCCTTCACTCGCCGATGTCCTCGTTCCACAGCTCAGGGTGTGCGGCGATGAACTTCTGCATCAGGCTCACACACTCCTCGTCATCGACGATCGAGAGCTCGACTCCCCGGGAGCGGAGGCGCTCTTGGGGGCCCTGGAAGGTCCGGTCCTCGCCCACGACGACGCGCGGGATGCGGTAGAGCAAGACCGTCCCGCTGCACATCTCGCAGGGGGAGAGGGTGGAGTAGAGGGTCGTGCGGGCGTACTCGGCGGCGCTGCGTCGGCCGGCGTTCTCGATGCAGTCCATCTCCGCGTGCAGGATCGCGCTGCCCTGCTGCACGCGCCGGTTGTGGCCGCGTCCGACGATCTCGCCGTCGAGGACCAGCACGGAGCCGATCGGGATCCCGCCCTCGGCCAGGCCCAGGCGCGCCTCGCGGATCGCTTCGATCAGGAAGGGGTCGGGCATCTCGTCGTGGCGCGTGGGAGCGCCGGAGGCCGCGGGTGCGCGCTCTCCGTGAACGGTACAGTAACCCACGCCCCCGGCGCCACCCGCGCCGAGCCCTCCGATGCCATCCAGGAGCGACGAACCCATGCCGAGTCTCCCCGATCCGTCCCTGATCAACGACGACCTCGCGCCGACCTCTCACGAGGCCCGCAACTGGTCCGTCCTGCACATGGCCTCGCTCTGGATCGGGATGGTCGTCTGCGTGCCGACCTACATGCTGGCCGGGGGCATGATCGACCTCGGCATGAACTGGTGGCAGGCCGTCGGCACGGTGCTGCTCGGCAACCTGATCGTCCTGATCCCCATGATCCTCAACGGCCACGCGGGCACCAAGCTGGGCGTTCCCTTCCCGGTCCTCTCGCGCGCCAGCTTCGGGGTCACGGGCGCCCACATCCCGTCCGTCCTGCGCGGCCTCGTCGCCTGCGGGTGGTTTGGGATCCAGACCGCGATCGGCGGGGCGGCGATCTACCAGCTGAGCGGGGTGCTACGAGCCGAGGCCTATACCGGAGCGGACCTTCCGATAGTGGGCCTCAATCTTCTCGAGCTGGCCTGCGTGCTGGTCTTCTGGCTGCTGCAGGTCGCGATCATCTGGCGCGGGATCGACTCGATCAAAGTGCTCGAGACCTGGGCCGCGCCCTTCCTGATCCTGATGGGGCTGGCGCTGCTCGCCTGGGCCTACCTGAAGACCGAGGGCTGGGGAGACATGCTCTCGGCACGCTCGGCCTTTGATCCGGGCGGCGAGAAGGAAGGTCAGTTTCTCTCGGTCTTCTTTCCGAGCCTGACGGCGATGGTCGGCTTCTGGGCGACCCTGTCCCTCAACATCCCCGACTTCACGCGCTACGCGCGCTCGCAGCGGGACCAGGCCCTCGGGCAGGCCCTGGGCCTGCCGCTGGTCATGACGCTCTTCGCCTTCGTGGGAGTGGCCGTGACCTCCGCGACGGTCGTCATCTACGGCGAGGCGATCCCCGACCCGACCGCTCTGGCCGGGCGCATGGGGGGCGGATGGACCGTCGTCGTCTCGCTCATTGCCCTGAGCGTCGCGACCCTCTCGACGAACATCGCGGCCAATGTCGTCTCCCCGGCGAACGTGATCCTGAACCTCTCCCCGCGCCGCGCGACCTTCCGCATCGGCGGGCTGATCACGGCCCTGGTCGGGATCGTGATCCTGCCCTGGAAGCTGATCGAGTCGACCGACGGCTACATCTTCACCTGGCTGATCGGCTACTCGGCCTTGCTCGGCCCGATCGGTGGCATCGTGATCTGCGACTACTTCCTCGTGCGGCGCACGAATGTCGACGTGGACGCCCTCTACCAGCGGCGCGGTGAGTACGCCTACAGTGGGGGGGTGAACCCGGTGGCGGTCTTCGCCCTCGTCGCGGGCGTCGCCCCCAACGTCCCCGGCTTCCTGGCCGAGGCGGGCCTCGTCGACTCCGTGCCGGCCGTCTTCGCGAGCGTCTACACCTACGCCTGGTTCGTGGGTTTCGCCCTCTCCGGCGGCCTCTACACCCTCGGAATGAAGCTGCGCGGCTGAGAGGCCGTGCTGGCGCCGACGGAGGTCAGTCCGTCACCAGGCTGTCGGTCTCGGCCGCGATGTCGCCCTTCCACATCCCGTCGCGGTTGGAGGTCCCGGCCTTCTCGCGGCGCGCCGCCCTCTGGCGCTCGACCAGGTCGGCGTGGGTCGTGAAGCAGGGCAGGCTCTTGCCCACGAGCTCGGCCACGGTCTCGAAGCCGTGGCGCTCCATGAAGGCCTCCAGGCCTGTGCACAGGTCGCTGATCATCTCGTAGCCGTGCAGCATGGCGCCGGTGCAGATCTGCACCGTGTGGGCGCCCACCAGCAGGAACTGCACGGCGTCCTCGGCGGTCTCGATGCCGCCCATGCCCGAGAGCGAGGCCCCGGGACAGGCGCGGGCGATCTCCATCACCTGGCGCAGGGCGATCGGGCGCACGGCCTGGCCTGAGTAGCCGCCGGGCTCGGAGTGGCCTTCCACCGTCGGCATGGGCTGCAGGGTCTCGAGGTTGATGCCGATGATGCAGAGGATCGTGTTGATGGCGCTGATGCCGTCGGCGCCGCCCTTCAGGGCCGCCAGTGCGGGCTCGGTCGGGTCGGTGATGTTGGGCGTCATCTTGGCCCAGACCGGGATCGTCGCCGCGACCGCGGCCCAGCCGCACACCTCCTCGACCATCTCGGGATCCTGGCCCATCGCGGCGCCCATGCGACGCTCGGGCAAGCCGTGGGGGCAGGAGAGGTTGAGCTCGAGGGCGTCGACGCCCGTGGCCTGGGTGCGCTCGACGATCTCGATCCAGCGGTCGGCATGGCATTCCTCCATGATCGAGGCGATCAGCATCCGATCGGGGAACTCGGCCTTGCACTCTGCGAGCTCCTCAAGCCAGAGCTCGAAGGGGCGATCGCTGATCAGCTCGATGTTCTGGAAGCCGATCACCTTCTTGCGGTCGGCGCGGTCGGTGAGCTTGCCGTAGCGCGGCACGACGTTCGTGACCAGCTCGTTGTTCAGACTGATCGTCTTGCAGACGATGCCACCCCAGCCCAGGGAGAAGGAGCGCTTGATGACCTTACCGTTGGTCCCTGGTGGGCCCGAGGCCAGCACGAAGGGGTTCGGGAAGCGCATCCCGTCAACTTCTATGGAGAGGTCGGCCACGGTGGGGTCATGCGGGTTGGGATTCGATGGCGGAGAAGGCCTCACCCAGGATGCGCAGGGCCTCGTCCACGTCGGCGGCGCCGGCGATCAGGGGCGGTGAGATGCGCGTGACGTTGCCGTGCAGGCCGCCCTTACCGATCAGCAGGCCACGCGCCTTGGTCTCCTCGAAGAGGCGCGCGGTGGTCTGCGGGTCAGGAGTACGGTCACCGGCGGTCTCGTCGGCTACCAGTTCGAGGGCCTGCATCAGGCCCTTGCCGCGCACGTCGCCGATGCTGCGCGGGTGGCGTTGCTGGAGTTCCTCGAGCCCCTCGCGCAGGCGCGCGCCCTGGGTCTCTGCGTTGGCGGCGAGTCCGTCGCCCTCGATCACGTCCAGGGTGGCGAGGGCTGCGGCGCAGGAGGGCGGGTTGCCGCCGTAGGTGGAGATCGTCATGGCCTTGAAGGCATCGGCGATCTCGGGCGTGGCGATCGTCACGCCCAGGGGCATGCCGTTGGCGACGCCCTTGGCCATGGTCATGATCTCGGGCTCCACGCCCCAGTGCTCGATGCCGAACATGTGGCTTCCCGTGCGGCCGAACCCTGTCTGGACCTCGTCGCAGATGAACACGCCGCCGTGCTCGCGCACGATCTCGACGGCGATCTGGAAGTACTCGGGCGGGGGCGTGATGAAACCGCCCACGCCCTGGATCGGCTCGGCCAGGAAGGCCGCCACCTCGCCCGTGGTCGTGGTCTGGATCAGCTCGCGGATGTCCGTGGCGCAGCGCACCTCGCAGTCGGGGTAGGTCAGGCCGAACGGACAGCGGTAGCAGTAGGGCGAGACTGCGTGCTTGATGGCCGCGATCTGGGTCGGGACGGCGCGCCAGGGCGCGTGGGCCGTGAGGGACTGGGCGAGCAGGGAGCGTCCGGAGTAACCGTGGCGCAGGGCGATGATCTCCTGGGAGCCGGTGAAGATCTGGGCCAGGACCACCGCCGTCTCGTCCGCCTCGGTGCCGGAGGCCGTGAAGAGGCTCTTCTGCAGGCGCCCCGGGGTCATGCCGGCGAGGCGCTCGGCGAGCTCGACTGTCGGCAGGGTCGGGTAGAGGGAGGAGACGTGGCCGAGGCGGTCGATCTGTAGCTTGAGGGGTTCGGTGACGCGCGGATTGCAGTGCCCGACCGAGACCGTGAGGATGCCGCCGAAGAAGTCGAGGTACTCGCGGCCGTCCACATCGCGGAGCGTCATGCCCTCGCCGCTCTCGAGCACCACCGACTCGTTGTAGTAGTTGGCGACGGCCGGCAGCAGGTATTCGGCGTGCTTCTCGCGGGCCGTGGCCGCCGGATTCTCCTGTTGGGTATCGTCGTTCATCTCGTCCTCAGGGCGTGGTGGGTATCAGGGGCGTCGCTGTCTCGAAGCGGGTCTTGCGGGGCAGGTAGCGCCCGCGGCCCTTCGCTCCGCTGAAGCTCGCTCCGTCCACGATCACCTCGCCGCGCGAGAGCACGACGTCCACCGCTCCCCGGACGACGCGACCCTCGTAGGGGTTGTAGTCCACGTTCATGTGCAGGGACTCGGCGCGCAGGACCGTCTCGCCCGCGGGGTCGAAGACCACGATGTCGGCGTCGCTGCCGGGGGCGATCGTGCCCTTGCGCGGGAACAGGCCGAACAGGCGCGCGGGGGAAGTGGAGGTCAGCTCGACCCAGCGGTTGAGGGAGATGCGGCCGGCCGCCACCCCGCCGTCGAAGGTCAGCAACATGCGCGTCTCGATGCCGGGCGCGCCATTGGGGATCTTGCTGAAGTCGTCGCGCCCGAGCTGCTTGCCCTCCTTGAAGCAGAACGGGCAGTGATCGGTGGAGATGGCCTGCAGGTCGCCGGTGCGCAGGCCGCGCCACAGCTCGCCTTGTGTGGCCTTGTCGCGCAGGGGCGGGCTCATGACGTACTTGGCTCCCTCGAAGCCCGGCTCTTCGTAGTTGTCGTGGGAGAGGAACAGGTACTGGGGGCAGGTCTCGGCATAGGCCTCCAGCCCGCGGGCGCGGGCCGCGGTCACCTCGGCCAGGGCTTCCGCGGCGGAGAGGTGCACGATGTAGACCGGCACGCCGGCCATCTCGGCCAGGGCGATCGCACGGTGGGTCGCCTCGGCCTCGGCCTGCGGCGGGCGGGTCAGGGCGTGGTAGCGCGGCTCGGTCTCTCCGCGCCGCAGGGCCTGTTCCACCAGCACGTCGATGACCATCCCGTTCTCGGCGTGCATGCAGATCGTGGCTCCCAGCTCGCCGGAGCGCTGCATGCAGCGGAAGATGCCGCCGTCGTCCATGTAGAAGACGCCCGGGTAGGCCATGAAGAGCTTGAAGGAGGTCACACCCTCCTCGACCATCTCGCCCATCTCGCGTTCGAGCTCGTTGGTGTGCTCGGACATGATCATGTGGAAGCCGTAGTCGATGGTCGCCTTGCCATCGGCCTTGGCCATCCAGCACTCCCAGGCCTGGCGCAGGGTCTCCCCGCGCTGCTGGATGGCGAAGTCGACCAGGGTCGTCGTGCCGCCGTGGGCCGCCGCGACCGTGCCGGTCTCGAAGTCATCGACCGAGAAGGCGCCGCCGAAGGGCATGTCGAGGTGCGTGTGCACATCGATGCCGCCGGGGATCACAAGTTTTCCCGAGGCGTCGATCGTGCGGTCCACCTCTCCGGCGAGGTCCAGGCCCACAGCCTTCACCTGCTCGCCGTCGGTCAGCACGTCGCCGCAAAAGACCTCCGTGGCCGTGACGACCGTGCCGCCCTGGATCAGTGTCTTCATCGCGCAGTCCTCAGGGCAAGAGCCCGGTCATGTCCTCGTAGGTCTCCGGGCGCCGGTCACGGTAGAACTGCCACACGCGACGCACTTCCTCGATCAGCTCCAGGTCCATGTCGGCGATCACCAGCTCGTCCTCGTCCTCCGAGGCCTCGGCCAGGAATTTGCCGCGCGGATCGACGAAGTAGCTCGTGCCGTAGAACTTGCCCAGGTTCCAGGGGGCCTCGGTCCCGACGCGGTTGATGCAGCCCATGAAGTAGCCGTTGGCCACGGCGTGGGCGGGTTGCTCGAGCTTCCACAGGTACTGGGAGAGGCCCGCGACCGTCGCCGAGGGGTTGAAGACGATCTCGGCGCCATTCAGGCCCAGCAGTCGCGCTCCCTCGGGGAAGTGGCGGTCGTAGCAGATGTAGACACCGACGCGCGCGTAGGCCGTCTCGAACACCGGGTAGCCCAGGTTGCCGGGCTTGAAGAAGAACTTCTCCCAGAAACCCGAGGTGTGGGGGATGTGGTTCTTGCGGTACTTGCCGAGGTAGGTGCCGTCGGCGTCGATGACCGCGGCGCTGTTGTAGTAGACCCCGGCCTGCTCGCGCTCGTAGACCGGCACGACGAGCACCATCTGATGCTTGGCCGCAAGGGGTGCTAGAGCCTCGGTCGTCGGTCCGGGGATCGGCTCGGCGGCGTCGTACCAGCGAGCGTCCTGTCCCGGGCAGAAGTAGGGGCCGTTGAAGATCTCCTGCAGGCAGAGGATCTGCACCCCAGCTCGGCCGGCCTCCTCGATCATGGGCAGGTGCTTCTCTAAGGCCGCTGCCTGGATCTCCGCCACCGGACGGGTCTCGTCATTGAGGGGATTGGCGCACTGGATCAGCCCGCCCTTCACGATTCTGGCCACGCTAGGTGCTCCTCTCTACCAACGGGAAATGACGACCTTGCGATCGGTGTAGAAGTCGAAGGCCTCGCGCCCGTGGGCCTTGAGGTCTCCGAAGAACGAGCCCTTGGCGCCGCCGAAGCCGAAGAAGGACATCGGTGCGGCCACGCCGATGTTCACACCGGCCATGCTGGCCTCGATGTTGTAGCGGAAGTTTCGGGCGTGCTTGCCGCTGGTGGTGAAGATCGAGCTCGCGTTGGCGAGCGGCTGGTCGCGGGTGACCTGCAGGGCACCCTCGAGGTCATCCACCTGTACCAGGCACAGCACCGGGCCGAAGATCTCATCGGTGGCGATCTTCATCGAGGGTTTGACCCCGTCGAAGAGCGTCGGGCCCAGGAAATAGCCCTCGCCCTCGACCTCCACCTGGCGTCCGTCCACCACCAGCTCGGCGCCCTCGTCGACCCCGGCGGCGATGAAGTCCTCGACCTTGCGCTTGTGGCCGGAGGAGATCAGCGGGCCGAGGGTGATGCCCTCTTGCGTCCCGTCACCCACGCGGGTCTCGCTGATGGCGCGCTCGAGGCCCGCGCGCACCTGGTCGTGGCAGTCGCCGACGGTGAGCACGATGCTGGCGGCCAGGCAGCGCTCGCCGGCGCAGCCGAAGGCCGAATCGGCGATGGCGCCGACAGTCAGCTCCATGTCCGCGTCGGGCATGACGATCACGAAGTTCTTGGCGCCGCCCAGGGCCTGGACGCGCTTGCCGTGGGCGGCCGCGGTCCTGTAGACGTGCTCGGCCACCGGGCTGGAGCCGACGAAGGAGACGCCGCGCACGAGCGGGTGCTCGATCAGGGTGTCGACCGCCTCGCGCCCGCCGTGGACGAGGTTGAGGACACCGGGGGGGAAACCGGCCTCGTCGATCAGGCGCCAGACGAGGTCCTGGCTGAAGGGGACCTGTTCGGAGGGCTTGCAGACGAAGGTGTTTCCGCAGGCCACGGCGAAGGGGAAGAACCACATCGGCACCATGGCCGGGAAGTTGAAGGGCGCGATGCAGGCGAAGACGCCCAGGGGCTGGCGCACGCTCTCGCAGTCGATGCCGCCCGCGATGTCCTCGAGGGCCTGCCCCATGAGCAAGGTCGGCGCGCCGGTCGCCACCTCGATCATCTGGATGCCGCGCCGCACGCTGCCGCGCGCTTCGGCCAGGGTCTTGCCGTTCTCGCGCGTGACGATGGCGGTCAGCTCCTCGGAGTGTTCCTCGAGCAGGGCCTTGAGGCGGAAGAGGGGCTGGACCCGGTCCTCGACGGGCGTCCGGCGCCAGGCGGGGTAGGCCCGGGCGGCGGCGCGCACGGCGGCGTCGACCTCATCGGCGCCGCACAGGGGCGTCAGGCCGATCAGTTCGCCGTTGGCGGGGTTGCGGACCTCGTGGACCTCGGTGGCGTCTGAGCCGACCCAGGCGCCGTCGATGTGATTCTGCAGTCGTTCGGCTGTCATGGGGAGGGGCCCTCCAGGGCTTGCCGGCGGTGGCCGCTCCAGGGTGGGAGGAGCGGGCCGGCGCAGTGAGTCCGATGATATCGGACGGCCCCGTCCCGGACAACGAGCGCTCAGCCTCCCTGGTCGGTCTCGCGTGGGGCGAGGGCGCGGCCGTTGGCGGGATCGACCCGCAGGTCGAGGACCTGCTCGTCCTCGGTGTAGAACAGGAACCCGATCATCATCTCGTGGTGGGTCTGCGGTCCCCAGCGCACGGTCTTGTGCGGGTCAGGGTTGTAGGGGTTGAAGAGCGAGTTGTCGAAGTGCGCCAGGACGTCCACGCGCGTTCCGGCCGGGAGGCGCAGGAGGCCGGGCTCGATCTGGTAGCCCAGCTGCCAGTCGAAGCTGTAGCTGGGGACCGACAGCAAGATCTCCCGCTCACCTCCGGGGTAGGTGGCTTCGAAGCGCATGTCGCGGCCGCGCACGTGCATGTGTGCGAACATCCCAACCCCGGTGGCGTCGCGTTCGAAGGTCGCGCTGGCGGCGACCGGGTGGGCCGGTGCGCCGGGGGGGATGCGGAAGCGGCGGTTGACGATCATGTGGTGCATCAGCTCCTTGTCCACGGTCGCGCGCGGGTAGCGCAGGCCGACCTCCATCCGGCAGCGCTCCTCGACGCCGGTGGTGACGAAGTGCATCTGCAGGGCGAGCACGGATCCGGCAGGGATCATGTACCCCATGCCATCAGGCAGGTCGAGCGGCGCGCCGCCAGGGACCTGGCCCGTGACGAACCCTCCGTCATCGAAGCTCATCCCGACGCGGAAGTGCAGCAGGTTGGCGTGATGTAAGGAGGCGGGGTTGTCGGGTCGCACCTCGACCGCCTGGATCCAGGTGTCGTGCTTGAAGACGTGGGGCAGGACCTCGTAGCGGTAGGGGACGTAACCCTCAGCCGGCAGCTCCTGCGCCTTCGCCTGGGCGATGACGAGGTCGGGCTCGCCAATGCGCCAGCGCGTGTCGGGCCACTCGAGCGCTGCGGGCAGGGGCTCGTTCCCTGGGCCGGGGGCGCCTGCGCCGGCCCACGCCAGCAGGGTCTCGCGCTCTTCCTTCCCGAGCGCGCGCGCGTTGTGGAAGGTCCCGTGCCGCGCGTCGGCGTACCAGGGTGGCATGCGTCCCTCGCGCACGACCTCGGCGATCGTGTCGGCGCGGGCGGCGGCGTCCTCGTAGGTGATGAGGGAGAAGGGCGCCTCGGTCCCCGGCCGGTGGCACTCCTGGCAGCGCGCACGCAGGACGGCGTCCACGGCGGCGAAGGAAGGCGCTTCCACGGCCTCGTACGGGTGCTCGGGCTCGGTCTGGATGCGGCAGCCATCCACCGGCGTCTCGCTGACCGCCACCTCGCGTCCGGCGAGCACGTCCTCGATGGCCGTCCGCAGGTCGGCGCGCCCCTCGTTGGGCCGGACGCCGCCCAGGCGGTACTGGCTGTCCACCCGCCCGCGGTAGCGAAGGCGCCGCTCGCCGTCGAGCACCACCACCTGCGGCGTGCGCTCGACGCCCAGTGCACGCACGGTCGAGCCGTCGAAGTCCTTGACGAAGGGGATCCCTCCGCCCTTCTCGGCGGCCTGGGCCGCGATCTCGAGCAGGGAGTCTTGGGGCCCGACGCCGACGGCGACGAACTGTACTGCCCGCGGCCGGAACTCTCGCTCGAGGGCGACCAGGCGCGGCAGGTAGCGCTGCACGAGGGGACAGTCGGTGGTCGTGAAGACCACGACATACGCTGCTCGCTCCCCGAACTCACTAAGGGAGCGCGGCAGGTAGCGCGTGTCTGTGAAGGAGAGCTCGGCGATGCGGTCGCCGATCTCCACGTCGCCCGTGCGATGCTCGGCGAGCGCGGAGGGTGCGGCCGCGGCGAGGCAGGCCAGGAGCAGTGCGTGCTGAAGGACGTTCATCTCCCGGGATACGCTCGGTTTGTCGGGGCGTTTCGACCCTCTGCGATCTCCATCGCGCTGTTTCCCGGACGGGTCAGCCGTTCGCGCGCAGCTCTTCCCACGTGCGTCCGGCATCCGGCGTCTGGCTGCAAGGGAGGTCGCGGGCCGTCCAGCCCTCCACCAGCACCTGTCCGCCGCCGTCCCGCATGCCGCTGTAGCCGCCGGACATGTCGATCATTCCGTTGAAGCCGGTCGCCGAGAGGGTCTCGCAGGCACGCTGCGAGCGTCCCCCAGCCGCTCAGTAGACCACCATGCGCGCGTCCTTCTCGAACAGCCGCTCGACCGTCGCCATGAACTCGAGATTTTGGACCAGCCCGTCGGGGCCCCTGAATCCGAAGGGGACGTTCCAGGCGTTCGGGAGGTGTCCGGCGGCGAACTCCTCCGGCGTGCGGACGTCGAGGCAGTGCCAGCCTTCTTCCTGCCCCATGCGGTCGTGGGCCGCCTGGGGATCGAGGGTCTCGTGGCTCATGGTGTCGGGGTCGGCCGCGTGGAGGAGGGGGCGCCGGGTGGCACAGGTCCGTGCAGGGCATGGTACCCGCGATCGTGCCCGCACCCTCACTCGCAGAACGTCACCTCCAGCCCGTCCGAGAGCCCGATGCCCGTGCCGTCGGGGTGGGCGGGGTCGCGGAACCAGTGCTGGTAGTACCTCGTGGCGCCGATCAGCGAGGGAGTCACCGTGATCGGGACAGCGCCGTCGCCGAAGAAGTCGAGGGCGTAGATCGCCTCGCGGAACAGGGGCGGCTGGACCAGGCGGAAGCCGCCGAAAAATGGCGTGTTGTCGGGAGCGTCGCCCGAAAAGAGCACGGCCACCTGATTGGGCATGCCGGAGGTCAGCTGCACCTCGAAGTTGGACAGGGAGGCGCTCGGGACGCCGGCGCTGCCCATCGTCGGCACGGCACCCGTGGAGTTGGGCTTGGCCTGGCCGTAGTTCAGCGGTGACGCGCAATCGTAGGCCGTGTGGACCAGGGAGACGTCGTCGATCGTCCAGCCGCCGAATTCGGTCGCGTCGTCGCTGCGCAGGGAGAACTCGATCCGCACCGCGTCGACACCGTCCGCCTCGGCAGAGATGTTCAGGTCGACCTTCACCCAGGCGCCGTCGTGGATGTCGCCGGTGCCCGTGCTCTTCCAGACATCCACGCCATTGACGCGCACGATGGCCTGATCCGAGACGTGGTGCTCCACGTTCAGCCAGCGTCGGAAGCGCAGGCGCGTGCCCACCGCCGCGGTGCAGTCGATGAAGGGTGTGCGCAGGTAGTTGTACTGGTCCGCCTCGTACAGCCCGTCCCAGCCCGGCCGTCCAAGGTCGTTGCCGCGCACGCGCGTGCCGCTGAAGGCCTCGCTCGGGTCGTCACCCTGGCAGTGGAGCGGACCATGGTGGAAGTCATCGTGTGGGACGCCCCCTCCCGGGAGCACGCCGTGGCTCCATCCGTTGGAGCCGTCGGCCTCGAAGTCGTCGAAGAAGAGCACCACGACACCCACGAAGAAGGACAGAGGCTGCGCCGGCCCAGCACGAGGGAAGGTCTCGCTGGCGCCCGCGGAGTCGGTGGCGGTGACGTAGTACTCCGCGTCGGCCGGACCCGCCTGGCCCGGGATCTGGGCGCCGTAGTCGTCGCCGCCGAGGGAGGCCATGGCCACGGTCGTCCAGGGGCCGTCGTCCACCCGGTAGACCAGGTCGACGGTCGACAGGGACGGAGCCGTGGCGGGCGTGACTGTGGCCTGCACGACGTAGGGTCCGAGCTCGTCGTTAGTGTCGGGCAGTTCGGTCACGCCGGCGAAGATGATTTCTGGCAGGTCGATGCCCGGGAAGGACTGGGCCCGGAAGCCCGCGTCGATGTCGGCGTAGTGGGGCGAGCCGTCGTCCAGGTTGCCGTTGTCGTCGTCGAGGACCAGCCACTGGGTCTCGATCACCGACTTGATCTGGCGCTGGTCGTAGACGTTCATCCATCCCGAGAAGAGGGCGTCGGCGATGGCGTCGCCCGCCGCGTTCCCGTGAGTGGTGTTGAGGTGGTCGCGCACCTTCCAGGCCGCGCCCATCCAGACCTCTCCGTCGGCGTGCACCCCGCCCGCGCAGCCCGGGTTGCAGTCCCCGCAGAAGGGGCGCGTGTTCCAGCCAGAGCGGATGGCCGAGCCGGGGCCGAAGAAGCCGCGGCCCACGATCGGGTCGTCGTACAGGTAGAGCGAGAAGACGTCCGCGTTGCCCTCGCCCATGCCGTCCGACTCGTTGCCCGTTCCGTACAGGCTGTTGAGCCAGTGCCCCATCTCGTGGGCGACGACCGAGGAGTAGGACGTGTTGACGCACGGGCCGCTCGCACGGAAGAAGTTGACCGCGCTGCCGTTCCAGAAGGCGTTGCAGCTCTGGTCGAGGTTGACGTTGGCCAGCGCCTGGAAGTCCGCCGTGTCGTCGGAGGGATTGACGGCCCGGATCCAGTCACGCAGGACGGCGATCTCCCGGAAGGCGTTGCCCTGGGCCGTGACGAACTCCGTCGGGATGGCGTTGAGCAGGACGGCGTTCCCAGTACCGCTCAGGGTGAAGACTTCCACGTGCTCCGAGCCGGCGTCGTTTTGCACGTCAGCCAGGTCTCCGATGTAGGCGAAGGTGCAGTTGAGATTGCCGCTCGCCCCGACGAAGTTGAAGTGGCCGTCGACGTCGGTCGTGACCTCCCCGGCCGGGCTCGTGACCAGCATGTAGGGCGCGGGGCGCGCCAGGGGCGGGTTCGAACTCGTGTCGGGCTCGGTGGTGGTCGTGACGTTCGCTTGCACCGTGCCGCTTATGTCGCAGGAGTGCACCGCCGGTCGGGAGTCGAGCAGCGAGCCGTCGAGTGCGCTGATCCGCAACACGAGCCCCTCGGGTTCGAAGCCCGTCTCGCTCCAGTGGACCTCGACGCGCCAGGCGAGGGCTGCGTGGCGGCGGTCATCGACGAGGTGCTGAGCGATTCCGAGCTCGGAATCGCCGACAAGTGTGGCCGGCAGGCCAGAGCTGGCCTCGAAGAGAGTCGTCGCCCTCACGCGCGCCTCGTCGGCGCCGACGAGCGCGATGGTGGGCGTGCCCCACAGGCCGGGCATGGCCGTCGATTGCAGAGACAGCACGCGCCCGGCGTCGTCGAAGAGCACGCTGACGCGCGCGTCGAAGACGCCGACCTCGGCCAGGGCCTGGTCGAAGAGCACGACCCGCTTGTCGCTCGTGCCGATCTCGGACAGGGGCAGGGCGAGCACGCGCGGCGAGACCAGGGTCGGCTCCTCGAGCCCGGTCAGGTGGGCGGTCTCCTCCACGAACTCGCGCGCCAGGCGTACGAGATCGCTCTCGGAGAGCGGCGCGAATGAGCCCTCGGCCGTGCCGCCGCCGAGGAATTCGGCCCAGCCGGTTTCACGGCTCAGGAAGTGGCGCCAGCCGGGCCCGCGCTCGGAGCGCCAGCGGTGGAAGCGGCTCTCGAGCGAGCGCTCGAGGGTGGAGCCTCCTGCGGAGATCTGGGCTTGGGCGGGGGTGAGCCACCCGGCGAGTGCGGCCGGCAGCACGAGGAGGATCGGCAGGAAGCGGGGCGAGGGCATCGTGCCATTATAGCGCCTGACGCTCTGGGTGGGTGAGGAGAGCGCAGGCCGCTCCGGGCGTGTGTCTGCTCACCTCGTCCGCTCTTGCCTCCTTTTCGGGGCGCTGAGATTGCTCAGTTCGCCCGGCGGAACACGCTGAGCTCGAAAGCTCCCATGTCCACGGCGGGCTCCTTGTTTCCCGCGTCCGGCGCGAGGGGGTCATCGATCCGACGGGCGAGACCGTTCAGGTCGAAGGGTGTCTCCTCGTTCCAGACCCCGTCGTCATCGAGATCGAGCTGGTCCGCGACGATCAGCGAGTTGTCGCCCGCGTCGTTCACCGGGGAGCCGGGGCGGGGCTCGTACTCGGCGCCCGCTACGGTGCGGAAGAGGGGGTCGGCGTCGATGTTTCCCGTGCCCGCGTAGCCGCCCTCGACGTCGCAGTAGAGCACCGTCTGCCCTTGGCCGCTGATCTGGGGGCCCGAGGGCGCTTCGTTACCCCAGACGACGGTATTGAAGAGGTCCGCGTGGCCCTCGATGTTGGCGTTGGTGTTGATGTGGATCGCTCCGCCCATCGTGCCGGCGCGGTTGGCGGCGAAGGTGCAATTGGACCAGCTGCCTCGGCCGGAGACGAAGTCCGATCCGCTCAGATGGACCGCACCCCCGCTGAGGGCTGCCGAGTTGCGGGCGAAGAGGCAGTTGGAGTAAGTGATCATATCCATCCCGATCGAGGTGGCCCAAAGGGCGCCGCCGCGGCCTCCGGACGCGTTGTCGGTGAAGGTGCTGTTCGCGGCGTGCAGGGAACCTGTGCGGGAGAAGACCGCGCAGCCCTTCGATGTGGCCGAGTTGCCCTCGATCCGGCAGCGTTTCAGGTAGAGCAGTCCAAAGTCGATGGTCGCGATCGCTCCCCCTTCGACGGCGGCGTTGTCATCGAAGAGGCAGTCGGAGAGCATCAGGGCAGGCGACCATCCCATGCCGTCGAGGCCGATCAGCAGCCCGCCGCCCTTACCGTCGGCCCTGCCACCCGTGATCCGAAACCCGTTGACCTGCGGTAGGAGGGTGGCGCCACTCTGGAAGCTCCCCATCTTGATGACGTGGTAGGCGTTGTCGGAGGGATCGCCGGGCACGCCGATGTCGCCGGAGAGGACGGTGCGCTCGAAGAGGGCCGGGTCACGCTCGTCGATGCTCGTCTCGCTGCCCTGGAAGCCGCCGAAGAGCGAGATGCGTTGGTTGAGGGCGAAGGTCGCGCTGCGTGGGTGCCCGTGGTTCAGTTCCTTGGTCGGTCGGTAGACGCCGGCGGCGACCCAGACCTGGTCGCCCTCGATGCCCACATCGAAGGCCGACTGCAGCGAGCTGAATGCCTGGCTCCAGCTCTTGCCGTCACCGCCTTGTGATGAGGCGTCCACGAACCAGATGGACTGGGCGCTGGAGATGGGCGCCAGGCCGGCCAGGAAGGCGATCGGCAGGGCGCGTCCGAACAGGCTCAGATGTGACATGGGAAGGCTCCTTGGTCAGGGCGCGTACCGATGTGGCCTCCAGTGCGATGCTATGCCCAATCACCGGACCTGACAAGCGAGGCGGCACCAGAAGGCCGCCAGCACCCGAGCCTCCCGCCCGGATCATCGGATTGCAGACCGCCCGAGCAAGCCAACCCGGCTGCCGGCGTGGTCGGGAGGGGGCCTCGCCACGGCATCGACGACATCGACTAGACTCGAAGTCTCCGGCCAAGGCGGTCGTGGGCGATCACGGCGCCCGCTGATGCCCCTCGTCGAGCCGGCTCCTGAAGAATCGAGACCAGAATGAGCATCCTCAGATTTGCCTTCTCCACCTCCATGTCGCTCGCCGTCCTCGCTCCGCTCGTCGCTGCGCAGACCGTGACAGCCATCATCGACTCCACCGGGGACGGCGCGGGCAACGTGCTCGGCGGTGCGCGCGCGGTCGAGACGGATTCCGCCGGCAACGTCTACGTCACCGGTCAGATCAGCCACAACGCCTTCCGTATCACCCCGGCCGGAGTGGTGACCGAGTTGATCGACACCACCGGTGACGGTACCCCCGGGAGCCTCCTGCTCTCCAGTACTGGGGTGGCCGTCGACGGAGCGGGCAACGTCTTCGTCGCGGGCCGTGACAGCGACAACGTCTTCCGGATCACTCCGGGCGGCGTCGTGACCGAGATCATCGACAGCACCGGCGACGGCGCGGGCAACCCCCTCGACTCGCCGCGGGTGTTGGCCGTGGATGGATCCGGCAACGTGTATGTCACCGGCGGCAACAGTGACAACGCCTTCAAGATCACGCCGGCGGGGACCGTGACGGAGATCATCGACGCCACCGGCGACGGCGCGGGCAACGCGCTCGTCACCGCCGGCGGCGTGGCCGTCGACGGGGCGGGCAACGTCTACATCAGTGGCCAGGACAGCGACAACGCCTTCCGGATCACACCGGCGGGGGTCGTGACCCAGATCATCGACTCCACTGGCGACGGCGCCGGAAACGATCTCGGGCATCCCGAGTGGATCGCTGTCGACGCCACCGGGACCGCCTACGTCTCGGGCCAACAGAGCGACAACGCCTTCCAGGTCACCTCGGCGGGGGTCGTGACGGAGATCATCGACGCCACGGGTGACGGCCTGAACGTCCTGGACGGGAGCGAGGGCATCGCCGTGGATGGGGCGGGCAACGTCTTCGTCACCGGCTGGAACAGCTGGAACGCTTTTCGGATCACTCCGGGAGGCCTGATCACCCAGGTGATCGACCCGAGCGGGGACGGTACGCAGGTCCTGGTCTCGGCCCGCGGTGTGGCCGTCGACGGATCGGGGAACGCCTACGTCGCTGGCTTCAACAGCGGCAATGTCTTTCGCTTCACGCCCGCGACTCCGCCGCCGCCCGGCACGGAGTTCTGCTTCGGCGACGGCACGGCGAGCTCGTGTCCCTGCGGCAACAACGGCGGCTCGGGAGAAGGGTGCGCCAACTCGAGCGGCGCCGGCGGGACGGCCGTCGCGTCCGGCTCGGCCAGTGTGAGCGCCGACGACCTGCTGCTCGGGGCTGAGGGGCTGCTCCCCGGCCAGCCGGCTCTGCTCTTCTCGGGCATGAACGCCGTCAACAACGGCGACGGGGTGGTCTTCGGGGATGGCCTGCGCTGCGCCGGGGGCAGCGTCGTGCGCCATGGCGTGGTCTACCCCGACAGCGCGGGCGCGGCGGTCTGGGGACCGGGTCTGGGCGTCGCCGGCGGCTGGGTCTCCGGGGACGTACGACGCCTCCAGGTCTGGTACCGCGACCCCATCGGCAGTCCTTGCGGCATGCTCTTCAACCTGACCAACGGGGTCGAGGTCCCCTTCACTCCCTGAGGCGGGCGCGAGGGAGGCCGCGCGCGGTCCGCTCGCAGGTTGGCTGGCATGAGGTGGAGAGGGCCGCGGGGGCAAGGCCGTGGATAGGCGGGAGGGGCATGTGACCTCACGCGCGCGCTGCGCTAGCTAGAGGTGATCGCGCTCGCAAAGTAAACGCCCCCGGTCCCAGGAAGAGTCAAGGAGACTACGTGAGACATCTCTCGCTTCACTCGGCTGTCGTCTTGCAGATGGCCTTCGTTCTGGTGTCCTCGTCCTCGGCCCAGACGCTGTTCCAGCCGGCGGAGCAGGCCAAGCTGCTCGCACACGACGGCGCGCACGGCGACAAGTCCGGTCACTCCGTCTCGGTGAGCGGGGACACGGCTGTCTTGGGCGCCCCCTCGAACTACAACAACGGAGCCGTCATTGGCGCGGCCTACGTCTTCGTGTGGAGCGGGACTAGCTGGACGCAGGAGGCGAAGCTCACCCCTGACGACGGGCTGATGGGCGACTTCTTCGGCACCTCGGTTTCGGTCAGCGGTGACACGCTGGTCGTGGGCGCGTACCTGGACGACGACGGCGGAAGCTTCTCCGGATCAGCCTACGTATTCGTGCGCAGCGGTACGACCTGGAGCCAGGAGGCCAAGCTCACGGCCAGCGACGACGCAGCTGGCGACATGTTCGGCCTCTCGGTTTCGATCAGCGGTGACACGGCAGTCGTCGGCGCATCCCGGGACGATGACTTCGGGAGCGATTCCGGATCGGCCTACGTGTTCGTGCGCAGCGGCACGACCTGGAGCCAGGAGGCCAAGCTCACGGCCAGCGACGCCGCGGCGGGCGACTGGTTCGGCCACTCCGTGTCGGTCGACGGTGCTACGGCGGTCGTAGGCTCTCCCTACCGGGACAACTGGGGCCTTCCCGGCTCCGCCTACGTGTTCGTCAGGAGCGGAACGACCTGGATTCAAGAGGGCAAGCTCATCGCCAACGACGGCGCAGCTGGCGACCGGTTCGGTCACTCCGTCTCGGTGAGCGGCGAGACGACGCTGGTGGGCGCGCCGTATGACGATGTCAACCCCATGAGTGACTGCGGCTCGGCCTACGTCTTCGGGCGCAGCGGAACTGACTGGATCCAGGAGTACAAGTTCATCGGAAGCGACGCCGGACAAGCCGACGAGATCGGCTATTCCGTCTCGCTGAGTCACGACAAGGCGATCGTGAGTGCCCATCGGAGCGACGACAGCTCCTGGTTCAGCACGGGCGCGGCCTACGTATTCGAGCGCAACGGGGCGAACTGGGCTGAGTCCGCCTGGCTGACTGCGAGCGACTCCGAGGCCTGGGACTGGTTCGGGTTCTCGGTTTCGGTGAGCGGAGACATGGCCATCGTCGGCGCGCCGTTCGACGACGACCTCGGGCCCCAATGCGGCGCGGCCTACGCCTTCTGCCTGGGCGAGTGCGATGCGGGAACTTCCTACTGCTTCGGCGACGGCGGTTCTTGTCCCTGCGGCAACAGCGGCGGCTCGGGAGAAGGGTGCGCCAACTCGAGCGGCGCCGGCGGGACGGCCGTCGCGTCCGGCTCGGCCAGCGTGAGCGCCGACGACCTGCTGCTCGGGGCTGAGGGGCTGCTCCCCGGCCAGCCGGCTCTGCTCTTCTCGGGCATGAACGCCGTCAACAACGGCGACGGGGTGCTCTTCGGGGACGGCCTGCGCTGCGCCGGGGGCAGCGTCGTGCGCCATGGCGTGCTCTACCCCGACAGCGCAGGCGCGGCGGTCTGGGGGCATGGTCTGGGCGTCGCCGGCGGCTGGGTTTCTGGGGACGTACGCCGCCTCCAGGTCTGGTACCGCGACCCCATCGGCAGTCCTTGCGGCCAGCTCTTCAACCTGACCAACGGGGTCGAGGTCCACTTCACTCCCTGAGGCGGACGCGAGGGAGGTCGCGCGCGGTCCGCTCGCAGGTTGGCTGGCATGAGGTGGAGGGGGTCGGCCAGCGGCGGCCTGAGTCCCCGTTCCCGGACGCTTCGAGAACTCACTCGCTCCGGATCCAGCGCACGGCGTCGGCGATCACGTATCCGTCGGTTGCGGTGTTGTCGAGGGTGACCCCGGTCGTGCCCTCGGGGAAGGAGAAGATCCCCAGGGAGTGGAAGAGCCCCTGGGTGGCAGGCGCGGCGCGCTGATCGACGCTCAGGATCGTGGGGCCTCCCGGGTGCTCCACTCGAACCGGCACGTTGGAGGCCCGGTTGGGATGCGCGGACCAGGCCAGCTGCACCTCCCAGCGGCCGGCGGCGGGCAGCCGGGCTTCGAAGCGCGCGCTCGCGTGTCCCTTGGCCTGGTCCCCGTCGTGCACGTAGCCGCGCCCTACGAACAGGCCCTGGGAGACGCTGGGGACCCAGCCGCCAAGCAGTTCGGCCTGTTCGTCGTCCACCACGATGCCGGACAGCGTCCGGACGGGAACGGCGCGCGGGCCGGGGGCGGCCGCAGGAGAGTGGGGGTGTTCCAGCACCTGGCCGTCGGCCAGCAGTCGTGCGCGCAGGGCGGCGCGGTCCACGTCCTGCACGGCGCAGGAGGCGTCGAGGGACAGGCAGGCGGCCGTGGCAGCCGACTGGCCGAGGATCATGAAGACCGGTTCCATGCGGATCGAGCCGTAGGCGATGTGAGAGCTCGAAAGACAGATCGGCACGAGCAGGTTGGTGCACTCGCCACGCCGCGGAACGAGGGCGCCGTAGGAGATCGGGTAGGGCCCGCCAGGGTTGACCTGGATGTCCCCCTCGTTGCGCACCATGGCGACCCCCTCGGCACTTCGCGCCACGTAGCGCTGCACGTTGTGGGAATCCATGTTGTAGGAGCCCATGCCGACCGGGTCGGGCGTGGGCAGCAGCCCGCGCAGATGCGGCTCGCTCATGACGAAGTCGCTCACCATGCGCCGCGCCTCTCGCACATAGATCTGGTGTGGCCAGCCACCGTTGTCGGTGAACTCGTCGGCCGCCAGCCCCCAGCGCCGCATGCGCTCGCGCACGTCGTCGGGCAGGCGCGGGTCGTTGGAGAGGAAGTAGTGGTAGCCCTTCTGGTAGCGCTCGTGCTCGGCCAGGATCTCTCGACGGCGTTCGTAGGATGCCTCGGGGTAGTCGTAGTTCCTGCCGATGTTGTCGGTCGAGAAAGGCCCGTGGTTGTTGGTGTCCGTCTTGCGGTTCGGCATGGGATCGAACTTGCCGAAAACGTGCCGCGAGCCTGCCTGAACGACGCGCAGCAGCAGCTCGTACTCGCCGGCGTCGTAGCCCGCCGGGCGCGGGAAGGGCAGGCGGTTGGCAGGCGCGTCGGTCATGCACAGGCGATAGTTGTAGGCCTGCAGGCGCCGGTCCCCGGAACCCTCGGGGCCGGGGCCGCCGGCCTGGATGCGCGGCAAGAGGCCGCTCGCGGGGTCGCCGGGCAGCACGTAGGGATCGATCGGGTGGCCGAACTGGTGCGAGCGGGCGTTGCGGGTCTGGACGCCGTTGAGCGTCTCGCCGTGGACGCTGTTGGCCTCGCGCCCCACGCTGTAGCTCACCCCGGCCGCCGCCATCAGGTCGCCCTCGTAGGTGGCGTCGATGAAGATCCGTCCGGCGTAGGTCTCGCCCGAGAGCATGCGGATCGTCTCGATGCCAGCGCCGGAGAGCAGCACGCCGTCCTCACGGTCCAGCCAGCGGTCGCGGTGCACGGGAATGTCGGCCTCGGCCACCAGCTCTTCGAAGACGCGCTCGGCCACGTGGGGCTCGAAGACCCAGATGGCGTCGGCTTCGGGCCGGTAGCCTGAACACTCCTCGGGTCGCTGCTGGCGCCAGGCCTGCGGTTCGTCGTAGTGGGCCTTGAGGCGTCCGTAGAAGGCGCGGCTCAGCCCACCGATGACCGCCTTGTCGCCGCTGTCGGTCCAGCCCAGCCCGTTGGCGGTCATGCCGCCGAGGTGTTGGTCGGGGCAGACGATGATCACCGAACGTCCCATGCGCCGGACCTGTAAGGCGGCGCTGATGCCGGCGGACGTGCCACCGTAGACGACCACGTCGTACGGCTTCTGCGGGCGCTCGGCCAACGGGCGCTTCTCGACCGTGACCGCGCAGGCGCAGAGCAAGGGGAGGAGCGGGAGGAGGGACACGACCGGGCTATGATGGGAGACGTAGATTATCGGGAGATTTTTCCCGCTGCGCGGTTCTCCGACCCCTTGACCTCGGTGAGCTTGTCTCCCAGGCGTGCGCGCATGGCGTCGCCCATACTCGAGAGTCGGGCGACGACCTCGGGGTGCTCTGCCGCGACGTCACGCGTCTCGGAGATGTCCTGCTCGAGGTTGTACAGCTCGAGCCCTGTCCTGGCGCCGTGGTCGTAGGCTCCTGGTGAGCCCCCTGACCCGGGCGTGCGCCCTATCATCGAACGGTAGCCGTGGGGGAAGTGGAGCTTCCAGGGACCGGAGCGCATCGCCTCGAGGTGGTTGGTCTTGTAGTAGAAGAAGTACGCCTCCTGTGGGGAGCGCGCACCGGGTTGGCCCGCGAGGAGTGCCCAGACGTCCATCCCATCGATCACGCGCTCCGGCAGGTCGGCACCGATCAGGCCCGCCACGGTTGGCAGGAGGTCGATGGTCATCCAGGGCTCGCTGCTGACGCGGGCGGCGGGGACGCGCCCTGGCCAGCGGACGAGGCAGGGCACGCGCACGCCGCCCTCGAAGGTCGTGCCCTTGCCCTCGCGCAGGGGGCCGGTCGATCCAGAGTGGTCTCCGTAGCTGAGCCAGGGGCCGTTGTCGGATGCGTAGAAGACGAGAGTGTTCTCGGCGAGCCCGCACGACTCGAGGGCGTCCAGCACCTTGCCGACGGAGTCGTCGATCTCCTCGATCACGTCTCCATAGGTGCCCCGCTGGCTGCGCCCGACGGAGTCCTGCGCGGTGAAGAGGGGCACGTGCGGCATCGGGTGCGCGAGGTAGAGGAAGAAGGGCTCGTCGGCGTGGGAGCGCACGAAGGCGGCGGCGCGGTCACCGAAGTCCGTGGTGAAGCGCATCTGGTCGGGGCCCGTCACCTCCGGGTCTGCGATCTCGGTTCCCTCGAAGGTGAACAGGTCCGGGTAGCCCCTCTTGCGCTTCTCCACCGGATCGGAGAAGTGCGCGTAGGCCGGATGCCAGGGCCACATGTCGTTCGAGTAGGGGATGCCATAGGACTCGTCGAAGCCGTGGTTGGCGGGGAGGAACTGCCGTTGGTACCCCAGGTGCCACTTCCCGAACATCCCGGTCGCGTAGCCACGCGACTTGCAGAGTTCGGCCAGGGTCGTCTCCTGTGAATGGATCCCGTGCGTGTTGCGCGGACCGAGCGCGCCGTGGATCCCGAGCCGGTTCGCGTAGCAGCCGGTCAGGAGGGCCGTGCGCGAGGCGGAGCAGACCGGCTGCGCCACGTAGAAGTCCGTGAATCGCGTCCCTTCGGCCGCCAGGCGATCGAGATTGGGGGTCTCGAACCCCTGCGCTCCCTGGGTGCCGATGTCCGCCCAGCCCTGGTCGTCGGTGTAGATGACGACCACGTTCGGGCGGTCGGCGGCTGCCCGAGGAGGTGGGCTCGGGAGGAGTGCGCACCCCACCAGGAGTGCTCCCGCGGCGGCGGGCAGAGGGAGAGTTCTGAGCATGATGCAGACCCTATCAAAGGCCTACACCGCCCGCAGAGCCTCTCGAACGGAGCTGGGTTGCGCTTCCGAGGCACTGGGACGATTCTCGTGCTGCCTGCTTCGCCCATTCCAGCCGGCCACACGGTCTTGAGGAGTCCACCATGTTTGAGCGCCTGTCGATCCCGATCCGCTTTCTCGCCGCGACCATCGCCCTTACGTCGTCCGCTGGCGCGGACGTCCGCCTGCCCAGGATCTTCAGCGACGACATGTTGCTCCAGCGGGGCCTGGCGGTGCCTGTGTGGGGTTGGGCTGACGCGGGTGAGCACATCGACGTGCACTTTGCAGGGCAGGAGCTGCGCACCAGGGCGGACGAGACCGGACGCTGGAGCGTCAAGCTCGATCCTCTCGAGGCCAGCAGTGAGGGCAGAAGCCTGCAGATCAATGGGCGAAGGGTCCGGGACGGCGAGGCCGTCGACACCAACCAGATCATCCTGCTGAACGTCCTCGTCGGCGACGTCTGGGTCTGCTCCGGTCAATCGAACATGGAGTGGAACGTGAAGGGGGCCATGAACGGCAGCGAGGAGATCGCGGCCGCCGATCAGCCCCTGATGCGCCTCTTCGACGTGCCGGGCCACACGACGGCGCCGGTGGCCCAGGAGGATGTCCCCGGTGGCGCATGGAGAGCCTGCTCGCCCGCGAGCGTTCAGGGCTTCTCTGCCGTGGGCTACTACTTCGGCCGGGAGATCCAGCGCGAGAGCGGCGTGCCGGTCGGCCTGATCGGGACCAACTGGGGCGGCACTCGCATCGAGCCCTGGATCCCGGCCGTCGGCTTCCGAAGCGTCCCCGAGCTGAAGGGCACCGCGGATCGCGTGGACGCCACGGATCCGGAGGTCGCTGCGGGCGAGTCGACCTGGAAAGTGCACCTGGAGGCCGTCGAGGTGTGGGCCGCGGGGGCGCGCAAGGCGCTGTCCGACGGGACACCGATCGCCTCTGCGCCAAGGAGCCCGGGGCCGTCCGGTGCCGGTGATCCCACCGCGATCTACAACTCGATGGTCTCCGGACTGGTTCCCTACGGGATCCGCGGCGCGATCTGGTACCAGGGCGAATCGAACGGCTCCGAGGGCGTCGAGTACTTCCACAAGATGCAGGCGCTCATCGGTGGCTGGCGCCAGGTCTGGGACCAGGGCGACTTTCCGATCTACTTCTACTTCGTGCAGCTGGCTGACTTCCAGCAGCCCAAGGACGACCCGGCGGGTGGGGACGGCTGGGCGCGGATCCGCGAGGCCCAGCGCCAGGCGTTGACGATCCCGCACACCGGGATGGCCGTGATCACCGACATCGGCCAGGCCAATGACATCCACCCGCGCAACAAGCAGGACGTGGGCGCGCGCCTCGCACGCTGGGCGTTGCGGGACGCGGCGGGCCAGGACCTGGTCGTCAGCGGGCCTCTCTACCGGGGGATGACGGTCGAAGGCGGCAGGATCCGGGTCGAGTTCGAACACGTGGGGGGCGGCCTGATGGTCGGGGAGAAAGAGGGCCTGGAGCCCACGCGCGTGGTCGAGGGCGGGGAGTTGAAGCGCTTCGCTGTCGCTGGCGAGGATCGGGTCTGGCACTGGGCCAGCGCTGAGATCGATGGAGATACGCTCCTCGTCTCCTCCCCGGAGGTCCCCGCGCCCGTGGCGGTCCGCTACGCGTACTCGATGAACCCCAAGGGCTCGAATCTGTACAACCGCGAAGGCCTGCCGGCCTCGGCATTCCGTACCGACGACTGGTAGGTCGGCGGAGCAGCGGCCCCGATCACGTCGGTGCGCGAGATTGGCGACCCTGAAGCTGGGTTGCCATGGCTTTTTATTTAGGGAACTCGTCGGCTTCTCGTCGATGGTCTGCGTCGCTGCCGGGCGCAGAGTTGCCCACGAGCCCTCCCGATAGGATCATTGCGGCGGCTGAGTCACGGGCTCGTTCGGGTGCGGACGCTTGACGGAGCCGCGAGATGATGAACGGCAGTCCCCTGACCGCGTACTTCCAAGGAGCCTTCGGATGATCGCCTTCTGTGCTGCGCTGCTCGCGTGTTCTGGCCCCGACTTGCCGAACATCCTGGTCGTCCTCGCCGATGACCTCGGGTATGGCGACGTGGGTTGCTACAACTCCGAGTCCAGGGTGTCGACGCCCAATCTCGACCGCCTGGCGAGTGAGGGGATGAGGCTCACCGACGCGCACAGCCCCTCCACTGTCTGTACCCCCACGCGCTACAGCCTGCTCACGGGGCGGATGGCGTTCCGCACGGGAATGGGCGGCGTGTTCACGGGGGTGGGGGGGCCGTGCATGATCGAGAGCGACCGCCTGACATTGCCCGGCATGCTGCGCGGGAAGGGGTACGCCACCGCCATGTTCGGTAAGTGGCATGTGGGCATGACCTTCCACGACGCGGAGGGAGTGCCCATCAACAAGAACGGGCTCGAAGCGGTGAAGCGTGCCGACTTCTCCCGCGCCATCCCCGACGCGCCGATTCACCGGGGCTTCGACCAGTTCTTCGGCACCGTCTGCTGTCCCACCACGGACTGGCTCTACGCCTACGTCGAGGGCGATCGCATACCGATCCCGCCAACCCAGCTCCTGGACCGCTCGCCGCTTCCCAAGCACCCGTATTCGCGCGACAACCGCCGAGGTCTGATCGCGCCGGGCTTCGACCTGGAACAGGTGGACCTGGTCTTCCTCGAGCGCAGCAAGCGCTTCCTCGTGGAGCACGTGAAGGAGAACCCCGACCAGCCCTTCTTCCTGTTTCATTCCATGCAGGCCGTGCACCTGCCGTCGTTGGCCGCCGAGCGTTTCAAGGGCGAGACCGAGGCCGGTCCGCATGGCGACTTCATCTTCGAGCTCGATCACGTCGTCGGGGAGTTGATGAAGACCCTCGAGCAGCTCGCAGTCGCCGAGGACACGCTGGTCCTCTTCTCCAGCGACAACGGGCCGGAGGTGACCACTGTCGTCAACATGCGCGAGACCCACGGGCACGACGGGGCCCGCCCCTGGCGGGGCATGAAGCGGGACAACTGGGAGGGTGGCCACCGCGTGCCGCTGATCGCGCGCTGGCCCGGCCGCATCGAGGCCGGGAGCGTCTCGGATCAGACCGTCTGCCTGACCGATCTGATGGCCACCTGCGCCGCCATCGTCCAGGCCGACCTGCCCGACGACGCGGCCGAGGACAGCTTCAACTTCCTGCCGGTCCTGACGGGCGAGCAGGGTGACGAGCCTGTCCGCGAATACACCCTGCACCAGACCATGAGCCTTGCCCTGGCCATCCGCCGCGGGCCGTGGAAGTATCTCGACCACAGGGGCTCCGGGGGCAACAACTACACCCGGCCTCACCTGAAGCCGTACGTCCTTCCCGAGCACGCCCCCGACGCTCCGGGCCAGCTCTACAATCTCGACCAGGACCCCGGCGAGACCAGCAACCTTCACGACGAGCATCCCGAAATCGTTCGCGAGTTGAAGACCAGGCTGGAGCAGTTCAAGCGGGCCGGGCGCAGCGCTCCCTCGCGGGTCGCCAGGCCAGAGGACCGCTAGGCTCTGGCCGGGGCGAGACAGGCTGCGCGCGTCAGGTGTGTCTCTGCGCGCTGCTGACGAGCGGCGCGAGGGCACCCGGGGATGGGCGGAGGGACATGTGACCTCACGCGCGCGCTGCGCTATATTCGACGTCGGCGCGCTCTCGTTCTGATTCAGGAGTGGCGGCTAGATCCGGCCGCGCTACTCGTCTCGCTCAGTACAGGAATCGACCAACATGAAGAACGCGACCGTCACGACGATCGTCCTGCTCCTCAGCTCAGTCGTCGGCACGCTCCCCCTCGAGGCGCACGGTGGCTTGTTTCGCCCGCCGCCGCCGCCGCCCTACGACGGCCCGGGAGGCTCAGGGGTGGGGCAGGGCGGCGGCGGAGGAGGCGCTAGCACGCCTGTCCCAGGCGGACCCGCACGCCCGAGCGCTCCGGCTCCGGCTCCGGCCACGCCGTCTCCCGCGAGCCCTGGAGGGGCAGGCTCACCGATCACGCGTGTCGGCGGTGCGCAGCCGGACCTCTCCGACTGGAGTCTGTGGTGGGGTTTCAACTCGGATCCCTACCTCGGTCTGCGGGAGATCGTGAGGAGCGCCGGCCCGCTCACCGGGAGCGATGAGTTCTTCCTCGGTCAGGGCGCGAGCGAGAAGCTGCGGACCAGCGGCCCACAGGAAGCGGCCATCAGGGAGAAGGTCGGTCCTGCCTTGCAGCGAGCGATCGAGTCGGAGTCCTCTGATCGGGTCCTGTGCGACGCGATGATCGCTCTCGCCAAGCTCCACCCCGTGTACGCCCCGAGCGGCGTGCGCTCGATGAGCGAGCTCTTCACTCCTCACCTCGACCACCCCAATCAGAAGGTCGTCGAATCCGCGATCGTCGCCCTGGGGTTGATGGCGGATTCGACCTGCACTCCCGCGCTCTGCTCGCTCGCCGCCGACGGTGCGGTCGGACGCAAGCTGCTCGGTCGCGTGAAGGTTCCCCTGCCCACGCGCGCCCTGGCGGCCCTGGCTCTGGGGGTGGTGGGGGCGAACAGCGAGCGCGAAGACGAGCGCAGGTATGTCGCGCACACGCTGGTACAGATTCTGGAAGGCGAGCGGCAGGCATCACCGGACCTGTTCGTGTCGTGCGTCACGGCCCTCGGGCTCACGTCGCTGGCAGAGAGTCGCGTGCCGGCTCGGAACGGTGGCGAGGAGCGCTCGGTCGCGAGTTCGAGCCGTCAGGGCCTGATCCGCTTCCTGACCGATCTCCTGCACGACGAGGACCGGCACCGGTTCGTGCGCGCTCATGCGCCCGTGGCGCTCGCCCGACTGGTCAGGGGCGTGGACGATCCCGAGCGCGCGGGCGTGGCCCGGGCCCTGCTCGACGTCCTGGGCGGGGGGGAGAAAGTCGGGCGCCTGGTGCGCTACGGCATCGTCGAGGGACTCGCTGCGATCGGTGACTCGGACGCCGACGCCGTCGATGCCGAGATCCGCGAGGTCCTGCGCGAGTCGGTCCGGCGCGGAGACTCGTTCCAGAGGCAGCTCTCGGTCCTGGCCATCGCCCAGGTCTCGAGTCGTCCCGGCACGGGAGCGGGAGAGTCCCTCGAGGGCGCGCGCGAGGGGCGTGCGTTCCTCGTCGAGCAGCTCACTCGCGGCAAGCGTCGGACCCGTCCCTGGGCCGCCCTGGGCCTGGGACTCTTCGGCCATCATCTGCGCGAGGGCGGCCGTGAGCTCGACGAGGCAACCTCGAAGGGGTTGAGTCAGACCCTCTCCGGCGTCGGGTCTCCATCCGATTCAGGAGCCTGGTACATCGCTCTCGGTCTGCGCGGAGACGTCGCGGCGGCGCCCGCGCTCCTCGGACGCCTTGAGAGCACGCGCGACGACGCGGCTCGCGGCCGCGCGGCGATCGCGCTCGGTCTGCTGGGCGCCCGGGAGGCGATCCCTGCGCTGGAGAAGATCGTCCGGGAGTCTCGCTACCGGCCTGCGTTGTTGCGCGACAGCGCCATCGCCCTGGCCTTGCTCGGCGACAAGCGTGTGGTCGTGCACTTGCTCGAGATCATGAGCTCCACCGACAGCGTCGCGATCCAGTCCGCCGTGGTCGGGGCGCTCGCCTTCATCGGTGATGCGCGCGTCATCGACCCGCTGGTGGAGCTGCTGGAGGACCCGGAGCGCCCGGACATCGCCCGCGACTTCGCTGCGATCGCCCTGGGTGTGGCCTGCGAGCGCGGCCGGCTGCCATGGACCGCGAGCTTTGCGAATCACCTCAACTACGCGGCCGCGACCGACGCTCTCATCTCGGGCAAGGGGTCCGGCATCCTGAACCTGCGTTGAGGGCGTCGAGGGCGTCCTGGGCGGCGAGCGCCTGCCCTCGAGCGTGCGCGGGCGGTAGGATCGTGTGGAGTTCACGGGCCCGCGCGGTCCCGGGCGATCCGATCCCTCGATGGACCTTCGACGTACCCTCGCCCTGCTCTGCGTCCTGTCTGCCGTTGCGGCGGCGTGGGGGCGTGCTCAGGAGCCTTCTCCTCCCGTGCCGGAGGCGCCGGTCGCGGCGTCCTTCGAGCGCGGCGTCGCGTACCTGGAGCGCGTCGCCCGCGAGTGGGGGGAGAGTCGCGATTGCGTCTCCTGCCACACCAACGGCTGGGCCCTGGCGGCGCAGCCGGTGATCGCGGGGGATTCGGATGAGCTGGAGTCGGGGCGCGTATTCGCGCGCGAGTACCTGACGCGCTTCCTCGACGGTGGCGAGGAGCCGCACGGGCAGCACGGCAGCGTCGAGGGCATGGTGGCGACGGCAGCCTTCCTGGCCATGAGCGATGCTCGAATGCAGGTGCGCGCGCAGCCGGTGACCCTGCGCGCTCTCGATCACGCCTGGGAGCTGCTCGGAAAGGACGGCACCTGGGAGGACTGGCTGCAGTGCAACTGGCCGCCTTACGAGTCGGACCTGCGCTTCGGGCCGACCTTGATGCTGGTCGCGCTCGGTGAGCTGCGGGAGGCAGGCGGCTTGCGGGCGATGGATCGTCGCGCGGCGCGGCGCCTGGCTGACGGCTTGCGCGCGGAGCCGCCGCTCTCCTTGCACGATGCCCTCATGCGTCTGTGGGCCGGGGCCTACTGGCCGCGCGTCGCCACCACCTCCGCCCGTTCCGCCTGGCGCGTGCGCCTGATCGAGTCGGTGGAGTCCGACGGCGGCTGGTCGATGGCCTCCCTGGCGGGGCCGGCGTGGAAGCGGGACGGGGGCGAGCCCCAGTCCGTCGCCAGCGAGGCCTACCCGACGGCGTTCGCGGCGTACGTCTTGCTTCAAACCGGGTCCGCGCCCGAGGATCCGCCTGTACAGGAGGCTCTGCGTTGGTTGCGGGCCCACCAGGGCTCGGACGGCTCCTGGACGACCCGCTCTCCTCGCCGGGACGGCAAGCACTACATCGGTCGGGCCGCTACCGCTCTGGCCTTGATGGCGCTCGCCGCGGACGGCGGTTAGGCTCCGCGCGCAACCATGAAGGAGATCATCCCCTACGACGGATTGGAGGCGGCGCTCGCCTCCCTGGACAACGGCGGTCGCTTCTACAACCTCCTGACTCACGCCGGCGACGACGAGATCGAGCCGGGGGAGCTGGCCCGTGTCGCCGGGGTCTTTGGGGATCGGCAGCAGATGTTCCTGTTTCTGGAGATGGCCCTCTGCGGGTGTTCCCAGGGGGACAGGGATGCGGTCACCGCACGCCTCTCCGACGACTTGCGTGCCCAGTGGGGGGAGCACACGCCTCAGGTGCTCGCGCCTTCGGAGGCTGATGAGCGAGGCGTCGCGGGTGGGAGCGCGATCCTCACCGGCTTCCCGCGCTTCGTCGAGGACAAGACGGTTTTCAGCGGCTTCATCTTCGTGCCGATCTCGATGGGCAAGACGACCACAATCATGATGATCCCGATCATGGATCACTTCGATGTCTATGAGCTGACGGACGAGGTGAGCTCGCAGACGGCCTTCGTCGCCAACGTGCGCGGCACCGCTCGTCTACCCGTCCAGCGCACTCGCTTCGGCGGCATCCTCAAGGAGACCACCCGGGACAAGGACGGAGAGGAGAGGGACCGCCTCTTCCTGGAGGGCGTCTACCTCACTCACCTGGAAGATTGAAGCTGCCGGGGCCCCCCTCGGCCGGAGGCCCTCGCCGCGAGCGTTCCGCGCTTAATTCGTCGTCGGGAAGGTTGCCGTGAACCTCCGCACCACCTCGCGCATGTCGGGGGGCAGGCGGGAGAGGGAGAGGTCGCGGATCCAGTGCGGGAGGCCGTGCAGGGCTTCGGAGATGCCTCCGGCGATGCAGGCCTGTGTGTCCGCGTCGCCTCCGAGGGAGATCGCGTTGCGCAGGGCGCCCTCGAAGTCGTCGGCCTGCAGGGCGCAGAGGATGGCCTCGGGCACTGAGCCCTGGCAGGTCTCGTCGAAGCCGTGCACCGCGCGCACATCGCTCAGCTTGCGGTCGAGGTCGTATCCGATGGCCGGTCCCGAGACGAACTCCTGCACGTCGGCTGCCGTGCCGCCGGTGCGGGCGATGAAGATCGCCGCGGCCGTGGCCTGTGCGCCCTTGATCCCCTCGGGGTGGTCGTGGGTCACCTCGGCCGAGCGCCGTGCGCCGTCGAGCACTTCGTCGAGGCTCTCAAAGGCCCAGCCCACGGGCGCCGCCCGCATCGCCGATCCGTTGCCGTAGCTGCCGTAGGGGGCTCGGGTCCGCGTCCGGGCCCAGTCCGTGAACATCCCACCCCAACCAGCGCCTGGGAACGCCTCGTAGGCATCGTGCATCGCTGCAGTCAGGTCATTCCCATCGAGCAACCAGCGGGCGATCACCACGGAGAGGACCGTGTCGTCGGTGAAGAAGCTCTCCTCGGAGAAGAGCGCGAAATCCTCCGAAGCGACGGGCGTGAACTCGTAAACGGAACCGGCGATGTCCCCGGCGATGGCACCGATCATCTTTTCGTCCTTCCAGCTTTAGGGTGCCGAGACAACATGAGCATGTCGGGCGGCCTGGCACTTACCTGGTCGTGGAATCGGGCGCGTTCGCCGCGAGCGCACTGGCGACCACTCTTGCGATCTCTTCTGCAATGAGGCGATGCCCCACGCGATTGGGATGAATGCCGTCGAACATCTGGTCCTTGAGTTTATCGCCGATCAAGTCGCCGAGAGGGATGTACTCGGTTCCGGTTTCCTGCGCGACGCGTCGGATATCGTCCTGAATCCGTCGCTCGATCTCCGAGGTTGGGTAATCGAGCACATGGAGACGAGTTCCCGACTCGCTTACCTGACGCAGTACCGCTCGAAGATGTGTTTCGAATGGCGGGCCCTCGCTCTGATAGCTCGGCTCGTCCGTGGCAGACTGCGAGGATGACAGGCCCGTGATTATCGGGGACGTCGTTACCGAAAAAGCGGCGAGCTCTACGAGCATCGGGGGCATGAACAGGAACGGACGCCAGCGGGTTTCCCGGGAGACTCCCTCGCGAAGTATCCGCTGGTAGTCTTCGTCGGCTCGGAGGTAATGGACCCCTGTCATCAGGAACGTCACATCCGGCCGGTACTCAAGGAAATAGGGGAGCTGATGCCGGATCTGGCCTATGCCCTGCCCGATCGATGCCGCGTTGAGGATCTCAACGTCGATCCCACGATCTTCCAGGATCGTCTTGACGAGAAAGGGAAAGGACTCCTCATACCGGTACGGCCATCCGAACGCAGTCGAATCACCGAGGAAGAGCAGTCGGGGTGTGTCGTTGCGTTCGATAGGAATCCTTGGCCCCCGAAACCCCTCTTCGTTGATCTCAAAGAAGACGTTTTGCTTGTTGTAGTCCGGGTGCCAGAGCGTCGTTTGCGCGCCGCGAAAGTACATCTCGTTGAGCAATGGAAACACGACCACTGCCAGCGCGACAACCAACCCAACACCGAGAGGTGAACTTGGTGACATACGCGCCAGTCCCCGACGTTCTCTCCTGTAGTTGACGGCTTCGCAAAGATAGGAGAACAGGATTATCGACAGCACGCCCACGAATCCGATACCGAGGAGCGGTACCAGCAGGGCCAGCACCAGGGCCTTTCTCCACGAGAAACGAAGACGGAATCGTATCGTCGTGGTGAAGTAGAGAAAGAAGGTGGCGGTGCACAGAAGGAGGACGCCCAGCGTGACAGGAATGCGAGAGAAACTCCCCCTCTCCATGGCGTACACCCAGAGGCAATAGGGGATGATGATCGCCGAACTCAGGTAGTACCCGACTCTTAGAAATGCCTCGCAGAGTGCGTGGGGTGCGCCAGCGGACATTGTTCGGACCGTACTCATGATGGGCATGATTTGACCTGATCATAGCGTAGCTCCTCGTTCGCTGAGTAGGCAGCACCCTAAGGCACTACACGCTGCTCGAACTGGAAGGCGACGCGGCCTCCCTGAGGAAGATCACAGGTTCCCGCAGTTCTCCCAGCAGTCAGCGCACGATCGAGCGCGAGAGGCTGCGATCGACTCTCAACGAGCAGGGAGGGCGTGATCTCACGCAACCCCCGTCTGCAGCAGCTTGCGTCGCCTGGCGACGAGCGGCCAGTGGCGCGCCCGCCAGGACTTGAACCTGGGACCCTCGGATTAGAAATCCGATGCTCTGTCCAGCTGAGCTACGGGCGCGAAGGAGGCGCGGGCGGGGAGTGGTCGGGGAGATGGGACTCGAACCCACGACTCGGAGCACCCAAAGCTCCGCCTCTACCAACTGAGGTACTCCCCGAAGACGACCCGCAAGGCCGCACGGACACTCTAAAGGAGAGATCGCCGTGAGCACAGGACAGCCCGGAAGCTCCGCGGAACGGATAGCGCTGGCCCAGGGAGCGGAGAGCGGGTAGGTTGCCGCTTCGCCACAGAGTTCACCCCAGGCAAAGCCCTCCCATGAAGGTCCTCGTCGTCGGAGGCGGTGGTCGCGAGCACGCACTGTGCTGGAAGATCGCACGCTCCCCACTCCTCACCGAACTGCTCTGCGCTCCCGGAAACGCAGGCACCAGCAGCGTCGCACGCAACGTCGACGTCGCCGCCGATGACCTGCCGGGCCTCGTGGGACTGGCCCGGGAAGAACAGATCGACCTGGTCGTCGTCGGACCCGAAGACCCGCTCTGCAAGGGACTCGCCGACGAACTGCGCGAAGCGGGCATCGACACCTTCGGACCGACCCGCCGCGGAGCCGAGCTCGAAGGCTCCAAGGCCTTCGCCAAGGAGCTCCTCGACCGCTATCGCATCCCGACCGCAAGCTGGCGGCTCTTCGACCGCTCCGGGCCGGCGAAGGCTTACCTGGAATCCTGCAGGCAATGGCCGCAAGTCGTCAAGGTCGATGGACTCGCCGCAGGGAAAGGCGTCTTCATCTGCGCCGATGCACGCGAGGCCTGCCGAGCGGTCGACTCCGTCATGGAAGAGAAACGCCTCGGGGAGGCCGGTACACGAATCGTTATCGAGGAGTTCCTCGAAGGCGAGGAAGCCACCGTGCAGGCCATCACCGACGGAGAGGCCATCCTGATCCTCGAACCCGTCGTCGACCACAAACAGGTCGGCGAAGGCGACTCGGGACCGAACACCGGAGGCATGGGCGTCTACTCCCCCGCGCCTAGCCTCACCCGACGCCTCCTGAGACAGATCGAACAACGGATCCTGATCCCCGCCATCCACGGCCTGCGCACCGAAGGCGTCGAGTTCCGCGGCGTGCTCTACGCCGGACTCATGATCACCGAGCAGGGACCCAGGGTGCTCGAGTTCAACGTGCGCTTCGGCGACCCCGAAGCGCAAGCCGTCGTGCGACGGTTCCAGGATGATCTGCTGCCTTACCTGGCCGCCGCCGCCCGCGGCGCCCTGGCCGAGATGGACCCGCCCGAATGGGACCCACGCTTCGTCGTGGGCGTCGTCGGCGCCAGCGATGGCTACCCCGACGCCTACCGCAAGGGAGACGTGATCACCGGCACCCAGGCCGCCGACGAGGGTGAGGAGGTCGTCACCTTTCACGCCGGAACGGCCGGCGGGGGAGACGAACTGTTCACCGCCGGTGGCCGCGTTCTGTGCGTGACCGCCCTCGGCGAGGACATCGATGCCGCACGCGAGCGCGCCTACGAGGCCTTCGACCGCATCGAGTGGTCCGGAAAGTTCTGCCGGCGGGACATCGGCACGCGCGTCGAGGCTCGCAAGGAACGCATCAGCGCCATGCTTGAGAAGGCGGCCGGACCCCCCGCAGCCGGACAGCTGATCGCCGAGCCAGGACTCGCGACACCCGAGACTGGCGCGGAGAGGCGCGACTCGCCCAGGCAGGAATTCGACCGGACCGGGAAGGGCGCCTGAGGGCATGCGCGGAGAACGGTGAACCAGGCCCTGATCGACAAGAGGTTCGAGGCCTACCTGCGCTCGCGCTCCCTCAAGCTCACCCCGCAACGGCGCCGGATCTTTGAACGCGCCTTCTCAACCCACCAGCACTTCAGCGCCGAGCGCCTCTACTCCTGGATGGGGGACGATGACGGACCAAGAGTCTCGCGTGCCACGGTCTACCGCACCCTGGCCCTGCTCGAGGACGGCGGCTTCGTCGAATCCCTCGACACCGGCGGCGGAGAACTCGTCTACGAACACGTCCTTGGGCACGGACACCACGACCACCTGATCTGCATCGACTGCGGACGCATCACCGAGTTTCGCGAGCCACAGATCGAGGCCCTGCAACAGGAAGTCGCCCGCAAGAAGGGCTTCACCCTCCTGAGCCATTCCCTGCGCTTGATGGGGCGCTGCGCCGCCTGCGCCAGGGACTGAACCGTCCGCGCGGCGTGCAGCGCTCAGCGATCGAGGTCGCGGACGATCCCGCTCATGACCATCGCGGCCAGCTCGCCGTTGGCGACGCCGTACTTCCTGGCGGAGACCCGCAGGGTGCAGCGGTCGAGATCGTAGACCTCGACCGACACGGTCACGTCGGCGTTGTCGATGCGCGCCGTGGCCTTGCGCAGGTCCTCGTCGGGCTCGATGATCTCCGTGGCCTGGTGACTCAAGGTCGCCTTGGCCGTCGCCCACACCACATCCGCGTCCTGCTGGAGGTGCGTGATGTACGTGTTGGCGTCCATCTCCTGGCTGATGATGATCCCTGCCCCGATGCCCGCGGCCGCCGCCAGGCAACCGGGAAGAGCCAGGGCGATGAGAAGGCTGGTGATGAGCTTGTGGCGCATGTCACTGTCCTGTTGGAAGACTGTCGGATTCGGGGCTCGTCCGTTGGCCGCCGAGCCGGTTCGAGAGGTCGGCCGGGTTGCGCGGATTGCGTCTTCGAGAGCGGCCCCGCTTCTGCGGGCATCGCCCCCTCGACGAGGCCGAACCTAGCGCTTTTGGTCACGCGGATCAGCAGCGCTGCAGGGGAAAAATCGCGCGGGGAGTGCGGCCGGGGAAAACCCCGCGGGGAGAGTCCCCGCCGAGCCCACCCCTGCAGGAGAGAGAGCCTGCGCGGATGAGCCCCGCGGCGACCCCCCCCGCGGCGCACGCCCTCAGACCGGCGCGCCCGCGGCGACCGCCACCATGCGCCGGAAGAAGGGCAGGCCTTCACCCTCCCGGCGGGCCTCCATGCGCGTCCAGCGCGGATGGTGCCAGGGGCTCACGTTGCGCTCGGGGTGGGGCATCAGGCCCAGGACGCGACCGGTCTCGTCGCAGATCCCCGCCACATCCGCCAGCGAGCCGTTGGGGTTGGCGGGATAGGGCGCCGGCCCACCTTCCGGGGTCACGTAGCGCAAGGCCACCTGCCCGGCGGCCCGCAGGCGCTCCAGCACCCCCGCGTCGCCCACCGCGAAGCGCCCCTCGGCATGGGCCACGGGCACCGGCCAGCGCTCGCCGGCCTCGATCCAGGGACAGGCGCAGTCGAGGGACTCGAGGGTCACCCAGCGGCATTCGTAGTGGTTCGACGTGTTGGCGGTCAAGGCCACCTCGCGCTGCGCCGCCTGCCTGCCGCGCGGCGCGAGCAGACCCGATTCCAGCAAGGCCTGGAAGCCGTTGCAGATGCCCAGCACCAGGCCGCCGCGCTCCACGTAGGCCCACAGCTCGTCCGCCAGGCGCCGGCGCAGGTCGAGGCCCCAGACGCGTCCCGCTCCCACGTCGTCGCCGTGGCTGAAGCCGCCGGCCAGCACCAGGATCTCGAGCTGCTCCAGACGCCCGGGCTCGGCCAGCAGGCGCTCGAGGTGCCAGACCTCCGCCTGCGCCCCACCCAGCTCCAGGGCACGCGCCGTCTCGCCGTCGCAGTTCGTCCCGGCCGTACGCAATACCATCGCTCGGGGAGCACTCATCCCTGGAATCCTCCTCCGTGAGCAGCCCGCAGGTCCTCGAGGGCGATGCGCGCCAGGCGCGCGCCGCCGCAGCCGTGTATCTCCAGGAAGGGCTCGGCGAGTACGCGACCGACGCGCGCCACGGGCACGCCCGCCATGGCCGCCAGCCAGCGCTCCTCGGCCTCGGTCTCGACCTCGACCAGGAAGCGCGTCGTGGACTCGGAGTAGAGCAGGGTGGCGTCGGCGTCACAGTCGGCCCCCGGCTCGTCCCCATCGACGGCCGCCAGGTCCAGGGAGAGGCCGAGGTCGCCGGCGAAGGCCATCTCGGCCGCCGCCACCGCCAGGCCGCCCTCAGAGAGATCGTGGCAGGCGCGCGCGCAGCCCGCGGCCAGGGCGCCGTGCAGGGTGCGTAGGACGCCCGGGGCCGTGGCCAGCTCCGGCGCCGGCACCGTGCCGCCCTCCAGGCCGAGGGCCGCCAGGTAGTGCGAGCCCCCCAGCTCCGCGCGCGTCTCGCCCACCAGCCAGACGCCGTTCCCCGCGCGCTTGAGGTCCATGCTCGTGACGCGCGCCACGTCCGGCACGACCGCCAGGGCCGAGATGAGCAGGGTGGGGGGGATCGAGATCGTGCGCCTCCCCACGCGGTACTCGTTGTTGAGGCTGTCCTTGCCCGAGATGAACGGCGTGCCGTAGGCCAGGGCCGCGTCGCGGCAGGCCTCCGCCGCCAGGACCAGGGCCCCCAGACGGTCGGGCTTGTCGCAGTTGCCCCAGGCGAAGTTGTCCAGAATAGCCGTGTGCTCGGGGTCGCCGCCGACGCACACGACGTTGCGCAAGGCCTCGTCGATGACCGCCGCGGCCATGCGCCCGGGGTGCAGCAGACCGTAGCGCGGGTTGGCGCCGCAGCCGACGGCGATCGCCTTGGGGGACTCCGCCAGGGGCTTGAGGACCGCGCCGTCCCCCGGGCCGTCGCCGCGCGTGCCCACCAGAGGTTTGAGGACCGAGAGCCCCTGCACCTCGTGGTCGTACTGGCGCACGATCCACTCCTTGCTGGCCACGTCGGGCATGGCGAGCAACTCCAGAAGCAACCGTGCGTGGTCCGCGGTCGGCGGCACACCCGGATCGGCCAGCTCGCTCGGCTCCCAGACGGCCTCGCGTACCGGGCGCGGCGTGCCGTCGTGCAGGAAGGCCATCGGCAGATCGCCCATCACCTCGCCAGCGTGGCGCAGCACCAGCCGTCCGCTGTCCTCGAAGCGCCCGATCACGCTCGTCTCGACGCCCTCGGCGTCGAAGACCGCCTGCAGCTCCTCGAGCCGCTCCGGCGGGACCGCCATCACCATCCGCTCCTGGGCCTCGCTGATCCAGATCTCCTCCGGCGAGAGGCCGGGGTACTTGAGGGGCACGGTCTCCAGGTCGACCAGGGCGCCCAGCTCCTCGCCCATCTCGCCCACGGCCGAGGAGAGCCCGCCCGCGCCGCAGTCGGTGATTCCGCGGTAGAGGCCGAGGTCGCGGGCGGTGAGCAGGGCGTCGAGCACGCGCTTCTCCGCGATCGGATCGCCGATCTGCACCGCGGCGCTCGAGACCACTTCCGAATCCTCGTGCAGCTCGACCGACGAGAAGGTCGCACCGTGGATCCCGTCCCGCCCGGTGCGGCCTCCGGCCACCACGATCAGATCGCCCGCGGCCACGCTCTTGGTGGCGCAGGAACGGGGGATCAGCCCGACCGTGCCGGCAAAGACGAGCGGGTTCGCCACGTAGCCCGGATGGGTCCAGACCCCGCCGTTGACCGTCGGGATCCCCATACGGTTGCCGTAGTCGCGCACACCGTGCACCACCCCGCGCAGGATGCGGCGCGGGTGCATGCAACCCTTGGGCAACTCCTCGGCCGGCAGGTCCGAGGGCCCGACGAAGAACGAGTCGGTGTTGGCGATCGGCCGCGCTCCCAGGCCCACCCCCAGGATGTCGCGGATCACCCCGCCGATGCCGGTTCCGGCGCCGCCGTAGGGATCGATGGCGCTCGGGTGGTTGTGGGTTTCAACCTTGAAGGAGACGTCCCACTCGCCGTCGAAGGCGATGATGCCGGCGTTGTCGTGGAAGACGCTAACGCACCACGGGCGGTCGAGCTCGACCGTCGCGTGCTTGATGGTCTCCGCCAGTAAATTTTCGAAGCGCCGCTCGGGCTCGCCGGGGGTGGAGAAGACCACCGTACCGGCGAAGGTCTTGTGCTTGCAGTGCTCGCTCCAGGTCTGCGCCAGGGTCTCCAGCTCGCAGGCCGTCGGCTCGCGTCCCGCGGCCTGGAAGTGGTCACGGATGACCCGCATCTCCTCGAGGTTGAGGCTCAATCCGCCCTCGACGCTGATGCGCTCCAGGGTCTGGTCGTCCACTTCGACGAGCGCCACCTCCACCCGTCCGTGGAGTGCTCCTGCTGCGGGCGGCCCGTGGTGCAGACCCTCGTCTCCGAGCAGCACGTCCTCGATCGTCTCGTTGCCCAGGACGCGCCGCGCGAGCAGGGTCAGGGCCTCGTCCGACAAGGGACCCGTCAGTTCCCAGGCGCGGAAGGTCGAGATGCAGGCGGCGGGGTCCAGGCGCGCCAGGCCCACGCGCGCGATGGTCTCAAGGATCGTCTGGGCCACCGGGTCCATCACCCCCGGCTTGCGCGCCACCAGCACGCGCCGCACCCCATCGGGGACCGCGGGGGCGCGGCCGGGGGCCGTCAGGCGCACCTCGTCGAGCAAGGGGTCCGCCAGGAGCTCGGCGGTGATGCGCTCGACCGCCTCGCGCGCGAGGTCGGCCGGCAACAGCACCCCGCGCCCGAGGCGAGCAGATTCGAGGCTCTCGATGCCCAGCTCGCGAGCGGCGGCCGGCAGCTGCGCCCCGTCGGGATCGTCGGTCGTGGAGCGCCGGAAGCACTCCACCCGCCAGGCGTCGGGCAGGGTGGCGGTGGAGGTTGTGTGCTGGGGTTCGGCGGAGGCGTGCATGGGGGTCGGTGGGGCGGGGGAGGTGGGATCAAGACCGCAGGCGGCGACCCGGTGCTTCCTTCGGCGCTCAAGAATAGCGGAGTTGGCGGCCGATCCAAGCCGCGGCCACAGGATCGCCGGGGCTTGCACCGCAGGCGGCATGGACCGAAAATGGAGCAGCGGTCGTGAGAGCCGCGCGCGGAACGTGAGCGACCAATCCCAACAGCCCCCCGAGTCCGAGCGGGCCTCCGGTGGCGGAGGCGACCCGGCCCGCCGCCCGGCCAGGGGAGCCGAGGGCGCCGGGGTAGGGCCCGAGTTCGAACGCCCCATCCGCGACCTGGAGGGCCAGCTGGCCGAGCTGCAGGAGCTCGCCGGCAGCACCCAGCTGGACATCTCGAGTGAGATCGCAGCCCTGCGCGCGCGCCTTGAGTCCGCGATCGAGACGACCTACTCAGAGCTCTCGCCCTGGGAGCGCGTGGCCGTTGCCCGTCACCCCGAGCGTCCGGTGGCCAGCGACTACGTGCACACCATCCTGGACGATTTCATCGAACTCCACGGCGACCGCGGGTTCGGCGACGACCAGGCCATCCTGACCGGTCTGGCCCGTATCGACGACGTGCGCTTCATGTTGATCGGCCACCGTAAGGGCCGCACGACCAAGGAGCGCCTGGCCTGCAACTTCGGCTGCGCCCACCCCGAGGGCTACCGCAAGGCCCTGCGCAAGATGCAGTTGGCCGAGAAGTTGCGCCTGCCGATCGTGACCTTCATCAACACCCCTGGCGCTTACCCCGGGATCGGGGCCGAGGAGCGCGGACAGGCCCTGGCCATCGCGGAGAACATCCTGGCCATGTTCGGCCTGCGCGTGCCCGTGCTCGTGATCGTCATTGGCGAGGGCGGCTCGGGCGGCGCCCTGGGGATCGGCATCGGCGACCGGGTGCTGATGATGGAATACGCCTACTACTCGGTCATCAGCCCCGAGGGTTGCGCCGCCATCCTCTGGAAGGACGGGGCGCGAACCCCCGCCGCCGCCGCTTCCCTGCGCCTGACCTCGGCCGACCTCCTGCGTTTCAAGCTCGTGGACGCCGTCATCCCCGAGCCGCGCGGCGGAGCCCACCGCGATCGCGAGGGCGCCATGGCGACCGTGCGCGCCACCATCCTGCGCGAGCTGGCCCAGCTGCGACGCCTGCCGATCGATGGGCTCGTGCGCCTGCGTCGCGCGAAGTTTCGGCACGCCGGGGCCATGGAGGGCCGCTTTCCGACCGTTCCCTGAGGGTGGCGGCCTCCGAAGAGGACCGTCGGAAGTGCTAACATCGACGGTCCGGCGTGCGTAGGCATTGCAGACCGCTCCGGCTTCGTTCGACCCTGAGAACCCCGTGGACTCCGCCTCCGATAGGACAGACGACCCTCGCCCGAACGACCCTGCGGCCCGCCCGGCCGTGGAATCGAGCGCCGAGCACGTCCTGATCCGCCGCGCCCAGGCCGGCGACGAGCAAGCCTTCGAGCAGCTCGTGCGGCGCCACGAGGCGCGCGCCTGGCGCGTGGTGTGCAACATGGTTCCCTGCGACGAGGACGCTCGGGATCTGGTGCAAGAGGGCTTCCTGCGGGTCTTTCGCGGTCTGGAGCGCTTCGACTTTCAGTACGCCTTCAGCACCTGGTTCTACCGCATCCTGACCAACCTGGCCATCGATCACCTGCGCCGCCGGCGGCCGACCATGAGCACGGGCGCGGTGGACGAAGAGGAGGTCGACCGGGAGCTCGTGGATTTCGACGCCCCGTCGCCGGCGGCCGCCATGGAGGGCGAGGAGACCGTGGCCGAGGTGCGCGCCTGCCTCGCCACCCTGGCGCCCCACTTCCATTCGGTCCTCGTCCTGCGCGAGCTGGAGGGCCTGGCCTGCAACGAGATCGCGGAGATCGTGGGCGCCACCCACGTCACCGTGCGCTGGCGTCTGCATCGCGGCCGAAAGCTGTTCCAGGAAGCCTGGGAGCGCCGCGGGGCGCGTGCCGCCAACAACCCGCACTCCGATCCCGTAGACGATTCCGAAGGACGGCGTGGACCCTGAGCCGCGCAGGAGACCCTGATCATGGAACGACCCCTGACCTGTACGGATGTGCGCGGCGATCTGCCGCTCTTCGTGGGCGCCGACCTCGAGGTTCCCGCCCTGGAAGCGATTGCGCAGCACCTCGAGTCCTGCGGCGCCTGCCGTGAGGAACTCGCGGGCCTGGACCGTGCGCGGGGCGTCCTGCGCTCCCTCAAGGAGGCCTCCGGCTCGTCGATCGATCCCTGGCCCGCTCTGCGAGCGGAGCTGGCTAGGGAGGGCCGCATCGACTCCCCGTCCACCCCTGCCTCCGGGGGCCTGCGGCCTTGGGCCGCCGCCGCCGCCGCCCTGCTGCTGCTGGCCGGCGGCGTGTGGGTCGGGGCGCGCATGACCGGATCCGGCATGTCCGGTCCGCTGGAGAGCGGCGTCGCCGGCGAACTCGTCCCCGAGTCGCCGAGCGGGCCCTTACCGTCCAGGGCCGGCCAACCCGCGCTGGCTTCGGGTTCGAGTGCCCTGCGGCCGGTGGACAGCGGCGCGCGGCTGGCCGACGGCGCCGTCTCTTTCGGGGAGGAGGGAGCCGTTGCTGGCAGGGGAACCCTGGACCCGGCGGCGAGCCTGACGGGGGGAGCCTCCGCCGCGAGTTCCACCGGGCACTTCGTCCTACCGCCGCGGATCCGCTGATCACAGGGAAGGCACGCTGATGCGTCGCAAATCGATCCTTCGCCCGACGGTCTTCTGTCAAAGGACCACAGACCTGCCGAGGCACCGTAGTCGGGGGTTCCACACACCCTGCGGGATGCTGTCCGTCGCGCTTCTCAGCGCGGGCCTCTTCGGTCAGCCGCTCGGACAGGAAGCTGTCCCGGTGGCCCGGCAGGGCGAGCGTTCCGCAGACGTGCGCAGCCGCCGGGTGCGCACGGCCGCGGAACCCTTGGCGCTGGCCGGTTGCTTCGACGCTGGGGGTTGGAGGGAGCGCCTGGGACAGCCGGACCTGGACCTGCGTGAGGCGGCCTTCGATGAACTGCTCAGCGGCGCGCGGAGCTGTGGCGCCGCTCGCCGGACCCTGGCCGTCTGGGCCTGCAGCACGGCCGAACCCCAGCTAGCCTGGACCGCGCGCCTGGCCCTGCGCGAGCTCGACCGGACCACGCACGGTGGCTGGCAGACCGTCGGCCAGGGGGCCGACCCCTTGGCCGTCGCCGGCGATGGTGGCCTGACCTTGCGCCTGCGCTCGATCGAGGAGCTCCTGGCCGGAGTGTTCGACGGGGGCGGCGGCCTGAGCCTCGCGCGACCCCGGCACCTGACTCTGCCCTCTGGCCCGCCCCAGGCCCGGGGCCACCGAACCTACAGCGTCGAGGTACGACCCGACGGCGTGCGCCTCTGCGTGACCGATGGCGTACGCAGCCAGGAGTATCAGGCGCCCTGCCTGGACCTGATCCTGGAGAACCATCCGCAACTGGCGGACGAGATCCCGGGCCTGGCGGACATGGCCCTTCAGCCTTTTGGTTCGGGGACGAGGTTGCGCTGGATGGACGGGCCGGTGCGCCTGCGGATCGACCCCCTCGGCTGGCGCCGGGCCGTCGATCCGGAACGCTCGCGGACCGCGGTCGCCCCGGGCGTGGTGCCGTTCGACGTCCTGGGGATCGAGTGCGGTGTGCCCACGGCGGAGGAGCGTGCCGTCTGCCTTGTTGACCCCGACTGCGGAGTCCTGATCCGGCGCGTCGTGCCCGGCACGATCGCCGACGCTCTCGCCCTGAGGCGTGGCGACATCCTGGTGGCCCTCGACGGTCGGGCGATCTGCGTGCCCGAGGAGATCAGCTGCCTGATGGCCGAGCGCGACGCCGAGGCTTCGCTCGTGGTGGAAGTGGTCGATTGCCTGGGCGCGCGGCGCGTCAGGACCTGGCGTCCTGATGACTCCGAGTGAGCCTGGGCGAGGCGCCGGACATCGACGGGGCTCAGCCGCCGGCGAGCGAGTTGCGGCAGATCTGCTGGAGGTTGTAGGCGCGGCGGATGTCGGGGTGCTCGAAGGACAGTCCGTCGGACAGACGTAGGTACTCGTCGATCTCGGCCAGACCCTCCTCGTAGCGCCCGAGCTCGACCAGCAGCTGGGCGCGGCGACTGTGGAGCACGGCCAGGTCGGGGGCGAGGGCACTGGCGCGCTCCAGGCGTTCGACGGCGTCGGGCTTACGCTCCATCCGGACCAGGGTGGAGGCGGCCTGTAATTGCACCGCCAGTTCCAGGTCATCGAGGCGCGCGATGTTGTCGCGGGCGCTCTGCTCGTCGCGGCCCGATAGCTCGGGGCGCTCGAGCTGCATGCGCCAGAAGGAGCGGTCGGCGCCGGCGCTATTCAGGATCGCCTCGGCCCAGGCCAGGCCGGCCTCGTGGTCACCCAAGAGGCTCGTGACCCGCAGGGCGCCGGTCATCGCTTCGTGGTCGTTGGGGCGCAGGGCGAGGGCTCGCTCGTAGGCCGTCAGGGATTCCTCCCAGGCCGCGCGCGCGTCGCGCTCCAGGCGCAGGCTCTGCGTGGCGGAATCGGGTCCGGCGGCGCGCTGGCCCACAGCCACCCCGCGGGCGGCCTCGTCGAGGGCCAGGCCCTTGCGCTCGAGCACCTCGCCCAGACCCAGGGAGACGCGGAAGTCCTCGCTGGGGTGCAGGTCGCGGAACACCATCTCGGCCTGCAGCAAGTCCTCGACCGAGCCGCGTTTCTGCAGGGCGCGGCCCAGGAAGAGGCGCAGCTTGAAGTCGTCGGGGGCCAGGCTCAGGCCGCGCAGGGCCTGGTCGATCGCCCGGCCCACCTCGCCCATGTCCAGGTAGCCGATGGTCGACTCGGTGTGGATCTCGATCTGGCGCGCGAGCTCCTCTTCGCTGGGCTTGGTGCTCTTGCAGGCGGGGCCGGAAAGCGAGGTGCAGAGGAGCGTGGCGGTGAGGAGAGGCAGGGTTCGGGGGGAGTGCATGCGCGGCCTAGACTAGTCGTTTGCGGTGCGTTCTGGCGACAGTAGACGCTCGAGGCGCTCCGGTTGCAGACGCACCGCCAGGTTCCGACCGCCGGAGAGGGTCACCAGGCCGGCGGGCGCGCCGCGGGGCTTGTGGACCTCCTTGCGACGGGCCACGTGCACGTCGGCGCGGCGGGCTCCTTTCAGGGGCGAGAAGTGCACCGCCAGGTGGGCGGCGTCGAGCACCTCCTCGGGATCGGGCTGGACGTTGCGCGCCGTGCGCAGCACGACGTGGCTGCCCGGGGCCTCGGCGGTATGTAGCCAGAGGTCGTTGCCGCGGCAGTGACGGAAGGTCAGGGCGTCGTTGTCGCGGGCGCTGCGCCCGACGCGGATCTCCGAGCCGGCGCAACCCTCGAACACGCGGTAGGGGAGGCGCGGCGCGGGGGCGGGGCGCTTGCGCGGGTCGGCCTGCTGCGGAGCGTCGAGCAGCCCGGCCTCGACGCCCTCGACGTCCAGGGCGGCGAGGTCGGTCTGCTCGTCCGCCGCGCGCAGACGCAGCTCCTCGAGGGATGCGATGCGAGCCTCGATGCGTCTCACCTCTCCCGGCAGCTCCGCGCGCGCGCGCTCCAGTTTGCGCGAGCGATCGAAGAAGCGCTGCGCGTTGCGCTGGGGATCGAGGCGCGGGTCGAGGGCGATGCGGCGTCCTGGCGAGTCCTCGTGAAAGAGGTCCTCGAGCTCGACCGAATCCATGCCGCGCCGCAGGCATCCGAGGTTGGCCAGGAGCAGTTCGCCGTCCTGGCGCACGCGCTCGGCCTCCTCGCAGGCCTCGACGCGCCGCGCGAGGCCCCTGCTCAGGGAGCGCGCGCGGTCGAGCTTGCGATCGATGCGGCGCGTCAGGGTGCGTCGCGCCCGGTCGCGATCGCGCTCGGCGACCTGAGGCAGGAGGTGGGCTTCCACGCGCCAGGAGAGGGGCGCGCGCGCCTCAGGCGCGGGATCTTCGGCCGCGGGCAGGTCCTCGGCGACGGTCGGCAGGTTCGCGGCGTCGGGCGGGTTGCCGGGGGGCGCCTGCCAGGGGCGACCGATGCCCAGGCGCGGGTTGCCCTTGCGCGCCGGCGCCGGCACCAGCAGGTCGATGAGCAGGTCGCCGGGGCCGAGCAGCAGCAGGTTGGCGTGCCGGCCGGTGAGCTCCGCCAGCAGGGCTCGGCGCTCGCCGCCGCCGCCCAGCTCGAGCAGCACCATCCGATCGCCACGCACCTGTTGCAGGCGGCGCAGGGTGCTGCCCGGCAGCTCGTCCCCCAGGCGCCGGAAGAAGGGGCATAGGGGCCCTCCGGCCGAGCGCCGCACGCGCCCGTGCTGGAGGTGCAGGCGCGAGGCGTCCGGGTCTGCGGAGAGGCGCAGACGCAGGACGCGCTCGGGGTCGTCGCGCGCCGCGAACACCAGCAGCAGATCGCGCGGTGGCAGGGGGTGGACGTCGCGCAGCTCGGCGCCGGCCAGCAAGGGGTTCAGCTCGCCGACCAGCTCTCCGATCTGGCGCGCGTTGAGGCTCAGGAGAGCTCTTCCTGGACGTTGTAGACCCAGGGCTCGCTGACCGGGCTCCACTCGGCGCACTGCTCTGGGTCGGGAAAGAAGAGGGCCAGCTCGCTCGTGGCGCTCTCGGGGCCGTCAGAGGCGTGCACCAGATTGTTGGAGAAGGACATCCCGAAGTCGCCCCGGATCGTGCCGGGAGCTGCCTCGCGTGAGTTGGTTGCGCCCACCAGGCGGCGCACCACGGCGATCGCGTCCACGCCCTCGAGGACCATGGCGACCACCGGGCCGGAGGTCATGAACCCCACCAGGTTGGCGTAGAAGGGGCGTTCGCGGTGGACCTCGTAGTGGCGCTCGATGAGCTCGGTCGGGAAGCGCCGTAGTTCGAGGCCGGTGAGCTGGAGGCCCTTGGCTTCGAAGCGGCCGATGATGCGGCCGATGAGCCCGCGCTGGACGGCGTCGGGCTTGAGGAGGACGAGGGTGCGTTCCACTATCTGGCGGCCCTTGCAGGCCGGAATGGGGGCAGGGTGCGGAAAAGGACGGCGCGGAGGACCGATGGCGCGGGATTCTAGCTTCCATTCGCTACCAGCCTTCACACCAAAGCGCGCAAACGAACGGCCTGGTGGGCCTCCCTCCCGCTGATCGGAGCGCGCGTCCGTAGGGGGCCGCAATGAGCTGGCAGGGGCTTCTTCGGGACCTGCAGGCTCCAGGGCGCCAGCGGCGCCCGGCCTGGGCGCACGGGAGCGAGGTGCGGTGATGCTGATGCGCCGGTCCCGTCGCGCCGCAGGCGTCGAGGATGGGCGGTCAGGAGCGAGGCCCGGCAGAATAGATGGGCGATTTCGTGCCCCACCGGTTGACGGGCCGGGAGAGGGTCCTACATTGTTCGCCCGTGAAGTCCGTTGGAACTGGCACCGGTACGGTGCGGGGCCCATCGAACTCCTTGGAAAGTCCACCCTTCCGACGAGCACGACCGTCACGCGTGCCATGAATCACGACTATGGGCGCACAGCGGGCCTCGGCCTGACCTATGCCGGTACGATCGTGGTGATGGGAGCGCTCGGCTACGCCCTCGACGCCTTCCTGGGAAGCATGCCCTGGTTGATGATCGCTGGCATCGCGCTGGGCGCCGTCGGAGGTTTCATCTCACTGCTGAAGAAGGTTCCCGGCGGGCGATCGCGGCCGCCGCAGAACGGTCCTCCCTCTACTCCATGACTCGCACACACCTGGTGATCATCGCAGCCCTGGCCGTCGCGGGCCCGGTCGCGTGGCAGCTGGGCGGCACCCTGGGCTTCGGTGTGCTGGCCGGCTTCCTGTGCGGGGCCTCCGTGGCCGGCATGGGCGTGGCGTGGCAGCAGCATGTGGTCCGCACGCGCCCCGAGAAGGTGTACAGCGCCCATGTGCTGGCCTTCCTCTTCAAGCTGGGCGCGGTCCTGTGCGGAGCGTTGGTCTTTCGCTTCGTCGAACAGGCGGCGGCGCGCGTCGACTGGCGCAGCTTTCTGGTCACCTTCGCCGCGGCGGTGCTGGTGGTGATGGTGGCGGGCGCGTTCGATACCGCCCGGGCCCTGCGCGAGATGGCCCTGAACCGTGAGCGAGGCGCCCTGTGAAGTTCTTGCGCCTCCTGCTCGTGCTGGCGTGCGTCGTCACGCCGATCTTTCTCGCCCAGCGCCACGCCCCTCATCACGAGGGCGCCAACGCCTTCGAGACGCTCTACATGCACCTCATCCCCGCGCCCCTGGAAGTGGCCGCGGAGCATGCAGCCGAGGGCCACGGAGCTGGCCAGCACGGCAGCGAAGAGCACGGAGCCGAAGAGCACGGTGCCGAAGAGCACGGTGCCGAGGGCCACGGAGCGGACCAGCACGGGAGCTCGGAGCATGGCGCCGAGGAGCACGCCCTGCATGCCGCCCCGTACCTCCTAGCCCTGCCCCTGCCGGGCTTCCTGAGCCTGTTCAGCATGAACGACGGCCGCGCGGGTCCCGCGCCGCTGCTTCTGCTCACCAACCTGCAGCTGTTCCAGATCGCCGCGGCCCTGCTGATCTTCGTCGTCTTCTCGGGCGTGCCGCGCTACCTGCGCACCGGCCAGGGCGACACCATCAGCCGGCTCTTCTCGGGCTTCGCCCTCTGGATCCGTGACGAGATGGTCCTGCCGGTCATGGGGCCCGAGGACGGGCGGCGCTTCCTGCCCCTGTTCCTGTGCGTGTTCTTCTTCATCTTCTTCATGAACATGATGGGGCTGCTCCCGGGGGCGGCGACTCCCACGGCGAGCATCTTCGTCGCGGCCGCTCTCGCCGTCATGACCCTGGGCTGCATGCTCGGCTGCGGCATGGTCAAGCAGGGACCCGTGAAGTTCTGGACCAGCCTCGTGCCCGACGTCCCCGGCGCGATGTGGCCCCTGATGTTCCTGGTCGAGTTCATCGGCCTGTTCATCAAGCCCTTCGCTCTCATGATCAGGCTCTTCGCGAACATGATGGGAGGCCACCTCGTCGTGCTCTCCCTGATGGGCATGATCTTCACCTTCGGTTCCTACGGCATGGTCGTCGGCTGGGGTGCAGCCCCCGTCAGTCTCGGCTTCGCCGTCTTCATCATGATCATCGAGTTTTTCGTGGCGATGTTGCAGGCCTACATCTTCACCATGCTCTCGATCATGTTCGTGCAGGGCGCCATGCACCCGGAGCACTGACCGAGACCCACCTCCAACCGCGTCCGGCTCCGTCGGAGCCGACGCGGTATCCACTGCCAGCATTTTAAAGAGAACCCCAGAACCCAAGCAGGGCGGCAGAGGCCGCTCGTGTGAGAAAGCGAGAACGATGAACATTCTTCAGGACGGCGAACAGGTCATGGACATCGCGAAGATGGGCGCCGGTATCGGTGCGGGGCTCGCAGCCATCGGCGCGGGCATCGGCATCGGCCGCATCGGTGGCTCGGCCGCCGAAGGCACCGCCCGCCAGCCCGAGGCCGCCGAGGCCATCAAGGGCACCTCGATTGTCCTCTCAGCCCTGATCGAGGGCGTGTGCCTCTTTGGCGTCGTGGTGACGCTGCTGATCGCCCTCGGCGTCGGCGGCTGATCGATCGGACCAGACCGGTCTCCGCGGCAGTCGCTCTCAGCGGCGGCGGCGGTGCCGGTTTCCGGTCCCATCCGCGACCCAGTATCCCGAACCCAATCGACTCCCCGTGGAACTACCAGCCATGACGGCCTTCAACCTGATCTTGCCCGCGAGCGAGGGATTCAACCCCCTCGAGCTCACGGGACTGGGCAACGCCCTGTGGACCTGGATCATCTTCCTGCTGACCTTGCCGTTCGCGTGGAAGATCATCCTGGGCCCGGTCGCGCGCGCCCTCGAGGACCGCGACGGTCGCGTTTCCAAGGCCATGGAGAGCGCCGAGCAGGCCAGCCAGGACGCGGAGAAGGCGCGGGCCGAGGTCGAGGTCAAGCTCGGCGAGGCCCAGGCCGGGGCCGCCAGGTTGATGGCGGAGGCGCGCGAGCAGGGGGAGGCTCGCGAGCACGAGATCCTCGACAACGCAAGGGCCGAGGCGGAGGCCATGCGCGAACGGGCCCAGGGAGAGATCGAGACGGCCAAGGAGCAGGCCCTGGCGGCCATCCGGGACGAGGTCGTCGACCTCTCTCTGGCCGCCGCCGGCCAGGTGCTCCAGCGCCGGGTCGACTCCGAGGATGACCGGCGGATGGTGAGCGAGATGATGGGCGCGAACCAGGGCGGCGAGGGGACCTCCGGAGGGAACGGCTCGTGATCATCGACCCGGTCACTGCCCGCTACGCCGAGGCCCTCTACCAGCTGGCCGCCGAGCGCGGGGCCCTGGAAGCGGTGCGCCGCGGCGTGGAGCAGATCGCGGGGGAGATCGCCGAGCCGACCGTGGCCGCCTTCCTCTTCGATGCACGCGTGCTCGCGGCGGAGAAGCGCTCGCGACTGGGGCGCCTGACCGAGACCTTGCACCCCATGCTGCAGAACTTCGTCGGCCTGTGCTTCGACAAGAACCGCGAGGAGGTCCTGCGCGGTGTCGGAGTGGCCTTCCGCCGGCGCTACCTGGCCGGCAGGGGAGCGGTGGAGGGGCGCGTCGAGAGCGCCCGGCCGCTCTCCGAGGCCGACATCGCTGGGCTGGCCCGCAGCATTGGCAATCGGATCTCGAAGGAGGTCCTACTCGAGAACGAGATCGAACCTGGCCTGGTGGGAGGCGTGCGCGTGCTGGTGGACAACCGGCTCGTGGACCACTCCGTCCGCGGCCGGCTGGCGGGCATGCGTAAGCGGCTGCTCAGCGCGCGCATGCCCAGCGCCTGACCCGCAAGAACGAACGAACACGACTGTCAGGGAACACTGACGAGAACAGCGAGACACGAACCATGGACCTCCGACCCGCAGAAGTGACCTCGATCCTCAAGGCTGAGATTGAGTCGTACCAGGGTGAGACCTCGATGCAGAGCGTGGGCACCGTCCTCTCCGTAGGAGACGGCGTTGCGCGCGTTTACGGCCTCGAGGACTGCATGATGAACGAGCTGCTCGAGTTCTCGGGCGGCGTGCGGGGCGTGGCCCTGAACCTCGAAGAGGACAACGTCGGCTGCGTGCTCCTGGGCTCGGCGTCGGAGGTCTCCGAGGGAGACGAGGTGCGCTCGACCGGGCGCATCATCTCCGTGCCGACCGGCGACGCCCTGTTGGGGCGCGTGGTCAACGCCCTGGGCGATCCCCTCGACGGGCGCGGCCCCCTGGGCGTCACCGACGACGACTACCTGCCGATCGAGCAACCCGCTCCTTCGGTGGTGGAACGCCAGCCGGTGACCGAGCCCCTGCAGACGGGCATCAAGGCCATCGACGCCATGATCCCGATCGGGCGCGGACAGCGCGAGCTGATCATCGGCGACCGGCAGACGGGCAAGACGGCGCTCATCATCGACACGATCATCAGTCAGAAGACCACCGGCGGCGGGGACCCGTCCAACCCCGAGCAGGTGCTGTGCATCTACGTCGCGGTGGCCCAGAAGCAGTCCACGGTCGTCGATCTCGTGCGGCGCCTGGAGGCCAACGGCGCCATGGCCTACACGATCGTCGTCACCGCCAGCGCCATCGACGAAGCGTCGATGCAATACCTCTCGTGCTACGCGGGCGCGAGCATGGGAGAACGCTTCCGCGACGAGGGCCGGCACGTCGTGATCTTCTACGACGACCTCTACAAGCAGGCCCTGGCCTACCGCCAGGTGATGCTGCTCCTGCGCCGGCCTCCCGGACGCGAGGCCTTCCCCGGCGACGTGTTCAACCTCCACAGCCGCCTGCTCGAGCGCGCGGCCAAGCTGGCGGACAATGCCCCCGAGATCAATCCGCGCTACAAGGCCGGGGGCGGCTCGATGACGGCTCTGCCCGTCGTCGAGACCCAGGAGGGGGACGTCTCGGCCTACATCCCAACCAACGTGATCTCGATCACCGACGGTCAGATCTTCCTCGAGTCGAACCTGTTCAACTCCGGCGTGCGGCCGGCGGTGAACGCGGGCATCTCCGTCTCGCGCGTGGGGGGTGCTGCGCAGATTCCGGCCATGAAGAAGAGCGCCGGTGGCCTGCGCATCAACCTCGCCCAGTACCGCGAGTTGCAGGCATTTGCGCAGTTCGGTTCGGACCTGGACAAGGCCACTCAGGCGACCCTGACCCGAGGCGAGAAGCTGGTGGAGATCCTCAAGCAGGGCCAATACGCGCCGGTCCCGGTCGAGGAGCAGGTGATGATGATCCACTCCGGCACCTTCGGCGCTCTCGACCAGGTACCGACGACGCGCGTCGGTGAGTTCGAGCGGGCCTTCTTAGCTCACATGCGCGACACCCAGCCGGCCGTGGGCCAGGGCATCCTGGAGAGCGGCGTCCTGTCGGACGAGGCCAAGGCCGCGATCGTGGAGGCCGTCGACGCCGTCCGCGCCCAGCTCGGAATGTAGACCGTGGTATCGATCAAGGAACTTCGCCTGCGGATCAAATCCGTCGGCAACATCAAGCAGATCACGCGCGCCATGGAGATGGTGTCGACGACCAAGCTGCGTCGATTCCAGGAGCGCACCGTGGCCTCGCGTCCGTACGCCGAGGAGATCGCCGGCCTGGTCGGGAATCTCGCCGGAGTGCTGGGCGACGACGTCGACGGTCTGCCGCTCTTCCGGCCCGGCGCCGGTGAGCGGACCGCGATCTTGCTGGTCTCCTCGGATCGCGGCCTGTGCGGCGCCTACAACTCCAATCTCTTCGCGGCCCTCGAAGCCGAGCTCGCCGAGGTCGGCGAGGCCAACGCCGACCTGTTCGTCATCGGCCGCAAGGGATACCAGTACTGCAGCAAGCGCGGGCTGAAGGTCGAGCGCTTCCTGGTGGAGCCTCCCCTTGAATCCGTCGACTTCGCCAGCGCCCGCGCCACGGCGCGCGTGCTCCAGGACGCCTTCCTGGGTGGGACCTACGCCCAGGTCAAGCTCTGCTTCACGAGCTTCCTGTCGATGGCCAAATACCGGCCGCGCTGCGTGCCGTTCCTCCCGATCTCCTCGGCGACCCTGACCGAGGCCGAGGACGGGGCGCCGGCGGGCGGGGACGTCCTGCTCGAGCCGGACGCCGCGACCATCTTCGAACACCTCGTCCCGCGCTACCTCGAGACGCGCGTCTACAACGCCCTGCTCGAGTCCTTGACCTCTGAATACGCCAGCCGGCGCATGTCCATGAAGGCGGCCACCGATGCCGCCACGGACATGCAAGACGTGCTGCAAGGGCGCTACAACCGTGTGCGCCAGGAATCGATCACCACCGAGCTTCTGGATATCGTCGGCGGCGCCGAGGCGCTGCGCTAGGAGCCACTGAAACAGTCTGCCGAGCCATGACCACCACGAGTACAGGCACCGTCACCCAGATCTTTGGCCCCGTCGTTGACGTGCGGTTCCCGGCGGAATCGCTCCCGGCCATCTACCACTCCCTGAAGGTCGAGGACGCCGAGCGCGGCATCGACCTGACTCTCGAGGTCGCCCAGCACCTTGGCAACGACACCGTGCGCTGCGTGGCGATGGCCACCACCGACGGCTGTCGGCGCGGGATGGCCGTCCAGGACACGGGCGGAGCTATCCATGTGCCGGTGGGCGAGGGCACCAAGGGGCGCATCTTCAACGGCCTCGGCGTGCCGTTGGACACGATCTCGCGCGGGGCCTTGCCGGAGTGCGATTCCTGGCCGATCCACCGGCCCGCGCCTGCCTTCGAGGAGCAGGAGGCGGTCAGCGAGGTGTTCGAGACGGGCATCAAGGTCGTCGACCTGCTCTGTCCCTTCGCCAAGGGCGGCAAGATCGGCCTCTTCGGGGGCGCCGGCGTGGGCAAGACCGTGCTGATCCAGGAGCTGATCCGGATCACGGCGGTCGAGAAGGGCGGCTTCAGCGTCTTCTGCGGGGTCGGCGAGCGCACCCGCGAGGGGAACGACCTGTGGCTGGAGATGACCGAAGCCCAGTACATGACCCCCGAAGGGGAGAAGGCCAGCGTGATCGACAACGCCGTGCTCGTCTTCGGCCAGATGAACGAGCCCCCCGGCGCGCGCCTGCGCGTGGGGCTGGCGGGCCTGACCATGGCCGAGTACTTCCGCGACGAGAAGGGCCAGGACGTTCTGCTCTTCGTGGACAACATCTTCCGCTTCGTGCAGGCGGGCTCGGAAGTGTCGGCCCTGCTCGGGCGCATGCCCTCGGCCGTGGGCTATCAGCCCACCATGGCGTCGGAGATGGGCGCCCTGCAGGAGCGAATCACCTCCACCAGCAAGGGCTCGGTGACCTCCATGCAGGCGGTCTATGTCCCCGCGGACGACATCACCGACCCGGCGCCGGTCGCCACCTTCGCGCACCTGGACTCGACCATCATCCTCGACCGGGCCATCTCCGAGCTGGGCATCTACCCGGCCGTGGATCCGCTCAAGTCGACCTCGCGCATGCTCGACCCGCACGTGGTGGGCGAGGAGCACTACCAGGTCGCACGATCGGTGCAGCAGATCCTGCAGCGCTACGCGGACCTCAAGGACATCATCGCTATCCTCGGGATCGAGGAACTCTCCGATGACGACAAGCACGTCGTGGCCCGCGCGCGACGCATCCAACGCTTCTTGGCCCAGCCGTTCTTCGTTGCCGAGCAGTTCACCGGCACGCCCGGCCTCTTTGTCCCGCGCGAGGAGACGGTGCGCTCCTTCAAGCGCATCATCGAGGGCGAGGTCGACGAGCTCCCCGAGCAGGCCTTCTACATGGTCGGCTCGGTGGACGATGCCATCGAGCGCGCCGGACAGATGGCGGCGGAGGCCTAGGCTGCGGCTGGAGCCCTCACTGATGGAACTCACCCTACGCGTCATCACGCCCGAGCGGATCGTCCTCGACACGACGGCCGCCTCGGTGCGCGTCCCCGGCCTCGACGGCGACATGGGGATCTTTCCGCGCCACGCCGGGATGGTGGCCGCCCTCGATGCGGGCCTCGTGCGCTATCGCGCGGACGGGGCCGAACAGACTCTGTTCGTGGACGGCGGCTTCGCAGAGGTGCGCGGCGGAACGGTGCGTGTGCTGACTGCCGCCGGCGAGAGCACCGAGGAGATCGACGTCGAGCGTGCCCGGCAGGCCGAGGAGCGTGCCCTGGAGCGCCTCTCCCACCGCGGCGAGGTCCGTGCCCGGGAGTCGGCGATCGACTTCCTGCGGGCCGAGGCGGCCCTGCGGCGCGCGCTATTGCGCCAGCAGCTCGGGCGCCGCCGTTGAGCCCGTGCCCCGGCCGGATCGACGATCTCCTGCAGCCCGTGGGGGAATCGTGCTCCTCGGACGCTACGCTGGAATCCGCTATGGGAGACGCGCACGAAGACGTTCGAGGGGACTGGCGCCGGACGCACACCTGCGGGGAGCTCCGCGCCGAGCTCGTCGGTAGGGAGGTCACCCTCAACGGCTGGGTCGACAGTCGCCGGGATCACGGCGGGATCTACTTCGTGGACCTGCGCGACCGCTACGGCGTGACCCAGGTCGTGCTGCGCGAGGAGATCGCGGACTCGATCAAGCTGGGGCCGGAGTACGTGCTCTCCGTGCGCGGCGAGGTCGCCTCGCGCGGTGAGACCAACCGCAACGCCGGCCTGCCCACCGGCGACGTGGAGTTGATCGCTCAGCAGGTCGAGGTGCTGTCCACCTCGGAGGTGCCGCCCTTCGAGGTCATAGACGACCTCGACACGGCGATCGAGACGCGCCTGCGCTACCGCTACGTGGACCTACGCCGGGCGCCCTTGCAGCGCAACATCGCTCACCGCTCGCGCTTCATCAGCGCCATGCGGCGTGGTTTCGAGGACGAGGGGTTCCTGGAGATCGAGACGCCGATTCTGACGCGCGCCACGCCCGAGGGAGCGCGCGACTACCTCGTGCCGAGCCGCGTGCACCCGGGAAGCTTCTACGCCCTGCCCCAATCGCCTCAGATCTTCAAGCAGATCCTGATGGTGGCCGGCTACGACCGCTACTTCCAGGTCGCGCGCTGCTTCCGTGACGAGGACCTGCGGGCCGACCGCCAGCCAGAGTTCACCCAGCTGGACATGGAGATGTCCTTCGTGGAGGAAGAGGACGTCTGGAGCGTGTGGGAGCGGGTCCTCCAGCACACCTTCCGCGAGGCGATGGACGTCGAGCTGAGCCTGCCCTTCGCGCGCATGCGCTACGCCGAAGCCATGGAGCGCTTCGGCTCCGATAAACCCGACACGCGCTTCGGCATGGAGCTGGTCTGTGTCGGCGAGTGGGCGGCGACCTCGGAGTTCAAGATCTTCCGCGACACCATCGAGGGCGGGGGACGGGTCATGGGCCTGGTGGTCTCTGGCGGCGCGGAACTCTCGCGCAAGCAGATCGAGGCGCTCGAGGCCCACGCGAAGGAATACGGAGCGCACGGGCTGGCCTGGTGGAAGCCGACAGCCGACGGCGGCGCAGGGCCCCTGGCGCGCTTCATGAACGGCGACGGCAAGCCCCTGATGGAGCTGATGAGCGCCGCCGAGGGGGACCTGTGCGTCTTCGTCGCGGACCGCGCCGCCGTGGTGCAGCGCTCCCTGGGCGAACTGCGCGTGCACCTGGGCCAGAGCCGGGGCCTGGTGGGGGAGACGTCGTGGGATTTCCTGTGGGTGACCCACTTCCCGCTCTTCGAGCGCGACGAGGCGAGCGGTGGCTGGACCTCGTCTCACCACCCGTTCACCGCCCCCGAGGACTGGGAGCTGGGGGGCGACGACGCCGACCCGGGCGCCCTGGCCAGCCGCTCCTACGACCTGGTGCTGAACGGTTGGGAGCTGGGCTCGGGATCGGTCCGGATCCACCGCTCGGAAGTGCAGCAGCGCGTCTTCGAGATCCTGGGCATCTCCGCCGCGGAGCGATCCCTCAAGTTCGGCTTCCTGCTGGAGGCCCTGGCCCACGGAGCGCCGCCCCACGCCGGCTTCGCCGTGGGCCTCGATCGCATCGTGGCCCTCACCTTGGGCCTCGACAACCTGCGCGACACCGTCCCCTTCCCCAAGACCACCTCGGCCACGGACCTGATGTGCGCGGCGCCCTCGCGCGTCACTGACGAGCAGCTCGGGGATGTCCACATCGAGCTGGACGCCGCCGCACGGGCCGCCTTCGACGCCGCAGACGCCGCAGACGGCGAGCCGGAATGAGGCGCTTGGCCCCCTCTGCCCTCGCCGGGTGGCGCTCAGGCCGATTGCGAACTATGCTGCTTGGATGGAGCGGTGACGCTTCACGGCGGCGACGGATCGCCGCCCAGAACCTTGATCGGGCCCGGGACCGGGCCTGATCCTTCGAACTAGATCAAGGAGAACGACCCTGGCACAGGACTATCGCCGGAACAGACAGATACGCGTCCCCGAGGTGAGGCTAATCGACGCTGCAGGAGAGCAGGTCGGGATCGTGCAGACCTCGGATGCCGCGCGCATGGCACAGGACGCCAACCTCGATTTGGTCGAGGTCTCGCCCACTGCACGGCCGCCTGTCTGTCGGATCATGGACTTCGGCAAGTTCAAGTACGCGCAACGCAAGCGCGAGCGGACTGGACAGGGACGCAAGACGGCGTCCCACCTCAAGGAGCTGCGCGTCCGGCCCGCGATCGACAAGCACGACCTCGGCTATCGCCTCGTCCAGGGGCGCAAGTTCCTCGAGGCGGGTCACAAGGTGCAGGTCGTGTGCATCTTTCGGGGTCGCCAGCTGCGCCACCCCGAGCACGGCTACAACGTGATGAAGAGCGTCGTGTCCGTCCTCGAGGACGTGGCCAAGGTTGAGTCGCCCGCACGCATGATGGGGCGGCGCATGACGATGATGCTGGCCCCCCTGCCCCAGAAGTTGGATCGAGTCGCGGAGGGTTGAGCCGTCTTGCGGGCCGTTCCGCAGGCCGGCGACTGCCCCCGAAACTGCCCACGCGCCGCCCGATATGGGCCCGCCGGGGGACCGGGCCTGCCCAGGGGTGGCTTTGCCTGCTCCGGGCCTTGTCTCAGGCCGCTGGGACCGTACTCTGTTGCGCTCCAAGTCCGGGCTAGCCCCGGCTCCCGTGAGCGGTGCAGGCATGCCGGCGAACGGGGTTTCACCCTGAGTTGAGGAATTGCCATGCCGAAGATGAAATCCAAGGGCGCCGTCAAGAAGCGCTTCGTCGTGACCAAGAAGGGGCGCGTAAAGTGCAGTCGCCCCGCCCGCGGTCACATGCACGCTTCCAAGAGTGCGTCTGCCCGTCGCCGGCTCCGCGAACGCATCGTCCTGCCCACTAGCTGGGGCAACATGATGCGCAGGATGATGGGGTCCTGAGATGGTGCGCGTAACCTACGGCGCCGCGCGCCGGCGCAAGAAGCAGCGCTACTTCAAGGCAGCCCGCGGCTACCGCGGCGGCCGCTCCAAGCTCTGGCGTACGGTGCGTGAAGCCCTGGTGCGATCCTGGGCCTACGCCTACCGCGACCGCAAGCAGCGCAAGCGGCAGTTCCGCCGCCTGTGGATCCTTCGTATCAACGCCGCCGCGCGCCAGCGCGGGACCAACTATTCACGCCTGATGGCCGGGCTGAAGCGGGCCGGCGTGGACTTGAACCGCAAACAGCTCTCCGAGTTGGCCGTCAACGATCCGGCCGCCTTCGACGTTCTGGCCGAAGAGGCCAAGAGCGCGCTGGTCTGAGCCGGGCGGTGGAAGAGCGGATCGGGGAGCTCGGCGCCGACGCGCGCACGCGCATCGCGGCCGCAACCGATGTGGACGCCCTGCGCGCCATCGAGCGTGAGTTGGTGGGCAAGCAGGGCCCGCTGGCAGAGATCCTGGCCTCGATACCTGGCCTGGACCCGGCCCAGAGGCCGCAGGTCGGGCGCCTGGCCAACGTACTCAAGCGCGAGCTCCTGGGGGCGGTGGCGGAGCGGCGCGAGGTGCTGGAGGGCGAGCTCCTGGACGCCGCCCGCGGCAGCGACGATTTCGATCCTACCTCGCCCGCGCGCCCCGCGCAGCGCGGTTCCCTGCACCCGATCACCCGCGTCCGGCGCCAGGTGGAGGACGTCTTCACCTCGATGGGCTACCGGATCCTCGAGGGGCCGGAGGTGGAGCTCGACTACTACAACTTCCAGGCCCTCAACATCCCCGAGGACCATCCGGCGCGCGAGATGCAGGACACCTTCTACTGCGCGGGGAACGGGGAGCTGGTGATGCGCACGCACACCTCACCTGTCCAGGTGCGGACCATGGAGAGCGTCGAGCCGCCCTACCGCGTGATCTCCCTGGGGCGCGTGTTCCGCAAGGAGGAGCAGGACGCAACTCACGACCACACCTTCCACCAGGTCGAGGGCCTGGTCGTTGGGGAGGACGTCACTGCGGGCCATCTGATCGGCACCCTGCGTGCCTTGCTGGCGCAGCTGTTCGGGCGCGACCTAGACACACGCCTACGCCCGGGCTACTTCCCCTTCGTCGAGCCCGGCTTCGAGCTGGACGTGCGCTGCCCCTTCTGCGAGGGCGGCTGTCGGGTCTGCAGCCGCACCTCATGGATCGAGTTCTGCGGTCTGGGGATGGTGCACCCGCGGGTCTTCGAAGCTAGCGGCGTGGACACCGAGCGCTTCACGGGCTTTGCCTTCGGCTTCGGTCTGGACCGCTTGACGATGATGCTGCTCGGCATCGACGACGTGCGTCACTTCATGGCCGGCGACCTGCGCTTTCTGGAGCAGTTCTGATGTTGATCTCCACCCGCTGGCTCGCGCGGCACGTGGACCTCGACGGCCTCACGCCGGAGCAGGTGGCTGATTCGCTGACCCTCGCGACCGCCGAGGTCGAGGGTCTCTCGGCCTTCGCGCCGCACCTGGCGGATGTGCTGGTCGGGTTCGTGCAGACGTGCGAGCCGCACCCTGACGCGGACAAGCTCTCGGTCTGCACCGTGGACGTGGGTGGTGAGGAGCCGCTCCAGATCGTCTGCGGCGCCCCCAACATAGCCGCGGGCCAGAAGGTCGCCGTGGCCACCGTCGGCACCGTGTTGCCCGGGGACTTCAAGATCAAGAAGGCCAAGATCCGCGGGGTGGCATCCCAGGGAATGATCTGCTCCGCACAGGAGCTGGAGCTGGGGGACGACCACGACGGCATCTGGGTCCTGGACGAGGACGCTGCCGTGGGGCTGGGGGTGGCCGAGGCGCTCGACCTGACGGACACGGTGATCGAGATCGACAACAAGTCGCTCACTCACCGCCCCGATCTCTGGGGCCACCGCGGCATCGCTGCAGAGCTGGCGGCGATCCACCGCCGCGAGCTGCTGCCCCTCGATCTCAGCCTGCCGGCCTGCGGCGACGGCCCCGCGTTCCCGGTCCGGATCGATGCGCCTGCCTGCTCGCGCTACATCGCCCTGGGGGTGGATGGCGTGCGTCAGGGTCAGAGCCCGGACTGGCTGCGCTTCCTGCTGCTGGCCGTCGGGCAGCGCCCGCTCGACCTGCTGGTCGACCTCTCGAACTTCGTGATGCTGGACCTCGGCCAGCCCAACCACCTCTTCGATCGCGGGCGGCTCTCGGGCGAGGGCATCGTGGTGCGCATGGCGCGCGAGGGCGAGCGCACGACGACCCTCGACGGCGAGGAGCGCGCGCTGTCACAGGAAGATCTCCTGATCTGCTCCGGCGAGGAGCCCGTGGCCCTGGCGGGCATCATGGGCGGCGAGGGCTCGAAGGTGCTCCCGGGCACGAGCGATCTGCTGCTCGAGGTGGCGCATTTCGATCCCGTCAGCACCCGCCGCAGCGCGATCCGCCTGGGGATGCGCAGCGACGCCTCGGCACGCTTCGAGAAGGGTCTCGACCCCACCTTGCCCCTCGCTGCCGCCGCGCACCTCGTGCGCACCCTGGCCTCCATTCAGCCGGACATTTCCCTGCCCGCCCCGGCCACCGACGTGGGCACCTGGAGCGATCCGGCCTGCGAGATCGAGCTGCGCGGCGAGCGCGTGCGGCGCTTGCTCGGCCTCTCCCTCAGCGACGAGGAGATCGCCGACAGCCTGCGGCGTCTGCACTTCGGCGTGCGGGAAGGCGGGGGCGTGCTCCAGGTCTCCGTGCCCTCCGGGCGCGCGGGCAAGGACGTGGCCCTCGAGGAGGACCTGGTGGAGGAGGTGGGCCGGATCGTGGGCTACGCGCGCATTCCGGTGCGCAGCGTGACGGCCGAGATCGCGCCCCCGCCGCGCGACGACCGGCGCACCCTGGTGCGTGGGATCCAGGACCGGTTGAGCGGCGGCGCGCGCTTCCACGAGGTACTGAATTACTCCTTTCTCTCGGACGAGTCCCTGGCCGCCCTGGGCCTCGATGACTGTCCGCATGTCGAACTCCGAAACCCCGTCTGTGAAGGCGAGCGCAATGTCCGGCGCTCGGTCCTCCCGGGCCTGCTCGGCCTGCTGGAGCGCAACCGCCGCCGGCGCGAGGAGGTGCGCCTGTTCGAGATCGGCAAGGGGTACCTCCCCGAACGCCCCAGCGAGCGCGGGGAGCCCCTGGAGATCCACGAGGTCGGGCTGGTCTGGGCCGCAGTGCCTTGCGCGGCCGGCGCGCGCTTTGACGCGGGGTGCTTCGCCGGTTTGCAGGGCGTGCTCGAGGACCTGCTGGGCAGCGTGGGCTTCGACGCTCCCACCTGGGAGGTTGCGGGTGACAGCTCGCCTCCGGCCTGGGCGCACCCGGGCCGAACGCTCTTCGCCGTGCTTCCCGACGCCGCCGGTGTCCCGCGGCCGGTGGGGGTCCTGGCGGCGCTCGAACCTGGGCTGCACAGGACCTTGGGGCTTGAGGGGGAGCTGGCCACGGAGGTCGCCGCGGCCCGCATCAGCCTCGATCTGCTGCTCGACTCTGCTCCGCGCGCGGCGGGCTACCGCCCCATCCCGCGCTTTCCGTCCACGAAAATCGACGTCGCCCTGGCAGTCGGCCGAGAGGTCGGCGTGGGCGATTGTGTGGCGGCCATCGAGCGTTGTGGCAAGGGGCTGGTGGTTTCCTGCGAGCTCTTCGACGTCTTCAGTGGCGAGAGCGTGGGGGCCGGACGGCGCTCCCTGGCCTTCCACGTCGTGCTGGCCTCTCCCGAGCGCACCCTGGGGGAGGCGGACGGCAGGAAGTTCCTGAGGCGCGTGGAACGCGCTGCATTGGATCTGGGAGGCGAGCTAAGAAGCGAGTAGGCGTATGCTGGAGGCTTACGTTCGGCCCGCGGTCACTTCTGGCCGATGATGGGTCGTCAAGTCGTCTGGCCGTGAACATCGTCCTCGTCAATCCCCCCAGCCCTCCCGAGTACCGCGTCAGCCGCGGGCTGATGGGGGGCTTCGGCATGGCCGTCAACCCCGGCCTGCTGTACCCGCCGATCGAGCTGGCGCACGTGGCGTCGGTGCTCGAGGCCGACGGGCACGAGGTGGCGATCCACGACAGCGATGCGCTCGATCTGGATCTGGACAGCGCCCACGCTGCGATCGCTGCCCTCGCACCCGAGCTGGTCTGCCTGGATTCCAGCAGCACCTCCCTCAGTCAGGACCTGGAGCTCGCGCGCCGCGTGCGCGCCACGACCGGCGCTCCGGTGGGGATCCTCGGCAGTCAGGTGACCTTCACGCCCGGTGAGGTGTTCGAGAACGACAGCGTGGACGTGGTCGTGCGCGGCGAGCCCGAGTACACCGTGCGCGAAATGGCACGCTGCGTGGCGGACGGGCGTGGCCTGGAGGGGGTCGCCGGCACGAGCTGGAGGAGAGCGGACGGCGAGATCGTGCACGAACCGGAGCGGGAGAAGATCCGCGAACTCGACGAGCTGCCGCTTCCGGCGCGGCACCTGCTCGACAACAGCGCCTATCGTTTTCCAGGTATCAATGGGCCCGTCACGACGGTCAAGTCCTCGCGTGGTTGTCCGCTTGACTGCTCCTTCTGCGGCTACACCCTGGCCCAGGGGCTGCGCTTCCGCTTCCGCTCCCCAGAGCATGTCCTGGCGGAGCTGTGTGACCTCCACCGGCGGCACGGGGTCTCGCACATCGTCTTCCGCGATCCGATCTTCACCACGCGCAAGGACCGCGTGCACGCCATCTGCGACGGGATCCTGGAGGAGAAGTTGGACCTGGAGTGGCAGTGTGAAACGGCCGTCAAGGTGCTCGACCGGCCCTTGCTAGAGAAGATGGCCGCGGCCGGCTGCCGCCACATCTCGCTCGGCGTCGAATCGGGAAACGAGGCCATCCAGCGCGCCCACTGCGGAGCCAAGTTGCTCGACCACGATCAGGCCGAGGAGGTCTTTCGCGCGGCCCGGGCCGTGGGCATCGAGACGCGCGCCTTCTGCATGATCGGTTTTCCCGAGGAGACTCCGGCGATGGCGGAGGAGACCATGGACCTCGTCGAGCGTCTCGACCCCGACCAGGTCCAGTTCTGCGCTGTGACCGCCTACCCCGGGACGCCGCTCTTTGAGCTCCTGCGCGGCGAGCGCGACTTCGACTACGCGTCGATGACCGGTTTTGCCGCCCTGGAAGGCAACGAGCACATGAGCGCGGCCCAGATCGAGGCCAAGATCCGAGCGGCTTACCGGCGCTTCTATCTGCGCCCGCGGCGCATCGTGAGCGAGTTGCGCCACCCCATGCGCCTGGCTGGCAAGGTGAGCCGCTACTTCACCCTGTTCCGGCGTCGGGCGTAGGCGCTTCGCGCTCTGGAGCGGGGGAGGCACCCTCTTGCGCCCAGGTCTGGGTCTCGAGATCGATCCAGCGGGACTCTCCCGTGGCGGGCAGCCAGACGCGCGCCCAGGAGTTCCAGCGTTCCAGGATCAGGGCTCTCTGCTGTTGGGGCTCGCTGATGGGCTTGGGGTGTTGCATGGCACGCCCGACTCCGTGCGCCCTCGGCCCGGCGGGGGCGAAAATGCAGAGAAAAGGACCCGCGGGCGCTCCCGTCCCCGCCGTGCCCTCAGGTCAGTGGGGCGCGGCCGTCGGCCACCCCGTCCTCGAGGTCGATCTGGTGCAGGCGGGCGGCGAACTCCTCGCCGCTGCAGACCTCCTTCTCGACCATCACGCGCTGCAGGGTCTTGGTCGCCAGAGCCAGCTCTCCGAGGGCTCGTTCGAGGCGCGCGCCGTCCACGCCGCCGTCGGCGTCGCGCATCATGGCGACTTCGCGCCGGGCGGCGGAGGCCTCGGCACGCACCTTGTCGATTTCGGAATGCTGATATATGTCGAAGATCCAGTTGATCAGGCCCATGTCTGCTCCGTGGTAGGGGTGAAGTGCAGTCTACGCCTCCCGCTTCGCTCCATTCGAGGAGATTCTCCCCGTCCGCGGAAGGTGGACCGTCGTCGCGAGCATCGGCTACCCTCTACATCGAAAGCGAGGAACGCGCATGTCCCAGATCGAGAACGTCCTGCAGGAGAACCGACGCTTCGCGCCCCCCGATTCATTTAGGGAGCGGGCGCTCCTGGGGGACGAGGAGACCTACCGGCGGATGTACCGCGAGTCGATCGACTCCCCCGAGACCTTCTGGGACTCGGTGGCCCGCGAGCTCCCGTGGATCAAGCCCTACTCGCGCGTCCTCGACTGGTCGGACGCCCCGCGCGCGCGCTGGTTCGTGGACGGTCGCATCAACGCCTCGGCGGTCTGCCTCGATCAGCACCTCGCCGAGCGCGGCGACAAGACAGCGATCATCTGGGAGGGGGAGCCGGGGGACACGCGCAGCCTGACCTACGCCGAGCTGCAGCGCGAGGTCTGCCGGGCGGCCAACGGGCTTGTGAGCCGCGGCATCGGCAAGGGCGACCGTGTCGCGATCTACATGCCGATGATCCCCGAACTGGCCGTGGCCCTGCTGGCCTGCGCGCGCATCGGTGCGGTGCACTCGGTCATCTTCGGCGGCTTCAGCGCCCAGGCCCTGCGCGACCGCATCGAGGATGGCTCGTGCTGCGCCGTGATCACTGCCGACGGCGGCTGGAGGCGGGGCAGCGTGTTGCCCCTCAAGCAGGAGGTCGACGCCGGGATCGAGGGCCTGGAGTGTGTGCACACGGTCGTCGTCGTGCGGCGCGGCGAGAACGAGGTCGAGTGGACCGAGGGCCGCGACTGCTGGTACCACGAGCTGCTGGAAGGCGTGGACGAGACGTGCGAACCCGAAGCGATGGACAGCGAGGACCTGCTCTTCCTGCTCTACACCTCCGGCTCGACCGGCAAGCCCAAGGGCATCGTCCACTCCACCGGCGGCTACCTGGTGGGGACGTACCTGACGGCGAAGTACGTCTTCGACCTGCGCGAGGACGACGTCTACTGGTGCACGGCCGACATCGGCTGGATCACCGGCCACAGCTACATCGTCTACGGGCCGCTGGCCAACGGCGCCACGATCGTGATGTACGAGGGTGCCCCGACGACGCCCCACGCTGGTCGCTTTTGGGAGCTGGTCGAGAAGCACAAGGTGTCGGTCTTCTACACCGCGCCCACGGCCATTCGCACCTTTATGCGTCTGGGCAGCCAGCACCCGGAGCGCTTCGACCTCTCCTCTCTGCGCCTGCTCGGGACGGTCGGAGAGTCGATCAATCCCGAGGCCTGGATCTGGTATCGCGAGACGATCGGCGGCAGTCGCTGTCCAATCGTCGACACCTGGTGGCAGACGGAGACGGGCGCCATCATGCTCACGCCCCTGCCGGGGGTGACCGACACCAAGCCCGGTTCCGCCACCTGGCCTTTCTTCGGCGTGGACCCGGTCATCGTCGACGAAGAGGGCAATGAGCTGGGCGCGAACCAGGGCGGCCTGCTGGCCTTGCGCAAACCCTGGCCGTCGATGTTGCGCGGAATCTGGGGCGACGAGGAGCGCTTCCGCGAGACCTACTGGGCGAAGCTCCCGGGCCTGTATTTCGCGGGCGACGGCGCGCGGCGCGATGAGGACGGCGACTTCTGGATCCTCGGGCGCGTGGACGACGTGATCAACATCAGCGGCCATAGGCTCTCGACGATGGAGGTTGAGAGCGCGCTCGTCAGCCATCCGGATGTCTGCGAGGCGGCCGTGGTGGGCCGTCCGGACGAGGTGACCGGGCAGTCGATCTGCGCCTTCGTGACCCTGGGAGCCGATGTGGATACCGGCGAGGGGTTCGGCGCTCTGCTGCGCGAGCACGTGGCGCGCGAGATCGGCAAGATGGCTCGGCCGGCGGAGGTGCGCTTCACCGACGCCCTGCCCAAGACGCGCAGCGGAAAGATCATGCGCCGCCTCCTGCGAGACATCGCGGCCGGTACGGAGTCGATCCAGGACACGAGCACGATCGAGGACTACTCGGTGCTGGCGAAGTTACGCAATTACGATGACTGAACCGGACCGCGCGCGGGACCGAGGGGGGCGGTGACGAGGCGACGCATCCTGGCGCTCGCCCTGTCGGTCGGAGCGCTCGGGCTGGCCGTTGTGCTCGTCGCGCGCGCGACGAGCCGCGCGCCGCACGCCGAGAATGTCGGGCCCGCGGTGGCCATGGAACTCGATCCCTTCGCCCTCTCGCGGCGCCTGGGGCGGGCCCTGAGGCTGCGGACCGTCTCGACTGCCGACGAGCGCCTGTTCCCCCACGAGCGTTTCGAGGACTTGCTGTCCCAGCTCGCCGACGACTTTCCGCGGGTGCACGCGAGCCTGGAGCCGGAGCGCGTGGGGGGCCACGCCCAGCTCTTTCACTGGGCGGCGCCCGAGGCCTCCGACGGGCCGCTCCTGCTCCTGGCGCACCTCGATGTCGTGCCCGTCGAAGAGGGCGGCGAGTGGCCCTACGAGCCATTCGGCGGTGAGCTCGCGGAGGGGTTCGTCTGGGGACGGGGAGCCATGGACGACAAGGGCTCGGCCCTGGCGATCCTCGAGGCCCTCGAGCACCTTCTGGGCGAGGGCTTCGTGCCGCGGCGGGACCTCTGGGTAGCCCTGGGCTTTGACGAGGAGGTGGGGGGCGAGCGCGGCGCGGCGGCCGTGGCGCGCCTCTTCGTTGAACGTGGCGTGCGGCCGGCCCTGGTGCTCGACGAGGGCCTGGCGGTGCTGGAGGGGCTCGTCGGGGGCGTCGAGCGCCCCGTGGCTGCCGTGGGCGTCTGCGAGAAGGGCTCGGCGACCGTGCGCCTGTGGGTCGAGGCCGCCGGCGGCCACTCCTCTCTCCCACCGCCCCACACGGCGGTCGGGCGCGTGGCCGCCGCGGTGGCGCGCCTTGAGCAGCGCGGCCTGCCCGCCGCCCTCGACGGCCCGGCGCGCGACCTGTTCGAGCGGCTCGTGCCCCACATGCCCTTCACCCAGCGCCTCGTGCTCGCCAACCTGTGGCTCTTCGAGCCCCTGGTGCTGAAGCAGCTTCTGGCCGCTCCCGGCACGGCGGCCCTGGTTCGCACGACGACCGCCGCGACCCTGATCTCCGGCGGCGTAAAGGCCAACGTCCTTCCGGCGCGCGCCGAGGCCACGGTCAACTTCCGCGTACACCCGCACGACACCGTGGCCGATGTCCTGGCCCACGTGCGCGCGGTGATCGATGACGTAGAGGTGCAGGTGGAGTTGCTCGAAGCCGTCGAGCCCTCACCCGTCTCCTCATCCTCCGGCGAGGCCTTCGCCTGGTTGGAGCGCACCATCAGGCAGATCTTTCCCGAGGCGATCGTCGCGCCCTCTCTCGTGACCGGGGCCACCGACGCTCGACATTACGCGGCCTGCTCGCCCACCATCTACCGCTTTCTGCCCATGCGTCTGGGGCCGGACGACTTGCCGCGCATCCACGGGGCGGGGGAGCGCCTGGCCCTGGAAGGCTATCTGGACATGGTGCGCTTCTATGCCCAGCTCATCCGCAACGGTTGACGGCGCGCTTGGGGCTCAGTTTCGGGCGCTGCGCTCGCGCCACCAGTCGCCCGCCGCGACCTGCCGTATCCCCTCGGCGTAGGGGCGCGGCTGCCAGCCGAGCTCGACCGTGGCGTTGGTGATGTCGTGCTCGTGGTGCAGGGTGAAGTAGGCCGAGGCGCGCCGGTCCTCGGTCGTGTCCGTGAACAAGCCCTTGAGCAGGATCAGCCGGTCGGCCCACTTCTTCGAGATGTTGCGTCGCCGCACTCCGCCGTCGCAGGCCTCGATCGAGAGATCGATGAAGTCGTTGTAGGGGATGCCCGCCGGGCCGGCGAGCTCGTAGCAGCAGTCCACCCCGCGCTCGAAGTCGAAGAAGCGCATCACCGCGTCCACCACGTCCTCGACATGGACCGGGCTGATGCGCGACTTGCCGTCGTGGGGGACCCAGATCGTGCCCTTGGGGGCGCTGCACTGGCGCAGCAGAGGGGCGGTGTGGCGCTGGTCACCGACGCCGTAAACGAGGGTCGGGCGAAAGGAGGTCCAGTTGATCCCCGAGCCGCGAATGAGCTTCTCCTGGATGCGCTTGGTGTCGCGGTAGTAGCTGTAGACCGGAGCGCCGATGACCGCCGAGGAGACCACCCACAGCTCGAAATTCTCCTTGCGATTCAGGCCCTGACGCGTCGCTTCCTCGAGCAGGGACTCCGTGCCGCCGATATTGATGGCTCGCATCTCCGCATCGTCGATGTGGTCGTGGGCGCTGGCGAGGTGCATCAGCAGGTCGGCGTCCTCCAGGAAGCCCTTGAGGGAGTCGCCGTCCGCCAGGTCGCCGACGTGCTCGCGGCGCTCGACTCCCCCGAAGGTGGGAAGGGCGTGCTCGCGTCCGGGGCGGACGAGCATGCGCAGGTCGTGGCCGGCGCCGGCCAGGGCGCGGGCCAGGTAGGTGCCGATGAAGCCCGTGGCCCCTGTCATGGCGATCAACATGAGCGCAGAGCATAGCAGAGCGCTCACGGCGTTCGGCGCGGCCGCGGCTCTCGATCACCTGGCCCGGGCGTCTTTCCGCGGCGCGAGCAACTCCTCGCCGTAGCGGCGCGTGGCCTCCGAGAGTCCCGCCGGCAGGGCCTCGAGGAAGTCCTCCAGGGCGCGGCGCGTGGCGCGCGCCGCCGGGCGGCAGGCCGCCGGCAGGTGATCGACGAACTGCGCTCGTCCGGCCCAGCGCAGGGCATCGACGCTGTAGCCGGCGAGAAACGAGAGTGGGGCGCGGAATTCGAGCACCGGCCGATCGTCGGTCATGGGCGCGACGCCGCCCGCGAAGGCTCGCAGGGCCGGGTCGTCGGCCACCTGCAGGGCGGCCAGCTCACAGGCGTCGTGGATCCCGGCCGCCGCCAGGGAGGCGCCCATCTCCGCCGACCACTCGAGCGCGTCGGTGCTGCCCTCGCCCGCTAGGGGGCGCTGGGAACCCACCAGGGCCAGGTCGTAGGCGGTCAACCAGGCCGAGGTGTGCTCGAAGGCGGCGCACCAGGTCGCTACGACCGTGCGCACGTCGCGGGTGGAGAGCTGGTAGAGCGGCAGCCACTGAGAGGCGACCCCACCCTCGGCCAGGTGGTCCGCCATGTTGCGGAAGTGCTCGACAGAGTAGAGGTCGCTCGAACCGCGGGTCCAGGGATGGATCGGGTCGGAGGTGATCAGGTCGAAGCGCTGCTTCGAGCGCGCCAGGGCGAGGCGGCCGTCGGCGAACTCGATGCGCACCCGCGGGTCCGTCAGGACGCCGCCGTTCCAGTCCGTGAACTCGCGCGCCGCCGCCAGCACAGCGGGGGAGATCTCGAAGACCTCCAGCTCCTCGAGCTCGGGCAGGTAGAGCAGTGCGCCGGCGGTCATGCCCGTGCCGAGACCGATCACCAGGGCCGTGCGCACCTGCCCGTGGAGCAGGGCCGGCACATGGCTCA
>PVBE011698988.1_pt1 | contig 105013 bp, 86 predicted proteins | sample 1631181 | NCBI WGS metagenome assembly PVBE01 (sample SAMN08397723, study PRJNA350692) | Marine metagenome, whole genome shotgun sequencing project. | isolation source: water | place: Pacific Ocean | collected 2012-04
CCATTATCATATTCACGTAAAATGGCACTAATCTTCTCTGGTGTAAATCTTTTTCTCTTCATATTTAACAGTTTAAAATTAATATAATTTGTCTACTTTTAAACTGTCTTATTTTTAGGGGATACTACATATGTATATGAAAAACCCTTATGATGTTGTGCTTATGGATATTCAAATGCCTGTAATGGATGGCTTTCTGGCAACAAAGATGATTAGGGAATGGGAAAAAGATAATAAAAAAGAGCCTATTCGTATAATTGCTTTAACAGCAAATGCACTAAAAGAAGATAAAGAAAAATGCTTCGATGTTGGTATGAATGATTTTCTTACAAAACCTTTCAAAATTGAGGATATGAAAAATTGCCTATCATATTGAAATATTATTTTTCACTATTATCAAACCCTGTCTTGCTATACATTCTCGCATAATTATTTTCCATAGTTTTTTGATGACAGTTGAAAGTTATAAACCTTCAACCAGCTATTAATTCCTCTAGTTTTGTTTTAGACAAAAAACTTGGTTTGTTTTAATAGGATATTTTGATCAATCGAACCATTGTTAGTTTTACTCAGCTCTTCTAATAGGGAAATTCAAAATTAGTGTATTTTAGTGCTCAATTAATCAAAACTAAATAACATCATCATGGTTTTAATTGCGAAGATTAAAAGTCTTACTATAACTTTTACCTTGCTATTCTCTTTATCTTTCACAGTTTTGCTGTATGCACAGGATGATAATTATAAGGGAAAAGAAGCTAGTTTATCTACAACAGAATTATCAGCCAAAGCTGAGACTACGGATTTTAAAAACAATATTAGTGCGAAAATCTTTATTGATGAGAAAAACTCATATTTTGCTGTTGACGTTAGAAAACTTTTATCAACATATGAAGAAATTAGAATATTGGAGCTAAGCTTTTCAAACAATAATCTTGTTAATATTGGTTCTGATAAGAATACTGGATTCTACTTCTTTTTGGTGAATAATACCCTAAATATATCTGAAGAAGATGTAAATAACCTATTTAACGATTTTCTAGTTCAAACAAAAACTGAATTACTGGAATTGAACGAAGAACAATTAAGACTTTGGTTAATCCAGCACGACAAATATTCTAAAAAATAGTTACGTATCGGCAAAATCTCTACGATGAAAAAATTATCAATTCTAATAATACTACTAATTTCATTTGTTGGCAGCACATATAGTCAAGCTGCGATGTGCGAAATTTCCGATCCATTCTGCACCAGTAATATTTACACATTTCCAGCTGGTGTAAATTCAGGAACAGCACAATCAGGTCCCTATTACGGATGTTTACTAACACAGCCTAATCCTGCATGGTATCATATGAAGATTGCAGTAGCAGGAAATATAAATATCCATATGTATAGTACTCCTGCATATGATATCGACTTTATTTGCTGGGGACCATTTACCGATCCCTACGATCCATGTACATCTTCGCTTACGGCTAATATGGTTGAGGATTGTAGCTATTCAACAAGTTGGTCGGAGTACTGTAATATACAAAATGGCCAGGTTGGTGAATATTATATATTGCTAATTACAAACTATTCAAATCAACCATGCAACATTACATTCGAAAAAGTGTCTGGAACAGGTGAAACTGATTGCACTATAGTACCACCTCCGATTTCCAACAATGGTCCTTTATGTGTTCACGACAACTTACTATTAACTGCCGATTTTGTAAATAATGCTACTTATTTTTGGACAGGTCCAGCGGGTTTCACATCAACACTACAAAACCCAATGATTATGGATGTAGGTCTTGAAAACGCAGGTGTTTACCAACTTGTTATTACTGTTAGTGGCAGCCCTAGTGACCCAGTTGAGACTACAGTTGTTATAAACGCACTTCCTGATCCTGAATTCGACTTCAATGATGCTTGTTTTGGAGATACTACTTTCTTTTTTGACCAATCAACGGTTGATCCAACTACTTCATCAATAACTACATGGAACTGGGAATTTGGAGATGGGCAACAGGGCGTTGGACCTGATCAAGAGCATATTTATGGTGATGTAGGTGATTATGATGTTACGTTAACAACATACACCGGATTCATGCAATGCGAAAGATCTATTACCAAATCTGTTACTGTTTTTAGTGCAGCTTCGGTTAACGCAGGTGAGGATATAACAATACCAAATGGCTGGACAACACAGCTTGATGGAGATGTTAGTGGGGGGTCTGGCGATTATGACCTACTTTGGGTTCCTGAAAATTTATTAGAGGATCCAACAATTGTCGATCCAACAACTGTTTCGCTTGGTGCAACCGAGGTGTTTAAATTAAATGTTACAGATGCAAGTTCTGGTTGTACAAGTGCAGATAGCATGACAGTAATTGTTACAGGAGGTGCACTCGCTGTAACAGCAACTGCTAATCCAATGGTAATTTGTCAAGACGATATAGTTAATCTAAATGCATTGCCTTCAGGCGGTTCAGGTAATAATGAATATACCTGGACTTCCGATCCTGCTGGGTTTACAGCAAGTATTAAAGAGCCATCGGATTTTCCTCAAGTTACAACTACATATATTGTTTCTGTATTTGATGGGCAAAATACTGTCCAATCTTCTGTAACCGTTGAAGTTAAACCTAGACCCATTGGGAACGCAGGAGATGACATTACCATTACAGTAGGAACATCAACAACAATTAATGGCTCATCTGTTAGCAGTGGTTCAGGTGTTTATGAATATTTATGGACACCTGTAAACTCACTTGTTGATCCAACATTATTACACGCACAAACAGTTGTCCTCGATGAAAGCACCGAGTTTTTCTTAACAGTTAATGATGCTAATGGATGTTCAAGTATACCAGATAACATGTTCGTATTATTGGGTGGTGATCAATTAAGCGCATATCCAACCTCTTCAGCTCCAAACAATGTTATTTGTCAGGGTGAAAGTATAAACCTATTCCCCAACGCAACGGGTGGTGGTGGAAGTTATACTTATTTATGGTCGGATGTAACAGGTTTTTCATCTACATTGGAATCTCCTGTTGTCAGTCCATGGCAAACAACTACCTACACAATTGAAGTAGATGATACATTTAAAATAGTAATTGCAGAAATAACAATCGTTGTTAATCATACGCCTGTTGTTGATTTAATTCCACCTGACGTTACAATTTGGGCAGAAGATACTATTAAGGTTTGTGTTAGAGATTCAGTACTACTGGATGCAGGAGACCCGCTTAATCCTCCTTTAATGAATTATCTTTGGTCAAATGCAGCTACTTCACAAACAGTTATCGGTTCAACAAATGGAAACTGGGTGGCTTTCGAGACATACTGGGTATCTGCTGAAAATCCTGTAACTTATTGTATGGGAAGAGATACTCTTATTGTATTTTTCGATTTTGAAGAATGCAGTATTGGTGTGGAAGAAAATAACAATTTATCTAATTTTATATCCGTCATTCCAAACCCTGCAACAGATAATGCGCAGATAACCGTAAAGGGTTTAACAGGAAATATAAGTATTTCATTTTCTGATATTCAGGGAAAAATAATTTGGCAGAAAAATGACTTGACTATTTCAAACGGATTATTAGAAGAAAAATTCTCGTTAAAACAACTTCCTAAAGGAATATACGTTGTTAATGTTGTGCATAAACTTGGCGTTTATAATACCAAACTTATTAAACAATATTAGTTTGTTTTTGTAAAAAAATATTGATCAATTATACAGAAATTACCGAATGAAAACTAAATACTGCTTACTACAGTTAACATATTTTATTGTTGCTTTTCTTATTTCTTCACCTTATTTGTTTGCACAGGAAAATAATTGTAATTATAAAAAACCACATCAGGCCGACCAATGGATATTTGGAAAGAAGGCAAGAGTTGATTTCACACAGTACCCTCTGATTGTATCTCCAACAAACATTAATTACAACACTCCATATGGTGTATCCTCAATTTCTGATGAAAGTGGAAATTTGTTGTTCTTCTCGAATGGCTTAAATGTCTGGAATCAAGGTTTATTTAAAATGGACAATGGAAGCGGCCTTAACGGTAATAATTTTGCAAGTCAGTCGTCAATAATTATTCCAAATCCTGGAAATAGTAAACAGTATTTTATTTTTACAACCGACATGTTTATAAGTCCAATATATGTTGACGGTGTTAACTATTCTGTTGTTGATTTTACAAATAGTGGATATGGTACTGTAACTAGCAAGAATAATCTACTATTTAATGAAAATTCCCAGAAAATAAGCGCCGTTAAACATGAAAATGGAAGTAATTATTGGGTTATTTTTCATGGCTTTGGACCAGGCAAAGGAAAAAATTTCTATTCATACCTTATTGACACAACCGGTGTTGTGACTACACCTGTGGTAAGTGAGACAGGAACTATTCACACAGGTGATGTTAATAATCAGCGTGGTTACATGAAAGCTTCCTCAGATGGCACCAAAATAGGACTTGTACTTCCTGCTGATGGTATTATTGAAATCCTTGATTTTGATAAGGCAACAGGCGTATTATCAAACCCTGCAACCAGTAATACAGGAGCATATTATTATCCCTCAGGACTTGAATTTTCACCGGATAACACTAAACTTTATATAACTACTTCACCCTTGGTAAGTGATTCGTCTTACCTTTATCAATTTGACATTACTGGAAATCAACCATTTTCCTCACCAGTTGTTATTAATAGTTTTTATTTTAGCACAATATCTTCTTCACCTGCCGATAGTTTGATGCAGGCACTACAGCTTGGAGTTGATGGCAAAATTTATCTTAGCAAATCTACACGAGGTAATACAACAGGAAAACCTTATTTAGGTGTTATTTATAACCCCGATAGAATAGGATTAGGATGTAATTACAATGAATTAGATCATGTTGGCAATAATGGTTTGTTCCTTAATGGTGCCAATGGTCTGGCTGGCTTACCTGATTTTGTAACTGATTTTCTCAACATACCTCATTTCTTTTATTTTAATCAATGCCTTAACGATACTACTGATTTTGAAATACGCAATACAGCAAACATTGATCCTTCTTGGGATTTTAAAGATTCAGGCGGAACGAGTATTCTTACTGATTTAATGAAACCAAAACACATATTTAGTGATGCAGGAACCTATGATGTTGAACTTACTGAGACTTACGACGGTATTGATTATATCTTTACAGAAAATGTTATAATAAATCCATTGCCTAGTGTTGACATTGGAATGGGAAACGACACCATTTACATTCTTCCTAATTCATCAATTAGGCTAGATGCCGGTGAAGGTTTCGATATTTACACATGGACACCTGGTGGAAGCTCTAGTCAATATTTAGATGTGACCGCAGAAGGACTATACTCTGTTTCAGTAACTGATCTTAATTGTTGTACAAATACTGATGCTGTTTACATTAAGTTTGCTTCATTAGCCTATCCAACTGCTTTTAAACCGACAAGCAGCATAGCTGAAAACCAAACATTTACTGTAATGGGAAATATTGGAGCGATTGCAAAATTCCAGCTTAGAATATTTAATAGATGGGGGCAGATGATCTTTGAATCAGATAATCCTACTGAAGGTTGGGACGGCAATGTTAATGGATCACCTGCACCGTTAGGCACATATGTGTATTCTTCAGTTTTCACAAGCTTCGAAAGTGGAATACAGTCGAGTATTGATATAAAGAACACGGGAACAATTACTCTTATTAAGTAATAAAGGTATAAGAGTATAAAGATATTAATTTTATCAGCTATTTCCCTATACCCATATTTCCATTTTTTTCTAAATTTCGAATAAAATACTTTAATTTGAGTTAATATTAATCAGTAATTAACATTTACAATATTTTGACTTCATTTGCTTCACAAATTGCAACTACTCTTAATGTTGCCGATTGGCAAGTTACCAATGCAATTGAACTAATAGTTGATGGTGCCACTATCCCCTTTATAGCTCGATATCGTAAAGAGAGAACAGGGGAACTGACAGACATTGAGCTGTTGGAATTGGAAAAACTGTATTACAGGCATCTCCAACTTGAGGAACGGAAAAAAACAGTTTTAAATTCACTTGAAGAACAGGGAGTAATCACAGCAGAACTTAAACAACAGGTAACTTCATCACAAACACTTGCCGAGATTGAAGATATTTACCTTCCATTCAAACCTAAAAGAAAAACACGCGCAGTAATTGCTCAAGGTAGAGGTCTTGAACCCTTGGCAAAGATGATCATGTCGGAAAACCTAAGCAATGTAGAAGAAGTTGCCCAACGATATGTTTCTGTAAAATCAGGTGTAAATAATATCGATGATGCTTTGAGTGGTGCCCGGGATATAATTGCCGAATGGTTAAGTGAGCGACAATGGGTTCGTCAGAAGCTACGTACACTTTTTGAAAAAGATAGTATACTGATCTCAAAAGCAGTTAAGGGAAAAGAAACTGACCACGATAACAATCGGGGCGAAAAATATGAGGCTTGGTTCGACTGGAGAGAGATTGCAAGAAAAGCACCATCACATAGACTACTGGCAGTTTTTAGGGGCGAAAAGGAAGGATTTTTAAAAATTAAAATACTACCTGAACTGGAAACTGCTATACATATTCTTACTTCACGATTGTTGAAGAATAATAATGATACAACAAATCAAAAGGAACTGGCAATTGTTGATTCTACAAAAAGATTGTTATTTCCATCTCTTGAAACAGAGTTGCGTTCTAATCTTAAAGAAAAAGCTGACGAAGCCTCAATTAAAGTATTTTGTGATAATCTACAACAGCTACTTCTTTCACCACCTTTGGGACAAAAAAGAGTGCTAGCAATTGATCCGGGTTTTCGTACTGGATGTAAGATTGTTTGTCTTGACAAAAATGGTAGTTTACTTCATAACGACACTATATACCCACATCCACCACAGAGGGATATGAAGATGGCAATGAAAAAAATTAATAATCTTGTTGATTCTCATAACATCGAAGCTATTGCTATTGGCAACGGCACTGCAGGACGTGAAACGGAGCAACTAATTGAACGAATGAGATTTAGTCGTGATATTATTGCTGTTATGGTTAATGAAGATGGAGCATCTGTTTACTCTGCGTCATCCAATGCACGTGAGGAATTTCCTGAATATGACGTAACAGTTAGAGGTGCTGTTTCTATTGGAAGAAGGCTGCTTGACCCACTTGCCGAACTTGTAAAGATTGATCCAAAATCGATTGGGGTTGGCCAGTATCAACATGATGTGAATCAGAAGTTATTAAAACAAGGATTACAATCAACTGTTGAATTGTGCGTAAATAAAGTTGGGGTGAATCTAAATACGGCTAGTAGAGAGTTGTTAACTTATGTTTCTGGATTAGGATCAAAACTGGCCTTGCAGATTATTGATTATAGAAATCAAAATGGCAACTTTAATAACAGAGAGGAATTAAAAAAAGTAACAGGTCTTGGAAATAAGGCATTCCAACAGGCAGCAGGTTTTCTACGAATAAAAGATGGTGACAATATTCTTGATTCAACTGCAGTTCATCCCGAGCAATATCCTATAGTTAAAAAAATTGCAAAAACACAAGGAGTAGAACCAGAACAACTTATTGGAGATAAACAACTCAGGTCATCAATAAATATATCTGAACTTGCAGATGAAAATATAGGTCTCCTCACTATAAAAGATATTCTTGATGAACTTGAGAAACCCGGGAGAGATCCTCGAAAAAAATTCAGAACATTTAAGTTTGACAGTAATATAAAAAGTATTACCGATTTATCAGCAGGAATGGTATTACAGGGAACGGTAACAAACATTACAGCTTTTGGCGCCTTTATAGACTTGGGCATAAAAGAGTCGGCCTTGCTACATAAAAGTCAAATTGCTAATGAATATGTGTCAAATCCATCTGATTATCTTAGAATAAATCAGCAAGTCACAGTAAAAGTACTTGATGTTGATAATGAGAGAAAAAGGATTGGTTTAAGCATGAAGAATGTGCAACAGATTTAAAAATCCAACTTCAATTGCAAATTATAATTAAATGTTTTACGGTGGTAATCAGTAATTCCATACTCCTGTATGGCAAGCTTATGTTGCAGGGTAGGATAACCTTTGTTCGTATTCCAATGATATACTGGATGGTGTAAGTGAGCGTCTAACATATATTCATCACGATGGGTTTTTGCTAATATCGAAGCTGCGGCAATTGACAAATACTTTCCATCGCCTTTTACAATGCAATGAAAAGGAATATTTTGATATTGTTTGAATCGATTTCCGTCTATAAGCAAGAGCTCCGGTTTTATTTTCAGTTTTTTTAATGCTCGGTGCATGGAATATATCGAAGCATTCAGGATATTAACTTCGTCTATTTCTAGTGGAGAATATGAATCTACTGCCCAGGCTAGTGCATCCTTTTCAATTTCAAATCTTAGTTTCTCCCTTGTTTTTATATTTAACTTTTTCGAATCGTCAAGTAGTTTATTCCGATAATCCTTAGGTAATATAACGGCAGCGGCAAAAACCGGTCCGGCCAGGCATCCCCTACCTGCTTCATCACAACCGGCTTCTATGTAATTATTTGTAAAGCTGTTTTTTAGCATTGTAATGAAGTTGAATGAATAGCTCTAAAAGTTTAGCAATTTAGCCATCGTATAAGCTAAATAAAAGATATAAGTATTGATTCAAGATTATAAGAATCAATACTAATGATAAAGTAATATCGTACCAACGTGTTTTTCTGATACTGCTTAACCAATGCCCAATTAAGAGTGCTGTAGGAATACAAAAAAGCAAAGTTGACACAAGTGATTTAGTAAATATTATCAGAATTAATAATACCGTACCAATATAAAAATATGTAATTATTAAATTCCTGCGGAGGGTTATGTTCTTTTCGGGTAAGCGATTTGCAACACCTACTGCCGAAATAATTATTATTAAAAGCCAAATTACTGATACTGCTATCTCAACTGGATCAGACATAAAGACAATTTTAGTATCAATTTGTAATGAATCAAAAAGCACATATGATTCTTCCAGTAATATATCCATTGCAAAAAATAATGTAAGCAACAGAAAGTAAGGAAGAATAGTACCAATAAGGGTTACAACGAGGTTTCTCCAAGTCACTATTCGATGAATAAAAATGGATACCCAAATAAGCAATACTAGAAATACTAGTTGGGAATAAAAAAGCGAAGCAAGACCAATTAAGAATGCTGCATTAAAGATTACTGGAATCGTATTATTAACACAAGGAAGACGCATAAGATTTCCTACTACAAAAACCAATAGGAAGTTAATCCATATTACAGGATTGTTATGAGATTCTCCAGACAGTGAACTGGTTAACAATATATAAATCAATGCTATTAATGTGCTTATCTTTCCACTTAAGCCATTATCAATAGCACATTTGTTTAGCAAGAATGCCGTTAATAAAGTTATAAAAAACGAAGCAAAAGATAGCAAATAGATATTTTGGGCAGTAAGAAATAGAATTTGATTATACGCAAAGCTTGAAATTCCGGTGTATAAAGTTGGGAAGACTAAGGATGGAGTCCAAATTATTAATCCGAATAAAATCAACAGTATGTATCGTGAAATATATCCGGTGCTAAAAAACCTTATCATTTACAATTTCTGTTTATCTGAAGTTGAATATTAAAGAAACTTCGTAGACTGCTATGAGTATTATGTTAAATCGAAGCCAATATCTTTCCGTACATATTTCCCATCAAAGTTAATCATATCAGCATTTGAATAAGCAAGTTCAAGAGCCTTACTCAAATTATCTCCCAGGGATGTAATAGCCATAACACGTCCACCATTAGTCTTTATTGAATTATTATCAATATCAGTTGCTGTTCCAGCATGAAATAAAATACAGTTATTAACATTCTCGAGTCCGCTAATTATTTTACCCTTATCATAATTACCCGGGTACCCTCCTGATACTAACATAATAGAAGCAGCAGTACGTGGATCAAATTCAATTTCTGTTTTATCAATTGTACCAACTGCCGTTGCTTCAAATAAGTCAACCATATCTGTTTTAATTCGTGGTATGACCGACTCTGCTTCCGGATCTCCCATCCTACAATTATATTCTATAACAAATGGATTATCATCAACATTTATTAAGCCGAAGAAAATAAATCCCTTGTAATTAATACCTTCAGACGCCAGTCCTTTAACAGTAGGAATAATAATACGATCTTCTACTTTTCTCATAAATTCCACATTAGCAAACGCAACAGGTGATATAGAACCCATTCCTCCAGTATTTAAACCAGTATCAGCTTCTCCAATGCGCTTATAATCTTTTGCTTCGGGTAGAATAACATAGTCTTTGCCATCAGTTAAAATAAAAACTGAGAGTTCAATACCGTTTAAAAATTCCTCAATTACCACATTAGCTGATGCATCACCAAATTTCTGATCATTGATCATTGATGCAAGCTCATTTTTTGCATCTTCTACATCGTTCAATATTAATACACCTTTACCAGCTGCCAGTCCATCAGCTTTCAGAACGAAAGGTGGGGATAAGCTTTCAAGAAATGTGAATCCTTCTTCTAAGTTAGTGGAATTAAAATTACGATATGCGGCAGTAGGAATATTATATTTATCCATAAATATTTTGGCAAATGATTTACTCCCTTCCAACATTGCACCTGCTTTGGATGGACCAATTACATGAATGTCCTTCAACACAGGATCATTTGTAAAGTAATCGTAAATACCTGCAACCAGAGGTACCTCAGGACCAACAACTACCATATCAATCTCATTTTCAATAACTATCATTTTAATATTATCAAAATCATTGAGATCAACAGGAATGTTTGTGCCTACATTTCGAGTACCTGCATTTCCAGGTGCAATAAAAATATTTTTCACCCTTTGACTCTGAGCCACTTTCCAGGCGATAGCATGTTCTCTTCCGCCGCTACCAAGTATAAGTATATTCATTATAATTGTCTATTTATCGTTCAATATTACTTTTTCTATTGATCTCCATACATTTTCCGAAGTTCTTTCCCAAGAAAAATCCTCACGTCGCAATTTTCCTTTCTCAACTAAACTGCGGGCATATTCGCTATCACTTGAAATTTTGAACATAGCTGAAGCAATTTGTTCTACACTCACCGGGTTCACAAGCATAGCAGCATCACCAGCTATTTCAGGCATTGATGTAACGTTAGATGTTATCACTGGTACCTCGGCATTAAACGCTTCTATAATTGGGATACCAAAACCTTCAAAAAAGGAAGGAAATACAAGACCAACCGAAGATCCAACGACATTGCAAAGCACATCAGGTTCAAGTCTTCCTGAAAAAATAACATCATCTTTATACTTCATCTTATCATACGTTGATTTTATATCACCCGACCAATACATCTTTTCACCTACCACTACAAATTTAATATTAGTTTGGTTATTAGATTTAAAACTATCAAAGGCTTTAAAGATATTGCTAAGATTTTTCCTTGGATTAAGTGCGCCTACAAAAACAAAATAATCACATCCATCAGCAAATTGTTGCTTTGTATTTTTCTTAACTATTTCTGGAACCGGCTTAAACTTATCTCCAGACCCATTATACACAACATCAATCTTTTCAGGTGCGATACCATATTTCTTAATTATATCACCTTTTGAAAATTCTGAAACTGTAGCTATCCTATTTGCTTTTTTTGCAAATCTTGGAGTAAAATACCTATAATATTTACTTGCACGCCATGGCATATGCTTTGGAAAATGCTCAAAATTCAAATCATGAATAACGATTAAATCTGGATATTTAGACGATAAAGAAAGATACGAATCAGGTGAAATAAATACATCAGGATTGATTTTCTTTAATATTCGAGGAATCGATATCTCAAACCATATATAATGTAGTATTTGATGACGTGCAGGAGGTCCTATTACAATGGGGGTTACATTGTCAGCAAACACAAATTCCTTATTAAATTTTCTGTCGAAAATAAAATAAAACTCATGCTCAGGGTGCGATATTACAATCCGTTTAAAGGACTCATAAGTAAACCAACCTATCCCTTCAAGTTTGTCTTTAATTAATAATCTGGTATTTACCGCTATTTTCAACCTATTGTATAATTTTTATACGGCAAATATCCAAAAAAAAATTAGATGTAGTTATTCGCTATCTTTGTTTTTTGAGAGTAATGAATTTTTAGATCCTACTTTTAGAATGGTAAAAAGGCGGTAGCAACCGAAACCAATAATCCCTCCAACAATAGCACCTGCAACAACATCAGAGGGATAGTGTACTCCTAAGTAAACTCTGCTGTAAATAATAATTGTGGCATAAAACAGCATAACAAACCAAATCCACCTGTGCCTTTTCCTGAGAAGAAATATAATCAGGGAAGCAAATGCGAAACTATTGGCTGCATGTGATGAAATAAAGCCAAATTTTCCTCCACATGGTTTAACAATATGTAACAATCCTGACAATTCATCATTATAACATGGCCTTAACCTTTGGAAAATATTTTTAAACAAATAAACTGAGCTTAAGTCGGCAAGTGCAATAGTTAATCCAATAATTAAGAACACTACCCATGAACTATGTCTATAATCTTTAACAATTATATATAGTAGAATTAAATATAATGGAATCCAACCAATTTTTGAGCTTGCAAAAATCATTATGGAATCTAACACATGATTATGGAATCCGTTTATAGCTAGTAACAAATCCCTATCAAGCATAATCAATTGCTCATACATCTTTATAAAATTTTAAAGCAATATAATTCATACTCACCTACTAATCGTGCAATTAAGTTTCAATGAATAAAATCTCCTAGTTCCCGCCAAGTATCTTTTTCCTTAGTTCGTTATATTCAGTATTATAAGGGTCACGATGAATCATAATTTGGATATACTGAAGTGCCTTTTTGTTATTCCCTTTTTTCAGATACTTTTTCATTTTTTTTATGTAGTATTCATCATCATTACACAAAAATCCTGGATTATCAGCCTCAAGTATCAGTAGAGCATCGTCAGTGTTAGTAGCCGTTCCCTTTAGTTTAAACTGAATAGGAACTTCAAATTTTGTGTATTTTTCATCTTTGCATGTATTCCAATGCCCAGTGGTTTTTGTAAAAAAAGACGAAATTTCGTTATCAATTCCATAACCTAATGGAGTTTTAATTCTAACCTCATAAACCTCTCCTTCACAACTAACTCTGAACGAGACAATTGCAATTCCCATAATACAGTGGGCTATTGCTGGAGGAGGATATGATATATTTTGTTGAAATATTTTCTCAAAAGTATAATAACCTCCTTTGAATCTGTAATTTAACAATTTGATTAGATTATCCTTACGGGATTGTGAGATAGAACTTACTTCCTGACTTATTACATAATTACCTATTCCTGTTGAGATCACAAAAACAAACAACAATACTAACTTCTTCATTACATTTACTTTCAAATCATTCAAATAAATACTAAATATTACTTTTTTTATCAAGTATGTCACGTATTTCAGTTAACAATTTTCTTGTTCTTTTCAAAGTAACCAAAACTTCAACTTTCTCAATTGATTTATTTTGCTTTTTCTGAGTAATATAGTCCTTCACACCCTGTATTGTCATACCCTTTTCCTTGACAAGATGATGTATTAGTTCAAAATTATCAATATCTTTATTAGTATAATATCTAGTACCCTTGTTATTCTTTTTTGGCTTAATAAAATCAAACTCCTGTTCCCAATATCTTATCAGAGAAGTGTTTACATTAAACTTGTTTGCAATATCCCCTATTTTGAAATAGATTTTATCAGTCATTTTAGGCTAATTAAACATTAGTCTAACGACTGATTAGGAAGTTTCGACAGGTTGAGGAGAGTTTCAAATTCGTTTGGTGAAAGATCGTTGAAAAAATAATAAATCGGATTGATGGTTCTATTGTTCTTTCTAACTTCATAATGCAAATGAGGTGCTGTTGATTTGCCCGTATTGCCAACAGTTGCAATTATTTGACCTCTTACAACCTTATCACCTTTTTTCACTTTATTATCTTTATTATGGGCATAAAATGTAGTGTATCCAAATCCATGATCAATTGTTACAGTATTTCCATAACCTCGCCGTGAACGTCGTGTTTTTATAACTGTTCCTGCACCACTAGCATAAATGGGTGTTCCCTGTGGTGCACTAAAATCAACACCTGCATGAAATTTCTTGATTTTGTAGATAGGATCAATCCGATACCCATAAAAGGAAGATAATCTCTTAAGTTCCTTATTGTTAACAGGCTGAATAGCTGGAATACCAGCCAACATCTTTTCTTTATTACGGGCCAGTTCATATACAGCGTCAAATGATTTTGATTGCACATATAACGCACTTGCAATATTGTCTAGTTTTTTAGAGGTTTCGATTAACAATTCAGAATTATTATAGCCCTCAAGTTTAGCATAACGGTCAATTCCACCATAACCTGCTTGCCTAATAGATTTTGAAATTGGTTCGGCTTCAAAAATAATTCTGTAGATATTATCATCTCTATCAGCAATTTCATCAACTAGCTTCTGTAAGTTATTAAGCCTGTCGTTCATTATCTGGTATTGCAGCTCATATTGTGAGTTTTCACTCTTTAATATCCTTTCTTTTGGAGATTCGAAGAAAGTATATGACAGTATAATTAAACCAGATGAGAATGCCAACGTAGTAATTAGAAATAATATAGTCTTAAAGAATCGTTGTAATGGACTAGCTTTAGCTTCTTCGTATGAAAGAGACTTACTATTAAAGAAGTATTTGGTCTTTGCCATAATTTAACTCAATAGAAATGCTAAATTAATTATTTAGGCTAAATTTGCAATCTAATAAAAATAAATATTTCAACAGAAAAATGTTAACTAGTTGATATGAATTCTATTAGCATTCGAAAAGTTTTTTTTGATTTTTTTAAGAGTAAACAACATAAAATTGTTCCTTCTGCACCAATGGTAGTAAAGAACGATCCTACACTAATGTTTACAAATGCGGGGATGAACCAATTTAAGGATCTGTTCTTAGGAAATAGTCCAGTAATAAATCCGAGAATAGCCAATACACAAAAATGTCTTCGGGTTAGTGGCAAACATAACGATCTTGAAGAGGTAGGACATGATACATATCATCATACGATGTTTGAAATGCTTGGAAACTGGTCGTTTGGCGATCCATCAAAAAGTAAGGATGGTTATTTTAAAAACGAAGCGATCTCGTGGGCATGGGAACTTTTTACTAACGTTTATGGAATTCATAAAGACCAGCTTTATGCTACAGTTTTTGAAGGTGATAATGAAAATGGTCTTGCCCCGGACAATGATTCTCATGATATCTGGAAAAAATATCTTCCTGAAGACAGGATTATCAACGGTTCAAAAAAAGATAATTTTTGGGAAATGGGCGAAACAGGTCCGTGTGGTCCATGTTCAGAGATCCATATAGACATAAGATCAGAGGACGAAAGAAAAAAGATACCTGGTCGCGAATTAGTGAACAAAGATCATCCCGAAGTTATCGAACTATGGAATCTGGTATTTATTGAATTTAACAGGCTCGCCAATGGGAAGTTGGAAAAACTGAAATCTAAATTTGTGGATACGGGTATGGGATTTGAGCGTCTTGCAATGGTGTTACAAGGTGTAAAATCTAATTATGATACTGATATTTTCGCTCCCATCATTAGTGAAATTGTAAGACTTTCTGGCAAAGATTATCGACAAAATGAAGAACAAGATGTTGCAATGCGGGTAATGGCTGATCATTTAAGAGCCGTTGCATTTGCTATTGCTGATGGGCAGTTACCTTCTAATATCGGAGCAGGATATGTCATTCGCAGGATATTGCGGAGAGCTGTTCGTTATGGATTTACGTTCCTTGGTTTTGATGATCCAATACTTTATAAACTACTACCAATACTTGATGTGCAGCTGGGAAACGTTTTCCCTGAAATACACTCACAACTTAAATTCATTAGTGATGTAATTAAAGAAGAAGAAGTTGCTTTTTTAAGAACACTTGACCATGGGATCAAAAAGTTTGATAAATATATTGAGACCCATCCTGGAAATAAACAAGTATCCGGTGATTTTGCCTTCGAATTATACGACACATTTGGTTTTCCAATCGACCTTACTGTACTTATTGCTCGCGAAAAGGGAATGACTGTTGATATGTCAGGGTATAAAGCAGGTCTTGAAGCTCAGAAAAAACGATCACGAAAAGATGCTGCGGTTGATACTAGTGATTGGATAACTGTAGATAATTTTGATGATACTCAAAGTTCTCAGGATGTTTTTGTTGGTTATAACTCACTTGAAACAAAAACCCATGTAATAAAATATCGCAAAGTTGTTACCAACAAAAAAACAAACTACGAAATTATACTTGGCACAACTCCTTTCTATGCTGAGTCAGGAGGACAAGTTAGTGATAGGGGTACTTTAAATTCAGAAAATGAAGTATTACAGGTAATTGATACAAGAAAGGAAAACAACCAAACTATACATGTTGTAAAAGACGAACCCCAATTTCCTGAGAGTGAATTCATTGCAAAGGTTGACGAACACAATAGAAGACTAATTACAGCTAACCATAGCGCTACTCACCTAATGCATAGTGCACTTCGCGAGGTACTTGGAAACCATGTTGAACAAAAAGGATCACTCGTTAATGCCGATAAATTACGTTTTGATTTCTCACACTTTGGTAGTATGACAGAAATTGAAATAGTTGAAGTTGAGAAATTGGTTAACAAGTATATAAGAGAAAATATCGTAGTTGATATTAAACAAGATATTCCAATGAGCAAAGCACTTGAAATAGGTGCTTTAGCACTTTTTGGTGAAAAGTATGGCGAAAAAGTTAGGGTTGTTACATTTGACCCTAATTTATCCGTCGAATTATGTGGTGGAACCCATGTAGATTCAACCGGCAACATTGGTTTTTTCAAGATTATTTCCGAGAGTGGTATTGCAGCAGGTGTTCGTCGTATTGAAGCAGTAGCAGGAGAAAAATCAGAAGAATATGTTTATGGTCAGGTTAATAAATTAAATTCGATAAAAGACCTGTTTAAGAACCAACCACATACATTGCTCGCTGTTAAAAATATAATAGCTGAACATCATAGTTTACAGAAAGAAATAGATAATCTCAAAAACCAACAAGCATTGGAAATTTCCAATACATTACTAAACAATGCAAAGGTAATCTCAGATATCAGATTTATAAGTGAAAAAACAAAACTTGATATTAATCAGGCAAAAAATCTCGCCCAAAAATTGCGGTTAAGTGGTGAAAATATTGTTGCCGTACTGTCTACTCACAACAATGAAAAAGTAAACCTTATTGTTTCTATTTCTGATAAATTGATTTTAACAAAAGGATATAACGCAGGCAATATTATCAAAGAAATCTCTCCTTATATTAAGGGTGGTGGTGGTGGTCAACCATTCTTAGCGACGGCCGGAGGGAAAGATGCATCGGGTATCGACGCTGCTTTTCAAGCTGCAAAAGAGATAGTAACAAAATAGCATATTGATTATTATAGCTATTATTATTGGTTTAATTTTCGAAAATTGCACCTAATACCTGATCAAATCGAAGTCCCTGAGACTATCTCAAATTAAAAGTAGATAGATGCTCATAAAATGTTTTTTCTAACTCCTTCGAACGTTCTTCCTGATTATTTTGGCTAGTGACCTGAATTAATCTTTGCATAACTGCAATTGCTTCCTGAATATCTTCCTGATATTCATTAGTAAAATCACCGTTTAACGAATTATAATATGCTAAATCCTCATTATATCGATCTTCAATTTGATTAACAAGTTCATCTGCTTTTTCAATTGCGCCTGCCTTATAATAAAAATCAGCCCATGAAATCATAAAGTAATCAAACGGGAACTTATTATTTGGGAATAACTCAATTCCTCTATCAAGAACCTCAATTACAGAATCGTATTTATGTTCTTTTAATAATGCTTGAGCAAGTCGTACATAATTCTGCTTTGCCATCCCAGCATTTCTGGCACTTTCTCTATCAACAATAACATCTTCTTCATTTAATCTTCCCCATCTAACATTTTCATCCATAAGTACTTCATATGTACGGTCAGCGTTAACACCGCCAATTTTTTGTATATAATCAGTCGCAATTGTTGGTTTAAAACGATAAACCACACCTTCAAGGTGACAATACTTGTCGACATTTAACACTTTACTATGACTATTTGGGTTTGCAAAATAAATAGGTCTTTCCCAGTTATTTGTAGCAACCAGGTCAAGTAACATAAGGTCATTTCTAAAAAGTCCACCTTGCCTGATAGTCCACTCCATACTATCAACAATCTTTGCAGAATCTTCAATTGGCACAGTGCCAGAGGCTATAACAGCTTCTTTATCAATTACTAGTGTTAATCTTTTCGCAGGCATATAATCAATCCATTCACCACTTTGAAGTGGTACTCGTGTTCCCTTGTTATCATCTTCAATAAATCTTATAGCATCGATAAGTTCGGCCTGGTCTAGTCGCTCAAAGACGGGAACATAACCACCCTCCTTTTTATAGAAATCCTGATTTATAGTTAGAGGTAATCTTTCTGAGTCATAAACTTTCCTACCCATCTGGCTTACATACCAATCGCCTGATGAAAGCATATAGTTCACAACTCTCACATCAGTTCTGAAATTCTCAACTTCCTGCACATACCATAGCGGGAAAGTATCGTTATCTCCATTTGTAAACAATATAGCATTTGGCTCGCACGAAGCTAAATACATTTTAGCAAAGTCAGCAGCAGCATATTTACCTGAACGGTCATGACCATCCCAGCCTTGTTCTGCCATAATTCCGGGCACAAGCATCAAACTTGCGATAGACACAATTGAAGCTGCCAACAACTTATTACCCATTTTCTTTTGCAAGGCATTATATAGGCCGAGAACTCCAAGTCCAATCCAAATCGCAAAAGCATAAAAAGACCCGGCATATGCATAATCACGTTCTCTGGGTTGCAAAGGAGTTTGGTTAAGATAAATTATGATAGCAAGACCCGTCATTATAAATATTAGCGCAACAACCCATGTATCCTTTTTACTCCTGTTAAGCTGAAAGAAAAAACCAATTAATCCTAAAATGAGTGGGAGAAAATAAAACTGAGTCCTAGCAGGATTTTTCATGCTAGATGGTAGATTGCTTTGATCACCAATTCGCCATGAGTCAATAAAATTTATACCACTAATCCAATTTCCATGTTGAATTTCACCCTGGCTCTCAATGTTATTCTGCCTTCCGGCAAAATTCCATAAGAAATATCTCATATACATGAAGTTAAACTGGTAGGTAAAGAAAAATTTTAAGTTCTCACCAAATGTTGGGCGATATAACACTTTAGTACCACCTTTACCATCAGAAACACTTATTGGTCTCCCTTCTATGTCTCCAAAATGTTCATAAAGCGTTTTGTGGGCAGGTTTTGTATTACTCCACATTCGTGGGAATATGGTTGTAAAACGCTCATCATATACAGGAATTGTCCCTTTTCTATCTTCTTTTATAACATAATTACCTTTCTTCTCATCCTTCATATAAACAGGATTACCATCTGCATGATCAACAACAGGTGCGTTAAAATACTGACCATGAAATATAGGCCATGAACCATATTGCTCTCTGTTCAAATATGATAGCAAGCTAATAGCATCCTTTGGATCATTTTCGTTAATTGGAGGGTTTGCATTAGCCCTTATAACAATCATAAAAAATGAAGAGTAGCCAATTAAGATGAATAAAAAAGCAAGTATAACCGTGTTTAATACAACCTTACGCTTTATATATGTATAATACAAACCTCCAGCAATTATAACTGTAATAATTAAGAAATAAATTATAGTTCCGGAATTAAATGGCATCCCAATACTGTTTACGAAGAAAAGTTCAAATTTTCCAGCAAACTCAACAATCCCAGGAATAACCAGATACATTATTACAAACAATATAGCAAGTGATATTATGCCGGCAGCAATGAATCCTTTATTCGAATATGTGTATTTTTTGTAGTAATATACATATACAATTGCAGGTATAGCAAGTAGGTTTAACAAGTGAACACCTATGGAAAGTCCAATTATATAAGAAATTAAAAGTAACCAACGAAAACCGGTACGATGATCTGCTACTTCTTCCCATCGCAATATTGCCCAAAAAACAACAGCAGTAAATAATGACGACATAGCATACACCTCGCCTTCAACTGCTGAAAACCAAAATGAATCACTAAAAGTATAGGCTAATGAACCAACTACACCAGCTCCCAGTATAACCCAACCCTCAGCTAATGGAGGAGTATTTCCAGACTTTACCATTATCTTTTTGGCCAGCATGGTAATTGTCCAAAATAGAAACAGGATAGTAAAACTACTGGACAGTGCTGACATTATATTAATCATCAAGGCAACATTCTCAAGGTTTCCAAAAGCGAAAAGAGTAAAGAAGCGACCTAACAATTGAAACAAAGGGGCTCCGGGGGGATGACCTACCTGTAGCTTATAAGCTGTGGCGATATACTCTCCACAGTCCCACCAACTCGCAGTTGGCTCAAGTGTTAAAAAATAAACTGTGGTTGCAATCGCAAAAACAATCCACCCGAACAAATTATTAAGTTTTTTGAACTTTTCCATTAGTATTAATATTAACCCTGTAAAGTTTTAAAAAGAATCCGATTTATATTTACCGCTAAACTACAACAAACTACTGATTTTGAATAACTTCAGATATTTTTTATTCAAAAATGAATATGCAAGTAAAAATATTTTCCTCCAGTCAAGCTTATAGCTTGCTAAAGTTAATTATTGTAAAACACTAAACAAATTCGATGCGAAAATATACAATTTAACTTAATGGATTTTATTAATCTTTTTGAATTTAACACATTTTAATAATTTCCGGGGAAAAATTTGTAATCAAAAAAAATGACGTATCTTTGCGCCCCGAATGTCCGATGGTGTAACGGCAGCACTGCAGATTTTGATTCTGCCTGTCCAGGTTCGAATCCTGGTCGGACAACGGTTAAGATAGGAAAATGTAGAAGGGGACAATAGTCCCCTCTTTTTATAAATGATAAATAAAGAACATATATCAAAGTTAGCTGACGAATGCTTGTTTGGGAGCGATAGGTTTGTAGTTGGAATTAATATAGGTACTGATAATAATATTAGTGTGTTTATTGATGGTGATAATGGTGTTACAATTGCTAACTGCGTTGAATTAAGTCGTTATATTGAGAATTCTCTTGACCGTGACAACGAAGATTTTGAGCTAAATGTATCTTCAGCAGGTGTTGATCATCCTTTCATCTTATTAAGGCAATACATTAATAATGTTGATAGCAAAGTGAAGGTGATTAATAAAGATGGAGAAAAAATTACAGGCATATTGAAAAATGCAAATAAAGATGAAATTGAGCTACTGGAAGAAATTAAAAGCAAAAACAAAAAGATCAAAAAGATAAGTACTGGAAAGGTATTAACCATTCCAATGAATACGATAAAAGAAACTAAAAGAATAATAACTTTTTAATTATTACTGAAAAAAAGGAACGATGGACAACATGAATCTTGTTGAAACTTTTTCGGAGTTTAAAGAATTTAAAAATATAGACCGGGAAACTATGATGCGCATTTTAGAAGATGTATTTCATAGCATGTTAACAAAAAAATTTGGCGAAGAGAGTAATTTTGATATCATTGTGAATATTGATAAAGGTGACCTTGAGATTTGGCATTATCGAGATATTGTGGAAGATGGAGCAGTTGAAGATGAAAATCTTGAAATAGCTTACTCAGATGCAATAAAGATCGAACCGGATTTCGAAGTTGGTGAAGAATTCTCAAAACAAATACAACTTGCAGACTTTGGCCGACGGGAAGTGCTATCAATCAGGCAAAATCTGGTATCTCGAATACTTGATTATGAGAAAGATAATGTTTACAAAAAATACAAAGAGCGTGTAAGCGAGATCATTACAGGGGAAATCTATCAAGTTTGGAAAAAAGAGATTCTTATCCTTGATGATGATGGGATAGAACTAATTCTTCCTAAATCGGAGCAAATACCTTCTGATTATTTTAGAAAAGGAGACTCAATTAGAGCTGTTGTTCTTAAGGTAGACATGAGAAATAACTCACCTGTAATCATTTTATCAAGAACATCAACGATATTTCTTGAAAGATTGTTTGAAGCTGAAGTTCCGGAAGTTTATGATGGGCTGATTACTATTAAAAATATTGTAAGAGTACCTGGCGAACGCGCAAAAATTGCAGTTGAATCATATGATGACCGTATTGACCCTGTTGGTGCTTGTGTAGGAATGAAAGGATCCAGAATTCACGGAATCGTACGCGAGTTAAAAAATGAAAACATTGACGTTATCAACTTTACAAACAACAATTCTCTTTATATTCAGAGGTCATTATCACCAGCAAAAATAACATCAATTAAAATTGACGAAGAAACTAAACGTGCTGAAGTTTTTATGAAACCCGATCAAGTTTCGTTAGCAATCGGCAAAGGTGGATTTAACATAAAACTCGCAGGAAAATTAACAGGATATGAAATTGATGTTTACCGAGATAGCGACTCGGAAATGGAAGATGTTGACCTAGTCGAGTTTGTAGACGAAATCGATCAGTGGATATTAGATGAGCTCAATACTATTGGTTGCGATACTGCTAAAATCGTACTCGAATTAGATAAAAAGGAATTGGTTACCAGAACTGATCTGGAGGAAGAAACAATACTAGAGGTGTTGCGTATACTGAAATCAGAATTTGAATAAAAATAGTATTTTTACGCAGATCACAATGATTGCGTTCGAATAAACGAAACGATTGTATGACAGGAACTAGTAAGGCTGTAAGATTAAGTAAAGCTGCAAGAGAGTTTAATATTAGTTTGGATACCGTAATAAGTTTTCTTACTGATAAGGGTTATGATATTGAGCGCAAACCCAATACCAAACTAGATCCCGAAATGTATGAACTCCTTACCGCTGAATTTCAAGAAGAAAAAAATGTAAAAGAAGTTTCACAGAAGAAGGGACTTGAATTTGTAGGAAAAGAAACAATTAGCATTACAGATACTTCCACTACTAAAACGAAAACACAAGTAGATACTCCTATTGAGGAGGAGCTGATGATCAAAAATGTTGGAGTTTCTTATGAAGATAGCGAGTTGTTGAAGAAACTACCATTACTGAATCGAAGGAAACTTTAGATGATGTCAAAAAAACTGATTCCCTAGAAACTTCAGTAGAAACTGAAGAAACGAAACAAAAAGTTGATAAAGAAGGAGATAAAGATATCACAGAACCAACAGATTCAACTTCAGTGAAGACAACTTGGCAAGAAACAGAAATTGAAGTTATTACTGACGGTGATTCAACGGAAAAAGCTAAAACAGACACAGACAAAGTAGATAAAGATAAAGATAAAGCTGCAGTTGGTAAGGGTAAAAAAGCTGATTTAACTGATGATGAAAGAAAGGATGATGTTAATGTATTAGGTAAAATTGACCTGGAAAAGCTGAATCAAAAAACAAGGCCTAAGAAAAAGACAAAAGCTGAAAAGGAAATTGAACAGGAAAGCAAAACTAAAGCTAAAAAGAAAACTAAAAGTAAGGCTACTGAGAAATCTGGTGTTGAAGAAAAAGAAACTCAAACAACAGAAACTCCTGTAACGGATCCTCCAACTGATGACAGTGTTGAGATAAAAGATGAAACTGTTTCTGATTTAGAGGAAGAGAATTTCATTAAAACCAAGTTTAAAAAACTCAGCGGACCTAAGATTATTGACAAAATTGAACTTCCTGCGGAGGTAAAACGTACTAAAAAGAAAAAACCTGTTGCTTCGTCCACTGATAATAAAGTTGGTCAAAATAAAAAAAAGAGGAAAAGAATTAGGCCAAAACCTCAAACCTCAGAGAATGCTGGAAGGACTGATAAAACTGCAAAGGGTGGTTTTAAAAAGAAAGCATCAGCAAAGAAAAGGATAGTCAAAGAAGAGCCTTCAGTAGAAGAAATTCAACAAAAAATAAAAGATACTCTTGCACGACTTGCACCTACTGGTAAATCAAAAGCTGCAAAGCATCGTAAAAGAAAACGGGAATCTGTTTCTCAGTCAATTCAGGAAGAGATTCAAAAACAAGAAGAAGAAAATAAAATAATTAAGGTTACCGAGTTTGTCACGGCTAATGAAATGGCAACAATGATGGATGTAAGTGTAACAGATATTATAACTAGTTGCATGCAGTTAGGTTTATTTGTTTCCATTAACCAAAGGTTAGATGCCGAAACAATAGTTCTGGTCGCCGAAGAATTCGGATTTGAGACCTCTTTTGTAAGTGTTGATGACAATGAACGTCTTGAAGTAACTGAAGTTGAGGATGATCCAAAAAGTCTGATTGAGCGTTCACCAATTGTAACTGTAATGGGCCATGTTGACCATGGTAAAACAAAGCTTCTCGATTATATCAGAAAGGCAAATGTTGTGTCTGGTGAAGCTGGAGGAATTACACAACACATTGGAGCTTATGAAGTAGTTTCTGAAACAGGAAAGAAAATCACTTTTCTTGACACACCAGGACATGAAGCATTTACTGCGATGCGTGCAAGAGGAGCAAAGGTTACCGATGTAGCAATTATTGTTATTGCAGCTGACGACAGCGTTATGCCACAAACAAAGGAAGCGATTAACCATGCACAAGCTGCAGGTGTCCCAATTGTTTTTGCAATTAATAAAATGGATAAACCTGGTGCAAATTCTGAAAAAGTAAAGGAAGAACTTGCAAACATGAACATCCTTGTTGAGGACTGGGGTGGAAAATTTCAATCTCAGGAAGTATCTGCAATAACAGGATTAGGAATTAACGAATTGCTAGAGAAAGTACTGCTTGAATCAGAACTACTTGAGCTAAAAGCCAATCCTAACAAAGCTGCAAAAGGTACTGTTATAGAAGCATCACTCGATAAGGGTCGTGGATATGTGACAACAATTCTTGTTCAGGATGGTACCCTGAAAAAAGGTGATATCATACTTGCTGGACCGGTTTCAGGAAAGGTAAAGGCAATGTTTAATGAAAGAAACGAAGCTGTTAATGAATCAGGGCCCTCAAACCCAGTGTTAATACTTGGTCTAATTTCTGCACCTCAAGCTGGTGATGTATTTAACGCTATGAAAGATGAAAAAGAGGCTAAGGCATTAGCAGCAAAGCGTCAACAACTGATTCGTGAACAGAGTATTAGAACACAAAAACATGTTACACTTGATGAAATTGGTCGTAGGATTGCAATTGGTGAATTTAAGGAGATAAACATTATTGTTAAAGGTGATGTTGATGGTTCTATTGAAGCATTAACGGATGCCTTAATTAAACTTTCAACAGACGAAGTTCAGGTAAATGTTATCCATAAAGCTGTTGGAGCAATTTCCGAATCTGACATACTACTGGCCTCGGCTTCAGATGCTATTATAGTTGGATTCCAAGTAAGGCCTTCCGTTCAAGCACGTAAGCTCGCCGAGAAAGAGCAAATTGATATTCGTCTTTACTCAATAATTTATCAGGCTACTGAAGAATTGGAAAAAGCTATAAAGGGCATGTTGGCTCCAAAAACTGAAGAGAAGGTAACTTGTAACATAGAGGTTCGCGAAACTTTTAAAATAACTAAGGTTGGAACAATTGCTGGATGCTATGTGCTGGATGGCAAAGTTAATCGAAATACAAAAGTCAGGTTAATACGAGATGGTATAGTTGTTTACACGGGGCTTTTAGGCTCACTAAAGCGCTTTAAGGATGATGTTAAGGAAGTTGCCTCAGGTTACGAATGTGGATTGAATATAGAAAACTTCAACGATGTAAAAGTTGGGGATATTGTTGAAGGATACGAAATAGTTGAGATTAATCGTTAATCTGCTTTTTTAGATTAGGATACTGTATTATAAATCTGGATAAATTATTAAGTTATAAATTACATCTAGACCTAGCACCACCTCCTTAATTATTTTCTCCAAACTTTATAACTTCAATGCTATCTCTTAATGCGTCTTTGTCATGTCTTCTGGAATTACGAGAAGAAAGTTTGCTCGGTTTAAATATTCCTCGTCAAGGTCATTTATATCCGACTGTTCAATAGAAGCAATAGTAACAATATTTAATCCTGGTTTGTATCTATTTAAATACCAAAGAATCCCTTCAAAGTTATCGGAATGAAAAGAACCGTTGTAATGAATAAACAACTTACCTGAATCGAGGTAACCAGCAATATTATAAGCCATTGTTGCGTCTTTTATGGCTTGTGCCATTGGAAGGGTTTCTGTTGCATGTGATCCCATACCTTCCATTCCCTCCAGCATACTTTTATAGCAAGCAACTTCAGGATCATACTCTATAGGTAATGGTGCAATATATAATTTTGCTTGTGCAGATAATGTATCAAGTCCTTCAAAACCCTTTTTATACACAACCGAAGCATATCTTCTAGGAATATTTGTTGCCACAAAAGCTAGGTTACTGTCTTTAGCAAATTCAACCAATGGTGCATAATCAGTTTTATAGTTTGGCCATAGTCTAGCTTCTTTTTTGTAACTTTTTGCACTAATCATACCAGCGAGATATTCATTTAAAATCATCTGGTTATCAGCTTCAATCATTTCTGCACCCAAAATAATATCGCCATTTAGTTCCATGTAAAGATCCTTTGTCAATTCATACTGTAGCCAATGGCAAATGGGATTATTGTGTAATTCTCCAAAAAATACGATATCAGCTTGAGCAATTTCCTTTAATACTTTTGAATACTTAATCTTCTTTCCATCAGCATTAAAAAACTTATAAGCTATTTTATCCTTATTAAATCCAACGGTAATTACAAACAACAAAATTATAGTTAGTATCTTTTTCATTTTATCAGTTTTTTAACAAATTTCAAATTTTAATATATAATCTATCCCAAACTATTTTTTCGATTTTTTTAGTTTTTCTTCATGAAACATTACTGGCAAGAGATTCTCTATACCATCAAAAATCCTTGTATTTCCCTTTTCACCTTTCATTATAATCTTAATCGTCCTATTCTGTTTTTTTTCAGTTTCTGCAATAACTTGTCTGCATGAACCACAAGGAGAAACGGGATTATTACACATAAAATGATCGGTACTTACTGTAATTGCGAGCGAAACAACAGTTGCATCTGGATATTTCGAATTTGCGTAAAACAATGCAACTCTTTCAGCACATAAACTTGATGGATAAGCAGCGTTCTCTTGATTGGCTCCTTTTATTATTTCACCGTTATCAAGTAACACAGCTGCTCCAACATGAAAATCTGAGTAAGGAGCATAAGATCCTTTCAATGCCATAGTAGCTTGATCAATTAACTCTGAATCTGATGGGGATAATTTTTCGTTTTCATCATATTCTTCAAAACTGATAGTTATTTTCTTAATTTTCATAACCAAATTTAAATGCTAAAATAAAAATAAGTTACATACTTATATAAATAATCCCTAAGTATTTCGAAAAAATCGACAGTGGTGAATATGATAATATTGGAATTGTAGAAATTTTGAAATCGAGAAACAATCTTCTAACTTCTAGCTTAGGCATCAGTTGACAACCGTAATAAGCAATCAAATAGCATGTATCACCTAATCACTAACTTTGGCGGGCATACTATCTCCTTTTTTACGACCAAATAATAAAAGTGAATAAAAGAAGGTAAACAATGTTACACCAGCCTGAGTCTCCAAAGTGTCGTCAGAAAACATAGATATAATCATAATAAGAAAGAAGATACCAAAGTAATAATCTTTAAATCCCGATAACACTACAGCAGGATAAATTAAACCTACGATAAAAACAATAAATCCAATTAATCCTAAAGCAACGCTAATCCCAAGAAATTGATTATGTGCATGATATCTGTATTGGGATTCAAGTGCTGAATTCATATCAGCAAATTGTTTATTAAAGGCATCTTCAAGATCTCCAGTGCCAACACCTATTAATAAATTATCCTTTATAATATTTAGAGAGGCTTTTACATATTCTAATCTTTGCATTAATGAACTACCACTAGGGTTGCCGGTTTGCTGGTAAACTTCATAACCTTTAATCATTTTTAATATTCTGACCCTTAATCCGGGAGTATGTACATAATTGTAATTTGCTAGACCCTGCTCAATCATATATACATCTTCATCCGTCAAAGCGTTTACTCCTTCAGCATCCTTTCTGAGGTCTTTAGACGTTAAATATCTTATTAGTGTAGAATTAATGAGGTGACCTTCTGCTGCTTTAGCATGATAATCCAATCTACTTCTTTCGTTCCATGCAGATTTAAGTTCCTCGTAACATAAATATAGCCCAACATATTTACCGTCTTCAATTTGTAAATCAAGTGTATCATGCATATAACTATTTCCCTGTTTGGTATATTTATCAAGCTTTCCAAATTCAATATTTGGAGCTGTGGTGGCATCACGAATTATGTTTTGAACATGCATAAAGAACATAACTGGTATTGCTATTGCAATTAAAAATAGCACTAATTTCTGCCACAAGAACATAGAATGAAATAATCTCCAAATTAAGTATCCAATACTAACTAACAGTATAATTACAATAGAAGTTATTGCTTCCAATAAAAATAAAAATGCTAAAAACCATACCGCCATTACAATGAAACCGATAGTTTGCCAGCTACTAAACTTCTTTTCATGAAAAACAAAATATACCATTATAAAAAAAGCAAAGCTTACGTTTAGGCCAAGGCGAATAGGAGAAATAAATGCGGAAATTTCTCTAATATCCATATATTGATTTGTAAGGAAACCGAATGCACTAATTACCGTACTTATAAGTACCGACAGAGAATAAATAATCATTAACGATCTGAAACGTTTTGAGCTAATATTCTCCATAGTCGAGATAATCAAAGGCAACAGCAATAATGGTAGCTTAACCCGAAGGTCTTTTACTGCATAATTCAAGTCCGAAGTGTAAATTAAACCAAGGATGTGAACAAAGTAAATCAAGGTAAAAACCAGAGCAGGTTTATTTCTGTAAAATAGAATAAACTTATCAATCAGATTATTATATGTTAGGGTTATTATATAACCTAAAAATTGAACAGTACCTGTAAAAAATCCACCCAGCTTATAAAATCGATAGCTGACACTAAAAGAAAACCCAGACCAAATCCACAAACCAAGGAGCATAAATTCAGTAACACTCATTGTAAATTTAGACAATGGGATGCTTGCAGCCAACAACATTAATGTAATTGTATAAGCCCATGAATGAATATTTGTACTTGAATTTACCATGGAAACCTCCTCAATGAATTCATTATAACTTTATTGTTTGTTGTATGATCCATTAAGGATTGAGGAATATAGGGATTTGTTGTTTATTACTTTTATAGCTTCTATAATTTCAGGATCATTAACCAAAGACGACTCAATTTTACCTTGTTGGTAATAATATCTTGTAACTATCTCAATCTTGAGCATTTCTTCGATCTCAGTCCTGTTTTTATCAATATCTTTTTTCTTTTCAATGGTGATCTCGTCAGCTAACTTAGTGAGTGTTTCATCCATAGCGTCTAAATAATCTTCTCTTTCAGAACTTTTTCTTATATTTTCAAGTAGAACTTCAGTTTCAGTTTTATAATCAAACCCCTGATCTTCTACATATCTCTCAAAATCATTAAACACGGAATCTGTAATTGTGAAATCCTTAGCTGAAGGTATCGAATCGTGTTTTAATACGAAATCATTAGCAAACTTAAATAAGTAATTTTGTGAGTATAGATCGCCACTTATCTGGCTATAATTTCTTCCATCAATAGCAATGTCAGGTTCAATACCACCTTTATCATAAACAGCCCTACCGCCAGAGGTACTGAAAGCTTGCAACAATGAATCTGGCAGTTTGCTTAAACTATCGACATCTATATTATCGAAGTAATCAATTGCTTGGATGCATCTACCACTTGGAATATAATATTTAGCAACAGTGAGCTTCATTTTTGAATTATATGGAAGTTCTAGAATATTTTGAACAAGACCCTTTCCAAATGTCTTGTCCCCAATAATCACTCCTCTATCCAAATCTTGTATTGCTCCAGCTACAATTTCAGACGCCGAGGCACTAAAACCGTTAACCAAAACTACAAGTGGAATTTTTGTATCAACACCACTAGTGCGTGTTCGATGGACGAACGTATTGTTACTCATTTTACCTTTTGTCGTAACTATTATCTTATTTTTCGGCACAAAAATATTAACTATGTCAACTGCCTCATTTAGCAAGCCACCGCCATTACCACGAAGGTCTAGAATTATTCCTTTGAGGTCATTTTCAGAAACAAGATTGTTAAATGCAGTTTTAACTTCAATAGCTGACTGTGGGTTAAACTGAGTAAGGTTAATATAGCCAATGTTGTTACTCACCATCCCGTAAAACGGAATATTTGGTATTTTGATTCTTTTTCTAATAAGTTCAATATCATGTGTAACGGAATCGCCGTAACTCTTAATTGTTAGAATAATAGAAGTGCCAGGAGTACCTTTTAACTTTTCACTAACTTCTGGACTAGATTTTCCCATGGCAGATTCACCATTAATCGCATAGATCATATCACCTGCCTTTAAACCTAACTCCTGCGCAGGGAATTTTTCATATGGTTCGGTGATAACCACATATTCACCCTGTTTTTGAATTAAGGCTCCAATACCACCGTATTCGCCTCTCGTCATTAGCTCAAAATCCTCACGTCTTGATTCAGGCACATAAACTGTATATGGATCAAGTTTAGCAAGCATAGCATCAATTGCTGTAGTACTTAATTCACCAGGTTTAATATCGTCAGCATAATTAAGGTTCAACTGACGCAATATATCAGCATAAATTTCAAGATTCTTTGATAATTCAAAATTATTTTGATCCTGCGACCACAATTTTGAAAAGCTAAAAACTACAATTATTAGCATCAAAATCTTTATATATAATTTATTTGTCATAACTAATTTGTTTTATGGAACCGGATCATATCCACTCCCCCCCCATGGATTACATGAAGCAATACGCTTAATGGAAAGCCATCCACCTTTTAATGGTCCATGCTTTGTAACAGCATCAACACTATAATTTGAGCATGATGGAGTATATCTACACGACCGTCCGATAAAAGGCGAAAGTGTATATTGGTATATTCGTATTATAAAAATAAATAAGCTACCTATTACTCGCCTCATCCTTGTCAATTAAGCGGTGCAAAATTAGAATTAATTTTCGTTCTATCTCAGAATAAGTTTCAATAGTTTTAGCCAGGTATACAATGCCTATTAATAGCTGAGTCTGCGGTTTGTCTTTAAAATCGTCCCATACTATATATTTATTCTTACGATAAGTTTCCCTGATTAATCGCTTAATTTGGTTTCTACTTACAGATGAAGCAAAATTTCTTTTAGAGACCGAAATCATAATCTGTACAGGAGGTCCTCCATTTCTCTCCGTTTCAAGAAATGTAACATTAAATGGATGTAGAAAGAATGAGCTACCGTTAGTAAATAATTTACTAATCAGCAGTTTACTATTCAATCGCTCTGCTTTTTTAAAAGTATTCCTCAAGATAATTTAATCATAGTTTATATTAATGAAATGAATAACTAATTGTTGTAGTTATTCCATAATCATTGGTTGATGCATCACTCGATACAGGCTTATTATCATAATTGTAATAAAAATTAATCCCAACTTCAAAATCATTTATAACTTCAACTTTTGCATCCAAATAATAATTTACCCTCCATCTCCCAGCGGTTGTTAAGTTGGGGTAAGTATTGATATAGGTAGAAATATTGATCTCAGGATCAGTCTATTTAAAATAATGATAATTTAATCCTATTAAACCCTCAAGGTTGTCACTTGGATCTTCACTACCAGAAGCCCACTCTCTATTTCCACTAGCACCAATCGATGCATACATTCTATTGTGATAATTCTGAATTAAATAATTGATAATTGAAGTACCAACAAGCAATCTCAAATCATATCCTAATTCACTATTAGAACTACCTTCAGCATTAAAACCAATATACCATCTCTTTTTCAGCAATTTCTGTATATCAAATGAAACATCTGTTTTATTTGAATTCAAGGTATCGGATTGAACTGTAGTATTATCACTCCAGTTCAGTTGTGTAAAAGTTTTTCTATTCCTATAATCAATCTTACCTGAAGAGGTTATGCTTGCAATATCACTTCCTTTGGAGAAATTAAAACCCAAACTAAATGTACCACTGGTTCTCAGCCAAAAATTCTTTTTGATTGGATACATTTCAATGATATCTTCAACTTTCAATGATTCAGTGCCATTAAGTAGTCTAATCTTTACTCTACGACTAATGCCAGAAGTATCAAATGTGCCATAATATTGTATTCCTTGCCGCATTATAACCTGAAAATGCTTTTCAGAACTGAATGTATAAACCTTATCGAGCTGAAACTTAATAGTTCCCATTCCATCCATTTTAAACGTAATAATACCATTGTCAAGTTTTTTAATTTCTCCTAGCAGTACATTACCGTTTACATGGATTATTGTATCAGTTTTTTGTGCGAAAGATGACAACCCTATCAAAAATATGATGGTGGTTATAATTGCTTTGTTAAAAGTTCCTATCATAAAAGTTTCAATCTTTTGCAAAGATAAAAAAGAATACCGCAAACGTTTTAGTTAATAACAATGATGTTGGGACTTAAGTAATTGTAAAATTATAATTCTGTTAGTAAGTGAATTTCATATTTAATATTCAGAATAGTATTATTTTCGATGCCAATAAAATGACTCTTATGAATCAGAAACCACGATTAAGTTTTTGGCAGATATGGAACATGAGTTTTGGATTCCTCGGCATTCAATTTGGGTTTGCACTACAAAATGCAAATGCCTCTAGCATTCTATTAACTTTTGGTGCCGATATACATCAACTTAGCTGGTTTTGGTTAGTAGCACCAATTACAGGAATGATTGTTCAACCAATTGTTGGCTTTTTTAGCGATCGGACATGGAACAAATTGGGCAGAAGACGTCCTTATTTTCTTGCCGGAGCAATATTAACAAGCACTGCACTTATTCTTATGCCAAATGCTCCACACTTTGCAAATGCAATAGCTCCTATGTTTATCGGTGGTGGAATGCTCATGATCATGGATGCTTCAATGAATATAAGTATGGAACCATTCCGCGCTCTTGTTGCCGATAAGTTACCGGAAGAACAACATGCACTTGGATTTTCAATGCAAACATTGCTAATTGGAATTGGTGCAGTTGTCGGGTCATGGTTACCATATATGCTAGGAAACTGGTTTGGTATTTCTAAAGAAGCAACTCACGGTTTAGTTCCTGACAATGTTACTTATTCATTTTATTTTGGAGCCTTTGTACTTATTTCTTCTATTATCTGGACCGTAATATCTACGCAAGAATATCCACCAGAATATTATGATGAAGAAAAAGATGGAGAAATTGTAAAGGAAAAATTTAGGATTCCTTCAAAAATGTGGCAATTATTGATAGTACAGTTCTTCTCATGGTTTGCCTTATTTTCAATGTGGGTTTATACAACACCAACAGTAGCTCTACATTTTTTTGGCACTAGTGATCCCAACTCAGCCGACTTCAAAGAAGCGGCTAATTGGGTAGGTATACTTTTCGGGGTTTATAATGGAATTTCAGCCATAATTGCATTGTCGCTTCCAAAAGTTGCTGCAAAAATTGGGAGAAGAAACACACACGCGATAGCATTAACACTTGGTGGTCTATCATTTCTGTCATTTTCTGTAATTTCGAACTATCAACTACTTATGATCCCTATGATAGGTATAGGAATAGCTTGGGGTAGTATATTGGCTATGCCATATGCTATGTTAGCAAATTCCCTACCTCCTAAAAAAATGGGAATGTTTATGGGATTGTTTAACATGTCGATAACCATACCTCAAATTATTAATGGAATTTTTGGTGGATTAATTTTGAAGTATGCGTTTGGTGGTGATCCCCTATTATCAATATATTTAGCTGGGGTTCTAATGATATTTGGTGCAATCAGCACATTTTTTGTTAAGGACAAATTATAACTCATTCAATAAGAATGATGATGAATGCTTTTGAAGCCGTAATTTTTGACCTAGACGGCGTAATAACAAAGACGGCAACCACACATAGCAGAGCATGGAAAAAAATGTTTGACCATTATCTGCATGATCGCTGTAGTAACCTAAATGAAACATTCAATGCATTCACTCCTTCTGATTATTTAAATTATGTTGACGGTAAACCACGATATGATGGCGTGAAATCATTTTTGGAATCAAGAAATATTAATCTGCCATTTGGAAATCCTGAAGATGACGTAGAGGTTGAAACAATTTGCGGATTAGGAAATAGAAAAAATAAGGTTTTTAACGAAGTATTGATGAAGGAAGGTGTTGAAGTTTTTCCTTCCACAATTAAATTAATGGAGCAACTCAAGAAAGATGATATTAGAATTGGTGTTGCCTCTTCGAGTAAAAACTGTAAAGCGGTTCTCGAAGCTGCTGATCTGATGCATTTTGTTGAAACAAGAGTGGACGGTGTTATTGCTGCAAAAATGGGTCTTAACGGCAAACCCTCTCCCGATATATTCCTAACTGCAGCCAAGAATCTTGGTGTTGATATCAATAAAACAATCGTTGTTGAAGATGCGGTTTCAGGAGTACAAGCTGGAAAAAATGGTAATTTCGGACTTGTATTAGGATTAGCTCGTGAGGAAAATAAAGAAGCCTTAAAAGCAAATGGAGCAGACATTGTATTAAACGATCTTGAAGAGATAACAATATCTGAAATTAATAGTTGGTTTATTAAAGGTATTGAGAATGACAATTGGGAGTTATGCTACTACGATTACGATCCGAGAAAAGAAAAATCGAGAGAAGCCTTGCTGACTGTAGGAAACGGTTACTTTGGAACACGTGGTGCTATGGAAGAAACTTCTTCAAGTGAAACCAATTATCCGGGCACATACATAGCAGGGTTATATAACAGACTTAAAACAAAAATAGCAGGCAGAGAAATTGAGAATGAGGATTTTGTAGTTGTTCCAAACTGGCTTCCCATAAATTTTAAAATTGATGATGAACCTTGGTTTGATCCTAATGCCTGTAAGATAGAACAAATTGCACGTAAGCTGGACTTTCGTAATGGTCTCTTAACGCGTAAAATGATTGTTACCGACCATAATGGATATAAAACCCAAATTGAATCCCAAAGGATTGCAAGCATGTCTAACCCACATGAGGCAGCAATTAAATATAGTGTTACACCTCTGAATTATTCAGGGAGGATTAGCTTTTCAAGTCATCTTGATGGGACTGTAAAGAATGAAGGAGTGGATCGCTATAAAGACTTAAACTCATTACACTTAAAATTTGTTGAACAGGGTGGCAAAGGAGCGACTACATGGCTTAAAGTACGCACTTCTCAATCAGAAATAGAAATCGTGGAAGCTGCAAAAATTAGACTAATCTCAAAAAATGATAATATAGATTATGATTTTGGTATCTGTTATAATGATGGTATTCCTTATACTTTTAGCGATCAAAAGGTAGAAGTAAACAGTACAGTTACACTTGAGAAACTTATTACAATCTACGATTCAAATAATAACGGAAAAGATTTATTACAAAAGGCACTGGATGAATTAACAACAATGCCCTCATTTGATAAGGTACTTAAAGAAAGTAGTCTAGCTTGGGATGCAATATGGAAAAAAGCTGACATCAAACTTATTGGCGATAGAATTTCGCAAAAAATGTTACGCTTACATATTTATCACATGATGATCAGTGCCTCACCGAATAACAAAACAATTGATGCTGGAATAACAGCTCGTGGTTTACATGGAGAAGCTTATCGTGGTCACATCTTTTGGGATGAACTTTTCATCCTTCCATACTACGACATTCATTTCCCAAAAACTGCCAAATCTGTACTTATGTATAGATATAGAAGAATTGACAAAGCTCGTGAATACGCTTTAAAACATGGTTATAAAGGCGCAATGTTTCCGTGGCAAAGTGGAAGTGATGGCAGAGAAGAAACTCAAATTCTTCATTTGAACCCAATAACGGGTATTTGGGGTGAAGATTTCAGTTCTCTCCAACGACATGTTTCGCTGGCAATAGCCTATAATATTTGGCAGTATTTCCACATTACAAACGATTTAGAATTTATCGAGGATTATGGTGCAGAAATATATTTAGAAATATGTCGTTTTTGGGAAAGTAAATCGATATTTAATAAGAAAACAGGTCGATACAATATTGAAAAAGTTATGGGTCCCGATGAATTCCATGAAAGTTATCCTGGTGCTAAGGTAGGTGGCATTCGCGATAATGCATATACTAACATTATGGTAGCGTGGTTGTTTAGTAAAGTTCAACATTTTATAGGTGTAATGACTGCCGGAGGAAGAGAGAAACTGTTTAATAAAATTAATTTGCAGGAAAATGAATTAGTTAATTGGTTAGACATTGAGAGTAAATTAAATCTGGTTATTAACAAACAGGTTATAATTGCGCAATATGACGGTTATTTCGAACTTAAAGAGCTCGATTGGGAATATTATTTAAAAAAATATAAGGATATCCACCGTATGGATCGCTTGTTGAAATCGGAAGGAAAATCAGCTGATGATTATAAGGTAGCTAAACAAGCTGACATGCTAATGATTTTCTATATCCTTGAAATTAAGGAAGTAACAAACATTCTTACTAAGCTAAATTACAAACTTCCAAAAGATTATCTGAAAAAAAATCTTGACTACTATCTTAAACGAACATCACATGGGTCAACTTTAAGCAGGGTTGTTCACTCGCAATTGGCGAACCTCACAAATAACAAAAAGCTTAGTTGGGAACTATATAAAGAAGCTTTAATGTCTGATTATGATGACATTCAAGGAGGCACTACTGCCGAAGGAATTCATATGGGTGTAATGGCAGGAACTGTTATGATCGCTTTAACTTCTTATGCTGGTGTTGATTTAAGAGATGATATAATTAAAATTAAACCCAACTTGCCAGAACAATGGAAAGAATTGGAATTCTCACTTACGTTTAAAAGGATAGTTTATCATTTTATTATTACTAACAAATATGTTAGAGTTGTAACAAGTGCAGATACAGAATTAGTTGTATTTGGTGAAAATTATGAAATAACTAAAAATGAAAACTTTACATTTAAAAATATCGAATCGTTGAGTTTTAATTAACTATCAATCACAATCGTAAAATAAAAACTAACTAATATGTTAGAAGACGTATTATTAATAACTGAAAAGCATACAACTGCCGCTAATATTATTATTAAAGAAATTCTTAAAAAGAAGAAGGACAAATATGTAGTTGCAATTTCAGGAGAATCAGGTTCAGGAAAGTCTGAACTTACTCATGTTATTGCCAGGAACTTACGTAACTACGGCATTGTTGCGAAAGCTATACATGTTGATAATTTCTACAATACCCTTCCTATTGAACGAGCCTTTTGGCGCCAAAAAAACGGAATAGAAAATGTGGTAGGCCTAAATGAATATGATTGGGATAAAATAAACCAAACTATCGATGACTTCAAACACAATAAGAAATCTACTATGCCATGTGTTGATCTTGTCACCGAGCAAGTTGATGAGCTAACAACTGACTTTAACGGAATAGATATGTTAATTATTGATGGTTTGTACGCTATTAATATTGATAAAACTGATATTCGAATTCTGATTGAATTAACATATCATGAAACAAAAAAGTCTCAAATTGACAGAGGGAAGGAACTAGATACCGATTTAAGAAGAAAAATTTTGGAACAAGAACATAAGGTAGTAGAGTCTCTTAAAAATAAAGCGACAATTAGAATAAGTAAAGAATATAAGGTTATTTTGCTATCTAGCTGATATTAGCTATATAACATAATTTAAATAAGTTTAAGGATTCCTTTTTGTTGATCATTCAGAATTCGATATTCTCAATTTTTATTTTCTGCCAATTTGACGGAAATCAGTACTTGGCAGAGCTTTTGCTATTGCACTTGAGCAAGAAATAATCTAATGCACTTAAAAGATTAATGAACATGGGTGAAGAAAATATAGAAGACGTAACTTTTGAAAATAACGACGATAACGTTGAGCCAGAACAAGGCAATGAAAAGGATATGACAAAACAAAAACCAAAGCCGGAGAAAAAAAGCAGGAAATTAAAGGCTGAGAAGAAAATTGACGAACTTCAAGATCAATACAATGAGCTGAATGACAAATACCTACGCATATATTCCGAGTTTGATAATTACAGAAAACGAACAAATAAAGAAAGGTTGGAGTTGTTAAAGAGTGCATCACATGAGGTTATTGTTGATCTACTTCCAGTATTAGATGATTTTGATAGGGCAATAACAGCAATTGATGAACATGGTGTTGATGAGGAAACAAAAAAAGGATTATTACTAATTTATAACAAGCTATACAGCATTCTATCTCAAAAAGGCCTTGAGTCAATGGATTCTGTTGGCAAGGACTTTGACACTGATTACCACGAAGCCATTACTAATATCCCGGCACCTTCAAAAGATTTGGTTGGCAAAGTTGTTGATGTAGTTGAAAAGGGTTATTTATTAAATGGTAAGATAATACGATTTGCTAAGGTTGTCATTGGAAGCTAACCTTAAAAGGATCAAAACATTGAATAGTAGTTTATGAGTAAAAGAGATTATTACGATGTATTGGGTGTTGGGAAAAGTGCATCTGTCGATGAGATAAAAAAGGCTTATCGTAAGATGGCTTTAAAATATCATCCCGACAAAAATCCTGATGACAAACAAACTGAAGAATTGTTCAAAGAAGCTGCAGAAGCTTATGAAGTTTTGAGCAATCAAGACAAACGATCGAGGTATGACCAATTTGGTCATGCAGGGATGCGTGGTGGAGGAATGGGTGGCGGTCATATGTCGATGGACGATATTTTCAGCCATTTTGGTGATATTTTTGGCGGTGCATTCGGTGGAGGTTTTGGTGGCCAAACAAGCAGAAGAAGAGTTAACAGAGGATCCAACCTTAGGGTGAAAGTAAAATTATCTCTTGAGGATATTGCTCACGGCATCGAAAAGAAAATTAAGCTTTCTAAATATATCGAGTGTGACTCATGTGATGGATCTGGCTCTGAAAAAGGAAATAAACCATCAACCTGTTCAACATGTCATGGACAAGGTCAGGTTACAAGAATTACAAATACATTTTTAGGTCAAATGCAAACAGCCTCTACTTGTCCACAGTGTGGCGGCAGCGGCGAGATGATTACTAATAAATGTAAAGTTTGCCATGGAAATGGGATTACAAAAGGAGAAGAAGTTGTAAGTATTAATATTCCCGCCGGTGTTGCTGATGGGATGCAATTATCAGTTAGTGGAAAAGGAAACGCAGGAGCACGAGGTGGAGTTCCAGGTGATTTAATAGTATTGATTGAAGAAAAAGAGGATGCTGAACTAGTTCGCGATGGAAATAATTTATTGTACGACCTGTATATTAACTTCGCTGATGGTGCCCTGGGAATAACAACCGAAATTCCTACAATAGATGGTAAGGCCAGAATAAAGATAGCACCCGGTACTCAAGGTGGAAAAGTCTTAAGGCTTAAAGGAAAAGGAATACCTGATGTGAATGGTTATGGAAGAGGAGATCTTCTTGTAAATGTTAATATCTGGACACCACGAGATCTTACAAAAGAAGAAAAAGGAATGATGGAGAAGCTAAGGAAATCTGAAAACTTTAAGCCAAATCCAACGTCTAAAGACAAAAGCTATTTTGATAGAATGAGGGAGTTCTTTTCTTAGCATTCTTGTAATCCAACTGACTCCTTTATAATTGACAGATAGGTAAGCTATCATTAAAAGATAATAGCATATTTTAGAGAGAAATCAATCTTTTAACATTTTTTTAAAATTTGAAATTTATTAAGATATTATTTTTGCCACTCACTCCTGATTTTTAAAACAGTATCATGGATCAAAATATTGCACTCCAAGCCATAAATGTTTCGAAAAGTTACGCTAACCATAAAGCACTTGACAAGGTAAATATTGAAGTTCCAAACCAAAGTATCTTTGGCCTATTAGGACCAAATGGTGCTGGAAAAACAACATTACTACGCATCATTAATCTCATCTCTGTAATGGATGAAGGCAGAGTGTTGTTAAATAGTAAACCAATCACTACAAAAGACATTGTAAATATTGGCTACCTGCCTGAAGAACGCGGACTTTACAAAAAAATGAAAGTAGGTGAGCAAGCTGTTTATCTGGCACAGCTAAAAGGGATGTCAAAAAAAGATGCCGTAAGTCAAATAAAAACCTGGTTCGAAAAGTTTGATATTGGGTCGTGGTGGAATAAGAAAGTAGAAGAGCTCTCAAAAGGAATGCAACAAAAAGTACAATTTATTGTCACTGTTCTGCATAATCCAAAACTGCTGATATTTGATGAACCATTTAGTGGATTTGACCCAATCAATGTTAACCTTCTTAAAGAAGAAATTCTAAATATTCGTGCTAATGGAGCAACAATTATATTTTCAACACATAATATGGCATCTGTTGAAGAGCTGTGCGATAACATAGCTTTAATCAATAATAGCCAAACAGTACTCTCAGGTAGTATTCATAACATAAAGGAGAAGTATAAAGATAATATCTTTGAAGTAGCATACCGGTCGGAAAAAAATCTTCTTTTGTCTAAAAATAATTATTCAGTAACAAATCTAAAAGATATACATGACGTTCATTATTCAATGGTTAAAATAAACAATGGCCGTACGCCAAATGAACTTCTAATGCAAATATTACCTCAGGCAGAATTAGTATCCTTTAAAGAAATATTACCATCTATAAATGATATTTTTATTAAAGAGGTGAGTGGATAATCAGTGTTATTGTGCTATCTGAGTTGTCAAAAACTTTTCATTAACACAGCCTTGATAATATTAATAGCTCAACAATGAAGAAAACAACTAAATAAACTAATGAACAAAATACTACTTATTATTCAGCGTGAATACCTCTCAAGGGTGAAGAAAAGATCGTTTATTGTCATGACAATTATTGGGCCAATACTGATGGCAGCCATGATTATTCTTCCTGCATACCTTGCCAACTGGAGCGAAGCAACTGAAAAACGTATTGCTGTTCTTGATGAAACTGGTTGGTTTCTGGAAAAATTTAAAAATCAGGATAATATATCCTTTTATTATGTTTTTGAAGACCTGGAGCACGAAAAAAAAAATGCTCTAAACAAAAAAGGTGATATGTTACTTTATATCCCACGTACTGAGCTTAATATTCCATTAAATTCTGAACTATATTCTTTAAAACAGCCTGGTTTGAATGTTACTTCATATCTCAAATCGGTGATGAAACAAATTGTAGAGAACAAAAAACTTCTTGCTTCAGGAATTGATCCTGAAATAATTAAGTCGGCGAAAGTAAATATAAACTTAAGTACAATAAGAGTTGAAGAAAATGGGATCGAAAAGAAAAGTAACACGGAGGTAGAAGTTGGCCTTTCAATATTTTCTGGAATACTTATTTACTTCTTTATTTTTATGTTCGGCGTGCAGGTATTGAAAGGTGTAATGGAAGAAAAATCAAACCGGATTGTTGAAGTGATAATTTCATCTGTAAAACCATTCCAATTGATGATGGGTAAAATTATCGGAATTGCATTTGTGGGTTTAACGCAATTCTCATTATGGATAATACTTACACTTGTTTTTATAGGAATCTTCCAAACAGGCATGCTAACCGATAGCAGTTCGGCAATGGAAATGCTTGGTAATAAAACTGAAATGATTCAGCAAGTTGGTACCAATGAAAATGGAATAAATCCAATGACAATGGTAAATGAAATTATTGGGGGTATTAATATTAAGGTTATGGTATTAAGCTTTATATTTTATTTTCTTGGAGGATATTTACTATATTCATCCTTATTTGCAGCTATAGGCGGAGCAATTGACCATGACACTGATAGTCAGCAATTCATGCTGCCTGTTTCAAACCTTTGATTTTTTCAATTGCACTTTCGGGTGTTATAATAAACCAACCCGACAGTTCTCTGGCATTATGGATGTCGATGATACCTTTTACATCGCCAATAACAATGATGATGCGCATACCATTTGGTGTTCCTATGTGGCAAATATGGCTTTCAATGAGTTTATTAATTATAGGTTTCATTTCAACAACATGGCTTGCTGGTAAAATCTACCGCACAGGAATCCTAATGTATGGACAAAAAGTTAGTTATCCTATTATTTGGAAATGGCTCACTAAGAAGTATTAATCCATAATACTCTCCAAAGTTCTACAAGATTACTTTCTTCTTTTCAAATAAAAAAATTGCTCCTTATTACCTCTTATATTTGAAATGGTTACTAAAAGCAAACTGTCTTTTTGAACATCGTATATTATTATTGAAGGGAAATCATTGTTAGGATTAATAAAAGTCCATCTTGTTTTAGAGGCTTCAGTAAGAGTAAAATCAGTAATTACTTTTTGATTATCAAATAATACTCTATAATAGATCGAATCACCTTTTCTTATAATCTTTAAAGATTCAAAAAAAGCTGTATCTATTCCATTTAAACTAAAACCTTCGCCAGCAAGAAGATTGTCACTAACGAACCTCCAATTCTCGTTAAATTTGACTCCTTTGTACGATTCCCACTCACCAACAAGGATTTCAAGATCATTAATGATTTCTGTTGCGGATGGATTATAACATGAATTCAAAGAGAGAAATAACAACAATAACATTACTGGTCTCATAACTGACAGGTAATTAAGTGAACAAAAATAAGTGTCTAAAATTAATTAAAATGTATATTAGTTAGCAATTTTATTTTGATTGATGAGCAGAAAATATATTGGATTGTACTTGCTTTTAACGCTGCGGAAATACTTCCCATAAATTTCTTTCTGTAAACTTAAACTTGATGTTTTTTTGATTGATAAAGTGTCTTAAATTCAAGTCGTTGATTAGTTAATTTATTAATTGCTATCAATTTGCTAATTCTCAAATATTATCCTATTTTTGCACCCTCAAAAAAATGAAGTAAATAATTAATAACTAAGATCAAATGCAGAATAGAGGAGCTATAAAGTTTTTTGCCATTGCTTTTGCATTAGTTTGTCTGTATCAACTAAGCTTTACCTTCGTTACAAGCAGAGTTGAAAAGAAAGCTAAAGACTATGCGACCAATGAAATCGCTGTTCAGCAAGCCAATGAACTTGCCGATGGAAATAAAGCTTTAGAATCCTACTTAATGGATTCTATTGTTAGTGCCAGAGAAACATATTATCTGGATAGCATTTCCAATGTTGAAGTTTACAACATACTGGTTACAAATTATACATTTAAAGAATGTAAAGAAAGAGAGATTAATCTAGGACTTGATCTTAAAGGTGGAATGAATGTGGTACTTGAAGTATCAGTTGGAGATATTGTTAATGCTCTTGGTGGTAACAGTCAGGATCCGGTCTTCAGAGAAGCCATGAGTCTAGCTTATCAAAAACAAAAGAACAGCGGACGGGGATTTGTTACATTATTCGGAGAGTCATTTAACGAAGTGGATCCAAACGCCAGACTTGCTTCTATTTTCCTTTATGAGTTTAAGGATAAAGGGATTACTACTAACTCAACAAATGAAGAAGTACTATCTGTGATAAACCAAGAGGCTGATGAAGCTATTGACAGATCATATCAAATTCTTCGTACACGTATTGACCGTTTCGGTGTTGCACAACCAAATATCCAAAAACTTTCCACAACTGGCCGTATAGCAATAGAACTGCCTGGTATTAAAGACCCTCAGCGTGTCAGGAAACTCTTACAAGGAACCGCTAAACTTGAGTTCTGGGAAACTTATAATTTCTCAGAACTTTATACTTTTTTTGATGAAGCAAATGCGGCCTTAAGAACTGAGGAGGTATTAGATGAAGAGACACTGGAGGCCGAGGCAGAAAAGACAGAGGAAAAAGAAACAACTACCGCTGATGATAATACCATTGCCGGTGATACTGACGATAGTGCTACAATATCTGAAGAAGATGAGAATCGAGAATCTACGAATAAACTTCTTGAACAGATTGCTGCAGATACCACTGGTGATACTCCTGAAGAAACAAGTTTTGATGACTATGCTAAAAGATATCCTCTTTATGCATATCTACAACCATCTTATGCTCAGGACGAGTCAGGAAATCCATATCCTGCTAGCACGGCGCGTGTTGGCGTTGCGGCAATAAAGGATACTGCCCGCATTAATAATATGATTAAGTTTGTTAGGGATATCTTCCCGAGAGATCTTAAGCTTGTATGGTCAGTTAAACCAAACCCTAATACACCTGATATATTAGAACTTATTGCTCTAAAAGCTAGTTATCGAGATGGTAGCGCTGCTTTAGGTGGTGATGTTATTGTTGATGCTCGTCAGGATTATGACCAAAACGGTGGTATTGCTGTCGATATGCAAATGAATTCACAGGGAGCTAAAGTATGGAAAAGGCTTACCGGGGAAAGTATTGGAAAACAGATTGCAATTGTGCTTGATAATTATGTTTATTCATATCCAGTTGTTAATGGTGAAATTCCAAGTGGACGTTCATCAATTTCAGGAGGAAATATGGATTTAAATGAGGCACAGGACCTTGCAAACATTCTTAAAGCCGGTAAACTACCTGCTCCAGCACGGATTGTTGAAGAAGCTGTTGTAGGTCCATCGCTTGGCCGAGAAGCAGTAAATGCGGGAATGAATTCATTTATATTGGCATTTATTCTTGTGTTAGCTTACATGATAGTTTATTATCACCGTGCCGGCTTTGTAGCCAATTTCGCACTTATCACAAATATGTTCTTCTTGTTTGGAGTACTTGCATCCTTAGGTGCTGTTCTAACATTACCAGGTATGGCAGGTATTGTTCTTACACTTGGTATGGCCGTTGATGCCAACGTAATTATTTTCGAGCGTATCAAAGAAGAAATAAGGGCCGGTAAAGGCTTAAGGCTTGCTATTGCCGATGGGTATAAAAATGCCTACTCAGCTATTATTGATGGTAACGTAACAACTTTGCTTACTGGTATTGTACTTTATGTTTTCGGAACAGGACCTGTGCAGGGTTTTGCAACCACATTAATTATTGGTTTGCTTTCATCACTCTTTACATCAATCTTTATTTCCAGAATGATTTTCACCTGGATGCTTAACACAAATAAAAAGATTAACTTTTCTACGAAATTTACTGCAAATGTTCTTGCAAATACGAAATTCAACTTCATCGAGTCTAGAAAGAAAGCCTATATATTTTCAGCTATTTTAATCCTAATAAGTATTGGATCCCTATTTACAAAAGGACTTAGTTTTGGTATTGACTTTACGGGTGGACGTACTTATGTAATTAGATTTGACAACGATATTGATACTGAAGAAGCGAGGAGAATACTAACTACAGAGTTTGATAACAATGCACCTGAAGTAAAAACATTTGGCGCTAACTCACAAATAAAAGTGACAACTAAGTATTTAATTGACGACGACCGTGTTGAAGTTGATTCAATAATTCAGGTGAAACTTCACAACGGTCTTAAGAGTTTATACCTCGACAAAATTAAATATTATGACTTTTCTTCAGATACTGAAGGTGAGAACAAACTACTAGGTATTTTAAGTTCACAAAAAATTGGGCCAACAATTGCCTACGATATCAGGAACAAAGCGTACTTTGCAATTTTCTTTGCTCTAATTATCATCTTTATTTACATAGCTGTCCGTTTTAAAAAGTGGCAATTCGGTGTTGCCGGTGTAGCTGCTCTGTTTCATGATACTATAATTACAATAGGGCTATTCTCTCTATTTTATGGTGTTCTACCATTTAGCATGGAAATAGACCAGGCATTTATTGCAGCTATATTAACTATTATTGGGTACTCAATTAATGATACTGTGATTATCTTCGACCGTATTCGTGAAAACACTAAGCTTTTCCCAAAACATAGTATTAAGAGCAATATAAATATTGGTTTGAATAGTACATTAGCTCGTACAATAAATACATCAGGCACAACAATAGTTGTTTTACTTGTAATATTCATTTTTGGTGGTGAAGTTATCCGTGGATTTATTTTCGCATTACTCATTGGTGTAATGGTTGGTACTTATTCATCACTATTTACTGCTAGTCCGATAGCTTATGATCTTCTTGGCGGAGATAAACAAGAACGAGAAGTTGCTGATAGAGAAGCCAGGCTAAAGGCAAAAAAAACCAGGAAAAAATAACTCTTTTTAAAACTTATGAAAAGTCCCCCTGCTTTTGCAGAGGGACTTTTTTTTTGATTAACTAAACTGTCTCTCTTTAAAATTGCTTTATTTTGCAATTTATAATCATTCTAAATAAAACAATTCTATATCATGAAAAAAACATTATTAGTATTAACAGCAATTTTATTCTCAACAATATTAACTAAGACAGCAACAGCACATTGTGAAGTTCCATGTGGTATTTACAATGACGAACTTCGAATTGAGCTTATTAAAGAGCACATCCAAACTATTGAAAAAGCGATGAATCAAATCAATGAGATTCAAAGTAGTAGTTCAACTAATTATAATCAACTTATTCGTTGGATAACTACAAAAGAAAATCACGCAACATTGATTCAGGAAATTGCAGAGCAATATTTTCTAACGCAAAGAGTAAAATTTGTAGAACCCTCTGATAGCGACAAGTACACTAAGTATATAAACCAGTTAAGTTACCTTCATCAGCTTATAGTATATTCTATGAAGGCAAAACAATCAACCGATCTCAAAAACATTACTCACCTGGATGAAGCTCTAGGAAAGTTTGAAAATGCATATTTTGTTAAAGATGCGCATCGACACAACCTAAATGGAAAGCATAAATAATGTTAATCCAAGATAATAGTTTTTCTCATTAGTGATGTACCTAATCTGAACGGGTAGTAGATAATCTCTGAAAATCATTTATTATTTTTATAGTCTAATTAAATTTTTCATATCTTTAATGAAAACTCTGAATAGAGTATTTAAACGATTCCCTTTGCTATGGATTATAAAGACACAGTGTCCTGGTTATTCGATCAACTACCTATGTTTCAAAGAGTTGGTAAAGCGGCATACAAGGCTGATTTGAAGAATACTGTACTATTGCTTAAAGCATTAGGAAATCCTGAAAAACAAATTAAGGCAATCCACATAGCCGGGACAAATGGCAAAGGAAGTGTTGCACACATAATTGCATCTGTTATTCAAGAGGCAGGTTACAGTACAGGGCTATATACTTCACCTCATCTTAAAGATTTCAGAGAGAGAATAAAAATAAATGGGCAATTAATACCCGAGGAAAATGTATCGAGATTTGTCAAAACGAACAAGAAAACTTTTGTCAATCTAAAATCTTCCTTTTTTGAAATGACAGTAGGTTTAGCCTTTAAATATTTTGCTGATGAAAAGGTTGATTTTGCTGTTATAGAAACCGGACTGGGAGGAAGACTTGATTCCACAAACTTATGCAATCCTATTATCTCGATCATCACTAATATTGGTATAGACCATACCATTCTTTTAGGGGATTCCCTCACAAAGATAGCGAGTGAAAAGGCAGGGATAATTAAATCTGCTATTCCTTTAGTTGTAGGAAAACATCAAGCTGAAACTGATAAAATTTTTGAATTAGCGTGTTCAAAGATAAAGGCTCCTTTGTTTTTCGCTGAAGATGATATGGAGTTGAGGGTTTTTCAATCGGATGATGAAGATATTCAGACGATGGATGTATGGTACAAAAACGAAAAAATCATTACTGGTCTAAAATCACCATTACTCGGTAGATATCAGGAAGAGAATATCTGCACAGCACTCAGATCAATTGAATTATTAAATGAAAATAAGCACATAGATGTAACCAGCAGTGAGATAAGTGATGGCGTTGAGAATATAATTAGCAATACTGGATTTTACGGGCGATGGCAAAAATTGAGTACAAATCCACTAACAATTTGTGATACTGGACATAACATTGATGGAATTAAGGCAGTTATAAAACAATTGGATGACTTAAACTTTACGCATCTTCATTTTGTACTTGGAATGGTAATCGACAAAGATGTTTTTAGCATCCTAACAATATTACCAAATAAAGCTACCTATTATTTCTGTAAACCGGATATCCCTCGAGGAATGGATCAGGAGGAATTAGCACAATCTGGATTCAAAGCTGGTTTGAACGGAAAGTCATATAATTCTGTAACACAAGCCTATCACTCGGCAATAAACAATGCAGGTGTTAATGATTTGGTTTTTATCGGTGGAAGCACATTTGTTGTCAGCGAAGTGATTTAGGAAAATATGAAAGAATAATAATGTAATCAATGGTATGAGCCTTTTCAACATAATTCAATTAGGATTATTGGCAGTGTTGCTAGCATATTTCTTTTATTACGTCTATACAATGTTGTTTGACAAATCATACCAACCACTGGTTTGGAAAGCACAGTTACAAAAGGGATTGATTTCAAAGGAATTAAAACATGCTGAAAAGAAATACTCTGATCATAATCGCTTTTTTAATTTCTGGTTTCAAGTTGAAAGACTGAAAAACGCAAATGTTGCTGGTTCATTTGCCGAATTAGGTGTTTATAAAGGTGATTCTGCAAGGATAATTCATCTAATGGATCCCTCAAGAGACTTTCATTTGTTTGATACTTTTGAAGGATTTCAAGAAAAAGATTTGGAGATTGAAACTGGAAAAGCAGCTAGCTATACAAGTCACAATTTTGCAGACACATCTATTGAAAGAGTACAGCAAAAACTAACCTCAGATAAGTTTGTTTTCCACAAAGGGCATTTTCCTGAAACTATTATTGACCTCGAGAATGAACGATTTGCGTTAGTAAGTCTTGATGCTGATTTATATAATCCAACGAAATCTGGACTTGAATTCTTTTTCCCAAAACTATCTCCGGGTGGAGTAATGATTGTACATGATTATAATCCTGATTGGCCCGGCATAATGAAAGCAGTTGATGAATTCGCAAGAACAATCTCCACCCCTATTATACCACTTAATGACACAGACAACAGTGTACTTATTATAGCACCTTATAAATTACAATAATTATTTCATCATCTTACCAGCAACCATTGTATTCATAGTGCGTGGAGAAAATCTTAATGAAAAAGTAAGTAAGTTATTTTTAAATCAGTGATTGACGTTAGAGCTATTATCTATTCATCTTTTCTATTCTTTAAATTTAATCCATATATCAGGTGTCCGCATTTCTGCCCATTAAAGTCAATAATATCAGGAAGATAGCCCCATTCTTCAAAACTAAATTTCTTTAGTAGCCTGACACTTTCAGGATTAATATCCAACAAAATAGCAAGCAATGATTCCTTTCCAATTCTTTCGCAATCAGAAATAGCATAACTTACCAGAGCTGAACCTATTCCTAATCCATGGTATGAATAGTCGATAAAGAAACTAATTTCAGCAACTTTATTCATTGCTTGCCTGCCTTTCCTGTATGGTGATAGTGTAGCGTACCCTACAACTCTATTGTTAAACTCTGCAGTATAAATAGGGAAACTTGCGTGATCAAAGCTATTGAACCAATCAACTCTTTGTGCAACAGTAAATTCAATCATATCACCAGTAGCTGAATTTGATCTAATCGCTTGGTTATAAATTTCTACAATCGATGATAGATCTTTAATATCAGCGAATCTTATTATAGGTGTTATTCTCATATTTATTAAGGCATTCTTGTTAAGACACAAAACTGATTCGTGTTCCAGAACAACTTTCAACTTCAAAAATCGCCTATTCAAATCATGAGGAAAGATTTCAAAACAATTTTGAATCCAAATTTCATTGCTAACAAATATACAATTTATAAAATTCTCCATTCACCGAAAAATCTACTCCGTTCTCCTAATAATGGTTTACTTGTGCTGTTTCTACCTTTATTTTTGCCAATAAATAATCCTCGATTTAAAAGAGGCTAAAAGAAAAAAAGATGAAAACACTAATACAAACTATATCGACACTTGCTACTCTAGCCATTCTATTTTCTATGAACCTTAATGCATCAGAGTACAATTTCAATGAAGAATCATATATTAACGACATTCCTTTTAATACAGAGGAAATTTATAAAGACATTGTGACTGATCAAGAACTGGCTGAATTTGATTTTGAAGAAGAAGAATATATCGATGATATTCCTGTTGATTCAGGCTGCTTAACACCAGAATGCTTATATAGAAAGGCAGTTTCTGTTGATTTTCAACTTGAAGAAGAAGAGTATATTGATGATATAAAATTTAATACTGCTTTTGTTTCTGCAGCAAGTCTTTACCTTCAAGCTATGTCAGTTAATTTTGATTTCGAAGAAGAAGCATTTGTGAACGATCTGTCTTTCAACGATGATAATATTTCCACACAAACTCACTATCATACCTTAATATTAAAAGGATTTGATCTTGAAGATGTGGATGTAGACATTATGAATCTTAGGATACTAAATATTTCTCTCCACAAATATTCTGAAAAATTACTTGAGAAAATTTCTGAATTCTCTTTTCTCGAATCCAATTTTTAAAATAATTTTTATCAATTTACCTGAACTTGTTACTAATTATTCCTAGTTATTATTACAATATTATAATTACTTTTTCCATTTGAATTTTTCCAGAACCTCTTCAAGTGCAATTTGAAACCAAATTGTATAAAGATGTGGATTTTCATTAATATCATTTTCAAGAAAGCCAAGGTCTGCATATTTCCAACTTTCCACTTCACCAGGATTCGGTGATGGTTCCTGATCAGAAACGCCAATAAATACATGATCAAACTCATGTTCAATTAGCCCCTGCCCTACATCTGCCTTGTAAATAAAAGAAAACGCCTCATCAAAATCACAATCAAAGCCCATTTCTTCTACAAGCCTCCTATGTGCAGCATCTTTTGTTTTCTCGTCTTGTCTAGGATGAGAACACACTGTATTTGTCCATAATAAAGGCGAGTGATACTTATTTGAAGCACGTTGCTGAATCAAAAGTTGTCCTTTCGAATTGAATATGAAAACTGAAAAAGCTCTATGCAACGTGGCTTTTTGGTGGGCCATCATCTTCTCCATAGTACCAATAGGTTTATCATCTTTGGTAACCAATATTACATATTCAACACCCATTCTCATTCTTTTTGCAAACCTAGTAAAATTCAATAAAATATTACAGTAGATGGTGTGCAGATAAAAAATAATTCTAAAAAAAACATAAAATTGCTTGACAATTAAAATATTAATATTACTTTTGACCGACCGTTCAGTCATAATATATTTAATATGCCACGTACAGAGGAACAATTCGAAGAAATAAGGGAATCCAAGAAGAAACAAATAATGGATTCAGCTCTTGAACTTTTTGCTAACAAAGGTTTTGCATCGACGTCAATTAATATGATAGCCATACATGCAGGAATCTCCAAAGGCCTCATATACAACTATTTTGAGAGCAAAGAAGAGTTAATAACTACAATAATACATAATGGTTTTGACGAATTTCTAGATATATTCGATTCTAATAAAGATGGTGTATTAACTGAAGAGGAGTTTGTTTTCTTTATCAACGAAACTTTTGAAATATTAAAAAACAATTTACAATTCTGGAGACTATATTTCTTTGTTGTAGCACAGCCTGATGTCCTTAAACTTGTTGAAAAAAAGCTTATGGATATTATAATGCCTCTTATCACAACTATGTCAAAGTATTTTGAGGCTAAAGGTTTTGAAAATCCCATGGCATATGCACGTTTCTTTGGAGCAGTACTAGATGGAGTAACCATGAACTATATGATGGACTCTGAAACATTCCCACTTGAAGACATTAAAAAAATAATAATTAACAAATTCATTTAATCTAATTCAACCACAATGAGAATCTTAAAAACGTTATCAATATTATCAATAATATTTCTGTTTGGAAACACTCAAACTTATTCACAAGAACTTTCTGCTAAGGAAATAATAAGAAAAGCAGATGAGAAAAACCGAGGTAGTTCTTCAAAAGGAATAATGTCAATGACTATCATAAGACCAAAGTGGGAACGCACAATTGTGATGAAAAACTGGTCGAAAGGCAATGACAATTTCATGATATATATTACGAAACCTGCCAAGGAAAAAGGTCAGGTTTTCTTAAAAGTTGGCAAGGAGATGTGGAATTATGTACCCACGATTTCACGCATGATTAAAATTCCACCATCAATGATGATGCAATCATGGATGGGATCAGATTTTACAAATGACGACCTTGTAAAACAGTCATCAATTGTTGTTGATTACGATCACAAACTTCTGGGAGAAGAAGTTATAAGAGACATTAATTGTTACAAAATTGAATTAATCCCACATCCCGATGCTCCTGTTGTTTGGGGAAAGATTATTTCATGGATAACAAAAGATGGCTACAATCTTTGGAAAAATGAATATTATGATGAGGATGGATATTTGCAAAATATTGAGAATGGTTATAACATAAAAAAGATGGGCGACAGAACTATCCCTACCAAATTCGAGATGAAACCAGCCGATGAAGAGGGTAAGAAAACCGTAATGGAGATTCTTGAGGTTGAGTACAATATCAAAATTGATGATAGCTTCTTCAGTAAACAAAATATGAAAAAAGTAAGATGATGAAGAATATAATAATAGCGTGGAGAAACCTTTGGCGAAAGCCTTGGAGGACAGTAATTACCAGTGGATCCATCTTTTTCGGTGTGCTGTTATCAGCCTTTATGACATCGATGCAATATGGCTCTTATGAGTCCATGATAAGCAATGTGGTGAAATTCTATTCGGGTTACATGCAAATTTTCATCCAAGACTATCATGAAAACAAAACCATTAACAACACATTTGTATTAACCGACTCATTAATAACAATAATAGATAATGAGAAAGCTATAACACAATACACAAAAAGACTTGAGTATTTTTCATTGGCATCGTCTGACGATCTAACCAAAGGAAGCGTTATAATCGGTGTTGACCCAGAAGGTGAAAATAATGTAACAGGTTTAAAAAAATGGGTAAAAGAGGGTTCTTATCTTAATAACGATGTTCAAGGGGTTTTGGTAGCTATCGAATTAGCAAAATATTTAAAAATAGGTATTGGTGATACAATAGTACTATACGGGCAAGGATTTCATGGAGTAATGGCAGCAGGTGTTTATCCTGTTTCAGGTATACTTGAATTTCCTTCCCCGGAACTCAATAAACAATTTATCTACATGACTTTGCAAGCGAGTCAGAAATTATTTTCAGCACCCGACAGGTTAAGTTCTTTAGTGCTTATGGTTGAGGACAATTATCAATTACCATCTGCATTAAGGCATTTGAAAGAAGAGATTAAACCACCAATGATGATTATGTCATGGCAGGAATTACAACCAGCACTTGTACAAATGATTGATGGCGACAAAGCCGGTGGTTTATTTATGAAATCACTACTTTATTTAATTATCACATTTGGGATACTTGGAACTATTCTTATGATGGTTAGTGAACGTAAACGTGAACTGGGAGTGATGATTGCAATTGGTATGCAAAGGGCAAGGCTAGGAACAATTTTGTTCTTTGAAACATTGTTTATTGGAATAATTGGTGCTACTGCTGGGATACTAGTCAGTATACCGATAACTTATTGGTATTATCTTAATCCAATTCCTTTAACTGGTGATGCAGCAAAAACGATGATTGATATGGGAATTGAACCGTTCATGTACTTTTCAATTCAGCCTGATGTATATTATGTTCAGGCAATTGTTGTACTGATCATCACTATGGCAATTTCAATTTATCCAATAATAAAATCATTCACACTTAAACTCACTTCAGCACTTCGTGCTTGATTTGTTGTAAATTATCATAAGTTAATAATCAATCATAAATAATAAAATATCATGTTACTATCAATATCATGGCGGAATATCTGGAGAAACAAAGTGCGTAGCCTTGTAATAATATTTTCTATTGCACTAGGCATATTCGCCGGTGTTATATCAGGAGCATTTTTTAAGGGTATGGCCGATCAAAGGATCCAAAAAGTAATAAAGACAGAATTATCTTACATTCAGGTTCATAATCCTGGATTCGAGCAAACTTCTGATTTTGCAAACTTTATCAGTAATGCAGAAGAAATTGATGACAGTATATTAAAGATTCCAAATGTAGTTGGTGTAAGTCGAAGAATGTCAATTGAGTCTATGGCCGCTTCTGCTGAGACCGCATCAGGTGTATTGATTTCCGGAATTTTTCCTGAGGATGAAAAAACTGTAACTAGTATTAGCAGCAAACTAATAGATGGTAAGTACTTTGAAGGTATTGCCCGAAATCCTGTAGTAATTGGAAAAAAGCTTGCTGAAAAACTCAATGTTAAAGTAAGATCGAAAATTATTCTCACTATCCAGGATTTGGAAAACAACATAACTTCTGGAGCATTCAGAGTTGCCGGAATTTATTCAACAGATAATAATATGTTTGATGAGGCAAATATTTTTGTCCGATTTTCTGACCTTCAGAAACTTACAAACTTCCCTATAGATGGCGCACACGAAATTGCAATTAATATTGATGATAATAATAACCTGGCAAGTGTTCTGACTGCTGTAAAAGATGTAACTGGAAACAAACTAGATGTTAAATCGTGGAAAGAGCTTAGTCCAGAAATGAATTACCTTACTGAGGCAATGGATATGTATATGTACATTTTTATAATCATAATACTAATGGCGCTACTATTTGGTATAATAAATACTATGCTTATGGTAGTAATGGAGCGCACTAAAGAAATAGGGATGCTTATGGCAATTGGGATGAACAAAATTAAGGTATTCTCTATGATAGTTTTTGAATCTGTCATGCTATCATTAACAGGTGGAATAGTTGGAATTATAATAGGAGCAATTAGTGCAAAATTTGGAGAAACTCATCCTATCGATTTAAGTATATGGGCTCAGGGCTATCAACAGCTTGGTTATGATGTATTTGTCTACACAAGTCTTGATCCTGAGATGCTTATAAACGTAACCGTCTTAGTAATATTAACCGGAATAATTGCTGCCATTTATCCGGCTTATAAAGCACTTAAAAACGATCCAGCTGATGCATTGAGGATCGAATAATTTAGTAGTGAATAGTTATTGGTTATAAGTTAAATGTTATTGAACAATAGGTATTATGAAATTAGTCAGTTTTGAAGAATTAGATTGTTGGAAAGCTTGCAGAACAGTTAGAAATGATGTTAGAATAATTCTTAAAAAATTTCCAATTGAAGAAAAATATGCTTTAACTGATAATATGAGGAGAGCTTCACGATCAATAACTGAGAATATAGCTGAAGGTTTTGGGAGATTTCACTATCAGGAGAATATTCAGTTTTGTCGAATCACAAGAGGATCACTATTTGAACTAATTGATCAATATATTACTGCAAAAGATGAACAATACATATCTATTGAGGAATATAAAAAAGGAATAGAATTGTTGAATAAATCCATTGGTTTAATTAATGGCTATATTAATTACCTCAAAAAAGCCAAAAAGAATGATAATAATTAATAACGATTTTATTCATAGTCATGTGCAGCAACCTATAACATATCAACATATAACGTATAACATATAACTTACAATATATCAACACATAACGTATAATATTAAAACAATGAACAACGTAATAGAAATAACAAGACTTACAAAGATCTATAACAGCAGCGAGGTAAAAGTAAAAGCTGTAAACGGAATTGATATTAATTTTAAAGAAGGTGAATTCACAGCTGTAGTTGGTCCATCAGGATCAGGAAAAACTACCTTCTTAAATATGCTTGGTGGACTCGACAGGCCAACATCAGGTGATGTTAAAATAGGTGGAGTAAATATTTGGGAATTAAGCTCTCGGAAACTTATCGACTTCAGAATGAATAATATAGGATTTGTGTTCCAATCGTACAACCTGATACCTGTATTAACTGCAGGCGAAAACGTTGAGTTTATAATGCAGCTTCAGGGAAAACGCAAAAAGGAGCGTGAGCAGCGGACCCAAGAACTTCTGGATGCAGTTGGAATTGGTGACCGTGTTAAAAGTCGACCATCAAAACTGTCCGGCGGACAGCAACAAAGAGTTGCCGTAGCAAGGGCCCTTGCATCAAAACCTGAATTCATCCTAGCCGATGAACCTACAGCGAACTTAGATTCAAAAGCCACCAGCAGTTTGCTCGAACTTATGTCTCAAATTAATATCAAGTTCAACACTACATTTATTTTCGCAACTCACGACCAAAGGGTAATGGATAAAGCAACAAGGATAGTTACTATCGAGGATGGTAAGATTTTAAAGGACGAGTACTTTGAAAGGAAATAAAATTCATATTGACTTTTGTATGAAATATACTAATTAAATGAAAAAGATCATTAGTATAATATTCTTAATATGTATAACATTGATTTTCTCAGTCAATGCAAATGCACAGAAAAAACTCCGTACAACAGGTTTTTTTGAATACTTAAACAATACTTGGATTCCGAGTAATATGTATCAAACATTTGGGTTCGATGATTGGCAAAATCAATCTACAATTTATAACCGAATTAATATTTGGTGGACACCTGTTGACAAACTTGAATTTCATGCCGGAATAAGAAACAACTTCACCTTTGGACCACTAGTCGCTCAATACAACAAATTTTTTGATTATACCAAACTTGTAACTTACGATGATGGCTACCTTGATTTAACATGGAAAATCTCCAGCGATAACGAAAATGTACTTTATACCAACCTTGATAGGCTGAACTTCAAATGGACACAGGACAAATTTGAACTGACTATTGGGCGGCAAAGAATTAATTGGGGTACAAATCTGGTTTGGAATCCAAACGATATTTTCAATGCTTTCAACTATTTCGATTTCAATTATATAGAACGTCCTGGGAGTGATGCAATATTACTGGAATATTACACTGGCGATTTCTCATCTATACAATTGGCCGGAAAATTAAACTACCGACAAGAAGTAATAGATTCGTTGACGCTGAAGAAGAAATTTAGCTTGACAGCTGCTGCAATGTATAAATTTAACAAATGGAGTTATGACTTTCAATTTTTTGGTGGGATGATGCAAACAGATATAACAGCTGGGATGGGATGGGCAGGAAATATTGGAGGAGCAGGTTTTACAGGCGAAGCAAGCTGGTTTAGAGACATTGACAATTTTACTGACACTACAGGCATTGTTGTAGCATCAATTAGTGCAAACTATATCTTCAAAAATCAATTAATGGCAAGTTTATCAGTTATATACAATAGTAATGGATCTACTGACAAAGCCTATAAAAACAATACAGAGATATTAGGTTCTTTTTCAACGATGTTTTCAAGCAGCCTCAACGTAAAAAACCTAACACCTTCACGTTTCGATATTTTTGGTCAACTTTCTTATCCGGCAACACCGTTAATTAATGTGAGTCTCTCCGGAATGTTTAATCCATATGATAAATCTGCATACATTGGACCTTCAACAACTTTTAGTTTAACCGACAATATAAGTTTATTGCTAATTGGTCAGCTATTTTTTGGAGATAAACTCACAGAATTTGGTGATTATGGGAAAATGTTCTTTCTCGATTTAAAATGGAACTTTTAGTTTAATAATTTATATCCAAAACCAAATAAGAAATATATTGACGATTTATAGAATTTCTGCGATATAAAATAAAATAGTAAAAGGTTGCTTGTTTTAAATAAAGTTTCTATTTTTGCAGCCCAAAATTTGAGTAAAAGAAATATCATATGTATTTAAGTACTGAAGAGAAAAACAAGATTTTTGAAAAATATGGTAAAGGCAGTACTGACACTGGTTCAGCAGAAGGTCAGATTGCCTTATTCACTTATAGAATTAAGCACCTTACGGGTCATTTGAAAAAGAACAAAAAAGACTTGTTTACCCAAAGATCACTAATCAGACTGGTTGGAAAAAGAAGAAAACTTCTTGATTATTTAAAAGAGAAGGATATCGAAAGATATCGTTTAATAATCAAGCAATTAAGTCTAAGGAAATAAAAGTTTAAATAACTTGTACAAAAAAAGGCAATTTACCGATTGCCTTTTTTTGTGTTTTATCAATCACACAAATTATTAATACACAATATATTATGTCAATCAACCCTATATCTAAATCATTCGATCTCGGAGATGGAAGAACAATAACTCTCGAAACAGGAAAACTTGCTAAACAAGCTGATGGTTCTGTTGTAGTAAAAATGGGCAAAACTATGCTCCTTGCAACTGTAGTCGCAGCATCTGAAGCAAGAGAAGATGTTGACTTTATGCCATTATCGGTTGACTATAAAGAAAAATACGCTGCAGCTGGAAAATTTCCAGGAGGATTTTTTAAACGCGAAGCAAGACCATCTGAGTACGAGATTATTATTTCTCGATTAATCGATCGTGCCCTACGTCCATTATTTCCAGATGATTTCCATGCAGAAACTCAAATGCTTGTCTCATTATTATCTGTAGAGGAAGATGTAGCTCCTGATGCAATGGCCGCTTTGGCAGCCTCTGCAGCACTTACTGTTTCTGACATTCCTTTTAATGGTCCTATTTCAGAGGTGCGTGTAGCAAGGATTAATGGTGAGTTTGTTGTAAACCCTACCATCTCCGTACTGGAAGAAGCTGATATTGAGTTAATAGTAGCAGCCTCAATAGATAATATTATGATGGTTGAGGGAGAAATGAAAGAAGTAACTGAAGCAGAAATGCTTGAAGGAATACAGGTTGCACATGATGCTATTAAGATTCAATGCCAGGCACAAATTGATTTAGCAGAAATGGTTAAAGAATCAGCTGCTAAAAGAGAATACAATCATGAAGACAACAATGAAGAATTAAAAGAAAAAGTTAAAGAAGCAACATACAAAAAATGTTTCGAAATAGCACTTGAAGGAAATGCTGACAAACATGCAAGATCAAGTGCTTTTAAAGCTGTCCGCGATGAATTCCTTGATACTTTTAGTGACGAAGAAAAAGAAGTTGTAACAAAGTTAGTTAAAAGATATTTTCATGATGTTGAAAAGGAAGCCGTTCGCGATGCTATGCTAAATAAAAATGTCCGATTAGATGGTAGACAAATGAATGAGATAAGACCTATATGGACCGAAATTGATTACCTACCTTCTACTCACGGTTCAGCTATTTTTACTCGTGGTGAAACACAAGCTTTGGTTACTGTAACACTTGGAAGTAAATTAAACGAGCAAAAAATTGACGGTGCTGTAATTTCAGGTAATCGTAGTTTTATGTTACATTATAATTTTCCACCATTCTCAACAGGTGAAGTAAAAAGAATGATGGGCGTAAGCAGACGGGAAGTTGGCCATGGTAACCTAGCAGAACGTGCTTTGAAATTTGTTATCCCTAGCGACGAAGATAATCCGTACACTATTAGGATTGTTTCAGATGTTCTCGAATCAAATGGATCTTCTTCAATGGCGTCTGTATGTGGCGGAACTTTAGCGCTAATGGATGCTGGAATTAAAATATCAAAACCTGTTGCAGGTATTGCAATGGGCTTGATTTCAGACAATAAAACCGGTAAATATGTTGTTCTATCTGATATACTTGGTGATGAAGACCACTTAGGCGATATGGACTTTAAAGTTACAGGTACTGCTGACGGTATCACGGCTTGTCAAATGGATATAAAAGTTGATGGTTTATCACATTCTATTTTAGAGGAAGCGCTTGAGCAGGCACGTCAGGGAAGGATTCATATTCTTGGCGAGATGGCAAAAACAATTAAAGAGCCTCGAGAAGACTATAAAGAGAATGCTCCAAGAATTGAGAAGATGATTATCGATAAAGAATTTATTGGCGCAGTTATTGGACCTGGAGGAAAAGTAATTCAGGAGATTCAAAATGTTACGGGAGCAACAATTGTAATAGAAGAAGCTGATAATAAAGGTATTATTGACGTTATGGCAGATAACAAAACTTCAATTGAAGAAGCTAAAGAATGGATTGCCGGTATAACTGCAGTGCCTGAGTTAAACAAAACCTATCTTGGCACTGTTAAAAGCATTGTCGCTTTTGGAGCTTTCGTTGAGATACTACCTGGCAAAGATGGATTATTACATATCTCTGAAATAGATCATAAACGAATTGAGAATGTTGAAGATGTACTAAAGCAGGGAGATAAAATAAAAGTAAAGCTCATAGGTATCGATCCAAGATCAGGAAAATTAAAACTTTCGCGCAAAGCACTTATTGACAGACCCGATAAAGGCTAAGGTTTTTCAAAGTAACCTTTGAACAATAATAACGTATAAGATTTAGCAAAAAAGTCATTACATTATGAGGCAACTTAAAATCACAAAGCAGGTAACAAATCGCGAAACAGCCTCGCTTGATAAATATTTACAAGAAATTGGTAAGGTTGATTTAATTACTGCTGATCAGGAAGTTGAACTTGCAAGGAGAATTAAGCAGGGTGATCGAATTGCTCTTGAAAAATTAACTAAAGCAAACCTTCGTTTTGTGGTTTCTGTTTCTAAACAATATCAAAATCAAGGCCTTACATTACCCGATTTAATTAATGAAGGCAATTTAGGACTAATAAAAGCTGCTCAACGATTTGATGAAACACGTGGATTTAAATTTATTTCCTACGCAGTTTGGTGGATCAGGCAATCAATTCTTCAGGCTCTTGCTGAGCAGTCAAGAATTGTAAGGCTACCATTAAACAAAATTGGTTCCATAAATAAAATTAATAAAGCTTCTGCCAGGCTTGAACAATCATTTGAAAGAGAACCAAATTCAAAAGAGATTGCTGGCGAACTGGAGATGACTGAAAACGAAGTAAAGGAATCTCAAAGAAATGCTGGCCGACATGTTTCAATGGATGCACCTTTAATTCAGGATGAAGATAACACAATGTATGATGTACTTCGTAGCGATGAAGCTCCAACTCCTGAAACAGGCTTATTGTATGAATCGCTACGAAAAGAAATCGATCGTGCTGTTCAAACTTTAACTCAACGTGAAGCCGATGTTGTTAAACTTTATTTCGGACTTGGCGAAGGTCACCCTATGACGCTTGAAGAAATAGGTGAAAAGTTCGACCTTACAAGGGAACGAGTACGACAAATAAAAGAAAAAGCTATAAGAAGACTAAAGCATACTTCAAGGAGTAAGATATTAAAATCTTATCTCGGATAAAGATTCAAAGCGTCCGCCTCAGGCTGACGCTTTTTTTATATTTGCAAAAAAACTATGGATCATCTAGTGGCACCATCAATGCTTTCTGCAAACTTCGGCCAACTCAAGGCTGATGTAGAGATGATAAACAATAGCGATGCCGATTGGTTCCACTTAGACATTATGGATGGTGTTTTTGTTCCTAATATAAGTTTTGGACTACCGATAGTAAAAACAATCAAGAGTAATGCAAAAAAGCCCCTCGATGTACATTTAATGATTGTACATCCAGAAAGATATATAAGTGATTTTAAGAGTGCTGGTGCCGATATATTAACTATTCATTATGAGGCAAGTACACATTTACACAGGAGCATCAATGAAATAAAAGAAGAGGGAATGAAGGCTGGGGTTGTGCTTAACCCACACACGTCTGTTAATGTACTTGAAGATATTATATCCGAAGTTGACTTAGTCCTACTTATGTCTGTAAATCCTGGATTTGGTGGTCAAAAGTTTATTGAAAATACATATATTAAAATAAGCAAACTTAAAAACTTAATAATAAAAACAAACAGTAAATCCTTAATAGAAATAGATGGTGGAGTTAATCTTGAAAATGCATCCAAACTTGTTAATACAGGTGCTGATGTATTAGTCGCAGGAAATACAGTATTTAGTTCATCCGATCCAATTTCCACTATCCATAAACTCAAACAAGCGTAATATATGTACCCCTATTTACGCACGTTAAAATTCTTTGCTAGAAGAAAAAGTAAACTTGCTATAGGAGACGAAAGCGTAGTAAATATGCGCGTACTATTTAGTGATGTTGACCCCTTTATGGAACTAAATAATGGACGTCACTTAACAATGATGGATTTTGGAAGATTTGATCTAGCCATCAGAACGGGCCTATTGTCAGTTGCAAAACAAAAAAACTGGAGTTTTACTATAGCAGGTGCAAGTGTTCGTTACAGGCATAGACTCAAATTCATGCAAAAATACACGCTTCATTCCCAAGTAGTAGGATATGATGAAAAATGGTTTTACTTCCATCAAAAAACTATAAGGCATGGAAAGATTCACTCAGCAGCATTGATTCGTGCGGCTGTTACATCTAACAAAGGTATTGTAAATCCAATGGAAGTACTGCGAGCGATGGGATATGATGATTTAAGTTATTCTGTTCCGGATTGGGTAGCAGCATGGGCAAAAGCTGATGATTTAAGACCCTGGGATTAAAACCTTACAAATATTACCACAATTGCTTCTGATCACTTCCCTTCTACTCAACTTAGAACCGTATTACATGATCATCAATATTTTTAAACCACTCAATATTATATGTATGGCTACTATATGAATAATATCCCAGGTAATAATCGCCTTTCAACTTAAAGATGGTTACCAATCCAAAACGACCAGGCATATAGTTTGCGTAATCAAATATATAATCATACGTGTATTTTGATATTGATTTATAATTGTGAGTATAAGTAGTGGCATTAATAACACTCGAAAAATATGCCGCTTTTCGGGAGGAATACGAAGAAAAACTATAATTAGACGGAAAATTATAAATTGGATCGGGCATAATTAGATTACCTCCAGGACCCACAATCATTTCACCACCTGACACCATAATTGCTTCAGATATTACTCCCTTTGCTTGTTGAGTTTCAACAACACCTCCCATAAGGATTTGAAAATCTGTATGTTTTCTAAAAACTGAGATAGCCGGTTTCATTCTTGATATAATTCTTAAGAATTTCCTTGCTTTCTTTATATTCCTCTCTTCCGGGTTACCATATAAGAAACCTTCCTTTTCGTTTCTCAGTATCATTGACGAATTGGTAAAATCTATATTTCTTACATTGGAAGAATGATAGGAACTAACTCTGTTTGTGTCACTTAGGCTTTGCACCTTTAAGCCTACCTCAAATTTATTTATACTTAATTGAAAGATTGTATTATTGTATATAAATGAATTATGTTTGGTTGATGCCGAATTACTCGAATCCGATAAATTGCAATTATAGCTATGTATTTTGTAAGTATTATCAGACAAATTAATGTTTAAATAATATGTCACATTATCAAAAAGGTCAATAGTAATTATTATCTCATCATTAATTAAATATGATTTATTTCTTGCGGAGGTAATACCAAGACTAACAGGAATTGTATAATCAATCTTTTGAAGTTTTCCCTCATTAATATTAAACAAATGATATAATGAGGAATTGGTAATAATTCTGTCTATGTACAAATCATCAAAGTCATACTCATTAACCGAAGCATCACCATATCCATTAAAAGTACTTACAATCAATTTATTAGTGTTTTCCACTATTCCTAGAACTATTAGGTTTTCATCTTTCTCCCAAGATGTAAGGTATTTCTGATTTTCGCTTATTAAATTATTCGTTCTTTCGTAATAATCATCCGTCCTCAAATTAACAATGAGCTGAGAAACAAATGTGAGTTTCTTATTAGAAAATGTAATAATTAGGTTGCTATCTACAATGTAACTTCCCAAATACCGTTTTGAGTTCTTTGTTGGTTTTCTCAAAAGAATTTCTTTTTGAAATTTACATTCATCTGTCAAATAGAAAACTCTGATTTCCTTTCCAGAAATGAATAACATTGGAAAACCATCATTGGGATTGGATATTACCGGATAAACATCAGTTTTTTGATTAAGCATTAAATAATTATTAAGAACGGTAAGCTGAGAAAAGCCAGTAACTGTGCATGTTACTAAAATAACTAATAATATTTGGTTTTTTATTTTCATAATTACAGGCAAAAATAAAAAGTTATAAACTACAATTCTAAGATCAATAGATATTATAACGTTTATTCAGCACATATAATAACATTTAATAATATTATATATAGCACATTTTACGATTTTTAATATTTTTGTTGAAAATAATTCACAAATAAATGAATACGGCATTACTAAAGCTAAAACCAGCACTTATATGGCAATATTTCAATGAAATACTTGAGATACCTAGGCCTTCAAAAAAAGAAGAAAAAATAATTAAATACATAATAAAGTTTGGGAAAGATCACAACCTGAAAACTTTGCAAGATGAGGTTGGAAATATTCTTATCAGAAAACCTGCCACCAAGAATATGGAAAACAGAAAATCCGTAGTACTTCAAAGCCATATTGACATGGTTTGTGAGAAAAATAGTGATAAGATTCATGATTTTGAAAATGATCCAATTGAAGCATTAGTTGTAGATGGCTGGGTTACTGCCAATGAAACAACGCTTGGTGCAGACGATGGAATTGGTATTGCAACTCAGTTAGCAATACTTGCATCAAACGACATTGAACATGGTCCACTTGAATGTTTATTTACCGTTGATGAGGAATCTGGTTTGACAGGGGCAGCTGAACTGAAACCAGGATTCTTACAAAGCAACATACTTATTAACCTCGACTCGGAAGATGAAGGTCAGTTGTTTATCGGGTGTGCCGGTGGTCAGGATACTCAGGCTTGGCTTCCATTTGATTATGAAAAGTCACTGAGTGGACACATAGCATTTAAAATAATGGTTTCTGGGCTCAAAGGTGGGCACTCTGGTGATGAGATTGACAAAGGGCTAGCAAATGCAAACAAAATATTAAACAGATTTCTTTGGTGCAACAAGGATGAATTTGGTATTAAGTTAAACACTTTTAATGGAGGAAATCTTCGAAATGCAATCGCTCGCGAAGCATATGCCATAGTACTAATACCTAAAAACAAAGAGAACGAAATTGTTAAAGCTGTAGCTGATTTTAAATTAATGAGCAAAGCAGAGTTTAGTATCACTGAGCCTAATATGGAAATTACAATTTCGGAAGTCCCTGTACCCGATGCAGTTATTGACGAGGATTCATTTGATGCATTAACAAATGCAATCTATGCATGTCCACATGGTGTGGTTGCGATGTCACAAAGTATTGAAAACTTTGTTGAAACTTCAACAAACCTTGCATCTGTTAAATTTTTAAAAGATGAGATACTTATTGCAACTAATCAGAGAAGTTCTGTCGAATCTGAAAAACAGGATATTACTAATATGGTAAGAAGCGTGTTTAAGCTTGCCGGTGCAAGAATAAAAACATCTGACGGTTACCCTGGATGGACACCCAATCCAAACTCTGCAATAGTTAATATTACCAAAAGATCGTACATTAAGTTATTCAATTCAAAACCTGAGGTACTTGCTATACATGCAGGCCTCGAATGTGGGCTAATTATTGACAAATATCCTGACATGGATATGATATCCTTTGGTCCCACAATTAAAAGAGCTCACTCCCCAGAAGAAAAAATTGAAATTAGTACTGTTGCAAAATTTTGGGAACTAACATTAGACGTGCTTAAAAACATACCTCTTAATTAACTGGGTATAATATTCAAAACTTACCTAACTCAGGTGGATAAATTTTCAATTTCATGTTTTAGATCGATCGATATTTGACAATATGAATAATTTTTTTATTCTGGATAATTGGTTAATTTTGGTGATAATTTTTTTATATGGAGGAACATGAGTTCGACGAAATAAGACCCTACAATGACCAGGAGATTCGGTCAGCTATACCACGAATACTTGCTGATAATGCATTTCATCATATGATGGATTATCTATTTACTCCTGAGAAAAAGAAAATAGTAATATCAAATGTAAAGAAGGCAAATAACATAACAGAATTTCAGAGAGCTTTAACATTGGAAGCTGTACTATCAATTTTGGATAAAACAACAGAAGGAATTACCCACTCAGGATTTGAAAACATTAATAACCTCACAAACTATGTTTATCTAGGTACCCACCGTGACATAGTCCTTGACTCTTCGATACTTGGTCTGGTACATCTCATACTTGATTATAAAATTCCACAATCAGTCTGGGGTAGTAACCTTATGGTTTCACCATTAGTTGTTGATTTGGGAAAATCGAATCAAATGATTACAGTTTTCAGGGAAGGAAGCCCAAAAGAGCTACTTTTAAACTCTCAGCGCCTATCTACTTACATTAGGAAATCAATCGCTGAATTGAACAAGTCAGTTTGGATTGCACATAGAAAAGGAAGAGCTAAAAATGGATTTGATAAAACTGATGTCAGTATACTCAAAATGTTAACTTTATCAGGCGACACAGATATTAAAAGCTGGCTAACTCAACTAAATATTGTACCTGTGGCAATGTCTTATGAATGGGAACCATGTGATTCTATGAAAGTAAGAGAAATATATTTATCTATGGATTCTACGTATGTTAAATCTGATGACGAAGATCTCAACAGTATGATTGGTGGGTTAACAGGCGAAAAAGGAAGGATTCATCTATCATTGGGAACTCCAATAAATAATGAGATCCTGAAAATTGACAATCGAAATATTAATAATAATGAGTTCATTTCTATGGTTGCTGAGATAGTTGACAATCAAATTTACAATAATTACAAACTTTGGCCTTCTAACTATCTTGCTTATGACTTATTAAACAACTCAACTGAATTTAATAATAATTATAACGATGAAACTAGAGTTATTTTAGAAAACCGTTATGCACAAACAACAAAAATATCTCAACATGAAAATGATGATATTCGTAAGATATTCTTATTATTATATGCCAACCCATTAATCAACAAATTAAAATTGTAAGAATAGATGAAATATGCTTTAGTAACGGGAGGATCAGGAGGAATTGGGAGTGCGATATGTATCCGTCTAGCAACAATGGGCTATACTGTGCTTATTCACTATAACTCAAATATCTCATCATCTGAAAAAACACTTGAACAGATTGAAACCGATGGTGGAAAAGCGGAGCTAATACAATTTGATGTTACCAATAGTGAACAAATAAGAAATGTATTAGACAACTGGAAAGAAGAGCATCCTGAAGATTATATAGCAATACTTGTTAACAATGCTGGCACATCGAAAGATGCATTGTTGGTTTGGATGGAAGAAGATGATTGGAGTAGCGTTATTAATACAAACCTTAACAGCTTCTATTACATTACTTCTGGACTCATCAAAGATATGGTTATCAAAAAATGGGGCAGAATTATAAATATTGTTTCTCTATCAGGTTTAAAAGGATTACCTGGACAAACGAACTATTCTGCTGCAAAAGCAGGGATTATAGGAGCTACAAAATCGCTTGCTCAAGAAATAGGACGTAAAAATATAACGGTAAATGCTGTTGCTCCTGGATATATTAAAACTGATATGACCAAAGAACTTGATGAAAAAGAACTTAAAAAACTTATTCCAGTTAACAGGTTCGGTAAACCCGAAGAAGTAGCTGATCTTGTAGCTTTTTTAGCTGGAGATGGTGCATCCTATATTACTGGTGAGGTTATAAGTATAAACGGAGGACTATACACTTAATTATAGAATGAATAAAGTTGTAATAACAGGCATGGGTATATATTCAACTATTGGATATAACCTAGAGGAGGTCACTAAATCATTATATGAAGGCAAATCGGGAATAATTTTCGATCCTGCAAGGAAAGATCTTGGTTTTAGGTCTGCATTAACAGGCTGTATCGATCGACCTGTTTTAAAAGGAGTATTGTCACGAAGAATGAGAGTAGGTCTTTCCGAACAGGGTGAATATGCCTACATTGCTACAATGGAAGCGCTTAAAAATGCAAGAATTGACGATGACTTCCTAGATAAAAACGAAGTTGGAATATTTTATGGGAACGATAGCTCTGCTAAAGCCGTTATTGAAGCTGCAGATATAATGAGAGTTAAAAAAGACACTATGCTTATTGGTTCTGCTTCTATTTTCCAATCTATGAATTCAACTGTTACGATGAATCTGAGTGTAATTCTCAAACTCAAAGGCATCAATTTTACCGTTAGCGGTGCTTGTGCAAGTGGGTCACATTCTATCGGAATGGGATATTTTATGATAAAACAAGGACTACAGGACACTATCATTTGTGGTGGTGCACAGGAAATAAATGCATTATCGATGTGTAATTTTGATGCTCTCAATGCTTTTTCCATTAGAGAATCTACTCCTACTTTAGCTTCACGGCCCTTTGATCGAGACAGAGACGGACTTGTTCCAAGTGGCGGTGCTGCTACCGTAATACTAGAAAGCTATGAATCAGCCGTTAAGAGAGGTGCTCCGATACTAGGTGAAGTAATAGGCTATGGTTTTTCTTCAAATGGTGATCATATTTCAGTTCCTAATGTTGATGGTCCAGTTCAATCACTCAAGAAAGCAATTAAAGATGCTAATATACAACCTGACGAAATTGATTATCTTAACGCTCATGCAACTTCAACCCCTGTTGGTGACCTAAATGAGGCCAAGGCAATCTATAAAGTGTTCAACAAAGGAAGAGTTCCAATCAGCTCAACCAAAGGAATGACAGGTCACGAAATGTGGATGGGTGGCGCAAGCGAAATCATTTACTCAATGTTAATGGCTCAAGATTCATTTATTGCGCCAAACCTGAACTTTGAAAACCCTGATGAACACTCTGCTAAATTAAATATCATAACCAAAACAGTTGATCATAAAATTAAAACTTTCCTTTCAAATTCTTTTGGATTCGGTGGGACGAACTCAACACTCATAGTCCGAAAATTATAAGAATTAATTAATCCTTTTCAATATAAAGCAACTTTAGTATCCTTTACAAATTTTCACAAAATTTAATATAATAATTGCGAAAAAAATATTAAGTTTGTAAGCTGATTTACTATAAAATTGCGGCAATATAATGGGCGCTACGGAAGTTACTGAAAAAGTAAACGAATTTTTAATTGAGGAATTTGAACTGGAAGAAACTCAACTTGTACCCAGTGCATTAATGAAGGATGATCTTGATATAGAAAGTCTGGATTTTGTTGATATCGCAGTTATTATTGAACAAAAATTTGGGTTGAAGGTGTCAAGCGCAGACATACAAAAGATTATTACATTAGAAGACCTTTACAATTATATTTTGAATCATTCAAATAACTAATGTCACCCTGGAAAGGCAAAACAAAGGGTGGGTTAACCGGTTACCGGATTTTCATTTTTATATTAAAGTATTTCAACCTACGGGCAGCTTATTTACTGCTCTATTTTGTAGCCTTGTATTTTGTGCTATTTGCTCATAAAGCACGTAAACCTATGTATTATTATTTTAATTCTATAATAGGATACGGATTTTTTAAAACAGCGTACTACCTTTATCTTAATAACTTAACATTTGGCAAAGTAATAATAGATAAGGTTGTGCTAATGGCTGGATTACCAAATAAATTCAAGTTTGACTTTGATGGTGAGAAACATCTCCATTATATGTCCAAGAATGAGGGAGGGCTTATTATTAGTTCACATGTAGGTAATTGGGAAATTGCTGGTCATTTACTGGATAGAATAAAAACACCAGTTCATATAGTAATGCTTGATGCAGAACACAGAAGGATTAAAGCACTACTTGACAACTTTATGACCGATAAGAGCATGAACATTATTACAATTAAAGATGATATGTCGCACCTTTTCAAAATAAAAGAAGTATTACAGAACAATGAATTAGTTGCCATTCATGGTGATAGATTCTTGCCCGGCTCGAAAACGTTGTCATGTAACTTCATGGGGCAGAATGCCGAATTTCCTACTGGTCCTTTTTATATTGCTATGAAATACAATAAGCCTGTAACCTTTGTGTCTGCTATCAAAGAAACCAATACACAATACCATCTTAAAGCAACCAAGCCCAAAGTCTACGAAAATTCAAAGAGTATTATGAAAAGAGACAATGTATTGAGACAAATACTTGGTGATTATATTGATGAACTTCAGACAACATTACGCAACCATCCCGAACAGTGGTTTAATTATTATTATTTTTGGAATGAAAAGAAATAGGGAGTATGAATAACTATGGTTCCGATGAAAAGTCAGCTCTACAGGCAAAATTCGATGCACAGAAAATAGCCTTTGGTCCTATCATGTTTCAAGCTGCAATTGCTCTACGTAATCTAGGGATTCTTGAATATTTATTACAAAACAAGAAAAAAGGTGCAAATATTGAGACAATTGCTAGCGCGCTTAAAATTTCTGTTTACGGGATAAAAGTACTGTTAGAAGCTGGGCTTAGCCTTGAAATGGTATTAAAAAAAGATAATAAATTCTTTATCACCAAAACAGGTTATTTCATTCTAAGTGATGAACTTACCAAGGTGAATATGGACTTTGTACAGGATGTTAACTATGATGGAATGAAATTCCTTGAAGGTTCAATAATTAATGGTAAACCTGAAGGTCTAAAAGTTTTTGGCAACTGGGATACGGTATATGAAGCTCTATCGGCGTTGCCGGTGGAAGTTAGAAAAAGTTGGTTTGCTTTCGATCATTACTATTCCGATTTTGCATTTCCTGAAGTATTGCCACACCTTTTTAATTCAAACCCAAGGAATATTCTTGATGTAGGTGGTAATACAGGTAAGTTCTCAATATTTTGCGCTCAAAACATCAAAGATGTACACTTAACAATCCTTGATCTTCCGGGACAAATTAAGGATGCTAAAGCCAAAATAAAAGAAGCCAGACTTGAAGATAGGATATCTACAAAATCAATAAACTTACTTGATAATTCCTTAAACTTCCCATACGGATATGACATTATTTGGATGAGCCAGTTTTTGGATTGTTTCTCACAAGAAGAAATATTAGGTTTATTAATAAGATCAAATAAAGCACTTGACAAGGATGGTACTCTTTTTATTCTTGAAACATATTGGGATAAGCAGAAATTTGAAGCATCAACATATAGCCTTCACGCAACAACCTTATATTTTACTGCTATGGCTAATGGCAATAGTCAAATGTATCACTCTGACGATATGGTACGGCTAATTGAAAGTTCAGGGCTTTATATTGATGAGGTTGTTGATAATATCGGTGTAAGCCATACGTTATTTAAATGTAAAAAGAAAAAATCTGTGTAAATTCACAGAATATATAATATCAATATTTGAATATTAATTAATAAACAGCTAATCAAATGAAAACTATCGCAACAATTATTTTAGTTTCATGTCTGATAATATCGCCTGGATGGCTTTCTAGTCAGACAAAATGTAAAGTTTTAATACCGGCAATATCGACTACATACGAAGGTAAGTGTAAAAAGGGTTTAGCTAATGGACAAGGTACAGCAACAGGTATCGATACTTATGCAGGAAGATTTCGAAAAGGAGTTCCAAATGGTTTAGGAACCTACACCTGGGCATCTGGGGCAGAATATATTGGACAATGGGAATTTGGAGAACGGCAAGGAGAGGGAGTTTATAGGTTCAAATACAATGGTAAAGATAGTACTTTGGCAGGAATCTGGAAAGAAGACAGATATGTAGGTCCAGTTCCTGCAACACCAATAATTATGCATTCTCGAAATGTCCAAACATATTCATTGTTAAGGCAAAGTGATGGCAACAAATTAACCATAGAATTTTTTATGAATGGAGCTAATAATACTCTAATCGAAGAAGTTTCAATTATTTCATCTAATGGCTCATATCAGAACTATGGCGACAGACTTGTTTTTAATTACATTATGTATCCATGTACATTTAATATCACATATGTCACTCCGAACAAAATGTTGACTGCAAAGTTAGATGCAGTATTTGAGTTTGAGATATTTGAACCCGGAAACTGGAATTTAAGACTAATAAACTAGGGAATAAAAAAACGGGCTGTTATAGCATTAATAACAGCCCGTTTTTTATTGGTTATTATTTTAATACTCATCTTCATTAAAGAAGAAGTCTTCTTTTGTAGGGTAATCTGGCCATAGATCTTCTATACGATCATATGCCTCACCTTCGTCTTCTACTTCCCTAAGGTTTTGAATAACTTCTGGAGCAGTACCTGTACGTATTGACCATTCTATCAACTCAATCTTGGTCGCTGGCCATGGCGCATCTTCAAGTTTTGATGCTAACTCTAAAGTCCAATACATTATCTTAATTTTTTTGCAAAAGTAATTTATTTTTGAAAAAACACAAATAAAATCAAGAAATGTTATTAAACCTTTAAACAAGGGGGTTCCAAAGTGTTTCTATGGTATTGTTATCCTTTCCAACTTTTCTGGAAAGAACGAATAAATAGTCTGACAGTCTATTGAAGTATGCTAATATTACAGGATTGACATTATGCTTTGTATCTAACTGAATTATAAGCCGTTCTGCTCTTCGGCAAATAGTACGAGCAATATGACAATATGAAACAATTGTATTACCACCCGAAAGCAAAAATGATCTTAAGGACGATAATTCTTTATTCATGAGGTCAATCTCATCTTCTAAAAATCGAATATCTTTCTCGGATATTTCAGGTAATGGTTTCTTATTTACTGAAGTATCACATGCGAGCATCGTCTCTATAGTAAACAATCTGTCCTGAATTTCAATTAGATCAGTCATGATCTTTTCATCAATATCCTGATCCCTAATTAAACCAATCCAGGCACTTAATTCATCTACAGTGCCATAGCATTCTATTCGTAAATCGTATTTTGGAACACGAGTACCTCCAATTAATGACGTTGTTCCTTTATCACCTGTTTTTGTATATATTTTCAGATCTTTTGCCATAGAGAAGTTTAATCAACTAACTATTTACTTCAGTCAAATCATAGTCTTTAATTGTTTTAACATCCATATTTACCTCATCTGATGCAATACGTCCATCTAGCATTCTGATAATACGATGTGCGTGTTTGGCAATATCCTCTTCATGAGTTACAATTATTATCGTGTTACCCAACTCATGAATTTCTTCAAGTAATCCTAGTATCTCTATAGAAGTTTTAGAGTCCAGATTACCTGTTGGTTCGTCAGCAAGAACGATTGATGGATTATTAACTAGTGCTCGAGCAACGGCCACTCGCTGTCGCTGCCCACCAGAAAGTTCATTAGGTTTATGATTCATTCGGTCAGTAAGTTGTACACTTTTAAGCGTATCTTCAGCCCTCTGAATCCTATTTGACTTATTTACACCAGCATAAACAAGTGGTAGCATTACATTTTCACGTGCGGTGGATCTTTGTAATAAATTAAATGTTTGAAAAATAAATCCAATTTCCCTGTTCCGCACCTCAGCTAATTCGTTATCAGTCATTTTACTAACATCCTGACCATTTAAATGATAAGTGCCTTCAGTAGGTGTATCAAGACAACCTAATACATTCATCATAGTTGACTTACCAGATCCCGAAGGTCCCATAATTGCGACGAACTCATTTTTATCAATGCGTATGTCTACTTCCCTAAGAGCTTTTACTGTTTCGGTGCCAACATAAAAAAACCGTGATATATTTTTAAAATCAATTATATTCTTTTGCATCTGTGATTTAAGTTTAAAAATTAATTAAATCGAAAAATAGTAAACTGTTTAATAATCTACATCTCCTATATAATATCTTATTAGTTAATAGCGTATAACAAAATCCTGTTTCTCAACTCCTTCGACAAAAAATATTATTCCGAACCAAAACAGGTCAATTGTAATACTTACTCTTCTATCATTCTTTATATACTCCCAGGCACTCTCCATACCTTTTGACCAGTGAATATCATCGAAAACAAATATACTATTTTCGTTTGAAAAATGAATGCATTGCTCAAAATATCTTAACGTGGGCTCTTTACGATGATTACCATCAAAAAAAAACAAAATCTAACTTTTTAATCTTTTTTAATACGTCTTTTAATGTATTATCAAAATTCCCTACAGTGATATCAATATTAGATAATCCTAGTTCCCTGAATGACTCATTTGCTTTAGCAGCCAGATTGGCACAGCCCTCCATTGTTATCATATTACTTAAAGGGTTTCCGCTCTTAATGTAAGTAGAACTTATTCCGGCAGCAGTTCCAAACTCAAGTATGTTTTCGGGTCTATAAAATTTTGTGATTCTGTAAAGTAACTTTAGTCTTGATTCATTGAGTGAGCGCAGACGCACAATATTGCCAAGTTTCAGTATTTTAGTACTATATGCTTTTTTTCCAGCACCTACACCAAAATCAACGGTTTCAACAGGATCATTATTATCAGCCATTTTATTGCGGTGCTCCCATAAAATACTGTAATCAGTAAAGTCCTTTTTATCTCGTAATATATTGTTAATAAAATCGAATACAAATTGTGAATGTACCTTGTATCTTGTCTTCGCTTTTAAACGGTATTTTAAATACCTAAATAATAAAAGTAGTTTATTCATGTGCTATTGCTTGTGTTGTTCACCAATAACTTTTACAAATTAATACATATTATTGATATGTGATTTTATTTGCATAAAAAACAATTCTTGTGGCCTGATTTCCAAGGGTACGGTTTTTAAGTTTTTGATATCCATATATTAAAAAATAGTCTTTATACCAGTGCATTATATGATTGTTTTCATCTTGTGAGACTCTATCCTGAGGGAAATCAGTGCCTATTTTCATCTTAGATCTGTTAAGATCAATCGGACCTTCAATAGTTTGTGAAACAACGTAACCATCATTAACATATGCTATTGTAGTATAATTTTCATCCTCAAAAACTACTGAGTTTCGTCGGGTTGAGTAAGTTAGTATATTGTCAATTTCGAAATCATTATTCCATAATAACTTACCTTCGGGAGAAATACCAGCAATAATGACATCGTAAAATTTATATCCGCTAAAAACGTTATATGTATATGGATATGGTCTGCCGTAGAAATCGTAATCCATTCTCGTTTCTGTCCTGTAATAAGGTCTATATGCTTCAACTGAAAATAGATAAATATCATTCGTAGATTTAAATACTATTGGCTCGCTTAAATGAAACGAAGCTGATACTAATTGTTTACCATGTTCAGATTGTAAACTATCAGTTTGCATCTTAACAGTTGAAATATTACTTGGGCTGATTGCCCCCATAATATTATTAAAACCCATAAAATCATAATAGTAAAGTGATTTCTGCTTACCATCTTTGATTTTCAGGAAAAACATACCTGCACTTTTGGCTTCTCTTTCTTCCTCTATATCTTTAAATGATAATGTTCGACCGGTGATGATATCGTACGTTCCAAATATTAAAACATTATTATTTTTTTGAGGAACAAAAATATACTCTCTGAAATATTTTAATGCCTCTGTACCTTGAACCATAATTTCCGACAGTTTTCTACCATTAGGGGAAAAACTAATTATTTGATCTGATATATATCTTCTATCCTTATTTTGCTTTAGCGCAACATAGAAAATGTTACTTTCCTCGTCTGCGTGCAGAGCCTCAATATACCCTGGTACACCTTCATCTACATGAATAGGTTGCACATCTCCATTATTAAGATTTACAAAAACAAGGTCGGTTTCGTGCTTTTTTAGATTTAATGCAATACAAGCTGTATTTCCAATTATGTCGAAACCTGCTATCTCAGACTTTAAGGGTATTGAACCCGTGATGCGTGAGATAGATTGTTTTTTAATATTATAGGTTACTATCTCATAAAAACCATATTCAAACCTCTCTCGATTAATATTTTTAAATAAAAAGTAAAGGTTTCCATTTTTATTCTGTGAAGAAATAAACTCGATCTTATCAGAGAGAGGTACAAACTTCAACCAAAGTTGTTTAAGATCTATATCAAACAATCCAAAATACCATTTTCTCAATTTCTCTTTGTTAACCTCCTTACTTTCGTAGAAAATTAACATTCCTTTATCATTCAGTGTTTCAACATGGAATTGTTCAACATTTATATCAGAAGGAACCTCAAGTCTTACTGCATCTAGTTTTTGAGTATAACCAGAATAGGCAGAAATCAATAAAAAGAGCAATAATAATTTGTTAAACATTTTCCAATCCGTTTATTTATTTTGTAACGGCTAAAACCTGATAAAATTACAAAGAAAGCAAAAACCCTGCCGACAATATTGTGCTAACAGGGTTTCATAAATCACCAAAGAACATACTATCGTACTATAAACTTACCGATAGATTTAACTCCATTAGTACTGATAGTTTCAACGATATATAATCCTCTATTAAGTATGTCAATATCAATTGTATTATTTCCCAAAATAATTCCCCCATCAATCATTAGCTTACCTGTAATATCAGTTATCTTGAATAATCCCGATTCCTTTACTTCTATATTAATTTTATTTGAGGCCGGGTTCGGATAAACATTAAGTTTTGTAAGGTTTTTATCACTTATTCCTGTACTTAAAACACCTAGTACTTCAGCATTATCAACTTCCCAGGTAGCAGCGTCACTTGCTGTGCTATTATATAAGAATGCTATATAAGTAGAGTTACTTGCATAAGCAGAAATATCACCTATACCAGCATCATTAAACGTCCAACTACCTGGATCGGGAAAAGTGTAATCACTAGTAATATCTTCCCACGTTCCTGTATTAGGATCACTAACTCCATCATAATCTGTTGAAATCATAATAAATAAATCTTCATTTGATCCATAATTTCGGGCATGGTCAAATCCAAATGTAATATCAACGAAACCTTCAAGATCAAGTGATGGGGAAATTAACCAGTCTTCATTAGGAACAGGACCTCCGCTATATCCATTCATCACTGCACATCCAGGTGGATTGCCATATATATCCGACCACTCCCAAACCTGATCTCCGATAACACTATATTGAGTCCAGTTTCCAAGTCCTAAAGAAAAGGTCTCTTTATTAATTACTGTAATATTTGCAATAGAAGCATTTGCAACAGGGGGAGTTCCATCGGTTTTATAATCGATATTGGAACCAGCATTTGTATAGGGGAATATCGTAAAAGAGTATGAACTATTTGGCTCAAGTCCGGCAAATAAGTATTCACCAACACCATAGCTAACATTTATCGCTACTTTATCATCAGACCAATCAAGATCATTTTCAACAGGAATACCATCAACTGGAACATCAAAACTTGTTGTTATCTCTTTTTCACCTAGTAACAAATATCCTATTGGAAGTTGGGCTCCAATTGATTCTGTCCATGAAACATTAATGCTTAAGCCAGATGCTGTAGCTGCAAATATAGCTGGATAATTTGAGGGTTCCGGATCAACTGCACCACCAAGCGACTGTCCGTTATTTTCCAAACCTGGAGTTTCTGAAGCTGGTGGTTGCCATATAAAGTCAGAATAAGAACTACCTGAGCCCATTAATTGCAATGACTCACCAATAGGTGTACCACTGTCTTCCATTACACCAATATCAGTAGATGTTTGACCAACAGCAGGTCCGTCAGTGGCCAATAACTCTCCTTCATAGCTTAAGAATTGTCCTGAAATCACTGTACCCTGATACACTAAAGCTATACCATCAGGAGCACCATTTTGAATACTTGAAGGATACCATGTATAAATAGTGAAGTTACCCACACTTACTCCAGTTGTAAAGTTATCCATCGATTGACTATCGTAAACCCCTCCATTATTTCCGTTATACAAATACACACTAAAATCTGACAATGAATAACTACCCGGGTTCTCAATTACGATTTCTAAGAACTCCCCAACATCCGTACCTGAGTTATCATAATGTAACTCGTTTAACCAGGCATTTTGTGCCATAATATTTAAACTTCCTAGGAATAAAACTCCCAGAAATAATATTGAAACTTTGTAAATCCTTTTCATGAGCATAAATTTAAATTAGTAATTTTTAGACAAATCCAGTTAACAAATCAGATAATCACTGATTAAGTCATTATCTGATTTGTCAATTATTTAGATAAACTATTCAAAAAACTATCTAACAATAAGTTTTTCGATAATTTGCACATTAGATTTTAAATCAATAATTCGTATCAAATACATACCCTTTTGTAAATCTGATACATTAATATTAATAGATCTATTAGTAACGTTTCTATAAACTTCTTTACCTGTTAAATCCATAATGACAATTTCAGCAGTAATATTATTCTCAAATTCAATGTGAAAGACTCCATCTGTTGGATTTGGATAAATACTAATATGATTCGCTACAACTTCATTAATATCAGTTACAACAACTGAAACTACGTTTGACGGATCTGATTCACCATCATCATAAACAGCAGTTACATAATAATCGTGAGAACCAATTGTAGGCTCAGGATCGTTGTATTCTGTTACCTCAACAATTGTAGCATTAATTTGAATATCGTCGCGATATACATTATAACCAAGAAGGTCATTAATTACGTTACGATCTATTTGAGAATTTTGATTAGGAATAGCTGCAGGTGTTGCAATGTAGTTAATACTTTTCATTGCTTTGCCAACTATTGGGTTAACTGCATTATACACAATTGCTGACTTGGAAGCTCCTACATAAAAATCGTCAACAAGCAATATAAATGCATCGTTTGACACACACTGGATTGCTAAATAGATACTTTGCCCAGCGTAAGGAGCTAAGTCATAGAAAAACTCAGTCCAATCATCAACTGGTGCCTCTTCATAATCTCCGGGGGAAATAATAGTAAAATCGCTGGGACTAACTCCGCTTGTAGAAACTCCAACCCTAAATCTTTCAAGGCCATAATCAGCAGTGTAAGATTTTGCCCAGAATGAGACTTTATATCCAGTCCCGATCCCAACCAATGGTGTTATCAACCAATCATCATTAGGTGGAGAAGTCGCCGCAAAACAAGCTGCAATCTTATCACCGGAATGTGGAATAATATCGTCAACCGGTGGTGTTGTTTGTGATGGATTAAAAATAATAAATGCTTGTTCAGCAAAGGCATTCGGCCAATCAACACCAGTCATTCCATAAGTTGTACTTAAATCAACATCTACGTTAGTCCATGGCAAAAACTCAAGTACGAAATCATCGTATGATTCAAAATCATCCTCAAAACCATTAGTTACAGGGGCATTCCATGTTAACTGAACATCATCATAAGGCCCTACAGTTGCCTCCAGATTTGTTGGAGGAGCGAAGTAAACTACTTCAATATAGTCAGGATAAGTCACTTCTGCATTATTAGTTCCATCTGAGATATATAGGGTTACATCCCAGGTTCCTAGTTCGTTATAGAAAATCTCAGGAGGTGTCTGACCGTTATATGTATCAGGAGTTCCTCCTTCAAATGTCCAAATCCATTCAATAGGATCTCCAATACTCAAATCAGTGAACATTACACTTTCATTTAGGCTTACAGTTGTATTATCAGCTTCAAAAGCAGGAAGTAATTCAACCTGACAGGCAAATCCAGGTGTTGCATAAATTGAATCCCCTTCAGTATTAATCGCAGCAAAATTTACAGAATGAGTCCAGTTTTCCGCAATTGAATTATCCGCATCAGGATTACAAAGAGTAAGTGAAGGACCATGACCATCAGCTAATGTATCCCAAGGTAGAGAGTCATCATAGGTTAATGAGTCAATTACGTTTGCAAAACTATCACTTAGCTCTATCAATTCACCACTATTGCTTAACGCACCACCAGTCCATTGATAAGCATCTACTCCAAAGGTACTCAACATTGCATCCGAATTAATTGAAACAAGTAAATAACTATCTGGTAACAGATCAACATTTGGGAACGTGTAATCTACTCCAGCAGTAAACATAAATCCATCAAGATTAACAGTTTCTGCACCATTATTATAAATCTCAATGAACTCAAGCGAATCATTACCTGATTCAGGTGGATTATACATTATTTCAGTAATAACAATTTCTGGTATAACGTATCCTTCAACAATTGTGAAATAGTCATCACTTTCATCATATGGAGTATCATCATCAATATTTGTTATAAGTATCTTATAATCGCTTGCTGGATCAATGGTACTAAATACATTCCATGCAAAGGTTTCTGTCGATACAGGTAAGTTTGATACGAGCATAATTGGATCATATCCATCTCTAATTAGTTCTATTACAATATTACCATCCCAATCCTCAACATCCCATGTAATATCATAAGTGGAATTAGTTTCAATAGTCTCACCACCATTGGGTGCAGTTATGGCAATTGGAAAGTTAATTGCTCCTGGGGTTCCGAGATCTTGTTGACTTGGCCGCCAACTTTCAGCTAATGCATTATCTAGGTCGGGTTGAATCAATGACAATGTTGGTCCGTTTCCATCCGGTTCAGTTGGCCAGGGACTGCTATCATCATATGTCACAATATCGACCAATAATCCATTATTATTCCAAATCCTAACTGCATCACCTCCATTGTTAAGAGCAAAATTACCTGTTCCATCAAAATCAGGGGTAAAAGGAAATGCTCCTCCGGTAGCTATTGAAATCGTAAAATATTCACCTGGAGCTACACTATATCCAGCAGGTATGTAAATATGTGTATGCGATGCATCCTCATCACAAACATTCCAGTTCTCCAGGTTAATTGTTTGATCAGTATTGTTATATAATTCAATCCATTCCTCATCGGTACCAGGAGAATTATACATAATCTCATTTATTACTATATCATCAACAGCAGGTATAGTCCAAATCAAAGTTTGAGGAGTCTGATCAGGGTTAGTAAACTGCCAATTTCCAGCAATCCAATTACTTTCACTATCATTTACTCCCCATTCCCAAGTATTTGTACCACCATCAACAACAAGATCTTGCTGACAGGTCCATATGTGGTCATCGGCAATAACATCACCGTGCGTACCATCATCATAAAAAGGAGAATGTTCAATGCCGCCACCCCATGAAGGATCGTATTGACCACCAGCATCCCAGCTACCTTTTAAGAAGAATCCATCATAATTCATGCTTGCAGTATCCTCAACCATGAAAGTAAAGAGGTTCGTCGGAGGAGGTGGTCCGGAGATAGTTGTAATATTATTGGGGAAGTCATAAGTAAAAGTAGTTGAATTAACACCATCAGTCACAAATCCAACATTTCCACCAGTACTTTGATCCCAGTTATTATTAAGAGTAACTTTTCCTTCCCAGTTACCTGCAGGAATTGTTAATTCCAATGTGAATATATCATCACCATCAGGGTCAGTCATTTCACCCATTAATTCCGTAGGATCCCAATCATTACCCCCAATTTGCGAAAAGAAGTTGCCTGCCATAACAGGAAGTGTATGAGTAACAAGGTCAGCTGTAATATTGGCCTTCCACGTTACATCTTCGGTTCCTGTTAGTATAACATGCTGGTTAGTACTTGGATAATTTGGAGCAGACCAATCATCTCCTTCAAGCACTTTATATTCATGATCACCAGCGCCAAGTGATTTAACTAATTCATACAAACCATTTGCATTTGGAGCCATAACATAATCCGGATCGGTAGTATTCCAGCCGTTCATTGAACCAACAATACGTGCTTCAGCAGTAAGGATATCGCCTGTAATTTCTATTTCATCAACATCCCATCGCCTTGGTGAACCACTACTTAGATATTGGAAAGCAATATACACATCGGTACCTGCAATACCAGATAAATCAACGGAACCTGATGAGGCCCAAGTATCAGCTGAAGCTGCGACCGTAAACGTTAAGTCAGTCCATGTAGCTTGAGTTGGATCACCACCTGTATAATCTGTTGAATATTTCAGAGTTAATTCTGTCTCATCATTGCCATATTTCCATGATGTATAAAATACCATCATTTCGCTGCTATAACTATCTAGGTTAAGGGCAGGAGAAATCAACCAGTCATTACTAGGAACGTTTTCATTAAATCCATTCATTTCGGCAAAATAAGTTGTTCCAAGAGCTCCACCATAATCAAGGACTGTCCAATCTTTATCGCTGGCAACATTATACGTGGACCATGTTCCAAAATCACCAGTTTCAAAATCTACTGTATTAATGGCAAAAGCAGTAGTGGCAGAAGCCTCAGGTGCAGATCCATCAGTTTTGTAATCCACATTAGCACCGGCATTAGTGTAAGGATATATTTCACAATAATATGTTGTTACTGATGATAAGCGATAGAAAGTACTTGCCTCATCTCCAAAAGAAATATTTAAAGCACCGGAGCCATCAGAAATATCGGTATCATCAGCTTGAAATACACCATCAGTTGGAGCAACAATATTATTCTGGTCACTAATCAACACAAGATAAGCAGCAGGTAATTGTGCACCCGTAGCATCGGTCCAAGAGTTATCTATGACTAAACCAGTTGCCGTAGCAGTAAAGTTAGTTGGATAATTAGTAGGCTCAGGATCCAAAGCTCCACCTAAGGTCTGACCGTTATTTTCATTTCCCGGGGTTTCTGCAGCTGGTGCATTCCATACGAAATCAGGATAAGATGTTCCGGATCCAGATAGCTGAAGAGATTCTCCTATGGGTGTACTACTTGTCTCAGCAACACCAATATCGGTAGATGTGAGTCCATTAGCAGGACCATCAGTAGCAGTAAATGTTCCTTCATAGCTCAAAAATTGATTGCTAATTACGGTTCCCTGGTATACTAAGGCTAAACCATCAGGAGCACCATTTTGGATACTTGAGGGATACCATGTATAAATGGTAAAGTTGCCAACCGTTGTTCCAACAGTGAAGTTATTCATTGATTCATTACTATACGTAGCACCACTGCTACTGCTCCCATTGTACAAATACACTTCAAAATCTGAAAGCGTATAACTGCCAGGGTTTTCAATTACAACTTCTACAAATTCTCCAACATCACTACTCACATTGTCATAGTGAAGTTCATTTATCCAGGCATTTTGCCCAATTCCGAAAAGAGTTACGGATATTAATGCCAAACTCAAAAGTATTTTTTTTTGCATAGCTTAAAATTTAATAATAATTAATATTTCTTTTGAAAAACCCACCTCTGTCTTGAAGCTAGATTGTAGATTAATAAACTATTAAGTTATAAGGATATTAACTGCGTTACAACAAAGGAGCATCGAAACTAATAAAAAAAAAGTTGCTTTGGTTAAAAATCAGCGATAAAATTATTAATAGAAATTAACAATAACAAAAAAAGGCCGTGTAGAAATATTACACAGCCTTTAGAATTTTGATAATTATTACTTATCTATTTATCATCAACCTCTTCAAAGTCAACGTCAGTTACTTCATCATCACCTTTTTCAGAACTTGTGTCTTCTGTACCTGCATCACCTTCAGGTGCTGCTCCCGGCTGTCCTTGAGTATCTTTATACATAGCCTCACTAGCAGATTGCCATATAGTATTCAGCTTATTCATTGCAACATCCATTGCTGTAATATCCTGGCTTTTATGCGCAGTTCTAAGCTCCTCGAGTGCTCCTTCAATTTCAGACTTTTTATCAGCAGGAACTTTATCGCCATATTCCTTTAACTGTTTCTCAGTTTGAAATATTAAGGCATCAGCTGCATTCAGTTTATCAACTCTTTCGCGTTCAGCTTTATCTGCATCTGCATTAGCTTCAGCTTCTGCTTTCATCTTTTTAATTTCTTCATCAGACAATCCTGAAGAAGCCTCAATTCGAATGCTTTGCGATTTGCCAGTAGCTTTGTCTTTTGCACTTACATTTAATATGCCGTTTGAATCGATATCAAAAGTAACTTCAATTTGTGGAACGCCACGAGGTGAAGGAGGAATGCCATCAAGATGGAATTTACCAATACTCTTATTTTGATTTGCCATTGGTCGTTCACCCTGCAATATGTGGATCTCAACCGATGGTTGATTATCAGCTGCGGTTGAAAATGTCTCTGATTTCTTAGTCGGTATTGTAGTGTTTGCTTCAATCAGCTTTGTCATTACACTTCCCATAGTTTCAATGCCAAGGGTAAGTGGAGTAACATCAAGTAACAATACGTCTTTTACTTCACCCGTTAATACACCACCTTGAATAGCAGCTCCAAGAGCAACCACTTCATCGGCATTTACACCCTTTGAAGGATCTTTAGCAAAAATTTTCTTAACTATTTCCTGAATAGCAGGTATTCTTGTAGAACCACCCACCAGAATTACCTCATCAATATCAGCTGCATTTAAGCTTGCATCTTTTAACGCTTCTTTACAAGGTCCTATGGTTTCTTGAAACAATGAATTAGCTAACATTTCAAATTTTGCCCTGGTAAGTTTTTTAACGAGGTGCTTAGGCACTCCATCTACAGGCATTATATATGGAAGATTTACTTCTGTTTCTGTAGTACTTGATAATTCAATCTTTGCTTTTTCAGCAGCTTCTTTTAAACGTTGGAGAGCCATCGGATCCTTTTTCAAATCTAGACCTTCATCTTTTTTAAACTCTTCTGCTAACCAATCGATTATTACCTGATCAATATCATCACCTCCGAGGTGAGTATTACCATTAGTAGATTTTACCTCAAATACTCCATCACCTAATTCAAGGATAGAAATATCAAAAGTACCTCCACCAAGATCGAATACTGCAATCTTAGAGTCATCTTTTTTCTTATCGAGGCCGTATGCTAAAGCAGCAGCAGTTGGCTCATTAATTATTCTTTTTACAATTAATCCAGCAATTTCACCAGCTTCCTTAGTTGCCTGACGTTCTGAATCGTCAAAATAGGCGGGAACAGTAATTACAGCTTCTGTAACTGTATGTCCAAGATAATCTTCGGCTGTTTTCTTCATTTTCTGAAGAACCATTGCTGAAATTTCCTGTGGTGTATACAAACGGTCATCAATCTTAACTCTAGGTGTATCATTATCACCTTTCACTACTTTATAAGTTACCCGTTCAATTTCTTTGGTCATTTCTTTAAACCTGTTACCCATAAAACGTTTAATAGAGTATACCGTTTTTGTAGGATTTGTGATGGCCTGTCTTTTTGCCGGATCACCAACTTTACGCTCACCATTTTCAGTAAACGCAACAATGGATGGAGTTGTCCTGCGACCTTCGCTATTAGGAATAACAACAGGTTCGTTACCTTCCATTACAGCAACGCAAGAGTTGGTTGTTCCTAAGTCTATTCCAATTATTTTTCCCATGATTTTATTAATTTAAATTTTCAATATTTTTATATGGATTGTTTGTCAATGATTATGCCAAATTAAGGAAAGTAATAACAAATGTGACATCTGGTGACAAAAAGGCAGCCAAGATTTGTTTGTAAAAAGCTAATAATAGGGGTTGTTAATTTCACCTAACTCCTTCGAATATTCATTAAAAGTGGCTGCCGATGATAACTTCCGAGCAATGGGTGGTTTTAAGATAACTCTATTTGCTTTTAAACTTGAATCCAAGGTTGTAATGCTCAATCAGGTTCCTTTCAGTAGTAACAGATAATCGAATGTCCTTGACAATTGTGTGGCGGGAAGCAAACACTCCTGTACCTCCTTCTATATTTGAGTAAACTGGAACTTCTTCTAACAAACTACCCCCAGCAGAATTAATATCTAGATATGTAGCAAGCACTTGTGAACCACAAGCTATTGTTATGTTTACATTATCAACCCATCTCTCTACATTTGGAATTGGTTCTAGTTTACTTTCTAGTAGACTGTAAAAACCCGGCCCTGAATAAGTTTTTTCAAGATCCTCTCCCCCATCAATTGTTTTCGAATTTACAATACCAAGAAACCAATCAACTGATTTACGAAGTGTATCCGCATACCCTGGTGCGAGTTCAAGATAATTGAATCTTAAAGATACCTCATAACGCTTTCCATTTTTTGTAGAACTCCATTTTATACTACCATCTGAAGTTTCTGAGAAAACTATTCGATTAACCGGACTACCCACATGAAAATCATCAACAAGATCTGAAGAAGCAGTTAATTGCTCATTAGTTTTATTAATAACCAGAGTGTAATTAGCGTCCTTATCAAGGGTGGCTACCGCATAATATACTAATTGATTAGGTGAGTAAAAAGGATTAAGGATGGTTGTATCACCAGCTTCGTTAATTACAGTATCTGTGATAGCTTTATTATGAATAGTAATTGTATCAAAAACAATAGGATCGAGTTCAGTCCCTTTCTTATTTCCAACTAAGTTTACATCCAGTTTATAAGGGTAATTACTAGAATCTGGGTTTTGGGCTATTAGAAGAGCATTACCTGGTCCGGTAAATGCTTTTGTGATTTTTACCCAGGTTGTGTCATCACTAATATCAATTAAACCATAAACAATGGTGACATCTTTATAGTCAGCATAAATATCAAAATCAGTGCTACAGTTATTAAAAATTATCAGGCTCGAAATCAATAAAAAAGGAAATATAATTTTCTTCATCTTTGGCATATTCTACATAATGAAACAAACGATCAAAATTAACAATTATTATTTATTCGATTCTAGTTAATTTTTCGAAAATATTATAAAAACATCATTCAACTACCGACCAGTACAAAACAATTACATCAAATTATAATATCCATAATTTGTCTAATAATGACATATATAAATGAAATGAAAATTTGCAATAATCTATTTAATCACCCATGTATTTCCACTATTTAGTAGTTCATCAACAGAACTCCAAGGTGATGTTTCTTTTGCATGCTCAACTGACTTCCAAACCTTTTCTTCAAGGGTTTCAGCTTTTACAGCCCTAATTACACCTATTGCGGTAGGTAGTTCAGGTGGTGACATACTTGCAAGCATCATATGGATACCTGTTTCAGTAGTATAAGGATCATGAATCAGAATATCGTCAATAGTAATTCCATCTTTTCCAAGATCAACTGCCTTTAGTTTTGTACGATCTAATACTATACCTTTTTGATTATCTTTTCCATAGAGCATTGGTTCCCCCGCTTCAAGTATGAGTTGATTATCTTCTTTAGTCTCTTTACTTGTTATCAGTGAGTGGATCTTATTTTGGAAAATGACACAATTTTCAAGAATTTCAACAATTGAAGTGCCTTTAAATTTAGCCGCTTCCTTAAAAATTTTAGACATCAGTTTAAGGTTTGTGTCAGGTACTCTGGCAAAAAACTTACCCTGTGCACCAATTACTAGTTCTCCAGGATTGAAGGGATGTTCAAATGTGCCCTGTGGTGACGTTTTTGTTTTTGATCCCATTGGAGTTGTGGGTGAATACTGTCCTTTTGTAAGTCCGTAGATCTTATTATTAAACATTAAATAATTAATATCAGGATTACGCCGGGCAATGTGAATAAAATGATTACCACCGATTGCCATTGAATCTCCATCTCCAGAAATCATCCAAACACTCAACTTAGGATTTGTTAGTTTAATACCTGTAGCCAATGCGGCAGCTCTACCATGAATTCCATGTATACCATAAGTATTCATATAGTATGGAAACCGAGATGAACAGCCAATTCCTGAAACAACTACGAAATCTTCTTTCGGTATTCCAAGTTCAGGAAAAACATTCTCGACAGCACGAAGTATGGCATGATCGCCACAACCCGGACACCATTTCACCATCTGGTCACTTTCAAAATCTTTTTTTGTAAGTATGCTGTCTTTTGTTTCTACTATATCATTCATTAACTTAGTCTTTTAGAAGTTCATTGACCTTGTCTACAACTTCAGTTACCATAAAGGGTAGTCCTTGAATTTTATTATATTTTTGGAATGAAAATTCAGGGAACTGAATGCGCAAATAATTAACAAATTGTCCCATATTAATCTCACAAACAACTATCTTCTTATATCTTGAAAATATATCTTTTGTATTCTTTGGTAGTGGAAAGATGTATTCAAAATGTGCCAGGGAAACAGATTTGCCTTCATTAATTAGCTGATCAATAGCTGTAAGCATAACTCCATAGGTACCACCCCAGCTTACAACGAGAAGATCTGATTCTTCAGCACCAAACACTTCCTGTTCAGGTATATAATTTGCAACTCGCTTCACTTTATCCTCTCTAAGGATACTCATACGTTCGTGATTAAGAGGATCCATCGAAACATTTCCTGTAATATCCTCCTTTTCTAAGCCACCAATTCTATGTCTTAGTCCTTCAGTACCAGGCAAAGCCCACCTTCTACTAAGCTTCTCATCATCTCTTGCGTATGGTTTATAAGTTTTGTCATTCGCCTCAACTATAGGAGGCTTAATTTCTGGAAGATCCTTAACCTTTGGTATTTTAAATACTTCAGAACCATTTGCTATTGATCCATCAGTAAGAAGAATAACTGGCGTCATGTGCTCAAGGGCCAACTTTGAAGCATTAAAGGCTGAGTAAAAACAATCAGATGTACTTGATGCAGCCAGAATTATCACAGGAGCTTCACCATTACGACCATATAGTGCCTGCATTAAATCACTTTGTTCAGATTTTGTTGGTAGCCCAGTAGATGGTCCACCACGTTGAACATCAACAATTACAATAGGTAGCTCGGTCATAACTGCCAACCCAATGGCCTCACTTTTAAGTGAAAGACCAGGTCCGGATGTGGTAGTTATAGCTAAAGCCCCTGTAAAGCTAGCACCAATGGTTGAAACAATTCCAGCAATCTCATCTTCTGCCTGAAATGAAATTGCATTAAACTCTTTGTGTTTCGATATCTCCTGTAATATTTCAGAAGCAGGCGTTATTGGATATGATCCAAGGAATATGTTACAGTCAGATCTCTCTGATGCAGCTAAAAATCCCCATGCAGTTGCTAAGTTACCAGTTACGTTCCGATATTTACCTTTATCAAGAAGAGCAGGTTCAACTTTATAAGTATTAGCAAAAGCCTCAATGGTGTCACCAAAATTATAACCACTTTCCAAGACTAATTTATTAGCCTCAATTATTAACGGATTAGTTGCAAACTTTGATTCAAAGAAAGAATATGTTTTTTTGTAATCTCTGTTAAACATGTAAAACACAATCCCAAGGGCAAACATATTCTTTGATTTTTGTGCGGTTTTATTATCCAGGTTAAGGTCTTTAACGGCTTCACGAGTTAATGTAGTAAGTGGAGCCTGTATAATTAAATGCCCGGATAATGAGTCATCAGTTAGAGGATTTGTGATATAACCAGCTTTTGCAATATTTTTTTCGATAAAAGCATCAGAATCAACTATGATAATTGCTTCATTGGTAATCCAACGCATATTGGCTTTAAGAGAAGCCGGATTCATTGCAATAAGAACATCTGCTAAATCACCTGAAGTGTGAATATCAGTATGCCCAAAATGAATCTGAAAACCAGATACTCCAGCAACTGTACCTTGTGGAGCCCGAATTTCTGCAGGATAATCAGGAAAAGTTGCAAAATCATTCCCAGCAAATGCTGTTGAATCGGAAAATAAGCTTCCAGTTAGTTGCATTCCATCTCCAGAATCACCTGCAAATCGTATAACAGCATGGTCTAACTCGACGACTTTATTTTTCTTTGATGCCATCTGTGCATTAAGTTTAAATAATGGTCAAAAGTAACTTTATTTATACTCGTTCAACTTATAATCTGTGATTTTTTTACCAAAAATAACTGCTTAATTTAAGATATCTACTCAATATCTTTAATGCCTGATCTACTGCCTGTTAGATAAATCACGATATCAATTAACCCCTTACTTATTCACAGTTCGTAATTCGACAGTATTATAATTTTTAATTTACGTAGACATCTTTTGTAAAATATCGGTTCAAGTCATCAAAATTTACTAAAAATCTGCCTACTTTTTCTGCCGATTTTATCCAAACTAAATAATTAGAAAAAAGATAGAAATATGTAATTAAAAATGGGTCGAAAAAGATTAGGTTTTAAACAAAATCATATATTTGCAAACTATTTTTAATATTAAATTTATTTGATTATGGCTTATAAAATTTCAGATGACTGTACTGCTTGTGATAGCTGTATTGATGAATGTCCAACTGAAGCAATTACTGAAGGTGATATCTATGTTATTGATCCAGATCTTTGCACCGATTGCGGGGCATGCGCTGATGTTTGTCCAGTTGAAGCAATTTCTCCTGAATAATTTAGTGACCACATAAAAAAACCCGGCATCTTATATGGTTGTCGGGGTTTTTTTTACCTACTTTTGTTATTTATAATCATTCTGAATTAACTTGGCCTTCAATAGAAATCATAACTTTGAAATTATTACAAAACTTTAATTCAAATAAATCATTGATTGGGGTTTACCATTAATCTAAAATAATGGACATATATAGCTTTATAAATAATTCAGACCCGAGCGTAATTGAAGAACTTTATAAAAAATTTAAAGAAGCTCCTCATGAAATTGACGAAGGGTGGCGAAGCTTTTTTGAAGGTATGGACTTTGGTCTAAAAAGCTATTCTCCAGGTCAATCAAATAGCATTAATTCAGATGAATTTAAAGTAATTAATTTGATAAATGATTATCGGAGGCGAGGCCATCTATTCACTAAAACCAACCCTGTAAGGAAAAGAAGAAACTATAAACCCGATCTTAATATTTCTAATTACGACCTAACCGCACAAGACCTGGAGAGAACGTTTGAGGCCGGACATAAAGTGGGGATAGGTTCAGCAAAATTAAAGGATATAATCTCATTTTTGGAAAAGACTTATTGCAGATCAATTGGTGTTGAATATTTGTTCATCAGAGACTTAAATATTGTAAACTGGCTCCAAAACCATTTTGAGAGCACAGAAAACAGCCCTGTTTATTCGGAGTATGAGAAACTTTACATTCTTGACAAGCTTCGTCGTTCAGTTATGTTCGAATCATTTCTTCAAAAAAAATTTCCAGGCCAAAAACGATTCTCTCTCGAAGGTGCTGAGGCTCTGATACCAGCCCTCGACGCTGTTATGGTTAAAGGTACAGAACTAGGCATAAAAGAATTTATTATAGGAATGCCACACCGCGGCAGGTTAAATGTATTGGTAAACATACTGAGGAAGCCATTTAAAGATGTTTTCTCAGAATTTGAGGGTGTGGAATATGACGACGAAGGATTATTGGGCGATGTAAAATATCACCTTGGTTATACAGTTACTAGAAATAGCAGTACTGGTAAAAAAATAAAGTTTACTCTAACTCCTAATCCATCACATCTTGAAGCTGTTGATCCGGTTGTTGAGGGAATAACACGCGCAAAGATAGATGAGATATATAATGGTGATTCTAATCTTATTGCACCAATATTAATTCATGGAGACGCATCAATTGCAGGACAGGGCGTTGTGTATGAGGTTATTCAAATGCAGGATTTGAAAGGCTATAAAACGGGAGGAACGATACATCTTGTGATTAATAATCAACTAGGATTTACAACGGACTATTTAGATGCCAGATCAAGTACCTACTGTACCGATGTGGCAAAAACTACTTTATCACCTGTTTTTCATGTTAATGGCGATGATCCAGAAGCATTGGTTTACTGTATTCAAATCGCAATGGAGTTTCGAAACAAATTCAAAAAAGATGTATTTATTGATATACTATGTTATCGAAGATATGGACATAATGAAGGAGATGAGCCCAGGTTTACACAACCCTTTCTATACAAAGCCATCGAGAAACATCCCAATCCTTATCAATTATATAAAAAGGAACTTATCAATCAAGGTATTATAACCGAAGAAATATGTAAACAGGAAGAATCGGTCTTTAATGCTAAACTTGAAAAGAACTATAAAGAAGGAAAAACACATAACAAAGTTACAATTCACAGCTTCTTGGAAGATACTTGGAAAGGTATTGACAGAGCAACTGATATTGACTTTTTATCTTCGCCCGATACATCCATAACATCAAAAGTGTTAATTCAAATTGTAACCAATTTAACAAAGCTTCCAAGCGATAAAAATTTCTTTCGTAAAAGTATCAGATTACAACAACAAAGAAAAAAAATGCTTGAAGATGGAGGAAAGTTTGATTGGGCAATGGGCGAATTATTAGCTTATGGGAGTTTGGTTAATGCTGGAATTCCTGTTCGGCTGAGCGGTCAGGATGTGGAGAGAGGGACTTTTTCTCATCGCCACGCGGTGCTAAGAATAGAAGATTCGGAAGAGAAATATATTCCTTTACAGCATATAAATCCCAACCAGGCTCCTTTTGAAATTTATAATTCTAATTTATCAGAATACGGTGTTCTTGGTTTTGAATATGGGTACTCTTTAGCATCGCCTCAAAAACTTACAATTTGGGAGGCTCAGTTTGGCGATTTTGCAAATGCAGCACAAGTGATTTTCGATCAATTTATAAGCAGCGCAGAAGATAAATGGAATGTAATGAATGATCTTGTTGTTCTTTTGCCCCATGGGTATGAGGGACAAGGTCCTGAACATTCAAGTGCGCGTATGGAGAGATATTTATTACTATGTGCTGATAATAATATTCAGGTTGCGAATTGCACCACGCCAGCAAATTTTTTTCATGTACTACGCCGGCAATTATACAGATCCTTCAGGAAACCTCTTATTATTTTCACTCCGAAAAGTTTATTGCGCCATCATGAATGTATTTCATCAATAAAAGATTTTACCAGTGGTGGTTTCAAGGAAATTATTGATGATACTACTGTGCACCCTGAAAAAGTAGACAAAGTTGTTCTATGCACAGGGAAGATCTACTATGAGATGCTTGAGGAAAATAAAAAGCAAAAATCAGGCAATATAGCAATCATACGCATAGAGCAACTATATCCTTTTCCAAAAAATCAGTTACTGAAAATACTGAAAAGATATAAAAACACCAAGACATTTATTTGGGCTCAAGAAGAACCAGCAAATATGGGTGCCTGGGAATTCATTTATAATATACTTGCGGATGATATCAAGATTAAAGTGATTTCAAGACCTGCCAGTGGTAGCCCAGCCACAGGATCAAACAAATTCCATATCATAAGGCAACAAAAAATAATTGACAAAGTATTTGAATTGTGCGATTGTCCATATTTAAATGATGAATGCAAAATGGTATGCATTGGAAATAAATGGAAATCCTTTGAAAAAGAATTACAAGAGCATAATATTAAGAATATTGACAGCAAGTTACACTCAGGGAAAAAACCATTAAAATGACTATAAGTTTAAGGCCAAAATTACAGTTATTCTAAAAATACAACTATGAATGTTGAGATAAAAGTTCCAAGTCCAGGAGAATCAATAACTGAAGTACAAATTGCAGCATGGTTAGTAGCCAATGGTGACCAAGTTGATGAAAATCAGGATGTAGTAGAGATAGATTCTGATAAGGCTACACTTAGTATTGCATCAGGTGCATCAGGTAAGATATCCATTAAAGTTGAAGAAGGTGAAACCATCCAAGTTAATTCAGTGGTAGCAGAAATAGACACTTCTGTTAAAGGCAAGTCTACAGAAAAAGTTCCTAAAGTAGTTGATCCTAGAAAGGAAAAGGGTTCATCTGAACCTAAGAAAATTACTTCTAAAGAAGAAACTCAAACAGTAAACAAACTTAATATTTCTCCTTTAGCCCGCAAAATGATGGATTCAAATAAAATTAGTGAAAGTGATATAAATGAATTTATGACGCATCATCGCGTTGGTAAAAAAGATATTGAACATTTTATTAAGAAAGGTGGTCAAAGTAAAATTGGTAGTTACAGATCAACTTCAACACTATGGAGCGGAAGTCGTGAAACCAAACGCACCAAAATAAGTATGTTGAGGAAGAAGCTCTCGCAAAGACTAGTAGCTGTAAAAAGTGAAACGGCGATGCTCACAACATTCAATGAAGTAAACATGACCGCTATTATGTCAATTCGCAAGAAATACAAGGAATCGTTTAGTATACAACATGATGTTAATCTTGGTTTCATGTCGTTCTTCACTAAGGCAGTTACTGAGGCTATGGCATCATTTCCTCAGATAAACTCACAAATTGATGGAGATGAGATTATTAACTTTGATTATGTTGATGTGAGCATTGCTATAAGCGCTCCTAAAGGACTTGTTGTTCCAGTTCTTCGCAATGCTGAAATCATGAACCTGGCTCAAATAGAAAAAGAGATCAAAAGTCTGGCTACTAAGGCACACGATAACAAACTTACCCTAGATGAAATGCAGGGAGGAACATTTACAATAACTAATGGAGGTGTGTTTGGTTCGATGTTATCAACACCTATATTAAATCCTCCTCAGAGTGCAATTCTTGGAATGCATAATATTATTGAAAAACCAATTGCAGTTAACGGTAAAGTAGAAATTCACCCTATGATGTACCTTGCAATGTCTTATGACCACAGAATAATAGATGGTCGTGAATCAGTAGGATTTCTAGTAAAGGTTAAGGAAATGTTAGAAAACCCGGAAAGTATGCTGTTTGGCTCAAAAGATCCAATTGAAGTGCTACTTGGGATTTAAATATGCGGCTATCCTGTTGTTCGTTATTTAAATGAGACACTCTTGATCTTCATCCTTTTCCACATCAACCACATCAATACTCCACGTGCCATCATAAACAAATTCAATGCGAACCATAGCGCATCATTACCCCAAAGGTTTGCGGTAAGATAGTATGCTGGTAAGAAAATTACCAATGATGATATAATCATAGCATTACGCATATCCTTTGCTGCGGTTACTCCTATAAAAATTCCATCCCATATAAAAGCAGCACTGCTGGTTAATGGTATTATCACAACCCAGATAGAGTAGTTCATTGACATTTCAAGTAGCAGAGAATTGCTGGTCATAATTTTCATTAGTGGTTCAAGACCTATTGCATAAACAAAACTTGCCAATATTGCTGCTCCAGCTCCCCAGTAGAATAGATTTCTTACCATTCTATTAAGCAGTCTTCTATCACCTGCTCCAATAGCTTTTCCTGTTAGAGCTTCTCCTGCAAAGGCAAACCCATCGGCAAAATATGAGAATATAAAGAAGAATTGAAAAAGCAATGTATTGACTGCAAGAATATCATTGCCATGTTTGGCTGACATGTTTGTAAAAAATGCCAGCGTAAGCAATAGTAGCACCGTACGAATAAAGATGTCTGAATTAACTTTAAAGAACCTGATTATCTCATCCGATCTCATAATCAAGTGCATTGTATATCTTTTCACATATGGTCGGTACTTTGCAAACAGGAAATAAATAGCAATTAACAATCCTGAATATTGAGCTATAACTGTTGCCAGTGCAACTCCATCAGAGGTCATCCCAAAACCAAGTACAAAAACAAAGTTCAGTAATATGTTTACCAGATTAATAACCAAAGCAATAATCATTGGTACTTTGGCATTCTGGACACCCAAGAACCATCCAAAGAATGCATATAATCCAAGTGTAGCGGGTGCTGCCCAGATTCTGATATAAAAATAATCCCTTGCCAAATCTCTAACTGCTTCACTTCCATCGAGAATCTTGAACGATACCCATTGAATTGGATATTGGAAAAGAATAACAATTGCTGCCAGACACATTGCAACTAACAAGGATCGAATCAGAACCAGGGATGTCTCATCTTTTAACTTTGCTCCCCACGCCTGTGCAGTAAGACCAGTGCTACCCATTCGTAAAAATCCAAAACCAGAATAAATCACATTGAAAATAATGCTACCTAGTGCAATTGCCCCAATATAAACAGGATCCTGAAGGTGTCCCATTAAAGCCAGATCGACAAGCCCAAGCAATGGTACTGTGATATTGGTTACAATATTGGGAATTGCAAGCCTTAGAATACTCTTATTGATAGTAATAATTGACATGGATGGCAATGTTGATATGAATGCGCTTGTTGACTTTTTTGTATACCCTATCTGTAACTTTATTTACTATGAAGTCCGCATTCTTTTGTATCTGGATTTTCCCACCACCATCTTCCAGCACGTACATCTTCTCCAGGATCGATTGCACGAGTACATGGTTGACAACCGATGCTGGCAAATCCTTTTTTGTGCAGGGCATTATATGGGATATTTTTGACTTCAATATAATTCATTAGATCTTGCTCCGACCAATTTATCAGAGGATTAATTTTTAGCATATTGTTGTTTTCATCCCATTCAACCAATTTCATGTCTGTTCTTGTTACCGACTGATCTTTTCGCAGCCCTGTTATCCAAGCATCATATCCCCGCATAGCTCTTGCGAGAGGTGCTAATTTACGTAGATCACAACATAGCTTTCTATTATCAATACTTTCGTAAAAAAGATTGATGCCTTTGTTGTTTACCATATCTTCAACCTCATTTGTATTAGGAAAATAAATATTAATATTTATACCATATTTTTTGGACGTACGGTCTAACAAATCATAGGTTTCAGGGAATAATCTTCCAGTATCAAGGGTAAAAATGGGCGCTTTTTTGTCAATTGAAGATACCATCTCTATGAGGGCCTGGTCCTCTAGTCCAAGGCTTGTTGACAAAACAACTTTACCAGGAAATTTATCATAAAAGAATGAGATAACTTCATCGGGTGATGAATTACTTAATTCGGTATTCCATTTTTCAATTATTGCTTTGTCCATTACCATCATTATTTAGTGTGCAAATATATTGAAAGTTGTAAAGGAAAGATAAGTAAGTAAAATATGACTGGAACGGTTTCACAAAAAACAAAGAAGTATTATGTTATCAAACCTCCGACAAGATCAGACACATTGTTAATACCATGTTTAACACAATATTCCTCCATACCTTCAATAATTTTAATACTAACCTCCGGATCGATAAAGTTGGCAGTTCCAACCTGTATCGCGGTAGCACCAGCGAGCATAAATTCAATTGCATCATTAGCATTCATTATCCCTCCTATTCCAACAACAGGTATTTTTACAGCATTGTAAACCTGCCAAACCATTCGAAGAGCAATAGGTTTAATAGCTGGACCTGAAAGTCCACCTGTAATAGTTGAGAGCAGAGGTTTCTTTGTATCAGCATCTATTGCCATACCAAGAAATGTATTAACCAGCGAAACTGCATCAGCGCCAGCACCCTCAACACTTTTTGCTATTTCTGCAATGTCAGTTACGTTAGGTGTGAGTTTTACGATTAATGTACTATCGAAAACTTTACGTACGGCACTTGTAATTGTACTGGCTGCCTGACTATTAACCCCAAAGGACATTCCACCCTCTTTTACATTAGGGCAAGAGATATTCAGTTCCAGAGAATTAATACCAGCTACATCATTAAGCTTTTCAGCGATTTCGATATAATCTTCCGCTATTGAACCGTTTATATTTGGAATTATTTCTGTTCCAAAATTCTTAATTGTGGGATAAATTGTATTTATGAAATAATCAATTCCTTTGTTTTGTAGCCCCACTGCATTCAGCATCCCCGAAGCTGTTTCTGCCATTCTGGGATAATCATTTCCCTCTCTGTTTAAGATGGTAAGTCCTTTCACGAAAATACCACCCAATTTACTTAGATCAATGAAATCCTTAAACTCTTCGCCAAAACCAAATGTTCCAGAAGCGGTAGTTACCGGATTCTTTAAGTTCAGATCAGCTATATCCACGTTTAGGTTTATCATTTCAGATCTTTTGTATTAAAAACAGGTCCTTCTGTGCAGACACATTTATTTCCGTTAACGGTAGAAGTTATACAGCATAAACAAGCACCAATACCACATGCCATCATATTTTCAAGTGATGCTTCACAACTTACATTTTTCTCTTTAGCAATTGTTGCAACAGCTTTCATCATAGGATCTGGTCCACAAGTATAAATATGATCGAAAGGAAAATGGTTGGAAAAAACAGAATGTTGTGTTACTACCCCCTTTTCTCCCAAGCTTCCATCTTCGGTAGTTATTAGTACATCTCCAAACTTACTAAACTCATCAATTAAAAACACATCCTCTTTTGAACGCGCTCCAATCAAGAAAGTAATCTGATTATTCTCTTTCTTTAGCTTGGACGCAAGCAAAATGAAGGGAGCTATTCCAGATCCTCCACCAATGATCAAAACATTTTTTTGTTGAAGAATATTGAATGAGTTTCCTAGCGGGTAAATAATATTTAAGATTGAACCAATTGAGAGAGTACCAAGTTTGTGGGTTCCTTTACCAATTGCTTTTACATAAAATTTGATGGTTTTTGTTTTGTGATCGACATCCAGAATTGAAAACGGTCTTCGTAAAAATATATCGTGTGAGTTGGGAATTTTAATTTCAGCAAAGTTGCCTGGTTTAATATCTTCGATATTCGATTCAGAACTTAGTGCAAGTATGAAATTATCAGCATTTAGCCACTCATAATCTTTAACTTTAAAATCCTGAATTCTTTTCATATTAGCTATTGTCCTCGGCTTTTTCTTTTGGTTTATCTTCCTTAATTACATCTTCCGACTCCATATCTTTAGCTTCATCAATCTCCTCATCCTCATCAGTAAAATCCAGCATATCTTTCTCCAAAAGCAGGTTGTACCATGAAAAAATCTTTTTTATGTCAGACACATACACTGTATCACGATCATAATCAGGAAGGACTTCAGCAAAAGTTGACTTCAGAGCATCATTAGATAATTTTTTTGGACTTTCAATAGGTTTACCTTCTTTTAGATCGCTAATACTCTTCAAAACTTTTTCCAGTGCAACATCTTCATTTTCAGTATATATACTTATTTCCTTAAGGGTGCTAACTCTGTCGTGGGCAAATGATGGGATCTTTTTTCCATCAATTAGCGATTCAACTATGAGATTATTCTTCGCTTCTCCAACCATGAGGTATAATCCTGGCTTACCAGCTATTGATAATATTTTACTTAAATCCATAAACAACTAATATTTGTGCAAAAATAATATTAATACTAACAGAATTCTTAACAATCCATACTTCATTTAAAACACTCCATATTTCATGTTATCCTAATGACTTCTCGGCTCGTGTATAGGTTGCATTTGTTTTTAATCAGATTAACAAACACCTTTGTATAAAATGCTATTTTTGCCCATCTAAAAAAAACAGATGAAATATATAGTACTTACCCTATCAATTGGGCTTGTTATATCACTTGGAGGATGCGGAACAGGAAAGCAACTGGCGCAACAGACTCATATCGCTGACTCATATTATAAAGCTGGCAATTATATCGAAGCTTTGTCATTGTATAGTGAAATTATTGACCAATATGAAAATAATAATAATTTAACCGGATGCCCTGTTTATACAAGGGCAGGTGAATCCGCTCTTAAAGATAACCATCCGAAACTTGCTATAAATTATCTTAAAAAAGCAAGAAATACTTCCTATACCAACGCTTCTACATATTTCCTTTTAGCCGAAGGATATAAACAGATCGATAATTTATCGTTGGAAATTAATACTTTGTCTGATTATCTAAAACTGTATCCTGATGGAAAAGATGCAGCAATTGTAAAGAAACGCCTGTTTTATACTTACGTCGAAAGTGAAAATTTTGATAAAGCACTTGAACTATGGCCTGAAATTTATGCTAATAATCAATCTGATACTGAATTACTTGAAGGTTACTTTATAGCGAATAAGGGATTAGACAATACTGACAAATGCAATGATATAGCTGAAAAACTATTAGGATTAGACAAAGATAATATTACAGCTCTGGTTTGGTTTGCAAAACAGTATTATAATAAAGCCGAGGATCGTTACCAAATTGAAATAAAAGCCTACGATAAAAAGAAAACAAAGAAACAATACAATATTCTGATTAAAGCGTTAGAGATTGTAACTGTTGATTTTAAGAAATCGCTTTCATATTTCAAGAAAATTTACACGTTACAGCCAACATCTAAGAATGCTCAATATCTGAGTCATATTTACGGAAGGCTAAGTGATAAAAAGAAAGCTGCTTACTACAAAAAGATCTCAAAATAGATTAGTTAGATCAAATTTTGTGAGAGTTTGAAAATAGTTTCTATCTAACCTAATCTAAATGCTTTTTTCTTAACTCATACATTACTATAGCAGGAATGAAGAAGATTACATCTGCTATCATTTTTCCAATAAAAGTACCCAATAGAAAATCACCTGTCAGTTTTGGTATTAGATACATAAAGAATGGTCGCACTGCCAACACATCCAATAATTCTGCCGGACCAAACTCAATAATTAGATTTCTAAAATCCAATAAAAATGATTTTATCTTATACAGTTCATTATCTGTTCTATGTTGTTTTAAGCTTTTTCGAACATCAGAAAATGCCACTATTCCGTAAAAGCTTATCGAGGCAACTGCAGATCCTACAAAGGCAGCTAGTACACGGTCACCGGTAGTATCCATTATTAACCAAGCAGTGGCTAAAGATAATATTGTGCTTAGAATATCAGCCAATAGATACCGCATAATCCAAACAGCCACCTTGTGTTTTAACTTCATATTAATACTTCTCGCTATAGTTGAGTTGTGTCCAATACATGATGCTTAAACCAGTGTACCCAATTATCGACACGTAAAAAACCCGATAACATCATTCCTAATGATCCAACAGCAAGTATAACTATTATAACTGCAATAATCTTTTCGTAAGGTTTAAATAATGGTTCGTTAGATTTATTTTCTTTCCATGCCTTTTTATACACTAGTATACCTATTGCATACAAGATACTTGATAGTAGTATATATTTCAAACCAGCCGCATAAACAAGCCAAAAGCCGTACATAGTAGCCATTGCACCTGTTATAATTGCCTGGGTTTTTAAAGTGCCGGACAAATGTTTTGCACCATCTTTACTTCTTGCTTGCTTAAATAAGAACATTGCACTTAGAACATATGGGATAAGGATCATGGAGCCCGCAATACTTATAATAGCCAGAAAAGCATTTTTTTCAAAAGCAGAAAAAAGTAATGTTATCTGCATTATAATGCTTGTAACAGTTAATGCCACAAAAGGTGATTCATTCTTATTATATCTTCCTAACGCTTTAGGAAGGACACCATGTAAAGCTGCGGTGGAAGGAACTTCACTTGTAATGATGGTCCATGCTAACCAGGCTCCGAGAATGGAGATTATAACACCGAGGTTAAGAACAATTGCTCCCCAATTCCCAACTATTGCCTTCATTACGTAGGCTGTTGAAGGATCTGGCAATTTTGCAAGATCAGCCTGATTCATTATTCCAAAAGAAAAAATACTTATTGCCGCATAAATTATTATCGCACCCAGAAAACCGATAAATGTTGCTTTGCCAACGTCTTTTTTATTTTTAGCTCTTCCGGATATAACAACTGCGCCCTCAATCCCAACAAAAGCCCACAAAGTAACTAACATAGTACTCTTTATCTGCTTTGGCAGGCTGCCCAGATTATCATCTAAATTACCCCAAATATCAAATGTAAGCTTATCCCAATTAAAGACGAAAAGAAGAACTATTACAAAAATAAAAAGTGGAACAAGTTTAGCTATGGTGGAAACTACATTTAATATTGCAGCTCCATTTACACCTCTTCTGACAATAATATTCATACTCCATATCAAAATTGAACCACCCAATATCGATTGCCAATTATTGCCTGATAAAAAAACAGGGAAGAAATAACCAAGGGCCTGCATCATTAGAACTGCAAAAGATACGTTACCAATAGCAGCACTTAACCAATAACCCCAAGCTGAATTAAATCCAATATATTTACCAAAACCTTCAGCGGCATAGGTGTAGATGCCTGAACTTAGATCGGGTCGGGTATCACTTAATATTTTGAATGTTTGCGCAAGAAAAAACATTCCAATACCTGTAATAATCCATGCAATTAACACTGCCCCAAGTGCAGCACCTTCCGACATGTTTGATGGTAGGTTAAAAACGCCACCACCAAGCATTGATCCGACAACAATAGCCGCTAATCCTAAAAAGCCGACTTTTTTCGTGTGTTCGGGCATATAATTTTCTATTTATTTTAATCTAATATCAATTAGTTTAACAATGGTACTAGCCCATTTCGGTTTACCTATGCATAGTAAGGGTTTCCGAAGCACTTCACTTTCAATCTTACCCGATGTTAATATTAAATGCATATTCTATTTTACTACTAAATCCTGCATTACGTATGAGTCTTCCCACTGGCTGTTTCTTCTGTCAGCGTTGGCAAAGGTATACTTATTGACAAGGCTTGGTTCGTGCGGTTGGCTTGCAGCGACTTGGCAATGTGTAGGGCTTTTGGGGTTGGCATTTACACTTGGTTTAGCTCATCCATTAATGCTTTTCTCTTAGGATATTTCTTTCTGAATAATTCAGTTAAATCATTTACCTGTTCATTTCCTCCAAGTTTTTTCATTCTCCGTAAATATCTGCAAGCAGTTTGATAATGGTTCCGTCCAACAAATTTTTCAACATAATTCATAATTCTTTCACTATATAATTCAATAAGTTCCGAAGAATAATCGTGTACTAAATACTGTTCATTATGCTGAATATTCTCCAAAGAAAGATTCTGTTTTAACATTAGAAACAACCTATCCCACCATTCTTCATTGATATAAATTTTCCGAATTAATTCCGTATATGTCCATCTGTTTTTAGGTGTTATTTCTTTTATTATTTCTTCTAAAAAATGATGCCAATTATTATCTTCAATATTCTCTTTTAGAATTTGATAATAATCCTGTTCGGGATGAAAATTATCAATAAATAAGAATCTGGCATAAGTGATGATTTTAGATGCATCCTTTTCAGCTTGAGCGACTTTTAGCAACCAATTGTACCAAACTTTAACCAAACCTGGTTTATCTATTTCATCACATATAATTCCGTCATTTGAAAGTTTAATTACTCTATCAAAGTTTTTGCTTTCAAATGCTTTTTCTATCTCTTTCGTTCTTATTGATGAGTTTGAAATGTGTTTGTTGATGTACATTTCTACTTCTTTTTCGTCTTTAAACTTTCTTAATAAATCCAGTTTAAAGGATTGTGCCCGTTCTCTTTCATACTCACCGTTAATAGTGTCCAAACAACTAAGTATTATGTCTGCATCATCTTCTTTTTCAATTAATTTACAAGCAATATGAAGCATTCCTAAATGCCAATCCCATCCATGAAATAGCTTTTGGTTAAAAGAAGCAATACAATATTCTGAAATTTCCTCTTTCAAGGTATTAGGCAGTTTCTCTTGCGTTAATTTTGAGAGTAACTCCATAGCTGATTCTACAAAATAACCTAAATCACCATTACTATCGTCTCCATATTGAAAAGCTTCCGTCATTTCTTCCAATAATGCAGTACTGATGAAAAAAACATTTTCAAAATTATTATTTGTCAAATACTTTTCAGCATTTTCTAAAAACGGTTGGGTAGTATTTACAACATATTTCATACCCGACCAATCAATCCAACCATCTCTACCTGTTGCTGTTTGTAAAATAGAATGAATTTGTTTTTTGTAAAACTCTTTCGATTGGCTTTGGCTTAAATGACCAAATGATGCTAAAAAATAATTTCTGAATTTCTTGTCCTTTTTGCTGTTTTCCTGTACGAAATCTATTAATTCCTTATGTGAAATTGCTTGCAATAATTCCTTGACTTGTTGTGAAACCGACTTCGTTTTTTTCTCTTTGGGAATGATGAAATTGGGTTGATTTAACGCCAGTTCTTCTTGTTGTAAATGAAAAATTACTGCAACCACGTGCTTACAAACAGCTCCCATATCGTAAGGGCAATCACAATTGTGCTCAGTTATTATATTATTGCTAATTTCTAAATGAACGGTGTATTCTTCCGTTCCTGAAACAATGGCTTCATATTCTCCAGTTGATATTTCTGCAACATCAGTTATTGCGCCTCCTTTAAAATATGATAATCCTCTTTTAAGGATTTTTTCATCAATAATTTGCTCAAATTTGTTTAATGGAATCTTCATATTTAAAACGCTTTAAATTTCTCGCCCATATAGTGTTTTAGATTCCATTTTTTTGTAGTGTCTAAAGCTCGTTCAAGCACAACTAATTTTTTGTCAGTATTTGATTTGAAATACTCTACGGTTTCATCTGCAATAATTACGTCTAAACAGATTAAAGTTTCTTTATCCCCATCGGTGGCAAACAGAATTTCATTTTTCTTAAATTCTTCTTGCTTGGTTAATGAGTAATTGAGTTTAAACCCGTTTTTGATTAATATTTCGGTAATCAATTCATCACGGTTGAAGGCGGAAACCAATTGAGCTTCTTTGTCACTAATATATTTTTTGAGCAATTCAATATTTTCTTCTTCTGTTTTTTCCGGGTCGGGAGCAAACTCTACTCTTGGAAAGTTAGATTTTACCAGTTTAAAAACCTTGAAACCCAAACCTTGTAAAGTTTCTTCTTTTTTGTCTCCACTAAACAAATCAGGGTGTTCGTTTTTCTTTTCTTCTATTATTTTTTCTATTACACGCTTGTTTCGTTCAATGGTGATGTCGCTGATTCTTTTGTAGCCTGCTTTGCAGGCTTCGCTTTTTTCATCAATAGCTTCAGGTAATTGAACTAAAATATATTTTCTGTTTCCGCCATCTTCCTGGTTAAGTTCTGTTACTGCGTGACCTGTTGTTCCAGAACCTGCAAAAAAGTCAAGAACAATGTCATTGTTATTTGATGAAATCAAAATACACTTTTTAATCACTTCAACTGGTTTTGGGAAATCAAATATTTTTTCATGTGTATATAATTCGTTAAATGTTTTAATTTCAATTAATTAAAAAATCAAGTTTAAGAGATTAAATTTTCATGTGCGTACTCCCTTCTTAAAAAAAGAAATGGTAACAACGGTTGGTGCTTAAACTTGAGTGCC